>Ga0326727_10003325_pt1 | contig 51816 bp, 43 predicted proteins | sample MB2enrmetagenome_FD_207643 | JGI IMG/M metagenome (GOLD analysis project Ga0326727, IMG submission 207643) | Lab enriched peat soil microbial communities from McLean, Ithaca, NY, United States - MB29MY | ecosystem: Environmental > Terrestrial > Soil > Wetlands > Peat | place: USA: New York...
ATGACGGCTTCATTAGCGCTTATGCCATCGGCAAGCGCACATAATCCAGCATGGCACATAACAGATCAAGCCTACATCTCTCTTGCACCTAACCCGGTAGGTCTTGGCCAAACGGAAACAATCAGCATATGGACAGCCCAACCTCTGGCTAACGCTGGCCAACAAAACAACATCAGAAAAGAAAACTACAAGCTTACCATCACGGCACCTGACGGGACAAATACCACACAAAGTTGGGCTGTTGTCCCTAACCCCGGTGGTGAACAAACAACTACTTTCGTACCTAGTACGGTCGGCACTTACACGGCGACATTCACTTTCGGAGGAATGACATATCCAACTCTAGCACAGGTAACTTCCGCATTTACACTTCCAGCGGCAACCATTGCTTCAATTAATGCTTACGCAGGAGACATTTACGAACCCAGCACCACAAGCACAACCTTCACCGTACAGCAACAGCCATTAAGCACAATTTCTTCCGCTCCGCTTCCGACGGCTTACTGGACTTTTCCCATAAATGGCCAGAATACAAACTGGGCTAGTGTCGGTTCAAGTTGGCTAGGTCAATCGTCAGCCCAATTAGGCTCTACAGATGAAGGCGGTTACCAACTTTTCCAGAACTCAGGCACAGGACCAAACAGCGGCCACATATTGTGGACAGTCCCAACAGAGTTCGGTGGTATTGTCGGCGGATCAAACACTGGAGTATATGGCGCATCTTTCTATTCAGGAAGTTCATACCAGCCCAGATTCATCAACGCAATAGTCATGGATGGATATCTCTACTTCAGAATGCCCTTCGGAGGAGTCGGCAGCACTACTGTCACGGGATCAAACGGTCTAGCTTACGGGGGATCTTACGTTTGCTTAAACTTGCGCACCGGACAAACCGTATGGACGAACAGTAATCCCTATTTCAATCCCACGTGGGGCCAACTATTTAATGAGGTTGACCCTAACCAATCTGGTGTCATTCCAAGCGGTTACTTATGGCAATCTTTCACCCTGCCCACGGCAACCCCTGTACCTGCTGTCACCGGCCAAGAAGCACCAGCTTCAATGCCTAATGTAACGTGGATGGCTTATGATGGATACACTGGAAACTGGGAATTTAACATAACAAACGTTCCGCAAAGCTACAGCGTCTACGGTACAAATGGCCAACTGCTACAAGAACAGACCATAATTGCTGCATATGACTCAAGCGGTAGTCTGCTAAGATACGTCCTCAACTACAATACTGCCACTCAATCTGGTTGGCTAGCTCTATGGAACACCACCACACTGATTTTCAACATTGCAAACCCGGGAGGCCCATATAGGCCAGAAGGCCAAGTAATCAACGGAGCTGCTAATGCTATATATGGAAGCACTCCAGCTACCGCGTACATGACTGCATATCTTTGGAATAAGACAATAAACGCTAACCTAAACGGACTTGTCATCAACGCCACCGCCGCTACAGGAGTCTCAATAACTGGTCCAACAATCAACGCGGTTATTCCCGGTGACATCATGATGGGAACAAGCAGTGGGCTATCAGAAGCCGTTGGTCCTCAGTTCACTCCAAACCCCTTCACAATGTGGGCAATTAATCTCAACCCAAGCGTAGGCGCAGTAGGAGCGGTATTGTGGGTTAAGAATTACACTGCACCAGATCAAATGGCAAACAATGCTAACTTAGGAAGCTATACACAAAGAATCGTAGATATAGATCCAACAACTCGCGTAATCACAATGATGATTGGAGAAACCATGGAGTGGCTAGGCTACAGCTTAGACAATGGAAATCTGTTGTGGGGTCCAACAACAACAGTGTTCCCACAGGGCTATCAGTTCTTCGGCAGTGGACTAGGCATTGGACAAAATGCTGGTGACGCTTACGGCAACATTTACGTTACTGGCTACGGCGGAGAAGTATGGTGCTATAACACAGCTAACGGAAATCTTCTTTGGCAATTCGGCAACGGCGGCGAAGGCAACAGCACAAACGACGGAATTAACTCACCTTGGGGTCTTCTGCCAACCTTGATATCTTGCATTGCCGACGAAAAGGTGTACGTTTACACCAACCAGCATGGAAACGGCGCTCAATCACCATACTATAAAGGCGAAATGCTTTACTGTCTCAACGCAACTACAGGCAAAGAAATTTGGTCCGAAGAATTCCAGGGTGGCGACAACGGTGGTCCAGGATATCCAATAGGTCTTGTTGCATCGGGGGAATATGTGAACTATAACATGTATGACAACCAAGTTTATGCCTTCGGTCAAGGACCAAGCAAAACCACTGTCGCCGCACCAGACATGGGAGTGACAACTGCTACATCAATAACGATAACTGGTTCAGTGGTAGACGTTTCGGCTGGCACAACGCAGGCTCAACAGGCAGCAGACTTTCCAAACGGTGTTCCATGCGTTTCTGACGCAAGCCAAAGTGCATGGATGGAATACGTTTACATGCAACAACCAGAGCCAACAAACGTAACCGGAGTTCCAGTTGTCCTAAGCGTCATCGACGCTAACGGCAACAACAGAGTAATCGGCACCACAACATCCGACGCCAGCGGCACATTCTCTTACACTTGGACACCAGACATACCAGGCGCATACACACTTATCGCTACGTTCGCAGGTTCAAACTCGTACTGGGGATCATCCGCCGAAACACACTTCTACGCCAGCCCAGCCTCACCAACACCAGCACCAACAGCAACACCGCTTAGTGGACTAGCATCGCAAACCACATTGATGTACGGAGTCATCGCGATAATCATCGTGATAATAGTTGGAATCGCCGTACTAGCAATGCTGATGGTAAGAAAACGACCATAAACGAAACAAGCAAAAAACAAAACCCATTTTCTTTTTTTATTTTTTTGAAGCACTAAACGGTCAGTGCTGAGAAGACTCCGAAAGAAAAGCATCAGTTCAGATTTCTCAATTCTTCGTTTCTTTAGTTTGTCAGTAAGTTACGCGTTTATGGGCGGTGGTGGTGGAGGCAGAGGTAGTTTTTGGCGTTTCCTAAGAAAAAGAAAAGCCGTTGTGGCGACTGCAACAGGCACCACTGCGACTAACACGGGTATCAATGGGAACGGCTTAGTCGAGGTCGACGTTGTGGAAGTGTGAGCTGGACTTGTCAACGACAAAGAATCAACCTGTGTCGTGTAGCTTGCGATTTCATTCGACAGTGAAGCTGTGTTGTCTGCAGGTGTAGCCCAAAATGAAACTTTGGCATTTGGTGCAAGGGAATTAGTCAGGAAGTTTGTGAAGTTCAAGGCGACAACCGTCCCAGCAGAAATATGAAATGTCGAGACAACCCAAACGTCGCCCACAGTTTCAGTGCCGTTATTGTTAACATATCCTACGACGGTGTAGGTATTGTTGTTTTGTAGGGAAGCAACGGCGCCTCCAACGGGGATTGCAAGGTCTGGGTACTGGGCAACTGTCGTGTCAGTGACTGAAGATACTGAAACAGCAACCTTGGTAACTGAAGACACCCAGCTTAGGTCGCCTGTTGAGCCGCTGGCAGGCGTGAAATCTATATAAAAGGGAGCTTTTCGCCCGGGTAGGGTATGGAACACGAATACTGTTCCCAGAGCTTTAGCCAAAACATTCCCGCTTGACCCGCAGGCGACTCCTTGAACAGTCGCGTTGCTGACAATGTTTGAACCGACATTTTGGATTTCGCCGACGACAACCAAGTCGCCGGGTTCTGCAGCTAAAAAGGTATTTGATGGAGCGACGCATCTACTGTAACTAAGAACCTGCAATTGCGCTGTGTCAGATTGCGCCGCCGCAAAATGCGAAGTGGAAACTGATGCAGAGCAACCGACCATTACGGCCATCAACAAGGCGATCAAGAGTGGTTTCGATTTCAAGAGCAACCGTATGATGGAATGTTCATTTGTCTACTAAATTTTGGGGCGTAGTGGCATTCATCAAGTTTAACTTCGTCAGTTTCTAGACACCGCCTTCCTTTTCCTGCGGTTAACCTACGTCGGCTTGGGCTTCGGGTTTATAAAGCGTTATTGCCGCACCCAAAATGATTGATCCCACACCTAAAATCATGAACAGCACGGGTGCAGCACCGCCGTTCATCGAGTAAATGTCAAAGAATAGTCCCCAAACAGCCGACCCGCTGAGAAGCACACCCAGCAGTATGATTGCTATTCCGCCGATCAAATTATCCCTGCGCTCATCACTCATTTTCGGCATTTTCATGGGAGGTCACATCCTCCATATGTTGCATTGACCAGATTAATTTTGTTATTGTTGTACGGTTAGAAAATTCTGTGTACCATGTTGGCTGTCAGTTGTTCCATTATCTATTATGCTTTTGCTTCAGAGTTCCCTTTCGAGAGTTTCCATTGCCAGTTTGTAGCGATTGTCAGTGAAGGTTTCGTTGTATTCTTGGAACTGCCGAAGCATTTCTTTCTGCTCTTTTTCGGTGAAGTAGGTCATGGATGGGTAGAAGAAATGTTTGTCTTCTTTTTCGATGTGCTGAGGGTACAATTCAATAAGGGCGCTTAAAGCTTCGAGGATTCCGTTTAACGCCTCAGCCTCCCCGCCGATGTAACTTGTTTTTAGTTTTTCAAGGCTAGTCAAGTTCTTCCGTGCCGTGGCATGCTCCAAGATGAGTTCTCGCAACATCGACGCGTCGGCGCCCGACAGTTTCCTCTTATAGAGCTCGTTGAACAAGATGCCTTCTTCTTTGCCGTGGTGGTACCTGTCAGCGTAAGTTCTGAAAAAATCCACCGTTGCTACAATGAAGCTTAGGTCAACCTTGCCTGAAGCAACGATCTTCTGCTGCTCTTTTTTTAGAACTCTGACCGCATGTTCGATCAGGCGATGCTCGCTAATGAGGATTTCAACAGGCAACATAGGATTATTGTCTCCTTCTCAAAAATCGTCTTGCCAGCCTAAATTGTTTTTCATAAACCTGTGGCTGCCGAACTCGGGGTTTTTCGGGTTCCGCGTTCTTTTGAGACCATCTTTTAGGTCTGTCAATTGGGGTATGGGGAAGAAGAAAAGTTTGCTTTCACTTAAGCTGGGCGTCGCCAAGTTCTTTCTTGAGGCCTCTTTCAGAGAAGAAAGCAAGCGCGGCAACTATGCCGAGAACAACGGCGGCTACAACGGATAGAATGGGTAGAAGGTTGACTGACGCTGTGGTCGATGCGGGGACTGTGGTTGGGGTTGCAGCTGGTGCTGGAGAAGGAACTGGTGTCTGAATGCTGGCTGAACCAGTTGATGGCGTGATGTTGTAGTATGGGTGAGGTGACGATTCGGGCGAAAACGAGTTTTGTAGCGAGGCTTGAGGCGAAGCCGGCAGGTAAGTTACGGCTGTTGCAAGCGACATTACTAACGCGACTGCGAGAAATGGCGCCAACAATATTTTCCTGTTCAGCAAACTCACAACCTTGAATCTATTTCTTTTACCCAGATAAACGGTGTAAACCGTTATTTAATGTTATATTTTAGATTGGCTGTTCTAAGGTTTCGAACGTTTGTTTAAAGCGTTTTTGGGCTAGTTTTTAAATTGCTCTCTGCGCTTTTGTCTGGGTTTGTGGATGGCTTTGGCGACCGACGATTCCAAAGAGGTGCTCAGAGGAACAACGCTGGAAGTTTACCGTTTCCTGCTGAAAAGTAACAAGCCAGTGGGAACACGGGAACTGCAAAGAGCCCTCAGTCTTAGTAGCCCTTCCGTAGCCACGTATCACCTGTCGAAGTTGGAGGATGCTGGACTGCTTAGGAGGGAAAGCGGCGGCTTCACAGTCAGCAAGTTTCTTCTGGAAAACAGCGTTAAAGTCAACCGTTTTCTGATTCCAAGATTCCTCTTCTACACCATCTTCGCATTCGCGGCGCTCGCCGTCGAATTGACACTGATGAAACCAGCGCAGTTGACCCGCGAGTACGTGTTCTCGGTGATAATAACAGGAATACTCGCATTATTCTGCACTTACGAAACGATCAAAACATGGCTAAGAGGAAACCTGTAAATTCTTGAAAAAGAAGACACTAAAATCCAAGAATTAAAATCCTTAGTTAACTTTAAACGGTTGCTTGAACAATAAGAGTGGCACCGATTTGGGACTGGTGGGGAAGGGTTTATGGTTAATCAGCCTCCGCTCCGCGCACGCGGCGTCAAAGTGCTTAAAGCTGTTTCTTCACCGCTTAGGTTGCAAATCCTAAATTTGCTCTTCGACAAAAGCGCGCTTAGCTACACGGAACTCATGAACGCGCTAAAAATGAACCCGAGCCGAGACGCAGGCAGGTTCGCTTACCATCTAAAGTTCCTGTTGAAGGCTGATTTGGTCGAGGCGGATGTTGAAGCAAAAAAATATTACCTGACTGATTTGGGCAAGATGGTTTTGGATGTGGCTGACCGCGTGGAGGCGAAGGCGGTTAAGCCGAGAGGCATGCTGGTTCGCACTTCGCATTTGACGATGGAGGAGTTTGACGCCAATAAGATCGCCAACTCGCTTATTAAAGAGGCAAAAGTACCCGCTGAGTTGGCGCAGAAAGCAGCTAAGGAAGCTGAAAAACGCCTGGTCAAGTCAAAAACCAAATACTTGACCGCTGCGTTGATCCGCGAAGTGGTGAACGGCATCCTGATTGAGAAAGGATACGAAGACTACCGCCACAAACTCACAAGGGTCGGTATGCCTGTCCACGAAGTAACCACTGCGATTGAAGCCAAAGACCAAGCCGCGGATTCAGCAGCCCTGATTACGAAGGCGGGGGAAGCCGTTCTGGAAGAGTATGTTTTACTTAACATTTTCCCAAGAGATATCGCCGACGCCCACCTTTCAGGCGCAATCCACATCGATGGTCTAGGCACATGGGTAACCAAGCCAAATGAAGTCAACCATGACCTACGCTTTTTCCTGCAGAACGGCCTCAAACTGGACAATCCCATGCAAGCCGCCATTGAGCCGCCCAGCGACTTTGAATCTGCACTTGCCGTAGTCCTCAGCGTTTTGCTTCATGCCAACAAAGAAGTCAGCCGAACTCAAACATGCAGCTACTTCAACGTTTTCCTCGCACCCTTCGCAAAAGGCGTCGAAACACCACGGCTTAAAGAAAACCTACGGTTGTTCATCCTGAACCTGAACCAACATGCCCAATCCTCCATATCACTTGACCTCTCCATCCCGAAGGCACCCGCGGAAAAAGAAGCAGTCGGTCCGAAGGGAAAAATCTGCGGCAAATACGGCGACTTCTCAGCAGAAAGCCGGCTGTTAGCTTCGTTGGTGATTGAGGTTTTTTCGGAAGAAAGCACAAAGAAACCGTTGCTTAACCCCAAGCTGATTGTAAGAATCGGGAAGGAATCCTTCGCGGATGAAGCTGCGAAAACGCTTCTTCTAAAAGCCCACCAGTTAGCAGCTGAAAAAGGCATACCCTACTTCGCAAATACAACACGTAAAGAAAACGAAAACGCTGTTTATTCATCGACGGGGTCAAAGCTTGCCTCGGATTTGACAGGCGACTGGGAAACCGACACGTTGCGCACGGGCAGCCTCGGCTGCGTAACAATTAACCTCCCGAGAATTGTTTTAGAATGTGAGAAAGACAAAAACAAGTTTTTCGACCTTGTCCGGGAACGCTTCGAGTTTGCCGCCCGCGCCTTGGGAATAAAAAGCAACACCTTGAAGCAGTTTGGCAGAAACTCTCTTCCTTTTCTGTTGGGAAACGGCAACGGCGACGTTTACTTCAGGCTTGAAAACAGCAGTCGCGTGATTAATCTGGCGGGGTTCAGAGAGACCGTGGAGGCTTTCACGGAAAAGGGCGTGAACTCGGATGAAGGCCGCATTTTCGCTGTGGAAACTATCCAGGCGATCTTAGCTTTTAAGCAGAAAATCGCCAGAAAATACGGCAAGCGCTTGTACGCCGTGATGCTGGGGAGCCGTGCAGCTGCGGAGAGGTTGGCGCAACTTGATATTGAAAGGTTCGGCGTAGCCAAAGTCAAGTTTTCGGGGACAAGAGAAAAACCTTACTATTCAAACACACGCAGATTCCAAGTTAAGGTCATTGGGGAAACGTTGTCTTTGCCGACGGAGCAGTTGGAGACAGCGCAGAAGATGAAGGGTCTGAATGCGGGCGGAGCGCTCGAACTCATTGAGTTGTGGGGCGGCGAATATAGGGCTGAAGCGTTAATGGATTTAACCCGTCGCCTAATAGAAAACCAATCCTTAGATTTCTTCACTTACAACCGCATTGTTAGCTACTGCGACAACTGCAAGAAAAGCTGGTTCGGGACCCTCCACAAATGTCCATGCTGCGGCTCAATGAGTGCACTGGCAACTTTCGACCGATTCGCTTCAACGTAGGAGCTTATTTAATGGCTCCGAGCACAAGCGCCAGAAGCGCCATGCGCACGACGACGCCGTTGCAGACCTGCTTGAAGTAACGTGCCTGCGGGCTGTCGTCAACTTCAGGGGCGATTTCATCCACTCGGGGAAGAGGATGCATAACAATCATGTCTTTCTTAGCGTTTCTCAGAGTTTTCTGGTCTATTTTGTAGGCGCCTTTGACCTTGGTGTATTCTGCGGCGTCTGGGAACCTTTCTTTCTGTATTCGGGTAACGTACAAGACGTCGATTTGAGGCATTATGGCCTCGAGAGTCGCGTCTTCGGTTACAGGAATCTTTCCTTTTATTACATCGGAGACGTCTTTGCGCATTCGGAGGCTTTCAGGCGAAACCAGGAAGAGATCTATGTTGTAGAATGCGAGTGCGTAGGCGAGCGAGTGAACTGTTCGCCCGTATCGCAAATCACCTAGAATCCCGACTTTTAGTCCGTCTATTTTGCCTTTTTCCTTGCGTATCGTGTACAGATCAGTTAACGCCTGCGTGGGGTGCTCTTCAGCGCCCGTGCCCCCGTTAATTATGGGAACCTTGGAAAACTCGGCAGCCAACTTAGCTGCACCCTCCAATCCATGTCTAAGCGCGATTACGTCGGCGTAGTTTTCGACGGTGCGCACGGTGTCCGCCAAGTTTTCACCCTTCTTTACCGAGGCAAAGTCAGCGTCTGCGAACCCTATGTTGCCGCCGCCGAGTTTCAGCATCGCCGCTTCAAAGCTCAGGCGGGTGCGAGTGCTGGGCTCGTAGAAGAGGGTCGCGAGGATTTTTCCTTTAAGCAGGTCTGAACTCGTTTGGGCAAACGGCTCCATGGTTTTGCTCTTGTCTAGGATGTAGTCGATTTCTTTTCGGGAGAAGTCTTCGATCGATATGATGTCTCTTCCTTGAAACTCCACTGAGCGCACCTAAACCAAGAAGCGGTTCACTGCTAAATATAATTTCCCTCTAACCGTCTCATTTGATCAGCTAAATGCTGAGAAAGAAACCGTCTCAGTTGCTAAAAGAATTTTCGCGGTTTGCTCTCACCTTTTTTTCGGCTTGTTAGTGCTTATATGCTTTTGTTGTAGCTCACAAGCTGCAGCACATTTTTAATAATGGCAAGTTAGCACTACATATTCAAGCTAAAAAGCATTTTCAAAGGCGTTCTTTATGGAAACAATCATGGAAAAAATCAATAAGAGGCAAAAACCCCAAGAAATTTTCAGTACTCGAGGATACATGCCAAGAGTCTACGAGGTAAGATCCCCATGCCAGTGGCTAGACCATTGCAACGGCGGCAAATGCCCCGCATTCACGAAAATCAACGGGAACTTTTACTGCGCACGAGCAAAACAAATCCACAGCTAAACCAACCCCATTCATTCTTGCGTAACAGCGAGTTTCTTTACGCAGTAGCCAAAACGCAAAGTTTACAGCGTCAGCCTTTTCAGCATGGTTAATGCTTCTTCGACCACGGCAATGAATTTTTCAAGTTTCTGCTTTGACTGATTGGACAATTCAAGCTCAACGATTTTTTCGACTCCCTCGTTGCCCAGAACGACCGGCACGCCGATCGAAACTCGTGAAAAACAGTATTCGCCGTCAAGGCATGTTAAGACGCTCATGACCTTCTGGCAGTTAAAATCGCGTCATAGCTCATCTTTTTTGGTGGGAAAAAAGGTTTCTGGCTTATTTCACTATTATTACTGTGCAAGGTGCGGAATGCGCCACTTTCTCGCTTACGTTGCCGAGGAAACGTTCTCTTCTCTTACTTAACCCTTGGTGCCCAACAACAATGACGTCGAAGAATCCTTCCTGGGCGGTGTCCACGATTTCGATGGCTGCATCCCCAGCTTTCCCCATGGATGACACCTGCAAGTTGGGTTTGATTACCCGAGCGTGGTCTACGTATTTGCTGATTATCTCGTCTTGGATTTCCCGCAAGTCCTTGGTGACGACAGTGGTGCTACCGCTTGGGTAAGTAGCGGTTTCTTGAGGCACCGCCGACATAACCACCGCCTCGGAAACATTCAGGACGGTGAGGGAGGCACCGAATTTTTCGGCAAAATCCAAAGCTAAATCAAACGCCCTATCAGAGTAATTGGATCCATCAACAGCAACCAAGACCTTGCTAATCAACAAAGAAGCCCTCAAAAGCTAATCCTCAAAACAGCCATTAAACTTTTCCCCGACCCTTAAATGTCGCCTCAGTTTTTAGTTTGGGCCTGTTCGACCTTCGGTTTCGGGTTGTCTACAGCGATTTCTTTAAACATTATAAGCATAAACTGATAATTAATACTTTAACAGCATGCGGTGGGGTACCCAATAAATAAGCATACTCAAATTCCAATAGCCATGCTTATTATTGCACTAATGATTTTGCCAGCCTTCAATTTGTCGCATGCCGCGGCACAATCGAGACCAAACCAAAATTCATGGACTTCACTTTCGCCTTTGCCTACTGCCAGAGGCGGATTGGGAGTTGCCGAGGTCAACGGAAAAATCTACGCAATCGGCGGATTCAACGGTAACACACCGCTCAGCGTTAACGAAGAGTACACGCCTGCCTTAGACCAATGGACATCTATGTCACCCATGCCGACCGCCAGAAGCGGTTTCGCAGTCGCAGTTTACAACGGGAACATATACTGCATCGGCGGCACTATTGGGACCCTCGGAAGCAACAGCGATTTCGTCGGAAACAACGAAGTTTACGACCCTGCAACAGACACGTGGCAAACGGAAGCTTCCATGCCCACTCCAAGAGCTGACTTAAGCGCCAACGTAGTGAACGGCAAAATCTACCTTATCGGCGGAATGGAGTATTCGAGCAAGAGCCCATATTACGTTGAAACCAACATCACCGAGGTTTATGACCCAGCCACTAACGCGTGGAGCACAGCCGCACCTATGCCGCTCCCTGCTTATGGATATGCTTCCGGGGTAATTGACGGCAAAATCCACATTATCGGAGGCTCAAAAAGCCCTGGAACAGCTGGAACAGGCAACTTCGTTATCTCCAACCAAGTGTACGATCCGCAAACTAACAGTTGGGGCTTAGGCGCAAATTTACCTTCCGACGCCACCTTTGCAGCTGCCGCCGTGACCACCGGTTTTATGGCGCCCTCACAACTCTTCTGCATCGGCGGATTCAACGCCAACTCGTTCAGCGACATCGTGCAAGTATACAATGCCGCCAACAATTCATGGACCAACGGCGCTTCGATGCCCACTGCTCGGGCATACTTGGGTGTCGTCGACGTAAACGATGTTTTATACGCAATAGGTGGATTTGACGGCACAAACTGGCTCAACACCGTCGAACAGTACCTGCCAGCGGGCTACGGAACAGCTCCACCGATAATTCAGATCAACTCGCCCGCCAACGAGACTTACTCCAGGGTCACTTTAAGCTACACAGTTGACCGAGGCGCCTCTTGGGTCGGATACAGCCTGGACAACAAAAAAAATGTAACGGTAACGGGCGAAATTGAACTTTTTAACCTTACCCAAGGGGAGCACAGTTTAATCCTCTATGCCAACGACAGTACTGGCAACATGGGCAACTCGAACAGAGTGCTCTTCACCGTCGATTCACTGCCGCCTTCCATCACGATTTTGACGCCGATGAACCAATCTTACGGTTCCACAGACATCCAGTTGACTTTCGCTTTGGATCAAAACGCCACCCATATAGCTTACAGTTTAGATGGGCAAGCCAACGTAACAATAGTTGGAAACGTAACTCTTGCCGCATTAGCCAACGGTTCACACCACCTCACAGTTTATGCCACTGGCATATACGGCCTTTCAAATTCAAAAATAGTTTACTTCAACATAGCGCCTTTTCCAACCCTCACGATTGTAGGTATCTCAGCTTCTGTCATTATTGTAATAGCTTCAGGATACCTGCTAATTCCTAGAAAGAAACAAGCCAGCACGCCCAAAAGAAAACTGCCCGTCTGAAAGCACCTATTTTTGTACTACCCTGAATCACCGTTTTTTGACGACGATTAACTCCGCCCTTGAGCGTCGAAACCCACGATTTCAGCTTGGTCTCTCACCTTCCGCCTTCTTTGAAAGGCATTGAACTCATTTCTGGAATCGTGCCTTGGCATCGCAACAAATTTAAACCAATGAGCTATGTCACTACTCGAAAAGACTCCGCGTTGATGGAAGTGTAAGGCTTGAAGCAAACCTCAAAAATAATTAGTCAGGCAAAAGCTGAAGGCAGAAAAGCGCTTCTTGAACCAGAAGCAAAACAAGTCTGCATGGATTACGGCATCCCAGTAACCAAATTCAAAGTCGCCTCAAACGAAATACAGGCGGCAGAATACGCCGACGAAATCGGCTACCCAGTCGTACTCAAGATTGTTTCCCCCGACGTCATCCACAAATCCGAGGCGGGCGGCGTAATGATTAACCTCAAAACCCCCTCCGACGTCAAAAATGCCTACAATAAAATCTTGGAAAACGTAAAAAAATACAATGCGAACGCCAAAATCGTAGGCATCCTCGTGCTGGAAATGGCTCCTCAATCAACCGAAACAATCGTCGGCGCCATCAAGGACCCACAGTTTGGTCAAACAATCATGTTTGGTCTCGGAGGAATCTTCGTTGAGCTCCTCAAAGATGTCAACTTCCGAATTGCCCCAATAACCGCGGACGACGCCAAAGAAATGATCACCCAGCTCAAAGCCTACCCGCTCCTCAAAGGCTTCCGCAACACGCCACCCGCAGATATCGACGCCTTAATCGATATACTCGAGAAGACCTCGCGCCTCGTAATGGAAAACCCTGAAATCAAAGAGTTGGACCTTAACCCCGTCATAGTCTACCAAAGTGGCGCAAAAGCCGTAGATACACGAATCATACTCGAATAAGCCGCGTAGACTCGGTTTTTTGATTTTTCTTTCTATTTTTATATTCATTTCCTAATGGAATTGAGCTAATTGTAGTGCGTTTGCTTGTTGTAGCTGTGTTTAACACTCGAACATTATCGTGTATTGAGACATAATATTTAATAGGCGTGAACATGAACCCTAAGATAGACCTATAATGCCCAACCTCAAAGAAAAACTAAACCAAACCTTTGCCAACCTAAAGCCAAAAAGAAAACCCGTCAAACCGCAAAAGGCACCGCAAGAAAACAAGCCCAGAGAAAACAAAAATGAAAAATCCAAAAAGAAATTCAAACTGCCAAAACTGGGGATCATCTTTAAAAAGAAAAAAATTGAGCAGGACCTTCCTACTGTAAACAAGGCACTGCCTAAATCTTTGAAGGTAGTTGACAAGTATTCTCTTTACGAGCCGTTTTCACAGGTTTTCATCGTTCAGGACCCAAAAACGGGCGAATACAGATACATTTTGGATGAGCTTCAACTAGATAACTTTGAGCAGGGAATATACAACCGTGTCCTTGAAATATTGCTTGCTGAAATCGAGTCGCCAAAAGAAGAAATCGCTGACCCAAGAAAATTCTTCGCCACTGAAGCTAAGAAAATCGTGGATAAGTACCGCATCAGCCTCGGCTGGTTGCCTGACGTTTCATGGTACAAAATCCTCTATCATGCGGAACGGGACCTTGTGGGCTTCGGCAAAATAGACCCTCTAATGCGCGATCCCAACATTGAAGACATCTCCTGCGACGGAGTTAGTAAATCAGTCTACATCTGGCACAGAACCTTTGAAAGCATCGAAACCAACGTCCAATTCGAAAATGACGAAATACTCGATAACATGGTCGGGAAACTTGTCCACATGGCTGGGAAACACGTAAGCTCCGCCTTCCCAATAGTCGATGCATCTCTGCCTGGCAAACACCGCTTAGCTGTCTGTTACCGCCGGGAAATCACTCCTTTCGGCACAGCTTTTACCATCAGAAAATTCAGGGATGACCCATACTCGATTATCGACTTAATCAACATCGGCACTTTCACTGAGGAGCTCGCCGCCTACCTTTGGATATGCCTTGAAAACCGGGCTTCAATCATGATTCTTGGTGGAACAGCAGCAGGCAAAACAACTGCGTTGAATGCTATGGCGTGTCTTATCAAGCCAGGAAGCAAAATCATAACCATTGAAGAAACAGCTGAGTTAAACTTATCCCATGAAAACTGGGTCTCACTTATCAGCCGTCAAAGCTATGGATTAGGCGGAAACAGCGTCGGTGAAGTTCCACTTTTCGACCTGGTCAAAGCGTCAATGAGACATCGCCCTGACATGCTGATTGTAGGCGAAGTCCGTGGGCAAGAAGCATACGTTCTTTTCCAGGCATTGGCGACAGGCCACGGCGGCATGTGTACTATGCACGCGGAAAACTTGGATTCAGCTGTGAAAAGATTAACACAGAAACCCATGGAGATTTCTCCTGCTTACATTCCGCTGATGAACGTGGTTATATCTGTTCAGCGTGTTCACTTGATCAAGTCCGGTGTGAAAAAAGCTTACAGACGAATACTTTCAACAAATGAAATCGCAGGCTACGAAAACTACGTCAATATTTTCACTTGGGATCCAGTTGCGGACCAGCAGGTCTCCTTTATGAGCAAAAGCCCAATGTTTGAGTCAATTGCAAAAAAGGTTGGCCAGACAACAGATGATCTAGTTGAGGAAGCAAAGAGGCGAAGCGAGGTTCTGCATTGGATGCGGCAACAGAAAATCCGAAGCTACAAAGAAGTAGCGCGCATAATCTCAGAGTACTACGCGAGACCAAAAGAATTTTACCAAAAAATTCGAGTGAACGAGGAGGAAAATCTGGTTGTCGCTAACCCAAAAATTTGAGGCTATCTCTTATCGCCTTTTCGGGCGGTTTGCCGCATACTTTCAGGAACATATCTTCCCAATCAAAAATTCCCTAGAGAGAGGACGGGTAAGAATTTTTCATGACACTTACATTTCGATGATGATCTTTGCTGCATTGCTAACTCTTCCCGTTTCCGCACTCGGCATAGTTATTGTTCTGCTCACTCATTTCTTGCCGATGCTGATTCTGGTTCCAACCCCTCTTTTCGTCGTAGTGGGTTTCTTGTTCATGCCCTCCTCCAAAGCCAGCGACAGAGCTACAGCTTTGGAACGTGAGATGCCTTTTGCGGCTGCATACATTAGCGTGATGGCGTCAGGAGGCATCGCGCCCTACACCAGCTTTAAGCGTCTATCTGAAGTTGATTTGATGCCTGCGATGCGCAAAGAAGCGAGGGACATAATGAAAGACGTAGGAGTTTTTGGTGTGGATCCTCTGTCAGCTCTTGAAGAGGCTGCAAAAAAGAATCCGCTGGACATATTCAAAGACTTCCTAGGTGGTTACGCTTCTACCGTTATCATAGGCGGGGATATCGGTCACTTCCTTGAACGCAAAGCAGAAGACATATTCAAGACCCGTGCGCTCCGCGTCAAAGCGGCTGCGGAACGTCTCGGAATGTTGCTGGAAACTTTCATAATCGTCATGGTCATGATGTCGCTTTGCTTCTACATTCTTTTCGCCGTGCAACAGATTCAAGGCGGATCAGCACAAGCTAACCCGACGCTTTCAACTTTTTCGGGAATCCTAATGTACACTTACCTTTTCACGCCGCTGCTCTCCGTAATGTTCATCTACATGGCTCACACCATGCAGCCGAAGACACCCGTCATTGAAATGAAACCTTACAAAATCTTCGCCGCTTCATCAGCCGTAGGCGTAGTCGTATTGTTGCTACTCACGAACTTTATGGGCGCAACACGTTTGCCTGTCTTCACTACTCTGCAATCTTGGGGTCTTGACTTGCCCATCGCCATCGCAGCCGCTCTTTGCATCTCCGCAGCGCCCGCGGGAATCGTGCATATGAAAATGGCGAAGAAACAAGCTAGCTTGGAGGCGGGCGTCACCAGTTTTCTGCGTGACCTCACGGAAGTTCGAAAAACGGGTCTTTCGCCTGAAAAATGCATCGAAAGCCTCTCTAAACGCGACTACGGAGCCTTCAGTAAAGAACTGCGAAAAATCAGCGCGGAAATTTCCTGGGGTATCCCTTTGAAGCGGGTTATGATGGATTTTCTGCATCGGACAAAAAGCTGGATGGTTCAGATAGTTATGTTCCTGTTAGTCGAAACTGTGGACGTAGGCGGAGGAACCATCGCTATGATTGAATCTTTGGCGAGCTTTAACAATTTGACTGCTGAAGTGGAAAAAGAAAAGAAAATGTCGGTTCGCCCATATATTATGATGCCGTATCTGGCCGCGGTTCTTCTTGTAGCTACCACAACAATGATGTTAAGTTTCACAACTGGCTTCAGCACGACAACGACGGGTGTTGCAGCGCAAAGCGCTGCGGCAAAAGGCATGGCGCAAATGATTTTTCTCACTTCAGTGGTGTTTAACAGCTACCTGATCGGCATTGTTGCCGGAAAGATCAGTGAGGAATCTATTGCTGCCGGATTCAAACACGCTGCAATCCTGGTTGTTATAGCCGTGATCGCTGCAAAGCTGATTCCGATGTTTATTAAACTTTGATTGGAGCGGACAAAAATGGCGTCAACTATGTTTGGAGGAAGAAGAAAGCCGCTGTGCAACGATTGCAGAGGAATTACGCCTGCCCTATCCTCGATAATAATGACAGCCGCCATCATTGTGCTGGTTCTCGTTGCCATGTCGTATGGGCAAAACTATCTTACGTCAAGCATAGCTCAAAATGAATTCAGCACAAACCAGCAGTTCATGTTGACGACGGGTCTACAAATTGACAATGTCGCTTGGATGGTTGGCAGAGCTCAGACAATACAGTATTCCAGTACCTATGGGGACCTTCAGATTCTGCCAGGCGCCTTGACCTACACAATTCAGATGTTTTCGGGCTCAACTTTGCTGAATACAACTACCCTACAAACAGGTTTAATCCTCTATAATGTGCCTACAACCGAGTACACGCTTGGCAAAAACTACCTAGAGCCCATCGGGTCTTCGAATAGCTCTTTTTTGCAGAGCGGTTCATCAGCTCCCGACAGTTACACTTACTCCATCGAGAAGCTACCTATGAGCGACGGAAACTACCTTCGCATCGTTGTTGTTCCCACGATTAGGATGATGACCACTCAAATAGGCGCTGAAAACTACGTGGAGTTTTACTTGCCTCTGCTAACAAACGGCACCAGCCGAGGCCTTTCGCAATCCGTCACGCTGATTAGCCAAAATGTCAATCAATATGTACAAGGCGGCGTCACAAAGATTACTATCACCGCAGGTTTCCCGCTGGCTTCTAAGGGTTTCGATTCATCTTTCTTCCCCTTTCAAAGCACAACTGAAACTGTGCCTTTAGACTCAACGGTGCAGCTTTACGTGGGAGAGGTGTCGGTTTCGATAGGATTGTACGCTTAATGGAGTGACGATGAATGCAAGCTACTCTTGAATACATGATTCTGATTCCGGTCTTGATTCTTCAGATTTTCCTCTTCCCCATGTTTGTGTCCGTAGCGATGAACCAGTGGGCAAACGATCGTCAGTCACTTGAGCTTCAGCAGACTGCAAGCAGCTTGGGTAGCGTGATTGAGCAAACGTACCTTGCCCTTAATCATACATCTATTCTCAGTTGCACATTTAACAGCACTCTTCCTTTTCAGCCGACGATAGAAGGCTACAATTTTACGGCTAAAGCCTCTTTGCTGGCTATTTCAGACGCTGAGTACGGTTCCAGCAAAGTGCTGAGTTTAACTATGAGCTTAGTTGGCAAGCATCTTTCAACCATCACTAACGTGACGCTTGGGCAAAACGTTCAGTGGGTAAACTCAGAGTTGGTTGGTAACCCGCCGACTGCTTGTGTAGTCGCCGAAAAATTCGCAAACCAAACCATCCAGCTGTCTTTTGGCAGCTAACGGAGGACAATACATGTCAGGTGTAACTGTAGACCACATAGTTTCAGTAATCATTTTCTTAGCGGCGATATTGCTATTCGTCACCCTTTTCGGGCAGACCATTCAAACCGCAGTTGTCTACCAGGAGAACCAAGCCACCGCCATTAAATGCAGTGATCTTCTTGACAGTATGTTGCTTAACCCTGGTAGCCCAAACTACTGGGGGCAAAGTGATGTGGCTCCAGCAAGCTTTGGCGTGCAAGACCCAGAGTTCACTGAGTACCAGTTGAGCGCCTTTTCACTTATGCGGCTAAGTGACTCGACGGGAAACCTTATTGAATACTACAAAACGCCAAATTTGTGTTATACAAGCGTGACGGCTGGAGCTGGCGCAGATTTGTTGACTCCTAACGCTGAATCCTTAAACTACTCAGAGGCGTTAGCGCTGCTTGGAATAAACGGTACGTACGGGTTCCAGCTTTCTTTGACTCCCGACGTTTCCGTGGCAGTAACACAGACTCGTGGTTTTTCGCCGTTAAGCCTGTCCATAAGTGCGACTGGGGCAGGTTTTCCTTTCTCGAACGCAGCCGTGAACTATTGCCTTCTCTTAGTCACGTTGGGTCAAACTCAAGCTCAGTATCCATCCTACACACTGCTAGATGGCGCTACCTCTACTAATCAGCAAGGCGTGGCTTCCGTCTCTTTTCCAAATGTGACAAATCCTAACCAAGTTTACGCGTTTGTCGTCTACGCGCGTTTAGACGGCATCATGGGAGTAGGATATCATACTAGTGTGTCAGAGTCTAGCCAATATGTAGTTCCGATTGTTCAAGATATGGGCTCACAAACGGTTATGTTAGCCCACAACTACGATCTGAACAATTCTAATGCGTTAACTGACAGCTTAAAATATAATGCGACTTTTGTTATTTCAACCCAAGATTACACACTTAATGAGTTGTCACTTAGCTCCAGTAGCCAAACTTATGGCACCATCTGGTCTGGCAATGAAAATCCCGTGGAAAAAGTTACGTTGCCAACTTGCACAACAGGCATTTTGATAATTACATACCAAGAGAGCACTACGCAAGGCGGAGTCATATTGATGCCTTGGGGTATAAACTCCCTGGCGTTTCCAATAACGTTCGGCGGGAACCCAGCGATGCAGGAGTGGGTTGCAACTGATTTGCGGCAGGTTATGATTGGCAATGTTGCTTACCAAGTTAAGCTTTCACTTTGGAGCACTCAAAATGGAGTACAGGTGACTATCTAAAATGATGCGAACGGTTGAGGTTCTAATGGTAATAATTATCCTGTCTGGAGCCTTCATAGCAACATCATACTTCGCAGTTTTGCCTTGGCCCCGTCAAGTATCTCCGTTGGACCTTGGGCGTCTCTCACTTACAACACTGGAGAATTTAAATTCAGGCAACGATTTAAGCGAAGCAGCATTTGATACTGGAAACGCAACCGCTTGGCAGGATCTGCAGGTTGCTCTTTCAGATTCCTTACCGCCTAATGTCATCTACAACCTTACTGTCTTCAATGTTAACAGCGGCGGAGGCGGCTCCTCACTATACACTGCCCAAGCCTCTGTCTCAAACGCGGCCAACTTAGGCATCAGTTCCGAAGCCTCATCATACCTTGTTTCGTCATCCAACGTCACCTTCAACCCTACTCCCCAAAAAATCGGTGAAACAGCGAGTGGCGGCGGCGGAATAACCCTTTACATATTAAACTGTAGCGACTCGAACGGTTGGTGGATCACAGGTTATAGTTCTCAAAGCTTAGCGCAGGACCTCTACAACTTGCTGTCGCCGTACTTTACGCAGACAGTCGTGATTCAAAGCACAGCTCAATTTGGGCAAATATTGAGTGGTAAGCCGTTGCAGGGCGAAAGCCTTCAAAACGCGGTAATCATCAACACATGCGGAGAAGCTGTACCGATTCCCAGCGCATATTCGGGGTCTACCTACTCTGAGGATTCTTATGCTGGGTACTGTTATTTTTTGGGTCAGAAAGTTAACCAATACAACTGGACATGGACAAGCATAGTGGGTTACCCGTTCTATTACGTTTCAAACATAAACATGTTTCCAAATGAACAAAATACTTGGGGCATATATGGAATGGAATGCGTTAGCTCGGGTGGATTAAACTCATTCTTGGAGGGTTTAGACAATCAGCCTTTCTCGTACAATTCAAACTGGATTACGGCTCAATTGTCAAATCCTGTTTACCTGACAAGTGAAGCTGTTAACTTCTGCAACTACTACGGAATCTACCCCTCGCCGTATCAAACCTCCACCAGAGCACTTCCAACGTCGATTATTTCCCAGTATAGTTTGGATGTGACAACTAACATGTTTGGCACTGTAAGCGGTTACAACCCAGGCGCCGTTTACAGGCACACCGTCACCGTTAGCGGGAAGACCAATTTTCAGGGTGGATTCTACGCGTTGGGATTGACCAGAACTCCAGATATCAGGCTTACTGCCCTTGGTTTACTCTGCGATTATCAACCCAGAATATACAGCTCTGACTATAACAGCTACGACACTTCGCGTCTGGTTGTTTTGCAGCTTGGTTTAGTGGGGGGTACATAGATGAAGTGCCTAAAAATGAATAAGAAAGGCCAGTTTTCAATTATTGCTGCCCTTTTTGTCGCTGCTATCCTCATCACAAGCGTAATGGTGACGTACTCTACTGTACGATACAACTCCACGGAATCTAGCCCGCAAATCATGAGCGCCGTCGACGAAACTAATCTTTCCCTTAAACAGGTGTTGGGCTTCACTGTTGGTTACTACGGCTCTATCTTGCAGGTTACTGGGAACTCTACTTACGCTTACGATCAATCGCAAACCTACCTTAACAGCGGCTTAAACAATATTGTTGACATTAACCCGCAGTGGGGTACCTCCTTTAAGGTCACTGAGTTGTCGCTAGGTACAAACTGGTTTACAAATTCAAGTTATAGTGAAGGGGCTTTGAACATCACTTACGACTTAACTGGACTAGGCATTTACGGCGTTGCCTACTCGATTTCAGCTGAGCTAAGCGTAAAAGTTCTCCATTCAGCGTCAAACAACCAAGTCAGTCTAACCGTTACTCAAGACGGAAGCGAACCCGTAGTAACTTTGGGCGCATCCAGCTTCAAATTCTATCAGTATCAAGACTCCAACTTAACGTGGAACATGGTGAACCCGCCCAGTTCGCCAGTCGTGTCAAGCGACGGAACCTACACAATTGCGATTCCGTCTAACATAAACCCTCAATCCTTCATTATTCAAGTGCAGGACTCACGTGGAATAATGGTTGCAGCATCCTCTTTTAGCCACTACACCGGAACCCTGACTTTTAACAGCACATCGGGAGGCGGCGGATATTACGTAAACGAGACAAATGCGTGTGTCGACAGCATTTCTAACCAGGGCACAGACAGCAACTTCACGGTGCAGCAGCAAGCGCCAATCAGCAACAAATATGACACTTTGACTGAAGCGAACATTGGAACCTCGACTCAACCCTACTATCCCTCAAGCTACAGTTTAGATGGATCAACAACACTTGTCTCAGGCAACACTGGCAACTTAGTAAGCGATAATGGAGTCTACATGACGTTAGGAAGCTACCTTAGCTCTACGACTTCACAAACACTCTACACCCACCAATCAACAACCAGCATCAACGGCGCAAATTATTATACCTATTCAACTTCAGGCGCAACTTCTTCCGGAGTAACCTTACCCGCATCCATGTCAACTTCCAGTGCCCTTTTAGGCTCAGTAGTCTACAGCCTTCAAGGAATCGCTTCACTGCCTGCAAATACATGGACATTTAATTACAGAGCATGGAAAGACTCCGTTTCAACAGTCACTTATGATGCCAAATCATCCGCAACATCCAGCGGCAGTTCTTCATTATCTTGGAGTCACACAGTAGGAACAGGCAACAACCGTCTTCTGGTAGTTACAATCTCCACATCGAGAGTTGGCAGTACATCGGCTCCCCCAACAATCTCATCTATAACCTATGATAACATAGCAATGACTGCTGGACCAACTAACGCCTACACTTCCAACACAAATCCTCAAGTCAGGTCCTACATATACTACCTCGTGAATCCAGCTTCCGGCAGTAACACGATTAAAGTTTCTTTAGCGGGCACTTCAAGCAGCACTTACGCGGTCGGAGGAGCGGTTTCATACTCAAACGTGAACACATCAAGCCCGATACAAACATCAAACACCTCCGCAGGCTATGGTTCAACGCAGTCAGTGTTAGTTTCCACGACAAGCGTGGGTCAAGCGGTCTATGCCAGCATAGGCAGCTACTTAGGTTCATCATATACGTTAACAGCTAACAGCGGTCCAACTTCAAGATGGACCTCAACATCCAATAATTACAAGGGAATAGGAGAAGACGAGATAAACCCGTCCGTTGGGTCTGTCACTTCAGGCTGGACAACCACAGCAAACGTTGGATATGTTTGTCTCGCAGTAGTAATCAATCCAGCTTCGACTGCCGCGGTCGGAAAAATTGATGTAAACATACTGATAAGAGAAGCAAGTGGCACGGTAAGGACAACCTTAGTCACAGGGGTCGCACTCTCCGGCGCTTTGACAACCACCGCTTCCACGCTTTCAGGAACCTACAGCTTTCCAGCCTACACCGTTGTAAGCCAAACAGATTATCTTGAAATAGACTATTACACTAGCGTGTCGACCACAGATTCTACCAACGCGTATTTGATAATTGATAACAGCGGGCTGTCAACTTCACAGCAGACAAGCATCGGCAACGTCTTGGTTCCGGGTCAATACACTTGCGAGGCGGAGCTTTCAGGCACCTCTAACTCAAACAGCTGGAACACCCTTGCTTGGGAAATGGATTCTGACTCGACCGTAGCCAACTCGGCTGTAGTCTTCCAGCTTTACAATTACGCAACAGGACAATATGTGAGCAGTAGCGGAAACGGGTATTTCACGGCGACTTTAGGGACCACGATAACGCCTAATGGCCAATCCATTACGACGAACCCTACTCAGTTTCGTGACTCCATTGGAGACTGGAAGATGCGGTTCACGGTGACTGCTTCATCGCCGTTTAATATCAATGTAGATATGGCTTCCTATACAAGCGGTGTGGCTTCGTATGGGCTTAACCTTGAGGAAGAATGGACAAACCTAAACATGACAGCGCTTTCCAACCCTGCTCTATGCATTTACGCGGGTACGATGGGCTCTACCCCATTGGCTGTTGACGCTTGGTACGATAATTCATGGCAGACTCTAACTTCAGGGCTCGTAAGCGGCTGGAACAACATGTCCATTAACTCCTATTTGACTTCGGGTTCAACGACTTTCGCAATAAAATTCACCAGGACAGGCGACAGCGCACAAAACAGTTGGCCAGTGGCTTCCGCACTGATAAGACCCGAATCAGATCAAGGCCTGTTCTTGTCGTTGAATAACCCGGCTGCAACGGTCGCTGTGGAACTTCTGCAGAATGGAACCATTGTTTGGCTCGGGCAAAACATGCAGGTTACGACTCAAACAATTCCTGTCCCGCCTGTACCCGTTAAAGCCCTCCATGTTAATGAAACCATAAACGGCGTAAACGAGCAAGTGCCCTTCCAAATTGAAGATTGGGCTTCATCCTATACGGTGCCGCTTGGCTTAACAAATAACGCGACGGTCTTCGGCAACAGGCAAATGGTTGTCTTTCTGGTGAACACTCATGTGTCAGCTTTTACTTTGTGGTGGAACGGCAGCAGCGCAGCAGTCCAAACCCCCTTGGCATACTCAGACACCTATTTCAAGGGAGATAACCCCAACAACAACTTTCTCAGTAACGGAAAGTTAAATCTTCAATTTGGTAGCCCCTTCACCGCTACATCAACCGTAGTCCACAGTGGAACTTCGAGCACGGCGACTTTCATGCAAGTAAACAATCAGGCCAGTTCTTACGGTTCAGGAATAGATTGGGTGATATACAACGGAGTTGTGCGTGACATAGTGCAGCAGGAAGCCGAATGGGGTAACGGAATCACAAATTGCCCAAACGTGTACGCTGACTGTGTTCTTACTTTGCCAGCTAACGCCACCTACTTCACATATCAACTCAGCCTCATGTTCATTAGTTCAACGCCTACTCGAACTATAAGCGAGCTATGCCCTATCTCGTTGACCTCTTCCGTAAACAGCCAACTGCAATCTGAGAACGGGACATCTCAAGGCGACCCTGTAGTTGCCAGCGGAACACAGCTCTTCAGCGAGACTCAAACTTGGGTGCATCACTGGAGCCAATTCACGAATGGAAACAGCGGTGCAGGAGTAATGTTTACTGACGAATTTGATCATGCGCTCTACACATTCGATAGTATAGCACCTGCGGCTCCAAGAGGCGCCCTGAGCGCAAGCTTAACAACCAACACAATCTCGCTACTTCCGGTAACTCTTAGTTCAGTGTCGTTCCAATCTGCTTTAGATGTTTCATGGTACGGTGCCGTGGTGACTTTTGATAATTCAGTGCTTCCGATCTACAATGGAATTCAGCCTGGGCTTTGGGTGTTGGCTGAAATGCCCCCGACCATCTCCGTGACCTGCGGCAACTGACCGCTTTTTTAATCTTTATTTGAGTTAAGTATTTTACCTTCATATTCCTTAAAAGGCAACTAACATTTTAGTTAAATCGAAAGGTGAAGATGGCTATTGGTCTTTAACTCAGTTCAACGGCTTAGGGCCCGCTTACTGAAGCAAATCTCGCCTAAAAAAAAACTCGGTAAGGGCTCAATTTGAATTTCCAATTATTCTTCATCGGCTCACAAGTGGCGGTAACTGTAGCTTTCCTCCTTTACTCATCTTGGAGCGACTACAAAACCCGCGAGGTAAGTAACAGCGTCTGGGCAATCTACGCACCCATAGCAATAGCACTCAGCCTGTCAGACTTTTTACTCTTTGACCCATCAAGACTCCTCCTTTTCGGCATCAGCGTAGGCTTCACAGTCGGCTTAGCTTTCCTGCTGTTCTATTCAGGAGCATTCGGCGGCGCTGACTCGAAAGCCCTTATGTGCATCGCCTTTTCCTTGCCCTTCGCTCCAGTGGCCCTATTCACGCCAGTCATAGCAAACAGCCTGTCCCCCGTCTCCCAGGTTATATACCCGATGACCATATTCGGCAACGGCGTCCTGTTCGCGGCATTTAGTTGCGTGTACATGGTACTGCGCAATTTTGTCTGGCATAAAAGAAACAAAAAAGAAATGTTTACGGGAACACTCGCGCATGAGTCAATAGGAAAAAAAATCCTTATTCTACTAACTGGCTACAAAGTAACTATCTCAAAGTTGAAGGACAAATGGCACATTTTCCCGATGGAAGATGTCGAAGCAGAAGGAGAAAGCGATCTTAAGCGAAAACTTGTGGTTATTCCAAGCGAAGAGGGGCGAAGCGGAATTGTTGAACGTTTATCTAATGCCGTTCAAGCTGGAAAGATCGACTCGTACGTGTGGGCTACTCCGGGATTGCCAATGCTGATATTCATTACTGCAGGCTTAATTGTTGCCTTGGTATGCGGCGATGTTTTGTGGATGCTAGTTAGATTTATCGTCGCGTGAAAAATCAAGAGTTTCGATGTAAATATTTTTGCCACGTTTAGAATAGGATGCGAAAGCAACCAAAGTTAGAACGGAGCCGAAAGCGACCAACGCAAGGCTGTAGCCCTGATACGGGTAAGTGCCCCCGTTTAAAGCCAAGCTTGCGCTACCGGTTTGATATGAATAGAAGAAAGCGCTTACAACGAATAATGAAAGCGCAAGTGATAAGAGACAAACTTCCGTTTTGAACTTCAAATGCCTTACCCCAGATCTCCTTTTTCCCACTAACAACCTTTTAATGGGTAGGCTGTTTTAAGCTTTTTGGAAATCCCTCTGAGGAGAAAACTCATGTCCATTGTGGAATGCAGAAAAGAACTAGAAAACTTCGCAAAACAAAAACCCAAGGCATGCAAGGTCGTGGTTTTACCTGACTTCTTCCTTGACCGCCTCATCAACATCGACTGGAACCCACAAGAGTTCTCCGATTTAGTCGGGGACGTGGCGAAGCGTAAAGGCGGTAGCATTGACGGTGTTCCTCAAACAGACATGAAGGGAGGAAACGCCACCAACGTTGCATCAGCGCTGGCACGCCTGGGGGCGAAGGCTACGCCGATTGTTTGCACCAGCAAATGGGGTCTGCAGCAAATGAAGTACTATTTTAAAGGAACGGGGGTTGGCACTTCACACGTTAAAGCGCTGGGCAAAGTTTCAGTAACAACCGCGCTTGAGTTCAAAAACAAAGACGCAAAAACAAACGTTATGCTCCGTGACTTAGGTGCCCTCGCGGATTTTGGACCCGACGACCTCGACGAAAGCGATTTTGCGGCATTAGGGGAGGCAGATTATGTGTGTCTTTTCAATTGGGCTGGCACATTAAAAAACGGAACGCAGCTTGCCCAAATCGTCTTTGGCAAAACACGAAAGCTTGGAAAAGCAAAAACTTACTATGACACCGCCGACCCAACACCCAACATCGGCGCAACCCCTGATTTGATGGAATTAGTCCTAAAGTCCAACCTAATAGACATTTTAAGCGTTAATGAAAATGAGGCAGTCGTTTACGCCCGCTTGCTTGACGCCGGGTTCATTGACGGAAAGGCGTATTTGCCTTTTGCTGAGTTGGCGATGGAGGCCGCTCGGGTGTTGGCGAGGTATCTGCGGGCGAGGATCGATTTGCACACGACCGCTTTCTCCGCGACTTTACGTGGCAAGACAGAGGTTGTGGCGCCCACTTTTAGGGTTAACGTGCTGCGGGCTACGGGCGCGGGCGACGCTTGGACAGCAGGAAACTTAGTCGGCGATAACAGCGGCCTTTCGGACCTCTGCCGACTCACGTTGGCAAACGCGGTGGCCGCCTGCTATTTATCCGAACCCGAAGGCAGACATCCAACATTGAAAAATCTCCTCTCTTTCCTCAAAAACTATACTTGACGGCGCAGAATGGGAGCACCATCCCGTTTTTTCGTCTTTTCAAAAACTTACTTATCGTTTTAAACCTTTTTAGAACTTTTATAGGCTTCTTGCACTCTAACAGAAACCCTATCCAAACCCTAAACCCAAAGAAAACAACCCAAAACAAGCCCCAAACAGAAGCCTCCTACCCTTACGGTGTACCCTGCTTTTTGTGACAGAATCCAACCGCAAATAGCGCCGCGTTCAGTCTATGAGTAGCAGTGCGAAGGATTCCGGGTTCTTTTCGAATGGGAACTTAACTTCGATCCCGGCGTTAGATGCGGTTTTTCTCACGTTCACTCCGACAGCGTCTTCTGACCACCGCGCTAGCTCGGGGTGCACGCAAATCCTGCTTTGGGTGTTGCATTTATCGCACAGTTGGCAGGTTCCCGAAACAAACGAAACCGCTAAGCTGTAACCCTTGTTCATAGCTGCTTTTTCCAAATCAACAACGGCCTTCAGCATCTTTTTCTTGTCAGCCTTCCAATCAGCCCAAAACTCGGTCACGCCTTCTTTGACTTCTTTAGGCACCGTAGCGTCGGATTCAGCCACGTTAAGGTTCTTCAGTATTTCCCCTTCAGCAGAAGCCTCAGATTTAAACTTCATAAATACAGCATAACTGTATTCGCCAACGATTCTCCTGAACTCCTCTGCCGAGGGCGTATAAGGCGGACAAGCCAAAGTCTTACCGTAGTTGTTGCACCCGACTTTGCATTTCAAAACCACACGGTCTTCAACAACAACCTTTTTTGTCGAGATGACTTTAGCGTCGGCCGCACCCTTCTCCAACGCCAATTTAACAAGAAACTGATACTTTTCATCTTTTCTTTGAGACGAAGACATTTTTTTCACTAAGCCCTTTGGCTGAACGCTTCTTTTGATATAAACGTTTAGCGAAAGCCAAACGGAAACATTCGTCAAAAAACCATGCAACTTCCATTAGGCAGGGCGCTTGGCTTTTTTACATGCTGGTGAGCGCAAGGATAATATACCGAGTCGTTAAATCATCTTTTTGCACTGGGTGGGGTTGGTATCAAAAGCAAAATTAGTAGCATAGGGTATATCAACAGAATCCAAGAAAACATTCTCAGCATTAAACACAGAGAGCTTTCACCCCTTTTTAACGAGTTAAAGGCGGCCGACTGTGTAATCTGCGGCGGCTCAGGCAGATCGCTTTACTCGCTCAATGCTGCTTTAAGCCAGATCGCGCTCAGCCAAGAAGGCTGGCGAAACAAGGTTGTGCTAACCCCCGATGATCCTGGTTTTCCAGGCAAAAGCATGTACGACGCCGCAGCGGACCTTGAAAGACGCTACAAGAAAACGTTGCTTCTGATAAACAGCGGCAGTGGCTACTCGGATGACCCCTTGGTGATGGCGCAGGATTTAGCCGAGCACATTGAAGAGAAGAAAACAAACAGGTTTTCCATGGGTCTTTTCACATCGGCCCCTGATTCGCCGCTGGGCGACATAGTGGGCAAGTACGGTCACGTAGTTGAGCTTAAAGGACGCGGCAAATCAAGGCCGGGCACCGAATACAGCGAAACAGGTATGATGGGCGACATTTTCGAGCTCGGAACGCTTGAACTGTTAAACAGCATGGTTGAGGCTGTTTTCCGAAACCTCGAAGTCGAAAATGTTTTCCAGCTATGCGTTGACGAACTTGAAAAAATCGGCGACATCATAGACTCAAACGTTAACTCCGAAACGTACACGCAGCTTGTCGATTTTCTTGAAAAACGAACAAACGTTTTCCTCGGAGGAAAAGGCACAGCCAACGAAATTGCAAAGATGACAGGCGTCAGACTATTCCACATCAAAAACTTCCTCGGAGACAACGTCTACATAACTCGAGGCGTGAATACTCCGCATCCTAGGGCAGGCGACCTTGAAATCCTAATTTCTTACTCGGGCGAAACAAGACCCGTAATCATCTGGGCAGACGTCATCAAAAAGTTTGCTGGAACTGTCTTCGCGATAACAAGCGCCAAAGACTCTACCTTGGCGAAGAAGGCAGACCTCAAACTTGTACTGCCTGAAGAAGCCAAGCCGCTTACGCCAAGACGCTTCTACACTCGAGCAGCATTCGCTTTAAGTCCCGTTCCTGTCAAGCTTGCTGAACGGCTCGGCCAAAGAGGCTTAAACCTGCCCGAGTATATACTCAGCTGGTACCACTCAGTAACCCAATAACCAGCCAACTCTTCTTCTTGCAACTAAAAATGGAATCATGCTGGCTCACTGCTTTTCTGCAGCCAGAACAGCTTGTTTCTAAACGCTAACACTACGACGCACAATCCCACTGCGATTACCGCGGCGGCTACCAGCGAAATCTTCGTAGCGGCACTCCGTGGGCTTAATGGAGATCCCGATGAAGATTCGGCTTTGGCCACAACTTCGTCTTGGGTTGAGGCAGGCGACATAAGTGGGTAGCGGTCGATGAATGTTGGGTCGGTACGGATCATGTAGGGCGTGTTGCTAATGGTTGAGTTGCCAACTTTAGACGCCCCTGGGTATTTTGCAGCGTGGTCGCTCCAGTAGTTGCCGACCGAACCGTTATCCCAAGCAGGCATCGTTCCAAGGTCAGCTGGTCCCAAAGCGTCCGAGTTTGTTAATACGATAGTTGTGTTTGCGTTGATTTCGAAGTTGTTGTCGTAGATTTGGTAGCTGAAGTCAGCGTAGGTACCGATGGTGAGTTCGACTCCGTTGTTTATAAAATCATTCTCTGTTATTGTGGTATTTAGAGTTGGGTATATCATTGCACCGCCGTAATTATCAATAATCTGATTTTGTGAGATCCAGTTGCTATTTCCTTTAATGTATATTCCGTAGGTGCTGCTAGTCAGATAATTGCCCTTAACAACATAGTTGTCGGCGTAGATTGCGACGGCGTTCTCAGTTCTAGTAATGTTATTGTCAATGATGCTGTTTCCGTCGTTGGCACCCGAGACTCCTGCTTCCCAACCTGAGATGTTAAAGTTTTGGACTGTTACGTTGCTGCAGGTTAGGTGGATAGCTGCCGTGGTTTCAACCCCTGCCACTCCAGCTTTTCCCCAACCGCCTGCACCCTGAAGAGTAAAACCTGCGCCGTCAAGAACGATGTTGCTGCACAACACTGTGATCGGCGAGTCGTATGTGTCGCCTGTGAGACGGTAAACACTGCCTTGGCGATAAATCAGGTTGGTTCCAGAAACCGAGCCGTCAGCCTTGATGACTATTACTCCGGCGGATTGAGCTTCAACGCTGAGACTAACGATGTTCAAGTGGGCTAAGCAAATGAAAACGCAAATAATCATTAACTTATCTGCTGTCTTCATCATAGATTCACCCTACTTTTCATTTGAAGAAAACAGCAATCGTTCTAATAGCTCTCCCATAGGAACAAGCTGTTCTCGGAGAAGAACAAGTCAAAAAAGATGAACTAGCTGTCTGTCACTGGTCTTTCAGCCAGAACGGTTTGCTATGAAGAAATTCTGTAAGGAACACAGCAAAATCACCGTTCCCAGAATAAACTTCGCTTATTTCAACGTTAATCAGAATCCTGAGTCTCTTGTGGATTGATTCGGCAATCAGGTCTGCAACACCAGCATTTTTGCCTCCCCCAGCTAGCCTATCTTTCAGGAGTACGACAACGTCGGTTATTTTGCGCGGTAGCAATATCACCCATCGACCATCCTTGAGGAAGGGACCAGAAATAACCTGCTTGTTCACGGCGTATTTCTTCAAGAAAGACTCGCATTCTGGTTCTCGTTCAAGCGGCGGACCAAGATGCTTTTTGATGGTAGGCAAAAACTGCTGTTCCAACTCGAAGATGAAGATGCTGAGGTCTTTTTCGTTGCTCCAAACCGAATCCTTGAGGATTTTATAGTCGCTGAGTTCCATCAGCTTGTGAAGCGAACGCTTTGTTTTATAGAGCTGACCCCAAAGAACATCGGGAACAGCAGGTTCCTGGTCAACCACCAGAAACACGATGCACACACCGCGGCTTTCCAGCCCGCTTTTCAATTGTTCAAGCGGTAGCGCTTGAGTTTTAGGTGGGAAAAAGAAGGCGGCGTCGGGGTTTTCTGAGAATGCTCTGGAAGTAGCAACAAAATTGTAGAGTTTGTCAAGTTGTACCGCTGAAGCGACGTTTCTCCCTTTGTCAACGGGGTCAACAATAACCAGTGGCTCGGGAAAAAGCAGAGAAAGTTCATGTTGTCTTCCAGCGTAGTGGTCTTTGAGGTCGACTACCACCCGTTTATTATAGTGAGCAAACGCCTCTAAAGTTTCTGCGAATGAACGGTAATTCATTACCAACAGTTCGCAGAGGTAACCGCTGAATCCGCCTACTTTGATTTCAGCTCCATAGACGCCCGCGCCCTGCATAAACCTTTTAAGAAGTCTCACCTCGCCGCGTAGCCCCACGGTCAAATGCTTCTTTATGTAGTCGGTGTGGTAAGGCGTTCGGTCAGTGGCGCTTTGCCACTCGCCAGGTTTAGCATCGTAGCAAGGAACAATGTCTACTTGGTAGCCTCGGACACTGATTTCAAGGTACGGATGCTCGGCGAACCGTTCAAGTTGCTTGTAGCCGCCCGCTGCTTTCCTCGCGATTTTTAATCCGACTTCTCCTAGCTTTTTTCTTGGGATCTCGGTCGGTAGCCGCATGAAGATGTCGATGTCTGGGTTCTCACGGAGCCAAGTGTCTTTAGCCACTGAGCCCTCAACACGCACAACCGCTGGAACCCCCTCTTCCCTGCATGCTAAATCCACTTTCTGCTCCAACTCGTGTGTAATAGCCTCAACTTTCGCGCGGTCTTCGTCCGTCGGCGAAATTAGCTTTAAAACTTGCTGTGTAATTTCCTGCATGACAATCATTCTTGCTTCTGTGCTGGGCAAAACTCTCTCAGCGTTGAGTAAGTTGGACCTTTAGGTGAAAGCTGACTTCTTTTAAGCCTCAGGCAATCCGCTTTAATCGTTCCGAACTCGTAATCAGCCTTCTTCGTGACCAACTCAGCAAGTCGCTGTTTGTTAACCCCAGACCTTACACGCGCGATAGTCAAATGTGGGCTGAAACCATAAGGGTCCGCGGCAAACCCTAAGGCTCGAATCTGGGGTTCAAGCTGGGAAAAGATGCTTTTGAGCTGTTCGACGCCGTCGGTAATGCCTGCCCATACGACTCTCGGGTAGTTTAGGCTCGGGAAGACGCCTAAGCCGCAGAGTTGAATCGTGAATGGCGTGAATTTGACGTTTTTCATGGCGCCGTAAACTTTGTCTACCATAGCGGGGTTGATGTCGCCGAGGAAACGGATGGTTACATGGATGTTCTTTGGCTCCCCAGCCTTGAGGTCGGCGCCCGTTTCCGCCAGCAGCTTCTGTGTAGCAGCTAGACTCGCCAGCACCTGGTCGTTTTCCATGTCAAACGCGATGAAGCTTCTTATTTGCTCAGACATTGACTTTTCCTTCAGAGTACTTTAGCAGACTACCCTCATAAATGCTTTAAGCATTTGCAGACGGGCTTGGCTTGACCCCTAAGAGTTAGTGTGCAGACTACCGCAGGGTAGTAGGGCGAAGCATCTACGGAAAGCATCTGCACTTGCATCTACACGCTCAAGTCCAAGCTTGTGCGCTTCCGCTTCAGCAGGTCGTTGAGTCTTCAGCTGTTGGTTTTGCTTCAGATACTTTTTAATGGGAGTTGCCGCCATAGAAGCAAAAAAGGGTATGTTATGAACGCTGACAAACTGGTTGTTGGATTGGCTGGGATGCCTGGGTCAGGCAAATCCCTCGTTGTCGACGTTGCACGCGAATTAGGCTACTCCGTCGTGGTTATGGGCGACGTGGTCAGGGAGGAAACTGCCAAGCGCGGTTTGGATTTGACGCCGCAAAACGTCGGGAAAGTGATGCTTGAACTGCGCGCGGAAGGCGGAAACGCCGTGGTCGCGTCGAAGTGTATTCCAAAAATCGAGGCGCAAACGAGTGCAAAAGTTCTCGTCGATGGGCTGCGAAGTCTCTGTGAGGTCGATGCCTTTAGAGGGCATTTCGCTAAATTCGGCGTTTTAGGCGTGCATGCTTCGCCCGAAACAAGGTTTAGCCGTTTGTCTAGCCGTCGTCGAAGCGACGACCCTGACGGGTGGGAAGTTTTCAATGAACGCGACATGCGGGAGCTCAGCGTAGGGTTGGGCAACGTTATAGCGATGGCTGAACAGTTGATAGTTAACGATAAAAGCGCTGAAGAAGTTAAGGTTGCTATTAGAAAAGCACTGAGCAGGATTGAGGCGAAATGGATCAAGTAACAGTTCACGCGGAAACGGAAATTAACCCGACTGAAACTGAAGAAAAAGTCAAAACCGCAGTCTGCAATATACTGGGAAGCAACCTTTCCATCGGAGTCACACCTGAGGGCAAAGGCAGCGTTTTGACGACTGAATCATCAGGGAAAGATTCCCTTGTTAAATTTCGCAACCTGCTGCGAACTGATAGGATTCGTGACGCCGCTAGAAAAGCTCTGTTTCACAGCATACGCGTAAACTCCATCAGTTTCTGCCTAAACAAGCAAGTTGCTTTTGCGGGGCACATCTCCTTTTCGGAGGAAACCGCCGAATCCCCATTAGGTCCTATTCGAGTAACTATCACCTGTGAAAATCCAAGGCAGCTTGTTGAGTGGCTGGCCGAAAAAACAGCTTTAGGCAAGGACAAATGATGGCTGAAAGGGCTCAGGTGGCAAAGAACGGTGCGGTTCTGCTAGGCGGCAACGTCGCATGTGACGCTTTTTACGAGCAGCGGCCGCTTCGGATTGTAACCCATGCGCACGCTGATCACCTTGGCGGCTTACGGAAAAGTATCAGGTGCTGCCAGAAAGTTTTGATGACTAGAGCCACAAGAGACCTCGCCGAAAAACTTGACCAATCACTTAATCTCAAAAGCAACCCAATTGAAACCCTTGAGTACGGTGAACCAATGCAGTTCGGTGACGAAAAAATAACGCTTTTCAAAGCCGACCACATTTTGGGTGCTGCACAGGTTCTGGTTGAAGACGCCGGCGGGATACGGATTGTCTATAGTGGTGACTTTCGCATCGACGATACGCCCGTCGTGGAATGCGATGTGTTGGTGGTTGAGGCAACATATGGAACCCCATCTTGTAGGCGCAAATTCAACGTGGATGTTCGGGAACTTTTTGTATCCATGGTTGAGAGGCGTCTACGCGGCGGCTCTGTTTACGTTTTCGGGTACCATGGGAAACTTCAGGAAGCCATGCAGCTTCTAAGAGATGCCGACGTTTCAGTCCCATTCGTTATGCCAGAGAGGGTTCATGAAATCGCTCAGGTCTGCAAGTATCATGGCATGAGGATAGGCGAAATGTCGCTTTCAACGGATGCTGATGGGCAGCAACTTTTGGAAGATAATCTTCCGTGCGTCGCGTTCTACCACATGAACGCCCGCGGCTACGTAGGTCTACGAAATGCGCGAATTTGCCTAAGCGGATGGGAATTCAACTCTGCCTGCAAGCAAATCGGAGACAGGGAATACTTGGTGGCTTTAAGTGACCACTCGGATTTTGACGGGTTAATTGAGTACGTGAAGCGTTCAAAGGCAAAACGAGTTATCACAGACAACTATCGGAGCCAAGGCGCGGTTTTGGCTAAGGAAATCCGAAAAAAGCTAGGTGTCTCAGCGTCTCCTATGCCGAGAACCCCCGGTCAAACAACGTTTTAGCCCCAATGAATGGCTGATTTTGGTTAAGCTTAAATGTTCAAAGTGAAACTAATCTTTCAACTTACGCAAACAAGGATATGAAGAAAATGTCTAAAACCTCAGTCATCTCAGGTTTCTATAAACTTCCGCTAAAAGAGCGCTTAGCCATCGTTAAAGATTTTGCAAGTTTAACCGACGAGGAAATCGCACTGCTGGAGAACACCGGCGCAGTAGCTTTTGACACAGTTAACCACATGGTAGAAAACGTGATCGGCGTCTTCCCTGAACCCTTGGGCCTCGCAGTTAACTTCCAAATCAACGGCAAAGACTACCTTATCCCGATGGCGACAGAGGAGCCAAGCGTCATCGCTGCGGCCTGCTACGCCGCAAAAATGGTTCGCGACGGCGGAGGCTTCCACACAAGCAGCACCGCACCAATCATGATTGGGCAAGTTCAAGTTGTCGGCCTAAAAGACTCTGCTGAAGCAAAAAAACAGGTTTTGGCTGCTAAGGTGGATATTCTTAAGAAAGCAAATGATCAGGACCCAGTGTTGAATTCATTCGGAGGAGGAGCTAAGGATCTAGACGCAAAAATCATCGAAACCACCATGGGCCAAATGCTTATCGTTGAGCTGTACGTTGACTGCCGCGACGCGATGGGTGGAAACGCCGTCAACACCATGGCTGAAGCAGTAGCGCCGCAAATTGAACAGTTAACAGGTGGCCACGTATACCTACGCATAATCTCTAATTTAGCCACTAAACGAATGGCGAAGGCTTGGTGCACTATAACTAAAGAAGCATTAGGCGGAGAAGCAGTTGTCGACGGAATTGCCTATGCTTCTGCCTTCGCGGCAGCTGACCCATATCGTGCGGCGACACATAACAAAGGCGCAATGAACGGCATAATTGCTGTGGTTCTGGCAACCGGCAACGATCACCGCGCCATCGAAGCTGGAGCCCACGCCTACGCCGCGTTAAAGGGCCCTTACACAAGCATCTCAAAATGGACAAAAAACGCAAACGGCGACTTGGAAGGCGTCATCGAATTACCGATGGCTGTAGGCTTAATCGGCGGCGCAGTAAAAACTCACCCTGTTGCCCGTGTAGCTATGAAAATCCTCGGGGTTAAAACCTCTAATGAATTCGCAGAAGTCTTAGCTGCAGTAGGCTTAGCCCAAAACCTCGGTGCTTTGAGGGCATTGGCTAATGAAGGAATCCAGCGGGGTCACATGTCACTTCATGCGAGAAACATCGCCATCACCGCAGGAGCAAAAGACGAGATGGTTGATTTGGTAGCTGAACGAATGGTTAAGGAACGCAAGGTTCGAGTGGATAGAGCAAAAGAAATCATGGAAGAACTTGGGAAGAACAAATAGTTACCTCTCCATTTTCTTGCTTCAACAATCAATAATCATCATCGATTAAAATTTTGTGATAGCGGGAAGACTCAGCCAAAAGTTTACGCAGTTGTCGTTGAGCCTGATAAAGGAGAATTTTTACTTTTCCAAAGCATAACGTCTAGTTCATATTTCTAATCTGACGCTATCCAGTTCACTGTGAACGATGAACCGTCAGGGGTAAGCTCAGATACGTCGGCTAGCTGAACAGACGAGCCTCCAAACGTCGTAGAAGTATTCATGGTTAATCCTTGCCACGCAAAGTTGGTGATTGTGCTACTTGAGGAAGCAATGGTTGCGTTGCAATCGGTGAAAGTTACATTTTCGAAGTTCGCCAAATCCGAAATCCTGTGGCCTAAGGTTGGTCTTTCAACAATCCATTCAGCTGTTAGCTGGCTGGAATTGTACGTAAAAGTGCTCTGGAAAGATTGAGCGGTAGTTGTGTCCGTTATGTTGATGACCCATTGGTTTGAGGTTGCGTTTGCGAGCTGGATTGAAGCTTGCATTTGATCACTCGGCGAAATATTCATGTTGAAAATTGTGGTTGATAAGTTTGGCAAAAGTTCGTACCATGCAGAGTAATCGGCGTTAGTTATCCCGTGGAATCCAAGTATTGAATCTTGTTCGGTTCCGCACTGGATAAGGGTGCTGTCATTGTTGAACTGTCCGCCTATGCCTATCCAGATGGCTGAGTACGTGCTGGTAGTGTTCGAGGCGGTCACTATAGGAACCGTCCATGATGCGCTGACACCTGTTACGTTGGCTTGGGGGTTTTGCATATCGGAGGAGACAACGTAGCCTGCCCAGTTTATCGACGCCGTCGCATTTGAAAGAGGTGTGGGCGAAGGGGTTGCGGTGGGGGTCGGCGCAGGTGTCGGTGAAGGAGGAGTAGGCACGGGCGTTGGTGTTGCGGTCGCAATGGGAGACGGCGACGGGGTTGGCTCGAAGGTCGGAGTTGAAGCTGGCTCCGTAGTAGGAGTGGCAGTTGGTTCAGAAGTTGGTGTTGGGGTGGGCGTTAATGTTGGGATTGGCGTTGGGATTGCTGTGGGGACTGTAGTTGGAATAGGCGAAGAGGATGGAGAAGGCGGCGCGTTCTTTTTCACGGGCTCAGATTGAATCACCGCATAAGCCCCAAAAGCGTCGGCAAACAGAATAGCGATTAGCAACACGACAAGTACTTTGGTGACTGTTGCCTCTTTCAAGTTTTAGCCCTCAAGTTCGTCTCTAACGTATTCGAAAGCCATTGCAGCGAGCGAGGATGGAGGAAACTAATGAAAGGAACTTGAGTGTTCACATTAATTTCTATGGGTATAGCCGTTTCGCGGCAAGTTCCATCCCATTTTCCAACCTGCAAGAGCTATCTAACTCCCTTCTCACTAATTCATGATTCTTATCCATGACTTGAATTTAATCTTGAGGTAGGTTTTTACCACGATGCTTCATTTTGCGAGGGTTTGAGTTTTCTGATCGGTTTTTGTTCAGATTTGAAGGAGGAAAAAGACCTCGTGCTGAAGAAATACATTTGGGAGTGTTGGGTCTCAATTTTGAAAAAAAGTTTTATACTACAAAGTTGTTAGGATGCGTTATCGAATCTGATAAGGGGAGTTTCATGGGGAAAAAGCTGGTTTATTTTTGCGTCGCGTTGTTGCTGCTTTCTTTAGGTTTGGTTGCAAATCAGAAGGCATATAGCCAAACGCAAGACGTCAAAGTCATAAACTATAGTTGGTACATTGACATGGATGGCTATCTCGACGTTGTTGGTCTGGTCCAAAATGTGGGGCCTAACACGATTTCATCTGTGTCTTTGGAAGGAAGCATAATAGGTGTAGACGGCGTCGATGTAGCTGATTCAGGCACTCCCGTTTGGGTTTCAGACTTATTGCCCCAGCAAGAAGCCCCATTCTATATGGAATTTATTCAACCTAACTCTGGCCAATCCACTCCGTGGACCGAAGTAATTCAAGCTGGAGAAATGAAGAATATCACATTCGCGGTTGCTTCGGCTAACGCGACAAGCAGCTACCAGTACCAAGGCTTAAGCATCACAAGTAGCAAAGGATCAATTGGCACAACAGCGGGCTACACCGGCGCCTACGTAGTTAACGGAGTTATAAAAAACACAGGTGATCAGTCAGCTACTAATTTGACGGTCGTAGGAGCCTTCTTCAACTCAACAGGATCCGTGGTTGGCGTAGGATACACAAATTACCTTACACCCACCGTTCTGACTCCGGGCAATACAACAACCTTCCTAATTGCCGCTTTGGACTTGAACCAGTCGGTAGTTCCGGAAGCCTTGAAAATCACAAAGTACCAACTGTTGGTTCAGGCGGGAGGACCCATTCTTCAAGGGGCAGCTCCCGTAGCTTCTCCTCAAGCCACGGGAACAACAGGAACCACAGCGCCAACCGACAACCCGACAAGCTCTCCAGCATCTTCACACGCGAAATCCAATCCTTCAATTCTCCTACCAGTAATCGTTGCAACAGTGATTGCGGTAATTATCCTGGTAGCGGTTGTAGCAGTGGTCAGACAGGTTATGGATAGAAATGAGAAGCGCCGCCAAACGGTGAAACAAACAAGAAAAGCCCAGAAGCAGAAGCCAAAGTAAACTTGGCAGCAACATCCGTAAGAGGAGTTCGCAAAAACCCTGCAGCTCTCGTCACAGCCTTCCGCATTTTCGATAATTCAGCCTTATCTTGCCGCTGTTGGCAATTACCCGAAGCCTACAAGGCGAAAGCTGGAAAGTTTAAGCGTGAACAATTCTAAACTATTCATATTTCTCAGGGCGTTTTCAAAGTAAATTTCCATGGAACTTAATGGCGCTTTACCGGAGAAACCGCGATTCAGTCAGCTGTTTTGAGGAAAAATCCAACCCGCCAGGTTTAAGACCATAGCGCCTGCTCCAACGACCAGAACATTGGGCTTTACTTTCATTGAGGTTGCACGCGCCTGATCATTCTTAAGGGTTCTTTCCAATACCTCTACATCTGTCATTTTTATTTCCTTAAGAATCTGAATTCGCTGTAAGGATCCAGCGCTAGGAAAACTTCATAGAAATCGTTTCCGCTATGGACTAGTTCCTGTTGCTCCAATGTTCCTCTAAGCCTTTTCTTTCGATGGTTATCTGTTAAATCTTCAACGTACTCGAAACCTTCATTCTGTAAGAGAGTCATATGGTGTCCTCCGGCAAAAACGCGAAATAAGAGAGACTTTTTTTCTTGGTTGCATTTTCAGATAAAACATATTAGTTGGTGTTATAAAATAACTAGTTAGTCACAAAAGTTAGTGATTGTAGTGACCGAAACCGAAATAGTCTCTATTCTCAGAGATTTTGGTTTGACCGAAAAAGAAGCCGAAGTCTACTTATTTATCGCGAAAACTGGTGTCCAACGAGCAGGTGAGGTTTCCAAACGGCTGAAGATGCATAAGGCACAGGTGTATCGTATTTTGCAAGTCCTGCAAAGCAGAGGGTTAGCAGAGGCAACACTGGAATTCCCAGCGCGCTTCGTGCCTGTGTCATTTGAGCATTTTCTTAACATGACGATAAGAGCCAAAAGAGAAGAAACCGCTCAACTTGAAGCTAGAAAAAGCAACCTGTTAACCCGTTGGGAGTCCATAATACCAGACAGACCATCCCCTGACCAGGCCAAATTCACCGTGATTAAGGGCAGAGATAACCTTTATTCGCGTATTATAGAGTTAATCGAGCACGCGAATACAGAGGTGCTAGCTATGGTTGATAGCATAGGCATCATCAGGTCAGAGGAAGCTGGAGTATTTGACCTAACAGAGAAGCACGACATCAGATTTAGAATTCTAACAAATATCAAAAGAGACAACTATCGATTTGTGAAGGCGGTTCTGCAGAAGACCTTGCCCAGACATTTCGAAATTGAAGGACGCCATAAAGATTTGGGGGCCAAACAATATCCTCGTTTTGTAATTAGGGACAACGACGAAATCGTTTTTTTCCTGACACCGACAGAGGAGTCTTCTACTCCAGAACAAGAGGAAACGGTCCTTTGGACTAATAGCCATGAAATTGTTTCAGCACTAAAAATATTCTTTGAAGGAACATGGGACGATGCGACTGATCTCGGGATAAGAATAAATGAGATTGAAACCGGCGCATCGACCTCAGAAACAGTTATTGTCAGAGACGCAAATGAAGCGTATCAAAGATTTTGTGAAGCGGTAGGCGAAGTAAGAGAAGAACTAATTGTCGTTTCCACTTCGAAAGGTTTCACTACAATGTTGTCAAATCTTCTTTCCAAAGTTTCCAACCCACTCCAAATAGTACGCATTCTGGTTTCATTAGATTTTGAAAATTTAGAGGTTGCTGAAGAACTTTCCAAATACTATCGGGTCAAATTTTCCGACGCTGTTTCTTCAAGCTTAGCAATCGTTGATGGCAAGCAAATGTTCATGTTTAAAGCTCCTTTGCAAATCAAGAAAAAAACGGGGCCTTCGGCATACTTTGAACACCTGTTATACACCAATGATGCAGATTACTTGAGAAGCATGCGAAACTTGCTGAACGATTTATGGAACAAGTCCCTTGACCTCCATGAATTGACAGTTGAAGCAGCCATGAGGTCGCCGCCAATAACTATATCGGCTGAGTCACCGGCTTCAAAAGCTATCGACTCCATGCTTTCAAATAACATAGGTTCAATTATTGTTGTCAAGGGCGAAAAACCTGTAGGGATAATAACAGAAAAGGATGTCCTTAATCGATTAGTAGGCACCCAGCGAGATCCAATGAAAACGTCAGCTGAAAAAATCATGTCCTCGCCATTGGTTACTATTGGCGTTGAAAATAGTCTTATGGAAGCTTTGAATACCATGAAATCCAGCGAAATCCGGCGACTGGTGGTAGTTCAGGGAGATAGGATTGTGGGCGTTCTTTCTGAAAGACGTATTCTGGAGAAATCAGAATTGGGATTAATTCAGGAAATAAGTCCGCGAAGAAAGTTCTCTGCAAAGCATTTAGTTAAGTAATTAGGAAATTCTGCGGGAATGCGCTGTGAGCTGGGAACTCTGCGGGAAATGGCATCCATATGGGGTGCTTGATTCAAAATTTATTTTCGAAATTCTTTTTCAGCGATGTCGAGTTGTTTCTGTAGCTTTTCTTTGTAGCTCTCTACTTGTTTTTCTTTAAGGTCGTCATCTTTGCTGGCATTACAAAACTTCAATAATTCTTTGTCGTTTAGGTTTACCAGGGTCTCGGCGAGTTCGTCGAGGAGCTTGCGGATTTCTGAGAGTTCCGAAGCTAAGGCCTTGAGGTCTCTTTTATCCTGCTCTGTCAAGACTGTTTTAACCAACCAAGCCACCAAGTGAACGATTACCTTTTACAGGGGTTAGGATTACTAAAATTTTCCGATGAAAACTTTGGATTTTTGTCGGGCATGATTTCGAGCCTGCCGTCACTGGATAACTTGATTGTAACTTCAGAATTTGAAAACAACCATCATGTTGTTTGCAACTACGGCACTTAGTGCTATGATCATTAGTGAAATGCCGAAGAAAAGACAAAATGGAGACCACTTAATCTATTAAGTGTAAATCAGGTAATTCTTTTTGGCCGTCCTTTTTCTTGAGCAAGAAGTGATTCATAATAAAATCCCTAAAAGTTCTGTAGTTAGCCAATTATTTCGACGATTTTTTTGTTGTTTGTGTAATTGAACATCAGAAAGTCTGGTAATAACTAACGATAGTGTGAACGTAATTATGCCAAAGATGTGAAAATGTGAGAGTTTATTGAGCCAGATGGACAAGATGAAAATGAACGTAACGGCGGAAGCTATCAGTCCCATGATGTAAAATCTTACGATGAAATAAAGTATCCGCAACCAGGAAGAAAACAATAAAACTTTGATTAGGGCTCTTTTCCTGAACACACAAAAAAGTATCGTTGCCCAATGGGTGTTAATCAGAATGAATCCATAACCTTACTTGAAAGAAGAGCAGAAGTTGATCATAAAAAAGCTAGTTTACCAACGCACTCGCAACTGTAGCTGTTTATCCCCAGTCACACATCTTAAAATAGAAGCTACCGAGTTATAGGTAAGTAAGGCTTTTGAAAATGGGCTTACTTGATTTGCTTTTCGTAGTTGCCGCGATACTTATCATACTTTGGCTTCTGGGCTTTGTCTTCTTCAACCTTGGCACCATCATATGGGTACTGCTTATCATAGCCATCATCATAATAGTTGTTCGATTGGCTTCAGGGCGCAAAATATAGTATAAGCCAATCTAGAAGAGGCAATTAATGGGAGGTAAAGGTGAAAAGATATGGGGTTTGGAAGTTGGATTGGTGGTGTAGGGCTCTGTATATTAGCGGTTCTGCTTGGATTTTTTGGACTTGCAGTTCTCTTAGGAGTTTTTAAATTCGTTGCAGCAGGCCTTGCTCTTCCACTGGGAATAGGTAGTTTAGTAGTAGCACTCTTCCTGTTCCTATTTGGATGGTATCTATACAAATCGGCAAAGCCACAAGGAACAATAAACGTCCACAATCAATAAAGACTTTAATAGACTTATGTGTCAATCTAAGGAATACGCGTACCAGAACGATGGATCTCATAAGTGAGGGTCGAATTAAAGCCGAAGCGCAACGAGGAGAGGGTTTGAGAGATGCCTGCTGGAGTAAAAAAATTAAGGTTAAAAGTGTTGAAATGTTTCCCTTTTTTCCGTGCGTCCTAAATAAGAATTGAGTTATTAGATATGATTGCTAAAGAGCGTAGATTACCAGTGGGAAAACGAGAAGCGCAGGGTTCCCCCTCGACGCAAGTTATCATAGCCGCTTTGAACGAGGAAGAAGGCATAGGACCAACTATCGTTGAGCTTAAGGCTAACCTTGCTAGTCCACGTGTTCTGGTTGTTGACGGCAGAAGTACGGATCGAACCGTTGAGATAGCTAAGAGCATGGGTGCCGACGTTGTTCTTCAAGATGGATTAGGTAAGGGTGATGCGATAGCGAAGGCGATTGAGTACTCGGATTTATCAGTTGATTACGTGGTTATCACAGATGCAGATTATACATACCCCGCTGAACACGTTCCTGAGATGATTCGAATACTTGAGAAGAATCCAGATGTGGGCATGGTTTGCGGTAACCGGTTCAGTGGCTACCAAGACGTGAAGGGGCTGAATTACGCTTTTTACCTTGGTAATCGGTTAATAGGTTTTGCTCAAAACTTTCTAAACGGTATCTGGTTAGCCGATCCGCTGACAGGGTTGCGTGTACTGCGTGCGGAAATTCTTAGATGCTGGAAAGTGGAATCCAAAGGTTTTGACGTCGAAGTGGAGCTTAATCATCATGTGAAGCTGGAAGGTTTTGGCATCGCGGAAGTACCCATTAAATACCGCGAAAGATTGGGTGAGAAGAAACTTGAAGCCAGACATGGAATTGAAATTTTTAGGCGCATAATATTAGAAGCAACGCATTGAACGCTGACTCAATTCAATGCTCATTGCTTTGTCTTTTGTGTTTTTGGAAATATGGCTGATCTTGACTGTTCATGGCTCCAGAAGCAGAGGTAAGCGTCTCGAAAAAGGAGCCGTGACGCCGACTTCCTAATTTTTCGCTAGTTCTCAAAGTAAATGCGGCGCAAACACAATTGTAGAAAGCCTATTTCTCGCTTATTTACCTAAAAAAGTAGATAAGTGCTGGTGCTGCGGGCAGGATTCGAACCTGCGAACCCCTGAGGGAAAGGATTTCCCATACGGGCCATTTCAGGCCAAATGCTTGATCTTGAGTCCTTAGCGGAATACGCACAACGCGCATTCTTTCACCTTTGACCTGGCTTGGTTACCGCAGCACGGTGTAGCTAAAAATGTCTGGGTTCTGTCTTATTAATCATTTCCATCCACGAGCGAGCGTTAAACGATTTTTTCTAAGTCAACGATGAAGCGTTCGAACACTTTTAAGCCGCCGTTCCAAAAGCTTGGGTCCGCTACGTCGAGGCCGACGATTTTGCCGATTTCCAAGGGTGATACGCTGCTTCCCGCCGACAATGCACGCACTAGCTTTGGAACAAATGCTTTGCCTTCTTCAAGGTACCGTTCGTAAAGTGAATAGACGAACATTTGGGCGTAGACGTAGGGGTAGTTGTAGAAGCGGTAGTTTGCCATGTAGTAGTGCGGCTTCATTGTCCACTCCGCCTCCATCTCAGGGAACCATGTGACGGCGTCGCCGAATATGCGGTCCCGTGCCTGCATCCAGTGGTGGCAAATCGTTGGGTAGTCGAGGTATTCGCCGTTCTGAATTGACCTGTAGAGGGCCTGTTCAAACCAGACTCGCGCGGTCACTTGGAATGCTGTCATTCCAGCTTCATCCAGAACCAAGCAAAGAACGGCTTCGCGTTGAGTATCGGATTTTGCCTCGGCGAGGAGCAGGTTTGTGAGGAGGAGCTCGCCGAAGATCGAGGCGGTTTCAGCCACAGTGGAGGGTACGCTTGTGTTCATGAGGGTTTGGCTTCGTGACATATAGTAGTCGTGGGTGGCGTGTCCCAGTTCATGCGCCAGCGTATAAACGTCGTTGAGGGCTCCGTTGAAGCTGTCAAGAACAAACGCGGATTTGCCCTTGTACCAGCTTGCACAGAAGGCGCCGTTGCGTTTCCCAAACCGCGGTGTCGCGTCGATTCGGCGTTTAGCGAACATTTCCTTGACAGCGGTTGCGTATTCTGCGTTGAAATGGCTGTAAGCTCGTGTGATGACTATTTTGGCTTCTTCAAAGGTAAACTTTTGTTCTGGCATGTCCGGCAGGGGCGCGACTATGTCGTGGTTTCCGAGGACGGGCAGATTCATGAGTTTAGCTTTAAGTTCAAGGAAGCGGTGGTAAGCGACGGTTTTTTTTTCAATTGCCTGCAGCAGGTTGTCAACTATTTTCTCTTCTGTGTCATTGTTGAGAAGGCTTGACTCCATAGGCGAGGCGTATTTCCTGCGTTTTGAAACCGTGACCCAGTCGTTGCAGATGCTTCGCAAAGCTGAAGCAAAGATTTCTCCGTCCCTGCCGAGCAAACCATAAATGGAGCGGTTCGCAGATTCCCGTGTTGCCCTGTCAGGATGCGACAACAATCCGTTGGCTTCGCCGTAACTAAGAGTTTTCTTTTCGCCTTTAACGACTACGTCGAACATGCGGGTGTTAAGCCACTTGCTCTGGAATTCCTCCCAAGCCTGCACGCCAAACTGATCCTTCTCAATGATCAGTTGCTCTTCCACTTCGCTTAGCAAGTGCGGGATACGTTTTTGGACGCGTTCTAACATGTGACGGTAATTAGCCAAGACAGGTTCAGTGATCAACTCAGGTTTGGCCTTAATTATGGCACCCAGCTCCAACGAAAAGAACGCCAACTGCTTGCCCAACTCTGCCTCAAACTTGCTTACCTTATCGTAAAGCTTCTGTGTTTCAGGCAAAGTCATGTTGGCTGAAAAAGATAAGCCTGCGAAAAGTGAAACATCTCCCATTGCGACCTCGAAAGTCTCAAGTTCCCGAAGGCAGCTCAGCAAAAGATTTGGGCTAAGATGAGCTATTTTTCCTCGATATACCTTCTCGAAATTGTCAGCCCAAGCTTTTGCCTCATTTAACGCTTTTTCAACGGATGCGTCGTTCGGGCTCGGAAAAAGCTCAGATAAATCCCACAGTATTTCCTGTTTCTCGCTGGTCATTTTTTTCGCCTAAAGATTAAACTCAACTCTGTTATTTTGGGTTTCCCATTCTGTTTCAGAGATTGTTTGGTCGCCAATACCGCAAAAGTAAAAGCCCTCATACATCGATACATATGGGAACACCGATGCTAACCCAGCACAAAATAATCTTAGGCAATAGCCAGCAAATGCCCGAACTAGGCAACGGAAGCGTCCAGATGATGGTTACTTCGCCGCCTTACCCCATGATACAAATGTGGGATAAACTCTTCGTTGAAGTAGACCCAAGGATTGGGGCATTGTGGCGAAAACTGGAAGGCGACGGAGAAGACGAAGCGGTCGCTCAGATTTACGACGCAATGCACCTTTACCTCGGGGAAGTTTGGCGGGAAACTTACCGTGTCCTCGTTGACGGCGGCATAGCATGCATAAATATCGGAGACGCAACCCGCACCGTAAACGGAAAATTCAAACTTTTCCCCAACCACGCACGAATCTTGGAGATTTGCGAAAAAATCGGCTTCACCACGCTGCCTTACATCCTGTGGAAGAAACCCACGACAAAACCGACATACAAGGGCAAAGGCGCTTTTCTAGGCTCGGGCTTCCTGCCGCCGAACGCTTACGTTACGCTTGACTGCGAATTCATCCTGCTTTTCCGCAAGGGTAACTTGCGAAAATTCCCGCCCAAAGACCCCCAGCGGTACGCCAGTGCATTCACGAAGCCCCAACGTGACGAATGGTTCAGCCAAATCTGGGCACTGAAAGGCACACGGCAAACCGCAAGCGAGCTGGAGCGGAGAACCGCCGCCTACCCCGACGAAATCGCCGACCGCCTCATCAAAATGTTCAGCATCAAAGGCGACACAGTACTGGACCCATTCCTTGGCTCAGGAACCACGACAAAAGCGGCCATTCAAAACGAACGTAACAGCATCGGATATGAGTTGGATTCGAACCTGCTTTCAGTAATAACCCAAAAAACAGATGATAACGACGACAAGGACATAACCATAGAAGTAACGAGGCGGTAAATGGACAAAGAGTTGTAATGATGAGGGAAGACTTTAACGATGACCCTTTGAAGCGGGGAAACGTTTCAAAAAGGTTTAACTTATCGAGCAAACGCGCACAAGGTAATATTGCTAAAGACCGCTTTGCGTTTGACCAAACAATGCAGGGGCACGACTGCAAGAAGATTCGTGAAGGGGGCGATTTTATTGTTCAGAAACGTGACTTTTTCGGAAGCGAAATTGGCGAGCCCACGGTTTTCGAGGTGAAGACAGGCAATTCTCCATTGACTGAGGCTCAAGAAAAGAGGTGGCGTCATTTGGGAAGAAGACGCTACAAAATCGCCAGATACTAGCTATTTAGCTTTCCTTTGACTATTATTTGTCATTGGTCGGCGTTGCCCTTTTCAGAGTTCTCAGATTTTTTTAGAGCTTTTTAGATGTCTCTAGATTTTTCTAGAGAATAGTTGCAACCAAATCAAGCCCCATTTTAAAAAACCAACCCAAAACACAAAAACAACACCTGAAAGACGCAACTCTTGGTTACACAAAAAACATCTTAATTTTTTCGGAAAAAAACCTCTTTCCCAAATTTTCCATCTGTAAAAAGCCGCTTTTCCAATTGCTATTCAATTTCGCCGCATTTTCCCTTTTCTTTCATGCAACGGCAAATCTGCAAACATTTTTTTGTGTAAAGTCTCTATGAAAGTTTAGCGCTCCTTTATTTTAGTCTCAATATGCACGATAAAGTTTATTAGCAAGCTGCGTAGCATGTGATTGTGCCTTTAGTAAAGTTAGGAGAACCCTTTTTCAAGTTGGATAATCCCCGTATCTTTGGAGTCGAAAGTTTGAACAAAAATCACCTAACTAAGGTACAAAATGTTGATGTTATTGGAGAAGTGTTTAATTGACCGCTACCATCCAGAAAGAAGATATTCATGATTTACTGAAAACCTTTTTCAAAGAGAAAGGACTTGTCAGGCAGCACCTTGACAGCTATAACGAATTCATCGACCACGGCTTACAAGAAGTCACCGATGAGGTCGGAGAAATTCCCATAGAAGTGCCAGAAAGCCCCTACAAAGTCAAACTCGGACAAATCTGGGTAATTGACCCACAATCGAGAATAACCGGACCATACGTAACCGAAGTAGACGGAACAAAACACGAAATCTACCCCATGGAAGCCCGGCTCCGAAACCTAGCGTATTCGGCTCCGATCGCGCTGGAAATGACCCCTGTTATCGATGGCAGGGAACAGGACACGGAACTGGTTTACATCGGCAACATTCCTGTCATGCTTAAATCCAAACTTTGCTTCCTCTCGCAGCTTTCACGCGAAGAGCTCATCGCGGCTGGAGAAGACCCAGACGATCAAGGCGGATACTTTATCGTTAACGGCTCCGAACGCGTTATCGTTGCCATGGAAGACCTAGCCCCCAACCGCGTCATAGTGGACATCGACGAAAAAGGAACATCACCTGTTTACCAAGCAAAAATCTTCTCAACCACCGTCGGCTTCAGAGCAAGAATCGAACTTAAACTCAAGTCAGACGACGCAATCTACGTCACAATGCCAGGAGTACCCACAGAAATCCCCTTCGTCGTCATCATGCGCGCCCTCAGCCTCGAAAAAGACAAGGAAATCGCAGAGGCAGTATCCCTTGACAGCGACATGCAAAGCCAACTTGCCGCTTCATTCGAAAAAGCCATAGGCGTTGACACACCAGCCGACGCAATTCTATTCATCGGCAACCGCGTAGCTCACGGACAAGTTGAAGAATACAGGCTGCAAAAAGCTGAAACAGCCCTTGACAAAAACTTTCTGCCGCATCTTGGCAGAAGCGAAAAGAACCGCAAGGAAAAAGCGATATTTCTCGGTGAAATGGCCTATCGTGTTTTACAGCTGAAAACAGGTAAGAGACAACCTGACGATAAAGACCACTTCAAGAACAAGCGTCTCCGCCTCGGCGGCCCACTTCTCGCAGACCTTTTCCGAGTATCATTTAGAAACTTGACACGCGACATAAAATACCAGCTTGAACGCATCGGCGTCAAAGGCCCAATCATAACCGTTTCAGCCGCCGTTCGCCCAGGCATAATAACCGAACGGTTCCAGCATGCCCTAGCAACAGGCAACTGGGGAAGAGGCAGAGTCGGCATCACGCAGCTTCTTGACCGAACAAACTACATCTCAACTCTAAGCCACCTGCGCAGGCTTCAATCGCCTCTAAGCAGAAGCCAACCTAACTTCGAAGCCAGAGACTTACATCCAACCCACTGGGGACGCCTATGCCCCAACGAAACGCCTGAAGGCTCCAACTGCGGGCTCGTCAAAAACTTAGCGCTTTCAGCCTCAATCGCCGTCGGCGTAAACCCAGATAGAGTTAAACAGCTGCTTTTCGAAATGGGTACTGTTCCAGCTGCAGAATCGCCCAACGAACTACGCATTTCGGGAGCCAAAGTTTTCGTTGATGGAAACATCATCGGCTACTGCAATAATGCAGCGGAGATAGTGAAGTTGTTCCGTGAAAAACGAAGAACAGGCGAAATCTCAACTGAAGCTAACATAACGTACTTCACAAAGCAGCAGACTGAAAACGAAGAGTTGCACGCTAACTGCGACGAAGGCAGAGTCAGGCGTCCGCTTATAATCGTTGAAAACGGGGCTCCAAAACTTCAGCCTAAACACTTAGAAAAAATCAGTCTAGGCGAATGGACTTGGGAAGATCTTGTCAAGAACGGTCTGGCAGAGTATTTAGATGCTGAAGAAGAAGAAAACGCTTACATCTCGCTGACCTTCGACCAAATTCAACCAGACAATACTCATGTGGAAATAGCAACTTACACGATTCTGGGCATATGCGCCTCGACAATTCCGTATCCAGAACATAACCAGTCGCCACGCAACTCGTACCAAGCAGCAATGGCTAAACAAGCCTTGGGCGTTTACGGCACCAACTTCCACCACCGCGTCGATTCACGATCACACATACTTCATTACCCGCAGGTTCCAATGGTTGAAACTGAACTCATGGAAGTCATGGGTTACAAGCAGCGGCCAACAGGCCAAAACTGCATCGTCGCCGTGCTCAGCTTCGAAGGCTACAACATGGAAGACGCATTGATATTCAACAAAGCATCCATCGAACGAGGCTTAGCAAGATCCACATTCTACCGAATATACGAAGCTGAATGCCGCCAATACCTCGGAGGCTTAAAGGACAAATTCACGGTTCCAGAACCAGGAACCCGAGGCTACCGCGGCGAACAATACTACCGGCTTCTGGAGCCCGACGGAATAATCAGCCTCGAATCAACAGTTGTCGGCGGAGACGTTCTAATCGGAAGAATCAGCCCTCCAAGATTCCTCGAAGAATACAAAGAATTCGAAGTTAAAGGCCCATCAATGCGTGACACATCCGTTGACATGCGCCCCTCCGAAACAGGAATCGTAGATGGCATATTCATAACAATGTCCGGCGAAGGTAGCCAACTCGTGAAAGTGCGAGTCCGCGATCAACGTGTTCCAGAACTAGGCGATAAATTCGCTTCACGACACGGCCAGAAAGGAGTCATCGGCTTAATCGTCCCGCAGGAAGATCTCCCTTTCACAGACGAAGGACTCGTTCCAGACCTAATAATCAACCCGCACGCCATCCCTTCAAGAATGACCATCGGCCAATTTATCGAATCGCTCGCTGGAAAAGCAGCGTCGGCAAGAGGTCGACCAGCAGACGGCACCCCTTTTAGTAATGAAGGACCAGACGAGGTGCGCAAGGCCCTCGTAAAACTGGGTTTCAGCCATACAGGCGGCGAAGTCTTCTACAGCGGCACCACAGGAGAAAAATTCGTTGCTGACGTCTTCGTTGGCGTAGTTTACTATCAAAAACTGCATCACATGGTTGCTGACAAAATACATGCCAGAGCACGCGGTCAAGTCCAAATGCTGACAAGACAGCCAACTGAAGGCCGAGCTAGAGGCGGAGGCTTAAGATTCGGCGAAATGGAGCGAGACTGCCTCATAGGACACGGCGCTGCCATGTTGCTCAGGGACAGGTTGCTGGAAGAATCAGACAAGTACACACTTTACATATGCGAGAACTGTGGGCAAATCGCCTACTTCGACATGAAGCAGAGACGTTACGTCTGCAGGATATGCGATGAGAAAGCAAAGATTTCACCCGTCATAGTCTCTTACGCTTTCAAGCTCCTATTGCAAGAGCTTCAAAGCTTGTGTATAACGCCTAAATTAAGGCTTAAGGAGAAAGCATAACATGTCACAACAGGAAGAATTAATCCACAAGATAGTTGACGAAATATCATTCGGCTTAATCTCACCGAAAGATCTGCGCAAGCAATCAGTCGTTGAAATTCAAACTCCAGACACTTACGACGAAGACGGAGCGCCAATCACTGCAGGACTAATGGACGGCAGACTGGGAACCCTTGAACCAAGGCAACGTTGCAAAACCTGCGGAAACACAGCAATCCGATGCCCCGGCCATTTTGGACACATCGAACTCGCTGTCCCCATCGTACATATCGAATTCACAAAAATCATTTTTGACCTTCTAAAATCGACTTGCCGTAGCTGTGGTCGCATACTTTTAACTGAAGACGCTGCCAAGAAAGCCCGTCAACGCATTGAACGCCTCAACGAACTATTAGGAACTATTCCTGATGAAACTTACAAGGAAATCATGACTGAAATAAAGGCGAAGCAGTGCCCGTACTGTGCGGCAGCTCAATTCAAAATCACTTTTGAGAAGCCGACAAAGTTTATTGAGCAGACTGAAGCAGGCTCTGAGCCTTTGACGCCGAGCATGATTCGGGAAAGGCTTGAACGCATTTCAGACGAGGACCTGGAAGTCTTAG
>Ga0326727_10003326_pt1 | contig 51803 bp, 47 predicted proteins | sample MB2enrmetagenome_FD_207643 | JGI IMG/M metagenome (GOLD analysis project Ga0326727, IMG submission 207643) | Lab enriched peat soil microbial communities from McLean, Ithaca, NY, United States - MB29MY | ecosystem: Environmental > Terrestrial > Soil > Wetlands > Peat | place: USA: New York...
AGACCATCGAATATGTGGTTGACACACTCGATGCTCAATTCCCCAATGCGCCCGTCTATGTGGCGCTGGGCAACAACGACTCCGACTGCGACGATTACCTGATCGATGCCGGCAGCGACTTCCTCAAAGACACTGGCGTCGAGATCGCCAAGAACTTTCCCGCCGCCGAGCGCAAGGCAGCCGAACAAACCTTCCAAGACGAAGGCTACTACAGCGTCTCGCTGCCCGCGCCCATGCAGAATGCTCGCCTGCTGGTCCTGGACGATCTCTTCATGTCGAAAGGTTACAAAACCTGCGCCTATAAGCCCGATCCACAAGCCGCCGCCCCCCAGATCGCATGGTTCGGCAAGCAGCTAGCCGATGCGCGCGCCCAAAATCAGAAGATATGGGTTATGGGCCACATTCCCCCCGGCGTCGATCTCTACTCGACGGCAAAGAGAGGCATCAACGTCTGCAACGGCGGTGTTCCGGTCATGTTCCTATCCTCGGAAGAGATGACTGACGTGCTGGCCCCCTATGGCGATGTCGTCCAATTGGCCATCTTCGCCCATACCCACATGGACGAGATGCGCCTGCTCCAGGACGACAGCCAGATTCCGGCCTCGCAGATCCCCGTTCCGGTCAAGATGGTCTCGTCCATCTCGCCCATCCACAATAACCTTCCCTCCATCACCGTCGCCCAGATCGATCCCTCGACCGCGGCCGTGGTCGACTATCGCGTCTTCAACTCCCCCGACCTCACCGGCAACAGCAAGGTCAAATGGAAGGAAGAATACGATTTTCACAAGAGCTATACCGAGCCCGATTATACTTCCACATCCCTCGCCAAGCTTATCTCCGCCTTCGCCGCCGACCCCGGCGCAACAACCCCGGACAGCACGCACTACATCGGGTACTTCTCCGCCGGAAACGCTTCGAGCATCATTCGGATGTTTTGGCCGCAGTATGTCTGCAGCCTCTCGAATTACACGAAAAAAACTTTCGTAGCCTGCGCCTGCGCCAATACGCGCTGATGCTTCACGGCGCGGCGGAGAAATGAACCTTTACTTCGCCGCGCCGCATAACTCCAGAATCTCCTTGCCAAAGCGCTCCACCTTGGCCGGGCCCATGCCGCTGACTTCCAATAACTGCTGCGGATTTTCTGGACGGGCCTGCGCCAGGGCGGCCAGCGTCCGGTCGTGGAGCACCACGAAGGCCGGAATTCCCAGCCGCCTGGCCTCGGCCGCGCGCCACTCCTTCAGCCGCGCCACCAGCGCCTCTCCTTTGGCCGACAGAGGCACCGGTACGTCTGCCAAAGCCGTTGGTGCACCGCCCGCTTTGGCAGGGCCAGCCTTTGCGGCAGCCCGTGCCTTCTTCGTCCGCACCGGCGCTGCCGCCTGCCCGCCAAACTCCTCCACCACACCATCGCTGATCAGCAACTCGACCGGCGTGGTTGCCCGCAACTCCAGTCCGGACTCGGTCAGCCGCACCTTGCGGAAGCGCTTGACCTCTCCGTCCTTCTCGTATTCGGCCTCTTCAATCTCGATCAGCCCGGCGCGCACCATCGCCTCCAGCAGACTGTCAAAGTTGTTGCGGCTGATTCGGCTCGCAGGGTCCACGCTCCGTTGCAGCGTTCCGGAAGCCTTGTAGTCCACCGCCCGCAACTCATTGGCAATCGCCTGCACAATCTGCCGCTCCGCCGCCGTCGGCCGCCGGAAAAGTCTCAGCACCGCTCCAGCCGGGTCGCAGACGTCGCAGATCCCACACGGCCGGTGAGCGTCCTCCACATCGCCAAAGTGCCGCACCAGCGCTGCCATGCGGCACTCGGACGAGGTGGTAAAGCGTAGCACCTTCTCAATCTGCTCGGCGCGGAATTGGGCCTGAATCGCGTAAGTTTTCTTCCAGTCCGGCCCGCCCGCCGTCACGTTGCCGCCGAAATCCACCCGCGCCCCTCCGTGAATCTCCAGCTTTTCCAGCGCCTTGTCAAACTCCTCATCACCCAGCTTCGAGGCCGCGCGCAGTTCTTCCACCGGCTGCGGCTCCTCACCAAGCGTCCGAAAAACCTGCTGCAACTGCTCCACCGGCGGATAGTCGCGGTTGAGAAAAAAGTCGTGCGTGCGCTGGTCGGCGTAACTGTGCATCAGGTAGGTCCGGCTCAGCGCGCCATCGCGCCCGGCGCGGCCAATCTCCTGGTAATAGCCTTCGAGGGTCGCGGGCAGCCCGGCGTGAATCACGGTGCGAATGTCGGCCTTGTCGATGCCCATGCCGAAGGCGATGGTGGCGACGACGACCTCCAATTCGCCGGCCTGGAAGGCGGTCTGCACCCGCTCCCGCGTCGCCGAGTCGAGGCCCGCATGGTAGGCCGCCGCCGGAACCAGGCGCGAGAGCTCCTCGGCGTACTGCTCGGAGCCTTTGCGCGAGGTGGCGTAGACGATGGCCGGCCGCCGCGCCGGCGAGGCCAGCAGCCCGCGAATCGCTCCCGGCCGCTCCGGCATGGAAAGCTCGACCACCTCGATGGCTAGGTTGCCGCGCCGGAAGCCGTGAATGAACTTCGCCGGCCTAACCATCCCCAGTTGCGCCACAATGTCGGCCTGGACAGTTGGGGTTGCGGTGGCCGTCAGCGCCAGGATCGGCGCCGGACGGAGAGCGGGCAGGTACTGGCCCAGCATCCGGTAGTCGGGGCGGAAGTCGTGGCCCCACTGCGAGATGCAATGGGCCTCGTCAATGGCGATCAGCGCCGGCTTGCGCTTGGCCAGCATCTCGCCGAAGCCGGGCACGCGCAGCCGCTCCGGCGCAATGAAGAGGAACTGCAAGCTGCCATTCAGGTAATCCACGCAGGACTGCCGCGCTTGCACCCGGTCGAGGCCGGAGTGAATCCGCCCCACCCGCAGGCCGAGCGCGGCGAGTTTAGCCGCCTGATCCTCCATCAACGCGATGAGTGGAGAGATGACCAAAGCTGTGCCGCCTAGCGCAATCGCCGGCAACTGGTAGCAGAGCGACTTGCCGAAGCCGGTCGGCATCACCAGCAGCAGGTCGCGCCCCGCGATGGCCGCGCGGCAGACCGCCTCCTGATTGGCGCGAAAACGCTTAAAGCCGAAGACCGAGCGCAGCAGCTCGGCCAGCTTAACCGGCTCCGTCACCTCATCCGAATTCGTTGGAGTCGTCAAAAGAAAAGGCCTGAGGCGCAAGAAATACGGCGCAAGAAGCGCGGAGCGCCTCCTTCCAACTTTACAGGAAGTGGAAAGACGAAAGATTCGAGGTGATCCTCGCTGAGTTTGAATCGACGTATTAGCCGAAGGCGGCTGCCCCACCGCAGGTGGCTACAGCAGTTTGCCCGCCGCCAGATCGCGGATCAGCCCGCGGTCGGCAGCCAGGAACTCGTAATCGGATAGGTCTTCTAGGCGGACCCAGCGCACCTGTTGATAGATGCGGCTCTCGATTTCGCCGGAAAACTCATGCACGGCAAAGAATTGCAGATCGACGGCGCCGCCATGGCGGTAGTTGTGGCGCACGCGGGTGACGCGGGGGCCGATAGTGGCGCGAATGCCGAGCTCTTCGTCCAGTTCGCGGACCAGCGCCTGCTCGGGGCTTTCACCGACCTCGATCTTGCCGCCGGGAAACTCCCACAGCAGCGCCATCGGCTGATCGGGACGGCGCTGGCCGATCAGGACTTCGCCAGCACGCACGATCAGCGCCGCCGCCACGAAGCGCAACGCGGGACCGGCAGGGCGCGGATTGGGTTGCGTCTGAAGTTCTTCCACTTTATTAGTTTAGACGCACCAAAAGAAATGTAGCGAATGAGCCAGGGATTTCCCGGCCGGGCGGGGTGAATAACCGTTCTGTTGCTGCGGCTTGAGCTTCAGGTTTCGTAAAGAGATGATTCGCCTGCCACGGCCGCTGCCGTGTCCTCGGCCGTCTCAGGCCGGAAGTAGCCCCAGCCGCGCTTGGCTGCCGCCTCGATCAGCGCCGGCGAGGGGTTGACCGGATACGCGCAGCGCGCCATTTCGAGCATCGCCAGATCGTGGACGGAGTTGCCGAAGACCGCATCGGGGTGGACGAGTCCTATACGCTTGAGCGCGACAGCCTTGGCAGGGCCGGTGGGCACGTCGACGAGCTCGGAGGTGATAAGGCCGTCCGCGATGCGCACCTCGGCGGCCAGCACGCGCTCTTCGGGAATGCCGAAGTCGCGCGCGCCCTCGGCGACCACCCACTTGTTAGTGGAACTGACGGCCCACAGCGCGACGCCGGCATGGCCGAGCCTGACCAGCAACTGGGCCATCTCCGCGAAGATGCGCGGCCGCACAAACTCGCTCACATAGCGGGCGGCTGCCGAGCGCAGCTCCGCATCGCGCAGCCCCGCGTAGAGCTGCACCATCTCGCCGCAGATCGCCACTTCGCTCACACGCCCGGCCAGGTAGCCGCGGTAGCGCGCATCCATCCATTCGGCTGCGGCGCGCGAAACCAGACCCTGCGCGATGGACCAGGCCATGAAGCCATATCCGGCGTCGCCGCCCCACAGCGTTCCATCGCAATCGAAGACCGCGACCCTGGGGTTGCCGTCGAGAACCAGCCGCTCAAACTCCTGCGCGGTCCACTGTTTGAGTTCAATTTGCCTGCTGCTCAACCGTTCCTCTTGTCGTGTCCGAATGATTCTTCTCGAAAATCCTCGAAAAGTGATACAACTCTATTTTCTTCCAAACGACTCCTCTTTGCACGTGAAGGTTTGATGAAGCCTCCGGCAGGGCAACAGAAGCGGGCCTTGCGGCTGGGCGTTGGCTGATTCAGTACCAGTACTTGAACTCCAGCCAGTCGGCGGCGTAGGTGCGCTTGCGATGGCGCAACCAGAAGTAGTGGTGATGCTCGTGGTCCATGATCCAGGGCGCATCAAAGAGCCCGAGATCGATGACTTCAGCATATGTATCGGCGTAGTCCCTGGGGTCGTTGCCCAGGGTGAGAACGGATTCGCCGGTGTAGCCGTTCCAGCCCCAGTAGAAGTAGTTCTGATGGCCGCTGATGGCGGTGGGAAGACCGTACTTGGGTCCGAGGATGTTGACCGCGCTGGCCTCGCCGTAGTTGCCGCAGAAGATGCCGGTGCGGGCGCGCACGTCGGGCGGCAGAGCGTTGTAGCGCGCGGCGAAGCCCTCAACCATCTGCGGCCAGCCGAAGCGGTCTGAGTGATACTGCGGAAGAGGGCTGGTAAACTTCTCGCTCTGGACCTTATTGGCGCCAAAGCGAGCCGTGTAGGCGTTGTACTTCTCCGGCGGCAGAATCGTCAGCATGATCGGCGCGGCGACGCGGCAGAGTAGATAGCCGAGGATCACCGTGTAGACGATGGACGGCCAACTCCGGTGGGTGAGCGCCCCGAAGGCGGCGGCTCCGGCGGCGAAGAGCACCGGATAGATGGGTGCGACGTAGTAATCCTTGGCGTGCATGGCCATCATCATCGCCAGAAAGAGCAGATAAGTGAAGGCGACGAAGCGCCAGGGACGGGCTTTGCGGGCGAAGGCCAGCCAGGCCAGCCCGCCGATGCACAGCGGGGCCGCGACAATCAGCAGCATCTTCACTTGCTGAAGCAGGAAGGCCAGCGGCGGCAGCTTGGTGTTCTTGTCGGTGTGAGCGACGCCGTTCAACAGTTCATAAGTTGGGAAGTGGTTTGCCCATTGCCAAAGGAGATTGGGCAGAGCTACGAGAATCAGCACGGCCACGCCCGCCGCGCAGCCTCGTGTAAAAAGAATGCGTCGCTGCGGGCTGATCAGAAGGCCGAGCAGAAGCGCGACGAGAAAGAAGACGGTGGAGTGCTTGTTTTCGATCCCCAGTCCGGCGAGCAATCCAAAGAACAGCCAGGCGCGGGGGCTGGCCGTGCCTTCGGCGAGGCGCAGGACGACGAGCAGCGCGCCCATCCAGAAGCAAGGCTCAAATGAGTTCATGGAAAGATAATTCGACGTACCCAGAAAGACCGGGCAGGCCAGTGCGGCCATCATGGCCAGGACTTGCGCCGCGCGGTGTCCGCCAAGCTGCCAGGCCAGCAGGCCTGTAAGGCCGACAGTCACGCCACCTGCCAGAAAGCTGAAGATGCGTACGCCGGTGGGCGAAAGGCCGAAGAGCAACTCGGCCAGCCGCGCCTGCAGGGCCGTCAGCGGAGGCATATCGACGTAACCCCAGGCCAGATGACGGCCGCAGACCAGGAAATACAGCTCGTCGCGAAAGAAGCCGTAGCCCAGATGGCTGCCCCAGAGCGAGCTGGCCAGATGAATCAGGAAGGTGAGCGCGGCGAAGATGCTGGCGAGCAGCAGGGCAGTGTGCAGGGATGTTCGCGCGGGGATGGGCGAATGGGCTTCGGGCAAAACTCATGCCTCCTGAGCGTCAGTCTACGCAATTCTACGCGTGAAGAGCGAGCAGGGTTCCATAAGTTCCGTGAATTGTTGTGCCGAATTTGGCAGTTCAGCTTGCCGGTCTTGCTTCGCGAAAATGCCGCCAGATCATCTCAGCGATTTTGCGCGGCACAACGGCGGTCAGCGGCCCGGCCATCGCCGGCAAGAGAGGAATCCCGGTCAGCTGCTGATCCTCACTTTGCGGAATTCGCTGTCAAACTGTAAACCAGTGTCGGAAACTACGGGTTTTCGCGGCGGGAGCGTCCGAGTCTCGCCGCCATTCTTCAGGAGGCGCGTTGTCGAGCGCCGGCATTGGCCGAGCGCCCGATGCAGGGCCTTCTCAGCCATAGCCTCCAGCACGCTGAGCAGGCCATCCTGTTTGCCGTGACCGGGAAGGATGCGGCCAGCCTCCAGGACGAGCGCCTGCCAATCGTGCCACTCGCCAGCGGCGTTGTGAATCCGCCTGAATGCGGCGGCCAACCGCTTGGCCAGTGAATCCGTCGTGGCTGAGATCTCTACCAGGTATCTCGCTTGCTTCAGGCGCTTGCGGTATTCATGCAGGTTGCCGGCGTCGAGATTGGGAAAATCGCGGGTCAATTCTGTAAATATCCTCAAAGCCTCCGGAACAGTCGAATGAACCTTTGAGGGTAAGCGCGGCTGCAATGTCGCTTCTATTTCTCTGCTGATCCGGTTTATCCGCTTCCCGCGAGCCTCAATGACAACCGCCAACTCGCCGATTCCACGCTGACGTTGCCGCTTCAGCCGGGCTTCGAGTTTGCTCATCTCGCGCAGGCAGCGTGGATTCGGTTGCGTTGCGCCGTCCTGTGTCCCTTGGAGGCGGCTGCGAAGGCTGCTGAGCCGGGCCAGGTAAACGTCCGCGTCGCGTACCGGTTCGAGCGCCTTCCGCAGCTTCTTTCCCTCTTTAATCCAACGCCGGAACGCATCCGCGGCGGCTGAATCCGCGCCCCGCTCCTGCAACCTTTGCTGGAGCGCCACACGCAGGCGCAGCGTCTGGCTGCGCAGTGCATGGACGTTCTTTCGGCTTGGCCTGAGTGTGCATCGGGCAAGAAGGCCGCGCCATGCTTCCAGCCGCCTCAGCCATTCCGGCTGGAGGGGAATCTGCTCACTGGGGGAAGGCGAACTGAAATTCACCGATCTTTAACCTCTGCTCTCCATTTTGCACCCGTAGCCCTACGAATGGAAAGAAGGCGTCTGGTGGAGCGGCTGGAGGCTTCGTTGCCGAAACCGATTTAAAAACCTGCCAGTCCATTCAGAATGAACCGGCAGTGCGGCAGGTCAGTTTGCGAGTCGAGCCTCGTGGAAATGCCGCCAGATAATTTCGGCAGTCTTGCGGGGGACCACGGCGGCCAGCGATTCGGCGGTGGCTTGTTGCACCTCGCGCAGGCTGCCGAAGTGAGTTAGTAGGCGCTGTCTGGTCTGCGGTCCGACGCCGGGAATGTTCAGCAACTCCGAGTCGCGGTCGCGCATGGCGCGGCGCTGGCGATGGTAGCCGACGGCGAAGCGGTGGCTCTCGTCGCGGATGAGCTGGACCAGATGCAGCACCGGTGAATGGCGGTCGAGGACCACCGGCTCCTCTTCGTTGCCGTAGAGGTAGATGACCTCCTCCTTTTTCGCAATCGAAGCCAGCGGCTGCGTGGTCAGGCCGAGAGATTCGAGGGCCTCGGCTGCGGCGTGAAGCTGGCCCAGGCCGCCATCGACCAGGATCAGCGACGGCATCGCCAGCTTCTCTTCCTGCAAGCGTTTGTAGCGCCGTCCCACAACTTCCTTCATCGCCGCAAAGTCGTCCACGCCGGCGACGGTCTTGACCTTGAATTTGCGATAGGCCTGCTTGTTCATCTGGCCGTCCTCCCAGACCACCATCGAGGCGACAGTCTCAGCGCCCTGGATGTGGGAGATGTCGAAGCACTCGACGCGATGGGGCAGTTCTGGCAGCATGAGCGCCTCGGCCAGCGCCTCCTGAATCGCCTTGCGAGAGGGCTCCAGCACGCGGAAGCGCTGAATGTACGACTGCTTGGCGTTCTGGCCGGCCAGATCGACGAGTGAGCGCTTCTCTCCGCGCTGCGGTACGGCGATCTCGATGCGATGGCCGGTGCGCTCGCTGAGCAGCGCGGCCAGAGCCTCGCGGTCGTCGAAGTCCGTGGGGACGAGGATAGAGCGCGGGACGTACTGCTGGTCGATGTAGAGCTGCTTGAGGAGGGCGCTGAAGATCGGGCCGGCGTGGAAGGGTGGTTCTGGCTTCGTCGTCTCCCCGGTCTCAGAAACGAGACCGGGGGCACCCAGCTCGTTGGATTCTTCCGGCGCGGCGGCTTCCAGCAGCTCCGGCAGATCCTCCCAGAAGAACTCGCGGCGGTCGACGATCTTGCCCGCGCGGACGTGGAAGAGGTTGACGGCCAGCGAGCCGTCCTCGAAGTGATAGCCGAAGACATCGGCGTCGTCGTCCTGCCCGGCGGTGGCGGCGCGCTGCTTTTCCTGAAGCTGGTGAACAGTGGTGAGCTGGTCGCGCAACTTGGCGGCAGCCTCGAAGCGCTCGGCCTGGGCTGCCTCCATCATGCGGGCGTTGAGCGCGCGTTCCAGCTCGGCGTGGCGGCCTTCCAGCAGCAGTTGCGCGTCGCGCACCGCGCTCGAGTAAATCTCCGGCGTGGTGAGGGCTTCGACGCAGGGGCCGAGGCAGCGATGAATGTAGTACTGCAGGCAGGCACGCTGGTGGTAGCGGGAGAGATCGACCTTGCAACTGGGAATCAAAAAGCTGCGATGGATCAGCTCGACGACGCGCCAGGCCAGGCTGCCGGGAAAGTATGGGCCGTAGTAGGCCGCGCCGTCCTTCAGCAGCCTCCGTGTCACGAAGACCTTGGGGAAGCGGTCGCGCATGGTGAGCTTGACGTAGGGATAGCTCTTGTCGTCCTTGAGCAGAATGTTGAAGCGCGGTTTGCGCTCTTTGATCAGGTTGGTTTCGAGTGCCAGCGCTTCGGATTCGTTGCCCACCAGAATGTATTCGAGATCGACGGCCTCTCGCATCAGCGAGCCGGTCTTGGCGTCGGCCTGCGAGGACTCCAGCAGGTAAGAGCGAACGCGCGCGCGCAGGTTCTTGGCCTTGCCCACGTAGATCACCGTGCCCTCGGCGTTCTTGTAGAGGTAGACGCCGGGCTGGGTAGGCAGAGTGCGGATTTTTTCGTAGAGGTCCATGGGCGGGCGCTGTGGCCAGTTTCTAGGATAGCCCGAGAGGAGTCAGGGGTCAGGGATCAAGCATTCCTTACCGATTCGCGTAAAAAGTACACGGTCGGCGCGCCGGAAGCTGCCGGAGAATGGGCCGCAAGACGCTTGTTTTCAGAGCATTGAAGGGGTATGGGCGTTTGGCCCCGCAAGTGCATTTCTCAAGGCGACAGGGAAAAGCCAGCTTGGCCGGCGGATTTGCCACACGGCAAGAAGCGAGGCAGGAGAAAGGATCAAAAATGAACGCATATCGGTTAGGAGTGTTGAGTTTGGCGGCGGGTTTGGCCGTAGTGGGCGCAACGGGATGCGCAACCAAGAACTATGTGCGCAACCAGACGGCGCCGCTAGTGGATCAGGCCAATCAGTTGGACAGCAAGACTGCAGCCAACAACCGGCAGATGCACGACGTAGACGACCGGGCGCAGGCGGGGATTCATCAGGCGCAGGGCGCGGCCGACACAGCCAATCAAAATGCGCAGAGCGCGGCCAGAGCTGCCGGCGATGCCGACACCGCAGCCGGCCTGGCGGTGCATCGCGCCGACACGCTGGAGAGCGTGGTGAAGGGGCTGGACGATTACAAGCCGGTCGGCAAGGTTGCGGTGACCTTCGGCTTCGACAAGGCGGTGCTGACCAACGATGATCGCGCGGAACTGGACGGCTTTGCCGAGCAGGTCGGCTCGGCGAAGGGCTTCATCCTGGAAGTGACGGGCGGGACCGACTCAACCGGGCCGGCGCAGTACAACTATGACCTGAGCCAGCGGCGCGCTGATGCGGTAGTGCAGTACTTGGCAGCGAAGTACGAGATTCCCGCGCACCGGTTCTACCTGATCGGCATCGGCAAGGATAAGGCAGTAGCTCCCAACACCACCGCCGAAGGACGCAAACAAAACCGGCGCGTGGAGGTGCGGCTGCTGTCGAATGCGAATGCGGGCGATGTGCCGACGCAGACGGCGGATGTGCGGTAGGGGAATCAACAAATTCAAATTCGCGCAAGGCGAACAAAGGACTCAGGCAATACTGCCGGAGTCTTTTGTTTGCATGGGTGAATTGTTCAGTCACTTCGGAAATAGCATCATGGGTCTATGAGCCGGAGCCGCGAGGCGTGACGAGTTTCAATATCGTTGCTGAAGGGCTCTGCGGATTTTCCATTCGCAACAGTTTATCTGTTCGGAGCTGGATCACTTCTATCCATTCGGGATGGGGGAGAATATAGAACTGCTCCTTCTCGATAGCATCGAAGACTACGCCGGCGACCTGGAGAGGTGGCATGCTTGCGTCCAGGATGGCCTTGAATGCGGTCAGGCCGGCTTGCATCTCCGGCGTCATCTTGACCGGTCCGTTGCGCAGCTCGGCGGGCCTGTTGCGCTCCGCGTCGGCGATATTCGTGCGCACAAGGCCTGGGCAGAAAACCGACACTTTTACCAGCGAGTTCTGTTTTTCGAGCGTCAGGTACAGGCTCTCCGAGAGGGCTACCACCGCGTGTTTCGTCACGGAGTAAGGAGCGGAGAAACCGCCGACGACAAGCCCGGCGGCCGAGGACGTGTTGATGATATGGCACTCCGTGTTCTGTGCAAGCATCAGCGGCGTGAAGATCTTGACCCCATGGATCACGCCCCACAAATTGACGCCGATCACCCACTCCCAATCGTTCCAGGTTGCCTCCCATGGCGTCCCACCGGCGCCGACACCGGCATTGTTGAACAGCAAGTGCACCTGGCCAAAGGCGTCGAGCGCGCGGCGAGCCAATTGTTCGACGTCATTCCGTTTTGAGACATCCGTCCTTACGCCAAGCACCGTTCCGCCCAGGGCCTTCAGCTCAACTTCCGCCTTGGCGAGATTCGCTTCATCGATGTCGGCGAGGACCACTTTCATGCCTTCACGGACACACCGTTCAGCGATCCCGCGTCCGATGCCGCTGGCCGCGCCGGTAATCACCGCGACTTTGTCCTTAAACTCTTTCATCGTGTCCTCCAGTGGAAGACGCGCTGTTTGCGAGTTGGCGGACGTGCTCAACGCGAACGTCGTTAGCCGTAAATAAGCAAAGAAAAGGCGCGCCCAGCGCGGCGGCTTCGACGGCGGGGCGGCCGTTGGCTTCCTCGCGTTCGACGATGCAGACCACGGCGGCGACCGTCATGCCGGCCTCGCGCGCGGCTTCGATGGCATTGATGGTGGATGCGCCGGTGGTGCAGACGTCGTCCACGATGACCACGCGCGCGCCGGGGCTGTTGAAGCCTTCAATGCGGCGGCCTGTGCCGTGCGCCTTCTCCGCTTTGCGCACCAGAAAGCCGTGCAGCAGCGGCGCTCCGAGCTTCGATTGCGCGCGCCAGGCGCTGGCGGTGGCCACATTGCAGACGATGGGGTCAGCGCCCAGCGTGAGCCCGCCGACGGCATCAGCCTCAATTCCGTGCTCTTCCAGCAGTTCAAGGATGGCGTGGCCGGTGAGGCGTCCGCCCTCGGCGTGGAGCGTCGTAGTGCGGCAGTCAACATAGTAGTCGCTCGTGCCGCCTGAGGAGAGCTTGAACTGGCCGAGGCGAAAGCTCAAGCGGGCGAGAATCGAAAGCAATTGCTGGGCGTGGGTGGTCATTGGATTGATTGTAATGCGTAACCGGAGCGGATTTCAGAGCGATCCGGCAACCCTGATGTCGCAGTTCGCTCCATGCGACCACCGCCTTCGGGATTTGGTTGGTTCTGCGCCACGCTTTCTCTCACTATCTTCCCCAATAAACCTGTATGCTGATTGCATTCCATCTGCTGCATGGAAGAGGTCCGGATTGGCGCAGGCAATAAACAGGACGAGACGCAGGCACGGCTGGCTGGCCGGAGCCGGCGCGCTGTTTCTGGCCGCCACGGTTATCAGCGCGGCGCTGCTGCTCGGCTATCATACAAGCCATTCGGCGGCGGCTCAGGTGCCTTTTCCGCACGAGCTGGCGCAGGTCAGCTTTGCCGTCGCCGGGGATGTGATTCCGCACGAGCCGGTACGCGCCGCAGCCGCTGCTGCCGGGGAGGGCGCAGCGGGCTGGGGCGCGCTCTTCTCCGATGTCGCAGATGTCTTCCAGCACGCCGACTTCGGCTTTGTGAATCTGGAAACTCCGGTGGCGCCTGCGCACTCGCGCGGGTCGAAACCCTTCCTCTTCGACGCACCCATCGCTTTGATTGACGCGCTCAAGGCCAACGGCATTAAGATGGTTTCCTTTGCCAACAATCATGTGATGGACCAGGGCTGGGCCGGCTTTGCCGAGACGCGCGAGCATCTGCGCGAACAGGGGCTGCTCTTTGTCGGCTCCGGTGACACGGCGCAGCAGGCCTGGCAGCCGGTGATCGTCGAGGCCAACGGCATCAAAGTCGGCTGGCTGGGGATGACACGCTGGCTCAACGGCGGACGCAATCCCGACAAGGACGAGCTGCCGCACGTGAACTTCTTTCCCTATCCGGGCGAGTCGGGCGGCGCGCCGGGAATGGACGAAGCCGGTGTGTTGGAGGCGATCAAGCAGGCGCGGCTGAAGTGCGACTTGCTGGTGGTTTCGATTCACTGGGGCACGGAGTACGCGCCCGCGCCACGCCCCGAGGATGTGGAGACCGCGCACAAGATGCTGGAGGCCGGGGCCGCGGTGATCGTCGGCCACCATCCGCACGTCTTGCAGCCGGTGGAGACGTATCATACCGCCGACGGACGCGACGCGGTCATCTTCTATTCGCTGGGTAATTTTTTGTCGAACCAGTCGCGCACCTATGTGGACGGCCTGATGCCGGACACAAACGGCGACCCGCGCGACGAGATGATCGGGCTGTTCTCCGCCGTTCGCAAGGATTACGGGCCGGCCGGGGTGCGCGTCGAGCTGGGCCATGTGGGAGTTCTGCCCGTCTGGGGCGAGAACAACCGCAATGAGCTGGCGCGGGGCCGCGCGAAAACACCGGTGATTCATCCCATTTTGATCGACCGCGAGATTCCGCGGCTGCAAGCGCGGCTTGATGAGCTGACCAAGCTGAGCACGCCGGCAACGCCGCTGACCGCCGCGCAAAAGCAGGAGTTCATCGACGTGACCAACCGGCTGAAGCTGCTCACCGACCGCCGCGCCCTGCTGCTCGCGCGCATTGGCGACGAGTACATCACCGACCCGCCCAAGCCGGCCGCGAAGCCCTGATGTGCGGCGAATCGCACTCGGAAGTTCGATTTTTCTGCTCGTTTACGGCTGGTTTGCCGTATTGTTGCCTGCGTTCGGCTCGGATTCGGAGCGGCCTTCCCCATCCTTCTTCTTGGATCGCCGAACCCAGGCCAGGTCGGGCCGCGACGAGCCAGCGCCGCGCCGCTCCAACTCCGCCGAAGCGCCCGTGTAGTGGTAGTACTCGCGCAAGGCGGAGGTAATCTTCAAGCCGATCTCGCCAACGGATTTCATGCGCATCTCCTGGACTTCCCGGCCTTTATTATTTCCCTTTGCCCAGCCAGACAAGGAAGCGCTTCCACGCCGAGCCTGCCGGCGCTCCTCCGGTTTGCAGGAGTTCCAGTTGAGCGCCTGGAGCTTGAGCGAAATTGCGACTGGCCTGCGCGACCATGAATTCCTCCCGGTCATCGTGCAGAATCTGCCACAAGGCCGTGCCGTTGTCCTCCCAGTCCGAGTGCCCGCAACCATCGCAGAGGTATTCTCGAATATCGCGGCCGGAGGAGGTGTCCTTCTCGGTCATCCGCATCTCATCGCCGCACTTGGAGCAGATCAAAATCTCCTCCGCAGCACGTCATGCAGACTTGGCCAGGCGATTGTAAAGCCAGCCGAAGATCGCGCCGCCGATCAAGCCGTCCGCTGTCGCGTAGAGCGTCACGATGACTACTTCGACGATACTGCGGGTTGCATGGTAGCCAGGATAGAATGACGCCAGCAACTCCAGTAAATGCTGGCCATAGCCGGCGCAGACCAGGTTGGCCACGCTCACCACAAGGACGCACCCTCCCCACAGAATGGCGCACGCCAGGGCCAGAGCTTTGATGTCGAATTTCATGTCTTTCACCTCGCACCCGAATTTTACTCCAGCGCGATGGCAATCGTCATAGAGCGGCGGATAGGTGTTTTCAGCAGATGAAAAAGACCGATCCTGATGTTACTGCACCGTCCCTTGCGGCCTGAGCCGGCGCAGGTCCAGGGCGCACTCGACGGCATTCTGCGCCTGTATGCGCAGGTTGTCCGATGCGGCCCACAGCCATAAGCGTGAGGCCAGGCTGGTGTTGCGCGCGTCCAGTTCAGGCCGCAGGCGCACCAGCACGTCGTTCTGGCCGGTGGCGGCCAGGTTGGAGGGAGAATCGGTCTCTTCGAGGACCAGGTCCACATGGCCGCCGCTCAGAGCCTCTTCCAGGGTGGCAAGCTCCACTGGCCGCTCCAGCTCGATGGCAATCGAGAAGGTGTGGCCGTGAAAGACCGGCGAAGAGACGACTTGCAGGGCCAGCGCGGGCCAGCGGCCCTGGGAGAGAGCGGCGTATTGGCGGCGAATCCGCGCATCGACCGCGCCCAGGCTGATCTTGGCGGCTTCTCCCAGGCCGGCCAGCAGGTTATAGGCCGCCTGTGTGTCGTAGAGTTCGCGCGGAATCCCCTGGAAGCTGAGCAGGCTCACGGTCTGCTGATGAAGCTCGTCCAGCGCGGCGCGGCCAAACTCGCTGGCCGGCAGCAGCAGTGTGGCGAAGGCGCTGCGCACCGGGGCGGCCTGATGCAGCCGTTCCAGCAGCAGCGCCAGAGCCAGCGCCGCGGGGTTCGCCGGGACCACGGCGGGGGTAAACAGGTCAACGGCAGCCGCCTCGGAGCTGAGCCAGGGGGCGCGAACGAGCACACCCGGCTCCTGGTCGAGAGCGCCGCTGAGGTCGAGGACCGTGGAACCCGCGCGCAGCGCCGCGCGCCAGTGCTTGCGGGTCAGATCCTCCGTGCCGCAGAAGAAGGTGAAGTCCACTCGGTCGAAGGCGTCGGGGGCGATGGCCTGGACGAAGGTGATCTCGTCACCTACCTGGTCCAATTGGCCCTCAGCCTCCTCCTCGTCCAGCAATACAAAGTTGGCCGCCGCCAGAGGCGACTCCGACAAGGCTTCCTTCAACTCCCGGCCCACCAGGGTAGAGGCTCCGGCAATGGCGATCTTGTACACAGGCGTTCCTTTGGCTTGGTTGATCGGATAGCGAAGACTACGGCCGCTTCTGCGGCTCCGGTTCGACTGCGGCTGCTTCCGGCAGAGAGGAGATCGCACCTTTCGGCCGCCAACGCCGCCGCCGCGACCACGAGTACGCCGCCCGCGCCCAGATGCCGCTGAACATATAAATCAGGGCCAGCGTGAACAGCACCCCCTGGGAAAACCTGAAGACCAGGAAGAGCACGATCGAGATCGTAATCAGGATCTGGTAGGGATGGCGGCGGGAGAAGCTGAGTTCCTTGCCGGACCAGAACCGCCAGGTGCTGACCATCAGGAAGCCGCTCGTGCCAACCAGAGCCAGCCAGATCAGCGCCACCCACCACTCCATCACAGGATAGCCGCCGCAGAAATGGACGCTGGCGGCCAGCAGGCCGGCCGCGGCCGGAATCGGCATGCCCACAAAATACTTGCGGTCCGGCCGTCCCGGATTGCGCGGCTGGGCGTCGTGGCTGATGTTGAAGCGCGCCAGCCGTGAAACTCCGCCGATGAGAAACAGGAAACAGATGAAGGCCCCGGCGTAGATTAAGTGCTCGTGCAACTGCGGATTCATGGTATCGGACAGAAAGTGGAATCCCCAGACGAGCGCCAGCAGACTGGGCGCCACGCCGAAGGTGATCGCGTCGGCCAGCGAATCCAGCTCCTTGCCAAAGTCGCTGCAGGTGTTGGTCATGCGCGCGATGCGGCCGTCGAGCGAATCCATGGGGATGGCGATCATAATGGCGATGGCCGCCCAGTCGAGGCGCGTATGCACATCACCGATGCCGGTGAGGGCCGCCATGGTCTCGGTGATGGAAAAGTAGCCGGCGGCGATGTTGCCCACGGTGAACAGCGAAGGCAGCAGGAACATTCCGCGGCGCAGCCGCGCCTGTGCTCTGGCCTTGGCCTGGGCAGGATCAAGATGGTTCACTGGCGTTCTCCTTCCGGCATGGCGGCCAACACACTCGATCCGCCTTTGACACGCTGGCCCACCTTCACGCACAGTTCTGCTTCTGCCGGCAAAATCACGTTCACGCGGGAGCCGAACTTGATGAGGCCCACCCGCTGACCGCGATCCACCCGGTCGCCCTCCTTGAGGTTGAAGACGATGCGCCGGGCCAGCAGGCCGGCGATCTGCTTGAAAGTGACCTCGTATCCATCGCCCTGCACTGTCACGATGTTCTGCTCATTCTGGTCGGCCGAGGCCGGGTTCATTGCGTTCAGGTACTGGCCCTTCTGATATTGCACACTAGCGAGGACGCCGGCGATTGGCGAGCGGTTCACGTGCACGTCGAAGACGCTGAGGAAGATGCTGATCCGCTGCCGCTGTCCCTGGGGGGTGTCAATGACGGCCGTTTCGGTCACTTGGCCATCTCCGGGCGAGACAATTAGTCCCGGCTTCGAGGGAATCGTCCGCTCGGGATCGCGGAAGAACCAGAGAAAAAACGCCGCCAAAATCACCGGCGCGATGCTCCACGCCCAGTTGCCCGTGGCCCACGCCAGCACCACCGCCATTGCCAGCAAGCTCACACCGTAGATGTACCCGTCACGAACCATAGTCCCAGACGATTATACGGCCACTTGGCGCGTATGCAGACACAGCAATGCGCGGCGCGGGTGGCACACTCCCCACCCGGAGGCCGCGCAGGGCTGGCGCTCGGACAAATCGCCTGCGTTCAACGTTGCCGAAATAGCTTAAGCAGGGACCGGCAATCTGCGCTCCAGGGAGAAGATCAGGTCCTTGGCGTGCAGCTTTAGCTTCTTGAGCTTGATTTCCTCGATCTGCTCCTCTGTGGAGAGATACGGCTTTTGCAGCAACTCTTCCAGCCGCTGAGCGTAATGGCGATGTTCGGCTTGCAGGCGATCTATTTCTGCGCTCAGCGTGGAATCCTGTACTTCATCCATCCGGCACCTCCGAATAGTAAGGAACACTTACGTATATCGCCTTCACAGTGCAAACCGCAAGCCAAAAACGAACCGAAAGTAATCTCCGGCTGTGGAATTCGGCGCGGAAAGCCAACTTGCGTGATGGCAATCACTACCTGTTCCGTTAGAAGCACGGAATCAGTCTTTCGATCAGCCTGAGGCGCGGGGCACTCACAGCCGGAGGCGCATCAGGATCGCATCTCCAACCGGATCATGGTAGTAGCGCGGCCTATGGCCGGTTTCCACAAAGCCCAACCGCCGGTAAAGCTCAAGCGCCGGATGGTTGGTGGCTCGCACCTCCAGCATAATCCCTTTTATGTACGCCGTGTAAAATTCCTCGATCAGAGCCTCAAATAGCCGCACCGCTACTCCCTTGCGCTGAGTCGCGGGAGCAACCGCGATGATCTCCAGCTCCGCCTCCGGCGGCAGCAGACTGGCCACGGCAAAGCCTGCTACCATGCCCGCCGCTGGCCCCTCGATAACCAGCGCAATGCGCGGCGGCACGGCCTCGGGATCCAGCGCGGCCAGGTAGGCGGAGCGGGGCCATTGGGGCGCTTCCTTCAGGCTCCCGGCGATCTCCATCACCCCGTCGAGGTCCGCAGGGGTCATGCGGCGGATGAGAGCGGAGGGGAAAAGGGTATTCATGGGCGTTGCGGCACCGCCGTGGCCGGCTCGCCAAAGATCTCCGCATCCGAGCGGCGCAGGTAATGGCCGTCCAGCAGCGCCAGATCGACGAACTCGCAGGCGGCGACGCGCGGCGCGCAGAGCTGAAGAGCATCGGTGGCGGTGGGCGCGGCGGTGCGGATCAGTTCTGCCTGCGGCCAAGCCGAAGCCAGCAGCAGGGCGGCGGCCTCATCGCAGATGGCGATCCGGGGGGGCGGCTGATCGATGGCCGCAAGCTCATGCGCACCGGCCAGCAGTTCCCTTCTCTGCTCACCACGCACACCCAGCCGTAAAAAGACCTCGTGGCGATGCGCATCAAGAGCCGCCGAAAGCGTCCCAGCTTTCGCGGCCAGCACCTCCAGCCGCGAAACCGCAACCACCGGAATCCTCGCCGCCTCCGCCAGCCCCTTCACGGCGCTTAAGCCCACGCGCACGCCGGTGAAGCTGCCCGGCCCGCTGACGGCTACGATCGCTCCCACATCGCGCAGAGTGATGCCGCCGTGCGCAAGCACCTCGTCGACAGCCGCAACCAAAGTAGAGGAGTAGCTACGCCCTTCCAACTCAATCTGGCCGAAAATCTCGACGGTCTGGCCGTCCCAGCGCCCCAGTGCCACCGAGCCCGAGGGGCCGCAGGTGTCGATGCCGAGTAGAAGCGTCGATTCCGGCATGAGCCTCCTACACCGCCCCGAGCGCCTGCTCCAGGTCTGCGATCAGGTCTTCCTTGTCCTCGATGCCGATCGACAGGCGGATGCGTCCCTGTGTAATTCCCATCGAAGCTCGCACCTCTTCGCTCACCGAGCCGTGCGTGGTCGTAGCCGAGTGCGAAGCCAGCGACTCAACCCCGCCCAGCGACTCCGCGCTCAGGAAGATTTTAATCGCCGCCAGGAACCGACCCGCGGCCTCGCGCGACTCCACCTCGAAGCTCATCATCGAACCAAATCCCTTTTGCTGCTTCACGGCCAGATGGTACTGCGGATGGCTCTTCAATCCCGGATAAGCCAGTTTGCACACCTTGGGATGCGTGGAGAGAAACTCCGCCACGGCGCGGCCATTTTCCTCATGCTGCTTAATGCGGAGCGGCAGCGTCCTGATGCCGCGCAGAACCAGGAAGCACTCGAAGGGTGACATCACACCGCCGGCCGCCTTCTGCACCAGCAGAAACCGCTCCTTGTGCTCAGGCGTCGAGCCGATCAGCGCTCCGCCCAGCCCGTCCGAGTGGCCGTTGAGGTACTTGGTCGTCGAGTGCATCACAATGTCCGCGCCCAGTTCGAGCGGCCGTTGCAGCACCGGCGACAGGAAGGTGTTGTCCACGCTGACCTCGATGCCGCGCGCGTGCGCGATCTGGCTGACTCCGGCAATGTCGGTCAGCACCATCAGCGGATTGCTGGGCGTTTCTATGTGAATCAGCCTGGTCGAGGGCCGGATCGCAGCGGCAACCGCTTCGAGGTTGCTGGTGTCCACGTACTCGATCTCGATGCCGTAGCCAGACACGATGCGGTCGAAGAGCCGCACCGTCCCGGCGTACACATCCTTGGAGCAGATCAGGTGGTCGCCCGCGCGCAGCATCGCCACCAGCGCCGAGATCGCCGCCATCCCGGAGGTAAAGGCATGGCCGCTCGTGCCGCCTTCCAGCGCCGCCAGCGCCTCTTCCAGGCGGTCGCGCGTGGGGTTGCCGGCGCGCGAGTAGTCCCAGCCGCGGTCGGTGCCGATGCCGGTCAGCTCAAAGGTCGAGGAAAGGTAAACAGGCACATTCACGGCGCCCGTCAGCGGGTCCGGGTACTGCCCGGCATGAACGGCAAGAGTTGAGTATTTGCAGGGGAAAGTGGACATGGTTCGCGCTTTATCTCCTGATTCCAGGTTATCGCATCGTGTGTTTGAGGCTCGCTACCGGTTCATGTACACCGTCTGCTTGTCGGTCTTGAAGGTGAAAGCATCCTTGGGCAGCGGCTGATTGACCTTGATGTTGAAGTAGACGCAGACCCGTTTTTGCCCCGGCCCCTCGTCGAAGACCTGCTTCAGGCTCACGCCGCGCTCGGTATCCATCCACACCGTCACCTTCGGCAGATTCTTCTTCACCGCCGGGTCGCGCGCCACCAGCTCCAGCTTCTCGGTCTTGATCCCGTCCAGCGTCTCCGGGCCGAGATAGGTGATCTCCCACTTCGCTTCCAGGTCCTTGCCGCTGGCGCCAAAGCCCAGCATGAACCAGCTTTCAAACTGGCCGAGCTTGCTGAAGGTCGTCACCTGGTTGGTCAGCTTCTCGTAGAGCTTTACGACTCCCGCGAAGATGCCGTAGATCTTTGGCTCCGGCCTGCCGTTCTCCGTCTCGATGTGCGCTGCCATCTGGAAGGCCTTGCCGTTGCGTTCGTAGTAGACCGTGCCCTTCTGCACGTCCTTGTCGGGAATCGGATCGGTGGTGATCGAGTCGAACTCGAAGTCGGCTGATGTGGAGTGGAAGTTGGCCGCGGCAGCATCCAACCTGCGCAGCACCGCGTCCTTTGCCTTTTCATCGGCCGGGGCAGCACTGGCCGCACGCGCCGCAAGCAGTAGCACGGCCATCAACGCGGCAATAACAAGTTTTCTTCCTCGATGCATGGGTATCCTTATAGTGTTTGCTGCTGTTAGCGCCTAGCTCCGGGTTTTTAGCTGGTAGCTGACAGCTAAGAGCTAAAAGCCGTACTTACCGCCGCGCCCAAACCTTCCAGGAGAGATTGCCCTGGGAGTCTTTCACGGTCTCCCAGCGGGTGACAAAAACGGCATCGCCGGTGACCGGCTCAATGGCCCTGTGCAGCGCCTTCTTCACCGCCTGGGGCGAGGCCGCGGTATTCGGGTCAATGTCCACGTCCGCGGCTTGTACGGTGATGATCAGCCCCCGCCCGCCGTCGCCGGTCACCTGGATGGGATGCGGCGGTCCGGCGGCGTTCGAGGGCCTGTCGCCGTAGTTCCACAGATGCGGCGTGACGAAGATAAACAAAAGAATCAGCGTTACCATCACGTCGTAGTGGAAGCAGCCGCGCGGGTAAGTCCAGTAAAAGTAACTCTTCAACAACTTTTTCATCGTCACCCTTCAAGCCTCTCCAGGAAGCAATATACGATTGCGCTACAAAGAAATAAAAATGCTGGGTGCCCCATCCATTCACGTTCTTTGCGAATGGGTGGGAATCCACGAACCCAAACCGGCGTCGTGGGAAACCCCAAACAAATCAGGCCGGATCAAAGCCGTGTTATTCGCTCCAGCCCGCCCATGTAGGGCCGCAGCGCCTCAGGAATCACAACCGAGCCGTCAGCCTGCTGATAGTTTTCGACAATCGCCAGCCAGGTGCGTCCCACGGCTAGTCCGCTGCCATTCAATGTGTGCACGAATTCGGGTTTGCCCTTGGCGCCCGCCTGGCGATAGCGGATGTTCGCCCGCCGCGCCTGAAAGCTCTCAAAATTCGAGCAGGAAGAAATCTCCCGATAAAGCTGCTGACCCGGAAGCCAGACCTCCAGATCGTAGGTCTTGGCCGAGGAGAATCCTGTGTCGCCGGTGCAGAGCAGAACGCGGCGATAAGGAAGGCCGAGCGCCTCCAGAATCTCTTCCGCGTCACGAGTCAGCTTCTCGTGCTCGGCGTCGGAGTCTTCGGGCCGGGTAAACTTGACCATCTCGACCTTTTGGAACTGATGCTGGCGGATGATGCCGCGCGTGTCCTTGCCCGCCGCGCCCGCCTCGGCGCGGAAGCAGGGCGTGTAAGCCGTGAGGCAGATCGGCAGCCGCGCCTCGTCGAGAATCTCGTCACGATAAAGGTTGGTGACGGGAACCTCGGCGGTGGGAATCAACCAGTGATCGTTGTCTTTGTACTCGCCGCGGGCCACAGCGTCGGCATCCGCGTCCGAGCAGCGAAACAAATCCTCGGCAAACTTGGGCAACTGCCCGGTGCCGAACAACGACTTCGAGTTGACCATGAAGGGCGGCAGCACTTCGGTGTAGCCGTGCTTTGTCGTGTGCAGGTCGAGCATGAAGCTGATCAGCGCCCGCTCCAGCCTGGCGCCCGCGCCCATGTAGACCGCAAAGCGCGCACCACTGATCTTTGCCGCGCGTTCCAGGTCCAGAATCCCTAGCGCTTCGCCCAGCTCCCAGTGCGGCTTCGCCTCGAAGCCGAATTTGGGAATCTCGCCCCAGGTTTTCACCGTGAGGTTGTCGGCCTCTGAAAGCCCGACCGGCACTTCGTTGCGGGTAATGTTGGGAATGCGAACTAGGATATATCGTTGCTCGGCCTCAACCGAAACGGCCGCAGCGTCGAGCACGTCCGAGTTGTTTTTAAGCTCTCGGACCTCATTCTGGATTTCTACTGCTTTCTCGTGCTCACCACTTTTCTTGAGTGCGCCCACTCGTTCCGAAAGCGTTTTGAGGCGTGCTCTCAGAGTTTCGCTGGCTGTAATGGCTCCACGGCGCCGCATGTCCAACTCGCGAAAATCACCTAGCAGCGCAGCCGGGTCCGCCCCGCGCGCGCGCAGTTTCTCTTCAACAAGTTCCAGGTTGTTTCGTACAAATCCCAGATCGAGCATGACAGTACCAGTTTACTAGACTGGTTTGGAGAGTCGGGGTTTGCAAGACACGAACCGCAGGTCCTTCGACTCCCTCCGTTTCGCTCCAGTCGCTCAGGATGACATGTTTGGGGATGGAGGCGGCGGTGGAGTTGGTCCCGCATCGATCTGCTCCTGCCAGCCGGGCAGCCGCTGGTCGCCGGTGATGAGGCGCGCGCCGCGGGTGAAGGTGAAGTAGGTCCATATCCAGGCGGCAAAGACCGAGAGGCGGTTGCGGAAGCCGATCAGGAAGAAGATGTGTACCGTCAGCCAGGTTGCCCAGGCGGGAAAGCCGCTCATGTGGGCTTTGAACGGCCATTCGACCTTGGCTACGGCGTCCATGCGCCCGATGGTGGCCATGTCGCCTTTGTCGAAGTAGCGGAATGCGGGGCGTGGCCGGCCAGCCAGATCGGCGGCCAGCATCCTGGCGACGTGGTCGCCCATTTGCATCGCAGGCTGGGCCACGCCAGGAACTTGATGGCCGTCCTGCTCGAAGTGGGCCAGGTCGCCCAGTACGAAGACTTCGGGCAACCCCGGCGGATTGAGTCGGTCATCCACCAGGACCGAGCCGCGCCGGTCGAGTGGTGCACCCAGCAGCCTGCCCAGCGGCGAAGCCTCTACGCCTGCGGCCCAGAGCGTCACGACGGCGTCGATTCGTTTGCCGGCCATCTCCACCCAGCCCGGCCCGACCCCGGTGACGTGGGTGTTGGTGTGGACTTCAACGCCCAGTCTGTCCAGCGCGGCTTCGGCTTTTGCGGAGAGGTCTTCCGGGTAGGCTCCCAGCACGCGCGGCGAACCCTCCAGCAACAGAACCCTCGCCTTGGCCGGATCGATGTGCCGGAAGTCGTGGCGCATATAAAGCTGAGCAATGTCGGAGATGGCGCCGGCCAGTTCGACGCCCGTGGGTCCGGCGCCAATGACGACGAAATTGAGCGGCGGGTGCCAGCCATGCTCGACCATCTGGCGCTCGGCCAGCTCGAAGGCCAACAGCACCCGGCGGCGAATCTCAGTGGCGTCTTCGATGGTCTTGAGTCCCGGCGCAAACGGCGCCCAGTCATCGCGGCCAAAGTAGGAGTGAGTGGCGCCGGTGGCCAACACCAGGTAGTCGTAGGGGAGTTGTGCGCCGCTGGCCAGCGCCACCCGTAGCGCCGCCGCGTCGATGCCCACCACTTCGTCCATCAGCACCTGGGTATTCCGCTGGCGGCGCAGGATGGCGCGGATGGGCTGGGCAATGTCGGCCGGCGAGAGTACAGCCAGCGCCACCTGGTAGAGCAGCGGCTGGAAGGTGTGATGGTTGCGCCGATCCACCACGGTTACGTCCACCGGCAAACGGGCCAGTCCTTTGGCCGCGTGAAGGCCTGCAAAGCCTCCGCCGACGATCACCATGCGGGGACGGCGAGCCAGCGATGGTTCGAGCGGTCTGGTCAATTCGCCCACGGTGTGCGCCTCTCCTTATCAGATGCGTGAGGGAACGATAAGTGACAGGCTGCCGGGTTACGGTGCGATTGACTACGGATGCTGCTCAACAGCAAGGTTCACGCTGCCGGCGTTGCCGGTTACGGCCAGGGCGAGCATATCCGTAGCGACGCCGGGCAGCGACGCCGGTGTGAAGGTGACGGTGCCGTCGAGAGCCGATGTGGCCGTGGCGGCCTGCGTGGCAAGCAGCGTACCCATGACGCAGGGACCGTGCAGGCCGCAGGGCGGCGTCCAGGCATAAATTGCCTGATAGAGCGTGACCGCTTCGCCGGCCATGGGGTTGCCGTCCATGTCCAGCACGCGCAGGATCATCTGGCTGGCCGTTCCGCTGACCGCCAGGCTCTGCGAACTCCCGGAGACGGCTTCCAGCGTCGCGTACTCCGGCCGCGCGCCGAAGGCGGTGTAAGTGATGCACTGGCTGGTCCCGTTCAGGCAGGCCGTCGCGGTCGCCGTTTGCCCCTCGGTAAGCGGGCCCACAGTGAGCGCCTTGGCGGCGACGCCGCTGCTGTTGGTGGTGACGGAGCCGCTCTGGAAGGTGATGCCGCTGCCGCTCGTCTGCCAGGCCACCGACTGGCCGCTCGAGGCAACGCCGCTCTTCAGCGCCAGGGCCTGCGTTGTCCAGGTGACGGTGGCTCCCGCGGCCAGCGAGAGCATCGGCGTGAGCGAAGTCAGCGTCGGCGGCGTTCCGCCCACGAATTCGGTCCTCAGGCTGGAGCCGTTGAGCAGTGCGGCGGTCACCGTCGACCAGGTTGCGCCAACCGCCGTCACGTTCATCGCGGCGCGGCCGTCGCCGGTGGCCGTCACTGTGCAGGTACTTTGGCCGCAGCCCAGCGTCGCCGTTCCGCTGGCCACGGTGTAGATCACCGAAACTCCGCCCGCCGGAGTCAGGTCGGAGCCCAGCGCGATCACTGAAAACGGCTCAGGCACGCCGATCGGCGCCGTGCCCATCGGCGCGGTCACCAGCGTCAGCGCGTCATTCGTGCCCGCGTCGTAGCTGACGCCGCCGGCAATGATGGTAGACGCGTCGTAGATGGGCAGGTCGTCCACCTCAACGTTCACCGAGCCGTTGATGCCGCTTCCGGCCGCGGGCGCGATGGCCGTAATTTCGTTGGGCGAGATGCTGGTGACCATGGCTTGCTGGCCATTCACCTGCACCGTGTTCGTGGGGCGAAAGCCCATGCCGTGAATCACAATCGGTCCGCCCGCGGCCGTCAACCGCTGCGGGGAGACCGTGTCGGCGTAGAGTACCCAGCCCTGGTAGGCGTAGTCCGGCCGTCCATCGCCGCGCTCGTCGGCAATGCCCAGGCGCACCACGTCGTCTGCCAACGCGCTCACCTGTAGCCAGCTTTCGCCGGTAGCCAGGCCGTTCAGGCCGGCGCCGTAGCCCACAGCGGCCGTCCCCGCCGCGTCGAAGGCGTCCCAGACGCCCAGCGCCGGCACCGCCTTCGCGTTGGTGGGCGCGCCGCTCTCGTTCAGCGCCTCGGTCACTACCGTAAAGCTGCGCCCGCCGCGCACCGGGAAGCTGAACCAGTCGGTCTGTCCCACCTGGCTCAGCCGTCCGCTCCACATTCCGCTGGCCGCCAGGCTGCGCGGAGTGGCTTCTGTTCCGATAGCGTCGTCCGATCCGCCAATAGCCGAGTTGGCAACGTTCACGGTGAGCGTCTGTGCGCTGCCCGCGGCCATCGACGGAACCGAGATCGCCGCCAGCGTGCCCGAAGGCGCCGGCGAGCCGTCCAGGTAGGGGCCGACCGAGTTGGTCAGGATGTACATAGGATCTACTGTCTCGAAGGTCACCTGGTAGTTGGCCGTCGTTACCCCCGGCGGCAGCGGCATCCCGCTCAGGTCGAAAAAGCCCTGCAACGTCGCCTCATTCGATCCCCACATCGTCAGCAGGTTGCCGATCGCATCGGCGAAGCCCGTCACCGGGTTGCCGTGATTGCCATTGAAAGAGGAGCCGGAAACAAAGCTGACCGTATATTGATAGAGCGGGTTGCCGTTCGCATCCAGCGGCCGCGCCACCACATTCACGCCCTGCATCCCCAAGCCGTTTTGGAAACTGATTGTTCCCTGGATGGAAACCGTATGGGACGCTGTAATCTTTTTGCCGGGAAAGCTGGCCAGGTTGCCGGCGGTGATGGGGTAGATGCGGTTCAGCGCGGCGATGTCGTCCCAGCGCAGAACCGTGGGGTTGGGAATGCACTCTCCACCGGTAGAACTGCACAAGCCGCTGATCGGCTGCATCACCGGCCAGCCCAGCGTGCCGCCCGCCTCGCCGTTGGTCTGCGCGCCGGGGTTCACCTGCGCGGAATCGAGGCCAAGAATCCGCCCGAAGGCCCGCTCCAGCTCAAAGCTCATCATCTCCAGCAGGCTGGCGCTGGTGGCGCACAGGCCGTTGAGTACGATGATTCCGTGTGCGATCGTCGCATCCGGATTCACGTTGTCCAGCCACACGTAGACTCCGTTGTTCTCGCAACTGTTCTGCTCGCTCACTCCCACGCCGAAGAGAGCGTCGATCACCGAGCCGTCGGCGTCGAAGATCACGCCCAGCGGAGTGCCTGTGGCTCCGGGAGTCACGTCAGCCGGCTGGGTAATCTGGCCCAACTGGCTGGTTTGCTCATTGGTCACGCTAAAGTTTGTGCCGCTCACCACGATATTCGCGCCGCTCACGTCCTCATTCAGCGCGCCCTGGTCGGTCAGCGTCACCCCGGCGGTGGGAATCGCGCTCCACAGCGCCGCCGCGGCGTCCACCATCGCCTTCGCCTGCTGATTGGTGACCGCGCTGTTCAATGGCCCCTGATCGACGTAATAGTTAACCTGCCCGTTGGCCCAGTGAATCGGCTGGCCCACCGCCGCCGGATTGAAGAAACTCACTCCGGCCACATGCTTCGGCCCGCCCGCCAGCGCCGCCGCCGGCGCCAGTGCTAAGACGAGAAGCCAGGCTGCCGTGCGTTGCGAGAGGACGGATTGGGAGTCGAACATGGGGTGCGCTCCGGACTGAAGCTGCCGGCTCACCTTGGAATCCTCTCATGCAATCGATGAGCAGACTCGAAGGCGGCCACAGTTCTTTTATCGGCAGGAAGCGATTGAACAAGAAATCTTTAAGTAACAAGAGGTTCTCATTAGTTTTTGTTGTGTTGTGGGGCAAGTCGAGTCAAATCTAACGGAATACTCATCTAACCCATGAAGAGGGATGCCGCCTGCAAGACCCTCGGCAAGAGCTAAAATCAACACAAGGAAGCTTATGACAGAGATTCGTTCGACTGTGATTCTCGGCTCCGGTTGCGCCGGACTCACCGCCGCCATCTACACCGCCCGCGCCGGCCTCAACCCGCTGGTTCTGGAGGGCCACGAGCCCGGCGGCCAGCTTTCGATGACCACGCTGGTGGAGAACTTTCCCGGCTGGCCGGAGGGCATCCAGGGGCCGGAACTGATTGAAAACATGAAGAAGCAAGCCGCCCGCTTCGGCGCCACCTTCCAGCTGGCAAATCTGGCTGCGGTGAATCTGAAGGAGAATCCCTTCCGGCTGCAAACCTCGGAGGGCGAGATTTTGACCCGCACGCTGATCGTCGCCTCGGGAGCCAGCGCGCGCTGGCTGGGCCTGCCCAGCGAGCAGGCGCTGATCGGCCACGGCGTCTCCAGTTGCGCCACATGCGACGGCTTCTTCTTCCGCGGCAAGGAGATTGCCGTGGTGGGCGGCGGCGACTCGGCGATGGAAGAGGCGCTCTTCCTCACCCGTTTTGCCTCCAAGGTTACGCTGCTGCATCGCCGCGAGGGCTTCCGCGCCTCCAAGATCATGCTCGACCGCGTACACGCTCATCCACAGATCGTGCTGCGCCCCAACACCATCATCGAAGAGGTGCTGGGCGTCGATGAGAAGGAAGTCTGCGGCCTGCGCCTGCGCGATGTGGCCACCGGCGAGGTCACCAGGCTCGACATCAGCGGCCTCTTTCTCGGCATCGGCCACGAGCCCAATACCAAGGTCTTCGCCGGCCAGATCGATCTCGACGGCGACGGCTATATTCGCACGACTGGAAACGTCCTGGTCACAAAAGACGGCGTGCCGCTGGCGGGCGTCTTCGCATGCGGAGACGTGCAGGACCGCCGCTACCGGCAAGCCATCACCGCCGCCGGCTCCGGCTGCATGGCCGCGCTGGAAGCGGAGAAGTTCCTCGATGAGCATGAGCAATAACCACCTGCGGTGGGGCAGACGCTCGCTGAGCGCTCGCAAAGGGTTTCTTCCACATTATGACGACGCTTGCCGATAATCTCGAACGGTTGGAAGAGACGATCGTGCAGGCCTGCCGCCGCGCCGGACGTCCGCGCGCCGAGGTCGAATTGATGGCTGTCGCAAAGAGTTATCCGGCGACGACGATTGCCGAAGCAGCCGCGCTGGGCCTGACGCTCTTCGGCGAAAACCGCGTGCAGGAGTTTGCTGGTAAAGCGGCGGCACTCGACTCATTACGCACACGCGCCGCTGATCCCATTCGTGTCCATCTCATCGGCCATCTGCAATCGAACAAAGCTCAGCGCGCCTTGGATTTATTCGATGCAATCGATACGCTGGATTCGCTGCGGCTGGCCGAGCGGCTGAACGAAGCGGCGGGCAAGTTAGGCAAGCGGCTGCCAGTCTTGATCGAGGTTAAACTAAGTACAGAAGAAACCAAGGCAGGAATTGATCCTAACTCAGTTGAGGCGGCGCAGTTATTGGAGCGGCTGCCGGAGTTGACGCATTTGCAGATGCGCGGGCTGATGACGATTGCTCCCTTTGGCGTCTCCGAGGCCGAAACCCGCGCCTGTTTCCGCAGCCTGCGCCAGTGGCGCGACCGCTGGGCCGCGAGTTATTCGAAGCTCTCGTTCGACGTGCTCTCGATGGGCATGAGCGGCGATTTCGATCTGGCTATCGAAGAGGGCGCAACCCGCATTCGCGTAGGCACGGCGCTCTTTGGCGCGCGCACAGCTCCGGGGGTGAACTGATGCTACGCTCGACTGCATCTGGAGTTACTCTCGCCGTGCGCGCCCAGCCCGGCGCGAAAAAGACCGCCATCACCGGAGTCTACGGCGAAGGCCTAGCGGCTCAACTGAAGATCGCCGTCCACGCGCCCCCGCTCGAAGGCCGCGCCAATCAGGCCCTCATTGCCTTTCTAGCCGAGTTATTCTCCTTGCCGAAGAATGCCATTGAGTTAGTGAGCGGAGAGCTATCGCGGAGCAAGGTGTTATTGTTGCGTGGAGTTACGGCAGAAATGGCAAGACAGGCGCTGAACAAGTTTTTGCCGTAATCAGACCAGTTTTGTACTGCCAGCCACGGAGAGAACGCGCATTTGCGGAGGCATCTCCGGAGCACGGGAATTGTCAAGAGGGAAGAAGCAAAGGGTAATAAAAGGCGCAATAAATGGCCTATCTGGCAGAAAACTGCCACTTATTGACCAAAAAAGGGGCAAAATCAGGGGTTTGCAGTTACCAGTTAATTAACTGAAGAAAAAGTTAACTGATTGAACCCGTGTTAGTTGCGAGAAATGTTGGCGCGAAAAGCGGCCTCGACAGGATAGGGGGGGGTGGGGGTCTGCCTGAAAACAGGGGTCAGAGAACAGGAATCAGGGACTAGAAAAGCTGCGCGGGTTCGGGTGGTATTCATGCTTTTATTGTGCGCCCGGAACGAATAATAATCTGCAACCACCCGCAGTGGGGCAGACGCGCTGCGCGCCTGGGAGTCCATCGTCTCCCGGGTCCCAAAGGCGGGACCCTTCAGCAAGCTCAGGGCAGGCTCTGGGGCACCCGGCTGATTAGCGAAAGGATGCGGTCAAGGTAGCGAGCGCCTCTTCCGGCTCAGGCCGCACGCGGAAATCGGCATGAGCCTCGGCGAATAATACGCGGCCAGCGCGGTCGAGGAGATAAGTCGCCGGCAGCGGCAACTTCCAGCTCGACTCGCCGTTCACGAAGGGAATATTGATGAGAATGGACATATAGTACTCGCGCATATACTCGGGCAAGGTATAAGCAAGACCGAATTTTTCCGCTAACACGCAGCCGGGGTCACTGAGCACGGGGAAGGGAAGCCCATGCTGGACGGCCATGAAGTCATTTTGCCGCTCGGTCTGCGGGCCGATGGCCACCATCAGCGCCCCGCGCTCGCGGATTGTACCGTATAAGTCGCGCCAGGCTTCTAACTCGGTGACGCAGTAAGGGCACCAGCGCCCACGTAGAAATTTAATGACCAAGGGGCCCAGCGCGAGCATATCCTGAGAGCGCACCAGCCGCCCCGCTGCGTCGTATAACTCAAACTCCGGCGCCAGAGAGCCCACCGGCAAAATCCGCTCCTCGATCCCGGTAGCGAATAACTCCTCAACGGAGCGCTCGCTGACAGCCAGCCGCTCCGCCTGCACAAGGTTGCGCGTGTTCGCTGTGATCTCGTCGAGTTGGTCCTGGAGGGTGGTCATGCTCTCTTGCCCGTGAAGGTCTCGAAGCGGTATTCGGTCTTCTGGTCTTTGTCAATCTCCATCCAAAGCCCGTGCTGGCGAAGAAGGCGCTTCTTCGTGTCCCCGATCTCCGCCGCTCGCATCGGGCATCGCGTGAAGACGATCAATCCGCCAATCTTCGTTGAGAAAGGTGGAGCGTCCTTCCACTTCGCAAACGTAACGACAATCTGCTCGATGGCATGGGCAATGTCCTTCCCCTTCAGTTCGACAATGACATCAACAATGCCGGGGCTGGATACGATGAAATCCGCCTTTGCCGTAGCGGAGGAAGGAATCCAGCAGTCCACATCTACACGCTTGATGGATGCACGCTCGGAGTTGACGAATGTGGCCCGGCGACCATCTCGCTTGACCGAAATTCTGGAATCGTTCGACTCTTCCGTGCAGAGCTGCAATAGCGGATCAGGCTTCGACATAGCCGAGCCTCAACAGTTCGTCGAATTCCACTCCAATCGTCTCCGAGACCTGATCGAGATAATTACTGCTCACAAGGCTGGTGTCTTCTGCAACGATGGACGTGAGAACCCCATCCTCAATCGCGTAGGCTTTGAAGTCGCCTTCCTTAATCCAATACTGCTCAGGGATGAGCTTGGCGACTTCGTTCTTCAATTCTGGTTTTGCGCGAGCTACTTGCCCTGCTTCAATCAAATTGTTGAATGCTGTGAGAATGTAGGGACTGTGGGTGGTGATCACCCAGGATGCGTCGAGTATGGGTTCGTTTGTCATCCGGGTGAAAATTCGAACAAGGTCGTATTGCGAACTTGGAAATATGCTGGCCTCTGGCTCCTCGACGTAGAATAAGCGCCGATGCAATGCTTCCTTAAAATCAAGGGCTGTTGCCACAGCAGCGGAAAGGGCAACAAACTCGCGCAGGCAAGTGATGAGTGGTAGAAGTTCCTGAGTGCCCGATGAAAGAATTGACAGCGGAAGTTCACGTCCATCGCTTGCCTGAAAGACTTCGGAGTTCCCTTTTACAACAATCTCTCCTTGAAGGATGCGGCGGCTCTCTTGATCGATCCAATGCGTCAGAACATGTTTCAATCCAGGCTTCGGAATCCTGTTCGCAAAGTCTAATGCGAAATCCTGTGAAAAGAGAACAGTTAGTGGGTCATTTCTGCCAGACGAGCCAAGAACCGCTTTCTGCGGCGTGACAAAGAAGGCGCGGGTTGAGGGAATATATGAATAAATATCGTGGTTCTTATCCGAACTAAGGCGATCAAGTTCGTCAAAAATGGCAGCGTAGTAGATAGGATTCACAATGCCGCCGGAAGGAGCTATCTGCCTCTGCACATTCTGTAAAACAGATTCATAGGATTGAACGATCTGGCTCGAAAGTCTGAGGAGATATGATCCGATACCGTCATCGCGCGTAGTCCCGCCTACGCGAACGACGAAATCACCTTCGACGTAAACCAGAAGCATTTCTCCGGGACGTATGCCTGTATTGGGAAACCATTTTGAGAATTCGTTCTGGATTCTTCCTTGCGCGGCGACTACAGGTTCAGCGAATTTTAGAGCTTCGGCAAGCTGTTCGCGAACGACTTTGTGAAAGAAATACGCCAGCTTGCATAGCAAGCTCTTTCCGCTCGCCTGCGGGCCGATGAGGACGGTAATCTTGCCGAACTCGAGCTCGGCTTCTTTGATGACCGAGAAGTTCTTGACTGTCAGCTTGCGCATCGTGTCCTCCTTTAACAAAATGCATACGGCTTCTTCCCTGTTATTTGCACGGATATGCGTCAGAAAGCGCGAATAGAACCAACAAAGAACGGTCCTCATGTAACTTGTTTGGATAATCATTGAGATACTTCACAACAACCATCACTATTTCGTTCGTAGTAACGTTGATTGGCAGACATACCGGCGATGGATTGTTCCCATGTCGCTTCGTGTTAAACTCGTCCCATTCTCCATACACATCCATCGCACCACGCAAATATCCCAAACAGTGAATTGCTTTGCCAGACTCATCATCAGTCATCTTGCTTGCATCCGGATACTTTATGACGAGCTGACATTCCTGTAGCAGTTTTTCTCCGGTTGCCTGGGCATGAATCATGTGCGGTGAAAGCAAAAGCGAAAGAGCGAATGCAAATAGTGCAATACGCTTCATCTGGATGACTCCTTTTGGAAGATTCTGTGCATTTGCTATTGTGTACTTACTTGACAGTAACAAGCAACACAAATGTTTACCGCCCGAACCGTTGCTTTCCGCCCATGCCCATGGCGCCGAGGCCGCCGCGCATCATTTTGCCGGCCATGCCGCCTTTGCCCATCTGCTTGAACATTTTAGCCATTTGCGCGTATTGGCGCAGCAGCTGATTCACGTCCTGTACGGTCGTTCCGCTGCCCGCCGCGATGCGCTTGCGGCGCGTGCCGCTGATGATTTCGTGGTTGCGGCGCTCCCTGGGGGTCATCGAGTTGATGATCGCCTCCAGGCGCACGAACTGCTTCTGGTCCACGTTCTTTGACGCCTGCTGCAACCCGGCGAAGGGGCCGACCGAAGGCAGCATCTTCAAAATGCTCTCCATGGAGCCGAGCTTGGAGATCTGGCGCAACTGGTCGCGAAAGTCCTCGAGCGAGAAGCCGTCGCCGAGCAGAGCCTTCTTGGCGAACTCCTCGCCCTTCTTGCGGTCCAGCGTGGATTCGGCCTTCTCGATCAGCGACATCATGTCGCCCATGCCGAGGATGCGGCCAACGATGCGGTCGGGATGGAAGGGCTCAAAGGCGTCGGGCTTTTCGCCGGTGCCGATGAACTTGATGGGCTGGCCGGTGACGTGGCGAATGGAAAGCGCCGCGCCGCCGCGGGCGTCGCCGTCCATTTTGGTCAGGATGACGCCGGTGAGGCCGAGCCGGGTGTGGAAGTCCTGCGCGGAGTTGACTGCGTCCTGGCCGGTCATGGCGTCGGCGATGAAGAGAATCTCGCTGGGGTTGAGGAGCTTTTTGAGCTGCTCCATCTCGCCCATCAGCTCTTCGTCGATGTGCAGGCGGCCGGCGGTGTCTACGATCAGCGTGTCGCAGCCCGTGTTGCGGGCCTCGCGGCGGGCCTCCTGAGCGAGCCGGGCCACCAACGCGGGGCCGGCCTTCTCGCCTTTCTGGTCGCCCTCGTAGAGCTTGGCTTCGATGGATTTGGCGACGACTTTGAGCTGCTCGCGGGCCGCCGGGCGATAGACGTCCACCGAGACCAGCATAGGCCGGTGGCCGCCCTTTTTGAGCCATGCGGCCAGCTTGCCCGATGTGGTGGTCTTGCCGGAGCCTTGCAGACCGGCCATCAGGATCACCGAGGGCGGCTGCGAGGCGAATTTGAAGCGGGCCGTGTCCTTGCCCAGCAGCGTGATCAGCTCGTCGCGGACGATCTTGACGACCTGCTCGGAGGGCGAGAGCGCGGTGAGGACTTCGGCGCCGACGGCCTTGACGCGGATCTGCTCGATCAGCTCGCGAACCACGTTGAGGTTGACGTCGGCCTCGAGCAGCGCCAGGCGAATCTCGCGCAGGGCGTCGCTGATGTTCTCTTCGGTGAGCGTGCCCTGGCCGCGAAGGCTCTTGAAGGCGCGCTGGAGTTTGTCGGTAAGGTTTTCAAACATAGGTCAACTTCAAGTGTATCGCGGCACCTGCGGTGCGGCAGACGCGCTGCGCGCATAGGATTCGTGGACTCCCACCCTTTTCGTAAAAAACGCGAAAACGATGGGGCACCCACCAGCGCGCGTCCTTGCTCCGCTGTGGATATAGCCTTTCATCTCAATTTGCGCCATACTATGAGAGACGGAGGCGTATCCATGCCCATTCAACTTAGCCCCGAAACCGAGCGCCTGGTCGAGCAGGAGATCGCCAGCGGCCGCTTTCAGTCGGTCGACGAGATTATCAAGCAGGGTGTCCGCACGCAAGATGATGAAGCTGAGCGCTGGAGAAAGCATCGCGAGGCCATCGCGCGGATTCGTGATTTTGCAAAAAACAAGGCTCTCCCCTTAAATGGCATCACGATCAAAGAACTGATCGAGGAAGGGCGGAGGATGTGACGCCCTGGATCGTTGACGCGTCGCTGGCCATGACCTGGTATTTGGCCGATGAGGTAGACCGGGAATACGGCCTATCGGTTTTGGATAGCCTGACTGAGAGGGAGGTACGCGTTCCATCACTCTTCGTTTATGAACTATCGAATGCTCTCGTGACTGCCCATCGCAGGAATCGCATCAGCGCCGGTGAACTGGAGGGTGCATTTAATGATGTTTTTTCATTAAAGATTGCCATTGATCCCGCTATACAGACGGCCTCAGCCAGACTCGCAACGCTGGCGCTGAAGTATGGGTTAACTTGTTATGATGCAGCTTATTTGGACCTGGGGTTACGCACCGGATTTCCCATCGCAACCTTGGACAAGGCGCTTATCCGAGCCATGCGGGAAGCGAATGTTGATCTTGTGAATCCGTAGTTGTAATACATACTGAAGCACTCAGCAGCTTCGCAAGACAGAAATCTACTTTGTCTCTGCCGCCACAGGCTTCTTTGCCACCCGCGCGACGGGAAAGTACCCGGTTCGTGTGCGCACGGTAAGCTTGCCCTGTCCCTTGGCCTCGGCCGTGACTTCGACACGGCGGAAGCCGGGCTCGGTGGTTGGTTTGGTGGAGTGGTAGCCCAGCGTGTACTGGCTGCGAATGTCGCGCGCCACCTCGGCGGCGATCTGATCGATCTGCTCGATGCTCTTGGGGAAGAAGGCCATGCCGCCGGTCTCGGTGGAGAGCATCTCCAGCGCCTTGCGCGCGTGCTTCACCTCGGAGCGGCTCATCTCGTCGCCGAAGAGCAACCCTATCGTGTAAATGACCGGCCCGGAGAGCTGCTGCACCCGCCAGATCGTCTGCTCCAGGTTTTGGCTCGACGCGTTGTCTTCGCCATCGGTGATGAGGATGAGCACCTGCTTGGGGCGCTTGCCGTCGGCCACCAGCTTGTCGGCCGAGGCGACTACCGCATCGTAAAGCGCGGTCCCGCCGCGCGCTTCGATGTGCCCAAGGCCTTCGCGCAGCCTGTTCACGTCGGAGGTGAAATCCTGGTCGATGATAGCCTCGTCGCTGAAGTTGACCACGAAGGCTTCATCCTGGGGGTTGGAGGCCTCGATCAGGTCGAGAGCGCTCTTGTTCACCGAGGGGCGCTTGCGGCTCATCGAGCCGGAGTTGTCCACCACCAGTCCAATCGAGACGGGAAGATCGGTGTGCTGGAAGCTGATGAGCGTCTGCTGGACTCCGTCTTCGAGGATCTTGAAGTTCTCCTTCTTCAGGCCCGGAACCAGCCGGTTGTGGTCGTCGAGTACGGTGCAGTTGAGGGCCACCTCTTCGACGTCGGTGTGCAGAACGTAGCCCTCGCCTTCTTTGCGCAGAATCGGCGGGGCGGGCGGTTCGCCATCCGGCGAGCGCACGGGGTCGCGGTCCACGGTGAGCGATGGAGCCGGCGGAACCGGGGCCGGCGGCGCGGTTTGCTGCGCGGACGCCAGCAGGGCCGCTCCAGCAAGAAGCAGCGCGAGAAGCGCGGGACGGCAAAGGCGCATGGGAGCGGATTCAAGCATAGACAGTGAGTGCGGGCCATCCCGCTGGAGGATCGGCCTTCATCTTCACTTTACGCCACTTGCCGGCGTCCGGTCAGAATCGGGGGCGGGTGCGGTTTTCACAGCCGCAGGAGTACAATCGACGCTAAGCGTATCGCGGCCCCGGAGTGAGCGACAGGAGGCCATAGAGCGCAAATCCAACCCTTTGAACGTGGAGCAAGAGCTTCCCCATGGCACGCATCTATCCCTTTCGCGCATGGCGCTACAATCCTTCCGTTGTTCGTCTGGATGACGTGGTCACCCAGCCCTATGACAAAATCTCTCCGGCGATGCAGCAGGCCTATTACCAGCGCAGCCCCTACAACCTGGTGCGCATCATCCTGGGGCTGCCGGAACTCTTCGACTCCGAGCGCGGTGAGAGCGTGTATACCCGCGCGGCGCGCGACTTCAGCGCCTGGCGCGAGCAGGGCGTTCTGGCCCAGGAAAAAGACCCCTGCATCTTCGCTTATTCGCAGCGATTCAAGGTTCCCGGAACCGAAATTTTCAAGGAGCGGCGCGGATTCATCGCCCTCGGCAAGCTGCACGAGTACTCCGAAAAGGTTGTCTTCCGCCATGAGCAGACGCTCAGCAAGCCCAAGGGCGACCGGCTGAAGCTGCTCGAAGCCACGCACGCGCACTTTGGCCAGATTTTCATGCTCTACGCAGATGCGGCCGGCAGCATCGAAAAGATTTTGTACGACGGCTCCGGTCCAGCCGACGCCGAGACTACCGACGACTATGGCGCGCTGCACCGGCTATGGAAGGTCAGCGATCCGAACATCATCAACCTGCTGACCACGGCCATGGCCGACAAAAAGCTGATCATCGCCGATGGCCACCATCGCTACGAAACCGCGCTGAACTATTCCAAAGAGCACGCGCCCGCCGCGCCCGCCAAAACAGAGTCCAGCACCAGCCAGGTGCCGCAGCCGGCTTACCCTGAGGCCGCGGTGATGATGACCTTCGTGAACATGGACTCCGGCGGACTGGTGATTCTGCCCACCCATCGCGTTGTTCATAGCCTGGCCAATTTCGACCCGACCGCCTTTACGCACGCCGCCGAAGAGTTTTTCACCGTCTCAACAATACATACAGCGGAGGCTGCGGACTACATTGGCGCTCTGACAAGCCAGAAAGGAACGGCGTTTGTCGCAATCACGCGCGCCGGGGCGTTCTTGTTGCGCGCGAAGCCGGAGCCGGTAGCCGCCGCGCTGGCCCATCTGCCCGAGCGCCAGCGCCAGCTTGACCTGAGCTGCCTGCACTCCATCGTCCTCGACCAGCTGCTGGGCCTGGACGCGGAAAAGGTGCGCGAGCAGACCAATCTGCGCTATCAGCGCGACGCCGCCGAGGCCGTCGAGCAGGTGCGCCGCGGCGAGGCCGATGTCGCCTTCCTGACGAATCCGGTTTCCATGGAGCAGCTCAAGGAAGTGGCCTTTGCCGGCGACGTAATGCCGCAGAAATCCACGGACTTCTATCCCAAGCTGCTCAGCGGCTTGACGATTTATGCTTTGGAGTAAGCTAAGTAATTACTGATTTAGTCGATGTTTTGAAAGGGCTCGGCTTTAGCCGTGCCGCAAAGACAGCAAAATTAGTACGGGCTTTAGCCCCGGAGGTAGCTTTTTGTTGGCAAGGCTGGAAATTCGGACTTTCCTCCATGCCTTTTACCGGGTATTCCTTGGTTGTCTTTTTCTTCTGGTGTTTTTCTCTCGCGCGGCCGCCGCGCAACCGGCCCCAGCCACTCCGCAGACACGTTTTGTAGTCGTTCTCGACGCAGCCCACGGCGGCGACGACACGGGCGGGAGCCTCGCCAACAATCAACTCGAAAAGACCTTCACCCTGGCGCTCAGTGTGCGTCTGCGGTCGCTGCTCGCGGCGCGCGGCATCCAGGTAGTAACCACCCGCGAATCCGACGCGGCGGTCGAGCCGGACAAACGCGCTGAGATCGCCAACCACGCTCAAGCTCAGGCCTGCCTGAGCCTGCACGCATCCGAAAGCGGCCTGGGCGTTCATCTCTTTGCTTCGTCGCTTTCAGCAGCTCAACCCACGCGCTTTGCCGCCTGGAAGACCGCGCAGGGCGCCTGGGTGACGCGCTCGCTGGCGCTGGAGGGGGTGCTCAACTCCGCGCTGCAGCACGCCGGAATGAGCGTGACGCTGGGCCGCACTTCACTGCCAGTCCTGGACAGCATGACCTGCCCGGCGGTGGCCGTCGAGATTGCGCCGGAGATGGGACCGGACAAGAAAGCCGCCGCTGGGCTGGACGATCCCGACTACCAGGCCCGCGTGGCCGAGACGCTGGCCGCGGCGCTCGTGGAGTGGCGTTCGGAGGCTCGTCAGCCATGATTCCTCGCCATCAAAAGCTGCTCTTCGGCATATTGCTGCTGGCCTCGCTGGTCATGAGCGTCACGCTGTGGCAGTTGCGTGAGCGCGCCCACAAGCGGCTGATTGCCGGCCAGGACTCGGCGCCTACCCGCGCTCCGGAAGTGGCGCCTGCCGAGCAAGCAACCCTGCTGGTGGCCAGCGACAGCGACAGTTCCATGCGGACGCAGATTCACTCGCTGCCGCTGCCCGCCGATCCCGGCTCCCGCGCTCGCGCCGTGCTGGGCAAGCTGCTCGACCTGTATGCCGCTCCCGATGCCGCCCACCCTGTCCCCGGCGGCGGAAGCGCTGTGCTCCAGGTCTTTCTGCTGCCCATCCCGGAGAGCGGAGCCAGCGCATCCGTCAAGCCGAAATCCACTGAATCAAATTCCGCTGGGTTCAGGACCAAAACGACCGGAGCAGCGCCGCAGGAGCAGCCGCAAACCGGCCCGCAACTGGCCGTCGTCAACCTGACCGGCAGCTTCGCGGACAGCCATCCTTCGGGGATCGAGACCGAAACCCTCACCGTGCTCTCCATCTGCGGCACCCTGCACGCCAACCAGCCGCGCATCACGCAAGTGCGTTTTCTGGTGAATGGCCAGACCCGCGCCACTCTCGCCGGCCACGCCGACCTGACCCGCACATACCTGGCTGGCGATGCCGTACCGGCCGAAGGGATGCAGCCATGAGCTACCCGGAATGGGAAACAGGAACTGAGACCCCCACCATCGGCGTCTTCGATTCCGGCTTTGGCGGGCTCACCGTGCTGCGAGCCCTGGTGGCCCGTCTGCCCGGCGCGCGCTTCGCCTTCCTGGGCGACACGGCCCGCCTTCCCTACGGTTCCAAGTCTCGCCGCACCATCGCCCGCTACGCCGTGCAGAGCGCGCAGTTCCTGGTCAACCAGCAAGGCGCGGAGTTCCTGGTAATCGCCTGCAACACGGCCAGCGCGCTGGCTTTGGACGCCATTCAGGATGCGGTTCCGGTTCCGGTGCTGGGCGTCATTGAGCCGGGCGCGGATGCCGCCCGCGCCGCCTCGCGCACCGGCGACGTGCTAGTCATCGCCACCGGCGCCACCGTCGAGAGCCACGCCTACGCCGCCGCCTGCCGCGCTCGCGGGCTGCGCGCGCTGGAAAAGGCCTGCCCGCTGCTCGTCCCGCTGGTCGAGGAGGGGTGGACCGATCATAAAGTCACCGCCGAGGTCATCCGGATTTATCTGAACGAACTCAACGCTGAAGCCGCCGCCCAGGGCATGAATCCCGACACGCTGGTACTCGGCTGCACGCACTACCCGCTGCTGCGCGCGCTGATTGAATGCGCCGTGCCCGCCGGAATGCGTGTCATCGACTCCGCCGAGGCTGCCGCCGAGGCTGCCGTATACCTCTTCGGACAACAGGAAAAACGTTCGCCGAACGCGCAGTTCCCGAACGCGCAGTTCCCGTCCACGCAGGACCATATCCGCTGCTTCGCCACCGATTCCGTCGACAAGTTTGAACGCCTCGGCTCCCGCTTTCTCAACCAGCCCACCGGCAAGGTCGAGCTGATCGACCTTGGAGGCTGATACTCTATTAAGGTAGGTCCGGTCTCCCCAAAGCACGGGCCTTGGAGGAAAGAAGCAAGAATGATCAATCTGGCGGGTAAGACAGCCGTCGTTTTCGGGCTGGCCAACAAGCGATCCATTGCCTGGAGCATCGCCCAAAAACTGCACGAGGCCGGCGCGACCCTGGCCATCTGTTACCAAAATGAGCGCATGAAGCTTGAGGCCCAGAGCCTCATCGAAGAGCTGCCGGGGGCCAGCGGCTACCAGTGCGATGTCTCCAACGACGTCGAAATCGAAGCCGTCTTCGCTACCTTCAAAGAGAAATTCGGCAAGCTCGATATTCTCGTCCACGCCATCGCTTACGCACCCGCCGAGGAGCTGCGCGGCCAGTTCATCGACACCACGCGCGAAGGCTTCCGCATCGCCAACGACGTCAGCGTCTACTCGCTGATCGCCGTCACGCGCGGCGCGGCTCCCTTGATGACCGAGGGCGGTAGCATTATGACTCTGAGTTACTATGCCGCCGAAAAGGTTGTTCCCAACTACAACGTAATGGCTGTCGCCAAGGCCGGCCTCGAATCAACAGTCCGCTATCTCGCCTATAACCTCGGCTCAAAGAACATTCGCGTCAATGCTATCTCCGCCGGCCCTGTTAAAACTCTGGCCGCGCGCGGCGTTGGCGACCTCAGCGAGATGATGCGCTCCCACGCCAATCGCGCCCCGCTAGGCCGCAACATCGACCAGTCGGAGGTCGGCGGAGCGGCGCTCTTTCTCGCCAGCGACTTATCCAGCGCCATCACCGGCGAAATCCTCTACGTCGACTGCGGCTATAACATCATGGGATTCTGACCGCAGGGAATAGGGAATAGATGGGTGCGCTTTTGTTGTGGCACCCGCTTTTATATTCTTACTACCGCGTCTCGCTGCGCGCCATCGCCTTCTCGGTCAGCACCTTGTGGGCGTGGTCTTCCAGGGCCTGCGCTTCCGGCAGGAAGGTGAGCGCCTTCTGAATCTCCGGGTCCCAGTCGGCGCGGGTGCGCAGCCCTTGCAACTGGCCAAACTGGATCGTGAAGATCTTGTCCTTGATGCCGATCTTCACCCAGTCCATCACCCCATTCAGATCGGCGTCGGTCCAGGGAATGTTCTGGCTGGTGAGGTACTTCTTGAACTCCGCCAGCACCGCCGCGTCCACCTGGAAGTTCTTGTCCACGGTGCGGTTGGCCAGATAAACCGGGGCGAAGTGAAAGAAGGCATCCTTGTAAAGCAGCGTCTCCTGGAAGTGGGTGTTTTTGGGGCTTTCGATCTTCTCGTCCGGCGTGATGCCGCCGCCGCCGTAGACCGTCCGTCCGGCGTCGGTCAGCTTGACCTCGCGGCTGGCCGTATCGGCCGGCGCCGTGCCGCCGTGGCTATAGTAGTCGTAGAGCGAAATGCCGGAGTAGTTGCGCTGGATCAGCCGCCCCGAGGGCGTGTAGTAGTGGTAGGTGGTCAGCGCCAGGCCGGTGTTCTCACTCAGGTTATAGACCGTCTGCACCAAGCCTTTGCCAAAGGTGGTCTCGCCGACGATGAGGGCGCGGTCGTGGTCCTGCAATGCGCCGCTGACGATCTCCGCCGCCGAAGCCGTCCCCCGGTTGACCAGCACCACAATGGGAAAGCTCTTGCCGCCGTTGCCGTGCGTCGCCGCATAATTCCTGTCCGGAAAGGCGCGCCCGCGCTGGCTGACGATTCCCTGCCCCTTGCTGAGCAGATGGTCGCATACCTCGACCGCCTGATCGAGCAGTCCGCCGGGATTGCCGCGCAGGTCGAAGATCAGCCCCTTCAGGTCGCCAAAGCCTTCGATCGCCTCGCTCACCTCGGCCGCCGTCGTCTCCTGGAACTGCGTCAGATGGATGTAGCCCACGCCGGGACGAACCTCGTAGGCCAGGTCCACCGATGGGTGGGGAATCGAATCGCGGATCAGATCGAAGACCAGCGGATTGGCCTGGCCCTCGCGCAGAAAAGTCGCCTGCACATGCGTGCCTTTGGGACCTTTGAGCGCCTTGGCCACCATGTCCGACGAGGTCAGCCCGTCGGGAATCTTGCCGTCGATGGAGACGATCTTGCCGTCCACTGAGTAAATGACGTCGCCGGGGTGAATGCCGGCGCGGAAGGACGGTGTGCCCTCGAAGGGATAGACGACATAGACTTTGCCGTTCTGTTGCTGGATGGTCATGCCCACGCCGTAGTAGCGGCCATGCTGCTCCTCGCGCATCTTGGCGTAAGCCTTGGGATCGTAGAAGTTGGAGTGCGGGTCCAGCACCCGCAGCATCCCCGGAATCGCCCCGTCATAGATGGCCGCGTCCGCCTTGTCGCCCTCAACCGGCTCAGCGTAGTTCTGCTCCACCAGCGCGTACACGTCGTAGAACTCCTTGAGGTTGTCGCGGACCTGGCCTTCGCCGGCCGCGGACTGCGCTCCTACCTTGCGCTGCAAAACGCTGCCCGCAATGGCGCAGACAACAAAAAAGAGAACCACGGTGAACAGGGCGCGGCGGGCGCGGGGAGTCATAGGCAAAAACGACCTCCAGACTGCGGCGCGGCTCACGCTTGAAAACGGCCTGAAACAGCAGTCTTAGGGCTAAAGTATAGCACCTAGGCGTTTGACTCCCGGTAGAGCGTTCCGGTAGCCGCGGCGGGAGGTGCAAACCTCAGCAACGGTTAGATAGGATAGAGCCATGACACTCAAGGGAAAGATCGTATTCGTTACCGGAGCCTCGTCGGGAATTGGCGCTGCTACCGCGCTGGCCTTCGCCGCCGAGGGAGCGCGGCTGCTGCTCGCCGCTCGACGCGCAGACAAGCTGGCCGCTGTAGCCGCCAAGGCACTGGCAAGGGGTGCCAAGGCCGTCCACGCCATCCGCCTCGATGTGCGCGACCGCAAGGCCGTCGAGCAGGCCATTGGCGCGCTGCCCGCGGAGTGGGCGGAGATTGACGTTCTGGTCAACAACGCCGGCCTCAGCCGCGGCCTGGAGAAGCTCTACCTGGGCAACGTCGAAGACTGGGAAGAGATGCTCGACACCAACGTCAAGGGCCTGCTCTACGTGACCCGCGCCGTGGTTCCGGGGATGGTGGAGCGGGGGCGCGGCCATGTGATCAACCTGGGGTCAACGGCCGGCGAGATGACCTACCCCGGCGGCGCCGTCTATTGCGCCAGCAAGGCAGCCGAGCGGGCCATCAACGACGGCCTGCGTCAGGACGTGCTGGGCACGCCGATCCGGGTGACCACGGTGGACCCCGGCATGGTGGAAACCGAGTTCAGTATTGTCCGCTTTCATGGCGACAGCGAACGCGCCAGCAATTTTTATAAGGGCATCAAGGCGCTCACGCCGGAAGACGTGGCCGAGGCCATCGTCTGGGCCGCGAGCCGGCCTGCGCACGTGAACATAGCCCGGGTGCTGCTGACCCCAGTGCAACAGGCGAACTCCCTGCTGGTTCACCGGGAGTCCTAGCGGCGGGCGGGGAAATGCCCGGTTGTGGAGAAGAAAAAAGCCCGCCTGAAGCGGGCCAACCTAGTTGATTGCTTGGATCTCGCCGTCGATCTGCGCCAGCGCCGCCACCAGGGCCGCGCGCCGCGCCGGATTCGAGGTATTTTGCGAGAGAATATTACCTCTTTGCAGATACAGCGCCTGTTTCTGGCGTTCGCGTACTGCGTGCGCCTGTTGGATCTGACGCCGAGTTTCTTCGCTGACGAAACCGTTGCCGGGGCCCCCGGCGAGCGATTTGTGCTCGCTGGGGTGACTACCGGAACCGACTTCCGGGTGCTGTAAGGCAGTTGCCATTATTCCTCCAGGGAATTTTCTTAAAACACGACCTGTCTTCATTCTACGGCTCTTGAACCATGGAGCGTCCCGCCACGTGACGAGGCTTACCCCCGTTCGGGGCAGGATTTCTCAGGCTCGCCAGGATTATTTCTTCGTTCGGCGTTGATTCTTTGTAGGTTGCCGAGCGGGCGACTCCCCGGCCGACCTCGGCTAGACGGCTTTCCGTGTTCCTGCGATTTCTTCCAACTAACGAGATTTGCCGATGGTATAGGGACGTTACACCCAAAAGCGCTAAGGTTAGCAAGATTGTTTTGAGTAGCAGGTCGCTTAGAGCAAAACCAGGGATACTGTAGCCTGATTAGCCTCGTCGAAGGTCGCCGCTCTCTGATTGTCGCGTCGACTTGAGTGTGTTAGTTTCGGAATACGCCATCCCTGGTTTTGCTATAGTCGGAGCGACTCCCGAACCTGGGAAATCTACGCAATGCCGACTTCAGGGCAGAGATCTACAGTCAACGAGTGACGTGGCGATGATGCACTCACTGAACTGTATGCAGCCTCAACAACCCAGATTCGAGCTTGGCGCCTGACTGCACGAAACCACGTATCCTTGTTATGCCAATGCTTCGAAGGCAGCCACAAAAACATCCTCTGTCATCAGCTCCGGTGTCTGGAAATAGGAAAACAGCAAGCCCGTAGTGACAGCATCCAGCACGCGCACAAACTGCTTTGCTGGCATAGGGAGACTCATCGCCGGTATCACTTTAACCAGCTCCTTTTCGATCCAGCGGTATATGGCCGCATTCTGTTCTGTCAATTTTGCCCGCATCGGAGCATGCGTAAGCGTGTAGAGCTGAAATGATGTCGCTATGGCTGCGTACTTCCGGCGTTCCCTTGCCACCCCAGCCACCGTCTTTCCCACGATGCGCATCTGTTCCTTCAAGCTGGCCCCGGCTTTCAGCGGAGGCATGATCGGCTTCCAATGCGTCTCAATGAGAGCCAGGAACAACTCATCCTTGTTTTTGAAGTTGCCGTAAACCGCCCCGCGGGTCATCCCTGCCAGCGCGGCAATTTCTTCCAGCGAGGCGCGATCAAAGCCTTTTTCTGCAATCACTTCCGCAGCCGCCTCAATCAATCGCTTCCTGGTGCGCGCGCGTTTCCTTTCTTCAGGCGCTTGCGCTGCCTTGTCCAAGTCTCTCTTCATTGCCTCCTCCAAAATATACACACTTGCATTTTATACGTCCTTGTATTATCCTAGCACCATGATGATTCATTGGCAACTCTATCTTGGCTCCGCGCTCCTGCTTTTGCTTCTCTTACTGGCCATCGGCTACGCCTATGAACGGTTTGGCGAGCAAAGAGATGCCCGCCTGAACCCCGCCCCCGGACGGCTCATCTCCGTGGGGAACCATAGGCTTCATCTTCTCTGCAAGGGGAGTGCCGGCCCGGCCGTAGTGATTGAACAGGGCGCTGGCGAACTTTCGAAATTTTGGTGGCCCGTGCAGGATGAGATTGCGAAATTTGCCCAGGTGTGCACCTACGACCGCGCCGGTTACAGTTGGAGTGAGCCGGGGCCGCTCGGCCAGACTGTCGAAGACCGCACCCGGGAACTGCACACACTGTTATCAAAGGCTGGAGTCCAGGGACCGTTCATCTTAGTGGCCCACTCCTACGGCGGGCTCATGGTTCGAGCCTACGCCCACGAGTACCCGGGCCAAGTCGCAGGTCTTGTCCTGGTAGACACCCCTGATGAATCTTCGATCTTTCAACAAGAGGTCCTCGATTTCTATTCAAAGGCGAGGGTGATGCAACAGGTGGTCGGGTTTGTCACCCGATTTGGAGTGCCGCGTCTACTCAGCCATTGGATTCCTCTAGACCGCTTTGGATTTTGGCTCACAAAGCCGTCGGAATATGCGGCTGTCTGTGACGATCTTGCCTCTCTGGAGCGTGTCCCTGCACCGATGAGAGCTTCGAAAAGCGCGGGAAGCCTTGGCTCTCTGCCGGTCATCGTAATCACTCACGGACAACCCTTTCCAGGGCCCTTTGCGGTGCTGGAGAAGAACTGGAGCGAAGGCCAGGCGCGACTGGCTGCTCTCTCAACCGATAGCGTCCTGATGGTGGCCAAAGATAGCAATCACATGATTCAGCAGGATGAACCCGCGCTGGTTGTGGACGCGATCAGGCGGATGCATTCCGCTGTGAAAAATGGCGCTTCATTGGTCCTTTCGCAGTAACAAGAAGTATCGCTGCCGGCGAAGCCATGACCGTCATGCGGAAAGGCCATCCAGAATCTAGAAAGGTGTGAATCGTTATCTGAGCGCTTATGGGCGTTACACCCCCAAACTGCAGCTGCGCGCACCTACTGACGGTACGGCAAGGGTGTGCAGGACAGGGAAGCGGAAGGGGTAATTTGGTGCACGGAAGCATGATGCGGCGTTGCTGTGATCCTCGGGTTTGCACGCCGCGCAAATTCGATTTAACGTAGGTTTGCTACTACTTTCGAGGTGCAGAATGCATATCAAGTTACTTGCCGCCGCTTTTCTCGTTGCCTTCACCGCTGCCGCCGCCGCTCAAATCGCGCCACCCCGGCCTAAAATTACTGGCATCTCCCACCTGGCCGTCTACACTTCGGACCCGGCGGCTGCCGATCACTACTATCGCGAGATCATCGGCGCGGCCAAGCTTCCCGACCCTGAGAATCCCAATGGCGTTCGTTACGCCTTCAACGCTACGCAGTTCGTTGAAGTGCTTCCACTGCCCCCCGGCGCGGGCATCAACCGGCTGGACCACACCGCTTATATCACCAGCCACGCGGAGGCGATGCGCAAGTATCTGGCTGCCATGGCGTGGAAGACCCCGGACAAGGTGGAGAAAGGCGCCGACGGCAGCCGCTGGTTCACCGTGCTCGATGCGGAAGGCAACAAGGTGGAGTTTGTCGAGCCTCCGCACCTGCTCCGGGCGATTGCCGCCCCCAGCGTCATCGGCCACCACATCATCCACATCGGCATCCTGGTGCATAGCCGGGCCGTCGAGGACACCTTCTATCGCGACCTGCTCGGCTTCCGCCCCTACTGGTTCGGCGGCATGAAGGAGGACAGAATTGACTGGGTAAGCCAGCAAACCCCCGACAGCCACGACTGGCTGGAATATATGCTGGTCCATGACACCGCAACTTCAGGTATTCCGGACACTATGTCGCTTCATGACCTGGGAGTGCTCGACCATCTCTCCATCGGCGTCAATTCCGTGGAAACGGCTCACATGACGCTCGAAGCCGGCAACCGCCTCACCGGGGTCCACGACGCGCACACCCAGATCGGCAAAGACGGCAAGGGCCAGTTCAACCTCTACGACCCCGACGGCATTCGTCTGGAACTGATGAACTTCCACGCCAGCGAAAAGCCCTGCTGCTCGCCGTTTACCGCCGACGATCCGGCGGAGTGAGGCAATCCGGAGTCAGGAAGAGCCAGATAATCGGACTTTTGTGATGAACGGGACGGGATAGCCGTTGCGGCAGTCCCGTCCACCTGGAAGCCACGCACATGCTCTGGACTGCCCATTTCTGCGTCGCTTGCTCCTGTGGATAACATTTCGCCGTTTGTTCGCCTATACTCAGTCCATGAGTTTTGGCTTCCCAAGCCCGGAGCGTAAACAGTTCGTTGTCACCTGCAAACGGTGCCGGCGGGATCTCCCGGCAGGTGTGCGGGAGTTCCCATTCCAACCCATCGTGGTGGCTTGCCCGCTCTGCGGAGAGCTACGCAGGTACTTGCCCTCAGAGGTCTTCCTGGGCCAGCCAAACAGGCTTGTGTCAAGACAAGCACGCGTGCGGGAGAGCTGAGATAACCCGCGTTCAAGAGCCGAAGCGGCAGTCGTCATGCCGGCAGTTTCTTGAAGGCATACCTTCGCGCGCGTGGATTGCTTTCAGGTACGAAAGAAATCCGGCTGTGTCTCGCCATCATTCCATCCGGACGCGTTGAGAGAAGTATTTCTTTACTCGGAGGCAGTTTTTTCGCCGCAGCGGCTCTGGCGGCTATAGCAAAACCAGGGATGGCGTATCCCGAAACCATCACACTCAAGTCGACGCGATCATCAGGAAGCGGCGACCTTCGACGAGGCTAATCAGGCTACAGTATTCCTGGTTTTGCTCTAGGTCATAGCGATGATGCAGAACACACCGGCCGGAGATAGCCTGCTTGACAGCTCCCTCTTACAACATTTATCGTTCGCACTGCCAACATTACTTATGCCCACCGATGCATATTAATCCTCGATTTCGCTGCAACCTCCGGCGCCTGATGCGCATCGGGCGCACTCGCTTTATGTCGATCGCTCCCTGGCTTCTGCTGCTGGCTCCGGTACTCTTCCCGCTGCATAGCCTGGCTCTTGGACAGCCCCGTTATATGGAGACTACCCCGGACTCGAACAGCTTCCGGCTGGTGCATCGGAGAGCCGCGGCGAAGCTTTATGTGGACGGCGGCGACTATCCCGGCGTCGCGCGCGCGGCCCGTGATCTGCTAGCGGACATCTTCCGCGTGAGTGGCTGCCAAGCGCTGCTTAACGTGGACGGGAAGTCTCTGTCCGGAGATGTGGTCCTTATCGGCACAATCGGCAAAAGCATAATTATTGACCGGCTCATTCGCGAAAAGAAGATTGATGTAAGTCAGATCGAGGGCAAGTGGGAATCAACGCTGATTCAGGTGGTTTCACATCCCCTGCCGGGCGTGGCTCGCGGCCTGGTGATTGCGGGCAGCGATAAGCGCGGGACTATTTATGGGATTTACGATCTCTCCGAGCAAATCGGAGTTTCGCCCTGGTACTGGTGGGCGGATGTTCCTGTGGAACATAAGGATGCGCTGTATGTGAAGGCGGGGCGCTGGGTGCAGGGCGAACCGGCGGTCAAGTATCGCGGCATCTTTCTTAATGACGAGGCTCCCGCGCTGAGCGGCTGGGCTAAAGAGAAATTCGGCGGACTTAACCACCAGTTTTACGAGAAGGTCTTTGAGTTATTGCTCCGACTTAAGGCAAACTTCCTTTGGCCGGCGATGTGGGACAATGCCTTCAACGAAGACGATCCCTTGGACCCTGAACTCGCTGATGAATATGGCATTGTGATGGGCACGTCGCACCATGAGCCGATGCTGCGCGCGCAGCAGGAATGGAAACGTCATGGAACGGGGCCGTGGGACTATGCTACCAACGCCAAGGAACTCGACGCATTCTGGGAAGAAGGAATCGAGCGCAACAAGAATTACGAAAGCGTGATAACACTCGGCATGAGGGGCGACGGAGATATGCCGATGGCGGAAAGTGAAAACATCGCGCTGCTGGAAAAGATTGTCGTTGATCAACGGGCTATCATCGCCCGCCACCAGACTCCCACGCTTGCATCCGATCCCCAGGTCTGGGCTCTGTACAAGGAGGTGCAGGGTTACTACGAGAAAGGCATGCGCGTACCGGACGATATAACTCTGCTGTGGTGCGACGATAACTGGGGAAATATACGCAGGCTGCCTACGGCGGATGAAAGAAAGCGCAGCGGCGGAGCGGGAATCTATTATCACTTCGATTATGTGGGCGGACCGCGCTCCTATAAGTGGCTCAATACGAACTATATTCCCAAAATATGGGAACAAATGAATTTGGCCTCTGCCTACGGGGCCAACCGCATCTGGATCGTGAATGTGGGCGATCTGAAGCCGATGGAGTTTCCGATTGAGTTCTTTCTCAATCTGGCTCGGAATCCCGACCGCTGGGGCAAGGATCACCTTCAGGAATTTACAGAACTGTGGGCCGGGCGCGAATTTGGTCCGGAATATGCGGCGGAAATTACGGATATTGTCACGAAGTACACGCAATACAATGGGCGGCGAAAGCCGGAACTGCTGGAGCCGGATACCTTCAGCCAGGTGAATTACCGGGAAGCGGACCGGGTCTATTCCGAGTGGAAGTCTCTTACCGAGCGGGCCGAGCGGGTCTATCAGAAGCTTCCAGAGGACAAGCGCGATGCCTTTTTCGAATTAGTGTTACATCCAACAAAGGCCTCGGCCATTGTGAACGAGTTATACATTACAGCCGGCAAGAACCACTTATATGCCACGCAGGGCAGGATTGGTGCAAACGATCTGGCCCAGGAGGCGCGGGATCTATTTGCGGCGGACGCCGCGCTTACCGATGAATACAACCACACGCTCGCGCACGGCAAATGGGACCACATGATGGACCAGACCCACATCGGGTATACCTTCTGGAACGAACCGCCGCTCAATACCATGCCAGCCGTCACGGAAGTGCAAGCTGCCTCCGGACCAACGATGGGAGTGGCTGTCGAAGGATCGCCGTTTGCCACCTCGCGCGACTTAAGATTGCTGGCGCTGCCAGCCTTCGATGTTTTTAACCGGCAAACTCAGTTCATCGATGCGTTCAATCGCGGAACTATGCCATTCGAGTTTTCCGCGAGCGCGGATCGGCCATGGATCAAGCTAAGTGAAACTCATGGAAGCGTCGTGAAGGAAGATAGTCTGCTTGTCAGCATCGACTGGGTTGGAGTCTCCGAGGGCACAAATGACGGCACGATTACGCTCACGCAGAAGGACGGCACGGCGTTTCATATCCGCGTGCGGGCACTGAATCCGGCGGCGCCAGCGATAGATTCCTTGCAGGATTTTATAGAAAGCAATCACTATGTTTCGATTGAGGCGGAGCATTTTACCGGGCAAACGAGCGCGGGCGAAGTTCACTGGGATAAAATCCCCGGTTTTGGCGAGACGCTCTCTGGAATGACTGTTTTCCCGGTAACAGCGCCAAGCGCGGAACCTCCGCAGCCCGCGCCGGTTCTTGAATACAAGATGTACTTATTTGAGGGAGGCGCGTTCAATGTGGAAGCCATTTTGGCGCCAACGCTGAATTTTGTGCCCGGCCGCGGACTTAGGTTTGCCATCTCCTTCGACGACCAGCAGCCGCAAATGGTCGATGTTTTGGCGCATAACTCAGATATGGACTGGGAGAAGGCGGTCAGCGACGGTGTCCGGAAGGTAACTTCCACACTCTACGTGGACGGGCCGGGCTATCACACGCTGAAATTCCGGATGGTTGACCCCGGCGTAGTGCTGGAGAAGCTGGTGGTCAGTCAGGGCCGTTTGCCGGAGAGCTATCTGGGACCGCCGGAGAGTTATCGAAGCCCCGCGCCGGCTGGGAAGTAAAGAGTGTTCTTTCTCCCTCCGGATCGAGTTATTCTACCATTCCACTTCCTCATTCCGGCTTACGCCGTAAAGGTCAGAACCTTGGCGTTCTTCTGCGCCTTCAGCACCAGTTCAGCAGCCAGCAGCGCCTGCTGCTGATCCTGCGCGATATGGGTCCGATTGACAATGTCGGCCACGAATTGCGGACCGAAGGGCAGCGCTACCTGGCTGCAATCGAGATAGCGGGTCTGCTTCCGGTCGACGATAAACAGGTGGTTTGCGCCCGGCCGGCCGGCAATATCGATATACTTGCGCAGCTCGATATAGCCTTCGGTTCCAAGGATGAAGAGCCGTCCATCGCCCCATGTTCCCAGTCCATCCGGCGTGAACCAATCCACCCGCACATAGCCCGCTCCGCCGTTGCCATGCAGCATCATGTCGCCGAAGTCCTGAAACTGCGGATGGCCTGGATGATTGACATTCGCGATCTGCGACGCGGCCACATCCGCCGTCGTCGATCCGGTGTAGTAGACGAACTGGTCGGCCTGATGCGATCCAATGT
>Ga0326727_10003327_pt1 | contig 51793 bp, 46 predicted proteins | sample MB2enrmetagenome_FD_207643 | JGI IMG/M metagenome (GOLD analysis project Ga0326727, IMG submission 207643) | Lab enriched peat soil microbial communities from McLean, Ithaca, NY, United States - MB29MY | ecosystem: Environmental > Terrestrial > Soil > Wetlands > Peat | place: USA: New York...
TCCGGAGAAAATCCGTGCTGGGCGAGCCTGCCGATCCGCTTCGGCAAATCGAGCGTGTAGCAGGAGAAGATGATCTCAAATTCGACCTTGTCATGGAGCTGCGGCTCCTGGAGGAGGCGATCGATGTAGTAATTTACGAGGCGCCCGGCGAGATCATCGGGTACGTCGCGTGGTATGAAGGAATTAAAGCTGACACGCACATCAATGTAGGGCAGGCCGTGAAAGCTGACCAGCAGCGGAAAACTGCGTAGATTCTGGTATCCGTAATTGTCCCGCTGATAGGCCCAGATCGCGTCGGTGATGAGTTCGCAATACAGCGACAACGAGAGGGGCCAAGGCCGCACCCCGACGATTTCGGCCGGGTTCCAGTCCGGCATGACGCCGAATACCGCCCGGCTGCCGTGCAGCTAGGGATGCCGGCGGCTGAGCAGCTCGACCTTGCGCGCGACATCGGCGAGCGCCGTGTCGACCTTCGCGTCCGCTGCCTGCCCACGGCGGTCGACGGCGAGAGGGCGGACTTGCAGAAGATAGAGCTGCCCGTCGCCGCCGGCGGCGAATTCCACGTCTATGGCATCACACGCTAGAAGGGTTTCGAGCTCGCTGACCAGAGCGATGACCGGCGCTAGCGACGGTGGACAGGCATCAGGCCGCGACTTGAGGCACAGAAAAGTCTTGAGATCGTCGCCGGCGCCGGCGGTCACGCGATCGGTCAGGCCGGAACGGTCGTCGTAATTGATAACGAAGTAGGGACCGCCACTGGGACTGCGCGAGAAGACCACCCCGGCCATCGCCACGCGGTCAAGCATGGGCTGCACGAAGATTTGGTCATCGTCGCTTCCGTCATCGCCGAACGAGGCAATCACCCGGCCGATTGCGTGCGTCACTGCCGCGCTGCCGGCAACACCAAGTACCGAATCGTACCTCCCGGCCTGGGAGTTGCTCGCGGCGCCGTCCTCGCCCTGTGCACTACTACGCACGATGACCCGCTCCGAACCCCAGGGCGCAGCGGTGACGCGAGCGAGCACGCCGGCGGCGTCCGAGCGCCAATCGCCAACCGAGAACCGAACCTGTGGCAGAACGTGCCCGTTGCGTAGCAGGGGCGCCAGCGCTTCCAGAGATTCCGCCTTGGTTTTGAAGGCGACCAGGCGCGCCGGCTGCGCCGCACACGCGCCATTCCGCGTGGCGCATACCGCCAAGATGCGGTCGACCGCCGTGGCAACGTCGAGCGCCCCATAATTGTCGAGGATCAGGTCCGGCGCTTCGGGAGCCTCCGCCGGCACGTCAAGGCCAACGACATCTCGCGTATTGCCGCGCTGAGCCCCAGCGTAGATGCCCTTGCTATCCCGGCGCCGTAGCTCGTCTAACGGGACCCGAAGGTAGATCTCGCAATAACCGGGGATGTTCTCGCGGTTCCAACGCTGCACCTCGTGAAACAGCGAGATGGTTGCGCAGACGACATCGGCGCCCTGCTCAGCCAGCAACCGGCACAGCCGCGCGTTGCGCATCGCCGATCGCCGCCGGTTGCCTGTGCTGTGGTCAAGATCTTCGGCGATCACAGCACGGAGCGCGTCGCCATCGAGGAAGGTTGCCGGACGACCGGCGGCACGCAGCCGGCTCCATAATTCCCGCCCCAAGGTTGTCTTGCCGGAACCGGATAACCCGGTAATCCAGAAGACGCGCCCCGGTGAAGCTTCCTGTTCGGCTTCAGGCTGGCGTCCCGCCTTTTCAATGTTTGTCGTCGTATCGTCCCTGTGCAGATTCGCTCTCCAAAACGCTTGGTTCAGTTACCGGGATCTTGGAACCGAACGGCGGACTTGTGGACAGGATATCCACGCGGTGGCTAAGGCGCCGTTTTGGACCCTGGCGCGCATACACTCCCGAAGACGGCGGACCTTTTATTATGCATTATTATGCAACGGCAGGAAGCGAGTGGATGCACCGAGAATTGCCCAATGCATGAGAGCCTGAACCAGGAGTTCGTTTCCGGCTGATACCAGCTTTCGTTGCCGGATTCCCAGGCGCGTGTTGCCGGCCGTCCCGGCAAACCGGCCCTGGCCGCGCCGTTCGCGCGTATTGGGCCACGTTGCGCCCTGGAGCGGTGGGACGGCTCCCTCCTGCCAGGTTGATGTTTCCGGTCCAGGAAGGCGCGTCTTGCGGGCGAAACTGTACCCATCGGGAAACGCGCCGCTCGGCCGGCGCTGCGAGAAACCTGCCGCGAGCGCCAGCGAGCCGTGTTCGCGTGGGGGAGAATGGATTCCAGGAGGCCCTATTGAACGGACGAGAACGCATTCGCAGGACCATGCTGCACCAGGCGCCAGACCGGGTGCCGGTGATGTGCCAGCTTTCCGCTGGACACTTAAACCTGAACGGCGGCTACAAGCCGCACGAGATCTGGTTTGAAGCGGAGGCATTCGCGGATGCGTCCGTCAAACTCGCGCGCCGCTACGGCTTCGATGGCATCCTGGTGGCTCTGGCCGGCCGCCCGCAGAACTACCTGGAGAACATCACATCTCTCCGCGAAGACGAAGACGGCCAATGGGCCACCTGGCGAAACGGGGATCGCATCTTCCTGCCGTGGGACGACATGCCTCACCATCACCCCGCGGATCCGGCGAAACCCACTCGCGCGGACTTCGCTACTTTCGATCCCGGCGCCGATATGGACGCCATCGACGGGTTCTCGGGATATACGTGGAATGTGCTCTACCACCTGCACGAAACGCCGGACAAGGACTATCCCGGACCGCTCGAGCGCGGCAGAGTGCCGGAGTTCTCCTTCCGGACGTTCGATATAGTCAAGGCCAGAGCCGGCGAAGATCTCTCGATTCACGGCTCGATCTACTCGCCGGTAACGCATTTCTTCGAGCTGTTCGGTTACGAGCAAGCCCTCACCGGCCTGGTGTCCGACCCGGGCAAAGCCCACGCCGTGCTCGATCGCTTGACCGAGGGAACGATTGCCTGGGCGCTGGGTCTGCTGGATCACGGCGCGGACGGACTCGACCACTCGTCGGCCTTTGTCGGGGCCCCGTTCCTATCCCGGCGGATGTATCAGGAATTCGTAATTCCCTATGAGCGCCGCGTCAGCGAGGCGGTGAAGGCGCGCGGAGGAGTCATTTACACCCATACTTGCGGCCGTATTGCGGATCGCCTGGACCTGATGGAGCAGACCGGAACTCTGGGTATCGACACCCTGGACCCTCCGCCGCTGGGCAACTGCGATCTGGCACGGGCCAAGCGTGACTTCGGAGACCGGTTGTTCTTCAAAGGCAATATGAATTCGGTGGCGCTCCTGCAATACAAGACCGCGGAGGAGGTTCGTGCCGAGGCGCTTCGCCCGCTTTTGATCGGCAAACCCGGGGCCGGTTACATCCTCAGCACCGCTTGCTCAGTGGCTCCCCACGTCGAGCCCTGGAAACTGGAGATGCTCACCCCTTTAGCGGAGGAATTCGGGCGGTACGACGCCTGCTGAGGTTCCGTTAAATCCCGGAATCCCTGCGAACAAATCCCACTCCTGGGCCGTCTAACAAGAAGGGACGGTGTTGGATAGCCAGCGTCGTCACGGGCATTGAATGAGCACTCGCACAGTAGAAGTTTCCAAATTCGCAGAACTGCGTGCCAAGACGGATCGTCAACTGGTTCGACTCGTCAACCTCCAACTTGAGCGTGGCTTGCGTCTGGCTTACGATCAGGCGAAGCGGGCGGAAGCCGAAAAGCTATACAGGGAAGCGTGCAGCCTGCTCTCCAAGGTTTACCATCTCACGCAAAGGGAGAGACTTTGCCTCGAGGCCAGCCTCGCCAAGCTCAGGGAAGCGCTGGGCCAAGGGGCCACGAGAAACGATACGCAGGTGCGGCGAGCCGGCGCCTGAAGCCGCGAGGGGGGCGGAGCATTCGCACCGCAATACAGTAAGTAGAGTGGTTTGGAGAACGAGTGCCTGCCCAACTTCCGGAACTGCCGATCGATCCCCTGCTGCCCGGCCATTCGCAAGAGCCTGCTCGCCGGAAAGTCCGCGCCAGTGCCACCCGCGCGGCTCGGCTTGTGTGCCGGCGAGATCCTTGTGATCGAGCCGCGGCGGCTCGCCGCGCGCCTGGCACCAGGCCGCGTAGAGCGCAGCGGCGTTAGCCGGTCCCTCATGGCAGAGAAACGATCATCCCCAATACCGGATCCGGTCGCGGCCTACGATCGGATCGCGCCGGCGTTCGCGCGTCTGGCCCAGCGGCGCAAGGCGTACCTGGATCGCGTCGATCAACTGGTCATCTCCCAGATCCCGGCGGGCCGCCGCTCCCTGCTCGATGTCGGCGCGGGTGACGGCACTCGCGCCCGGCGCATCGCCCGGGCCGGAGGGTTGCGGGAGTTGGTACTGCTCGAGCCGAGCGCGGGGATGCGGAGCAACTGGCCCGCCCAGGACCAGGCCCGGACCATGCGGGCAGAGGACCTTCACCAGGAGCAGGGCCGGTTTGACGTGATCACCTGCCTCTGGAACGTTCTAGGCCACATCGCTCCCGCCGCCAAGCGGGTGGAAGTGCTGCGGCAATTCGCTCGCCTGGTAGCGCCGGAGGGCCGGATCTTCCTGGATGTGACCCACCGCTACAACGCCCGCCATTTCGGCGCCGTGCGGACAGCCCTGCGCTTCCTCCGCGACCGCGTGTCGCCGGGCGGCGACGTGGTGGTGGCCTGGGGCGCCGGCGGCGCCGAAGTTCGAACGACGGGACACGTCTTCACCCACAACGAGGTCCGTTCCCTGTCCCGGCAGGCCGGCCTCATTATCGAGAAGAGGTTCGTCGTCGACTACGGAACCGGAGAGCTGCGGCGCCGGAGTTTCGAGGGGAACCTGCTTTACGTGTTGCGGCGGGCGGATGAACCGAGCAAAGCAGCGGCAGCGGGTGCAGTCTGAGGCTCTTGATCAAAAACGGGGGCAGCCCGTGATCCCGGATTGGTAAAACAATCTTGGGAGATAACGTTTTGACCGAATCAGATCTCCTTTTCGGTCTGCCCGACTTTCAGATTACCGGCATTCAAAGGAAAGATGGAACATTGAGCATCTGGGCCGGTCCCAGATGCTGCGCCTATTGCGGTAGCACCCGGCTGCGCGGCAAAGGGTGGATTCACCGGACGGTGCGCCACCAGGATTGGGGACTGCGGCATTGCGTGCCGGCGGTCCAGGCCCCAAGTCCAAGTGCCTGAGTTGTGGACGCCAGTCCCGCCAGCCGCTGCCCGGAATTCTGCGCTGTCAGCGTGCCAGCGAGGCGTTTCAGAAGGCCATCTATCAGCAGCACCTGGACGGCATCCACCGCAGCCGCCTGGGCCGGAGGGAAAACCTCGGCGCCGCGACCGTGGAGCGCTACTTCCGGCGGGGACTCCAGCGCCAGTTCAAAGAGTGGCATCCGCCGCGCTGTCCCGCGGTGCTGGGTATCGACGAGCACTTCTTCACCCGCCGCAAAGGCTATGCCACCCCTTTGTGCGATCTCCGCAATCACAAGATCTATGATGTGGTGCTGGGCCGCTCGGAAGCGGCCCTGGAGGCCTATCGGGCGCGCTTAGAGGGCAAGGCCCAGGTGCGCGTAGTGCCGATGGATCTGGCCCAGCGTCTATCGCTCGATCGTCCGCAAGCATTTCCCCAATGCCCGCAGCGTGGCCCACCGCTTCCAGGTCATCCGCATCCTCAATCATCACTTCCTGGCCTGCTGGAAGGAACTGGATCCGGTCGCCAGCAAGAACCGCGGCTTGCTCTCGTTGATGCGCCGGCACCGCCACAATCTCCAGCCCGAGCAACACACCCGGCTCGCGGCGTACCTGGCCAACCAGCCGGCCCTGGAACTCATCTACCGCTTCAAGCAGCGGCTCTGTTACCTGCTGTTGAAAAAACACCGGACACGCAAACAATGCGCCCATCTGGCGCCCCGCTTCCTGCGCGCCGTTTCCCAGTTGCGCCAGGCCGGCCTGGCGCAACCGGTCCAGCTCGGCGATACCCTGCACGCCTGGCGGGAGGAGATGGGCGCCATGTGGCGCTTTACCCGCAACAACGGAATCAACGAGGGGATTCCACAACAAAATGGAGTTGATCACCGCTCAAGCTTTCGGCTTCCGCAACTTCGAAAACTACAGATTCAGGGTGATGGTCTTATGCGGTTAACTGAGATGGGATTGGGGTCCTGCCTCCGTTGTTGGCGTAGAGCCGAATTCTCTGCTAAGTTGTTGCTGGCGGAGAGGGGGGGATTCGAACCCCCGGTAGACTTTAAAGGCCTACGACGGTTTAGCAAACCGCTGCTTTCGACCACTCAGCCACCTCTCCGCGGCGTTGGGGTTCGCTTCTGAATGTAGCATATGCGGATACCGACATGGATGGGTGGGTACAAGTGGGTATTGTGGGGGAATACCCTCGCCAGAGGGGGGTAGATGGTTCTATACTGGTGGTCTTGTCGTTACCACCGAGAATCGCGGATGTGATGCTTCTGCCGGCCGCTTGGGCGTTCGGCGTAAGCCTGGGAATTGGTCTGGTGTTGCTTTTGCGCCGGCGTCATCCGGCGGTGGACCCGCATCAAGAAGCGCTGCGGCAGGCGAATGACGCTCTGGAGGCGATTGTCAACAACTCTCCGCTGGCGATCTATACGACTGACCTCGATGGCCGGGTGAAGAGCTGGGGCCGGGCGGCGGAGAGGATGTTCGGCTGGACGGAAGAAGAGGCGCTGAATGAGCGCGTGCCGTTCCTGGCGTTGGAGGCGCTGGACGCGCTTGGCGCCCCCGGGAACGAGCCTGCCCTGGAGGGAATTGAAGCACGCTCGGCGCGAAAAGACGGCGCCAATGTTGAATTGCGCGTATGGCGGGCGCCGCTCGGCGGCGCTTCCGGCGCGGTAACCGGCTTCATCGTGATCGCGGCCGACCTTACCGGGAACAAGTCGATCGAGCGGCAGTTGCAGCAGGCGCAGCGCATGGAAGCCGTGGGGCGGCTCGCGGGGGGCGTGGCGCACGATTTCAACAACCTGCTCACGGTGATCACGGGATACGGCTACATGCTGCTCGAGGATCTTAGGGACCGGCCTGCATGCCGCGGCAACGTGGACGAGATCCTGAGGGTGGTGGACCGCGCCTCCGCGCTCACGAGTCAACTGCTCGCGTTCAGCCGGCGGCAGGTAGCACAGCCGAAGACCATCGAGATCAACGCCCTGGTCCTCAACATGGACAAAATGCTGAGGCGCGTGATTGGCGAGGACATCGAACTGGTCACGGCACTGAGCCCGGATGCCGGGAAGATCAACGCCGACCTTGGCCAGGTCGAGCAGGTGATCATGAACCTGGTGGTAAACTCGCGCGATGCGATGCCCGACGGGGGCAGGATCACGATCGAGACGGCGAACGCCAGGCTCGACAAGGAATACGCCCGCGTCCACCTCACCACCAGGCCGGGCGACTACGTGATGCTATCGGTGATTGACACGGGCCACGGGATGGACGAAGAGACCAGGGCGCGCATCTTCGAGCCGTTCTTCACGACCAAAGAGCAGGGCAAGGGGACCGGGCTGGGGCTGGCGCAGGTATACGGGATTGTCAAGCAGGGCGACGGTGAGATCACGGTGACGAGCGCACCGGCACAGGGCACGCGCATCCAGATCTACCTGCCGCGAGTGTTCGGAGTGGTTGCGGCCGACGCTCTGGAGCAGACGGAAGAGGGCCGCACGGTGGGCACGGAGACGGTGCTGCTGGTGGAGGATGAGGACGAAGTGCGCAGGCTAGTCCAAGAGATCCTGGAGGAGCATGGCTACACGGTGCTTCCGGCGGCTCAGCCGCAGGATGCCGTGGAGATTTGTCAAGCCTACCGCGGGCGCATCGAGCTGCTTCTGACGGACGTCGTCATGCCGCAGATGGGCGGGCGCGAACTGGCGGAGCGCGCCGGCAGGATCCGGCCGGACATCAAAGTACTTTTCATGTCCGGCTATACGGAAGACGCCACACCGGGCGTGGGCGTCCCCGAGCCCGGCGAACCGTTCCTCAAAAAGCCATTCACGCCGGCGGCGCTTACCCGGAAGATCCGGGAAATTCTCGAACAACCCGAACGGAAGATGGGAGCCGCCGCGGAGTAACTTCACGCGCGATTTGCGGGCCTGAATCGGGCGCTGAAGTGACGCAGGAAGGGCGGCTCCGAGGCGATCTCGAGGCCACCGATGCGCTGTTTCCGTGCGTTGACTTCGAGAACCGCCTCCACAACATAGTCGATGTGACTCTGGGTGTAGACGCGCCGCGGGATCGCGAGCCGGAGCAACTCGAAGCGGGCCTTGTCGCCAAACATGACCGAGCCGATCTCCACCGAACGGATGCCGGCGTGCCGGTAGAGTTCCACCGCCAGCGCCTGGCCGGGGAACTGATGGCGGGGGATGTGCGGGAGCATGCGGCCGGCGTCGATGTAAATCGCGTGGCCTCCCGGAGGCTGCACGATGGGCACACCGCGCTCGGCGATGTGGCCGCCCAGGTATCCGGTCGAGGCGATCCGGTAGCGCAGATAATCCGGGTCGAGCACCTCGGCGAGCCCGACGGCGATCGCCTCGAGGTCGCGGCCGGCCAGGCCGCCGTAGGTGGGGAAGCCCTCGGTGAGAATCAGCAGGTCTTTTTCCTGCTCGGCCAGGCGGTCGTCGTTGGTGCAGAGGAATCCGCCGATGTTGGCGAACGCATCCTTCTTGGCGGAGAATGTGCAGCCATCCGCGAGGGAGAACATTTTTTGCGCGATCTGTTTCGGGGTGAGGGCGGCGAAGGCGGCTTCGCGCTGCTGGATAAACCAGGCGTTCTCGGCAAAGCGGCAGGCATCGAGGTACAGGGGGATGCCGTGTTTCGAGGTGACGCGCTGGACCGCGGCGATGTTCGCGAGGGAGACTGGCTGGCCGCCGCCGGAGTTGTTCGTCACGGTGATGAGGACGAGGGGAATGCGTCCGGCGCCCTCGGTTTCGATGAGGCGCTCGAGCGCGGCCACATCCATGTTGCCCTTGAAGGGGAGCGGCGCCTGGGTGTCCGCCGCCTCCGGGCACGGCAAATCGACGGCGCGCGCGCCATTGAATTCCACGTTGGCCCGGGTGGTGTCGAAGTGCGTGTTGTTGGGGACGATGTGGCCGGGCCGGCACAGGACGCGGAACAGAATCCGCTCGGCCGCGCGGCCCTGGTGGGTGGGGATGACGTGCCGGAAGCCGGTGAGATCCTGGACGGCGCTCTTCAGGCGGTAGAAGCTCTCGCTGCCGGCATAGGACTCGTCGCCGCGCATCATGGCGGCCCACTGCCCGGTGGACATGGCGCTCGTGCCGGAGTCGGTGAGCAGGTCGATCAGGATGTTCCTGGCGTCGATGAGGAAGAGATTGTAGCCGGCCTCTTCGAGCAGTCTCTCGCGCTCCTCGCGCGTGGTGTAGGTGAGCGGCTCCACGCTTTTGATGCGGAAGGGCTCGATGATGGTCTTCACAGCTTTACGGTTCCCCGTGTTGCCGGTCTCATTGTAGCGGAGCTATTAGCAAGAGGGGCGGAAGGTGACGGGCGGGCTTGCGGCCAGCCCCGACTTTGGAGGGCATGGCCGAGGTGCACCCCAAGCGGTGGTTTTCAGCCAGGGGTTTCACGCTCGGTATGAAATAAGCTGTTCATTTCCCAATACTTGGGATTGGCCAGTGGTTTGCCCATTAAAGAGCCGGAAGTGGTGGAGGTTCCCATGAATCGGACAGTGCAGACAGTTTCCTTCAGATCCGCGATGCCGGCGCTTGCGCTCGGCGCGGTCCTGATGTTGTTTGGCCCGACGGCCGCATTGGCCCAGCGCGGCGGCGGGGGACGCGGTGGGCACTCCGGCGGCAGTTTTTCCGGCCGTTCGTTCTCGGGCGGAGGCGGCCGCGGCTATTCTGCCCGGTCGTACTCGGGCCGCGGCTATTCCGGAGGTGGACGCAGCTATGCCGCTCCTTACGCGGGCCGCAGCTATTCCGGCGGTGGGCGCAGCTATGCCGCTCCTTACGCGGGCCGCGGCTATTCCGGAGGTGGGCGCAGCTATGCAGCCCCTTACGCGGGCCGCGGCTATTCCGGCGGGCGCGGCTACTCCGGCGGCGGATACTACGGTGGAGCACGCGGTTACTACCCTGGCCGATTCTACGCCGGCCAAGGCTATTACTGGGGTGGACGCTTCTGGGCTCGTCCTTACTTTGGCGTCGGGATCGGCATCCCCTTCGGCTGGGGCTACGATTCGGGTTACGGTTGCGGCTACTATGACGGATACGGCAATTGGCAGCCGGCTCCCTGCTACCCGAACCTGTACTCGGGTTACTGATCGAATCGCCGTCTGACGAATCGACGGGCGCGCGAGCGGCGAGGCTGCCCGCGCGTTTCCCTTATGCGGCCCTTCACTCAGCCGCGGATCAGGTGGGCTGGATGAAGACGTCCGCGAGCTGCAGGCTCCGGCAGCCGGGCAGAAAGGCGCTGCGGAAAGGCGATGAAATGCCGGCTAGCCTCGGCATCATCCGCGATGTGATATCGTGGGTGATGTGAGGTTGGTGTTAGACACTGATGCCGTGGCCGCTGCCATGCGGAGTCCAACGGGCGCGTCCGCCGCCATTGTCCGGGCGGCGCGGCAGGGGCGGGCTACGTTGTTGCTGAGCGTGCCTCTCGCCATGGAGTACGAAGCTGTCTGCCGGAGGTCCGAGCACCGGGTGGAAGCCGGGCTTTCGGACCGGCAGGTGGCGATTTTCCTGGATGCCATCATCGCCATGGGAGAGTCTGTGCCAACGCATTTTCTGTGGAGGCCTCAATTGCGCAATCCGAACGATGAAATGGTTCTGGAGGCGGCGGTCAACGGCGGGGCTGATGCCGTGGTCACATTCAACGTACGGGACTATGGAGCAGCCGCATCCCAATTTGGGGTGGAGGCCCTGCTCCCGCGAGAGGCGATAGGGAGGATCAAACGATGAAAGAGACCCAAACATATCCCTTGCGGCTGCCGCGTTCGCTCAAGGAGGCGGTGGAGCGGTTAAGCCGGGAAGACCGGACGAGTATCAATCAGTTCGTGGCCACGGCGGTGGCGGAGAAGGTCTCGGCGCTTCAGACGGCGAAATATTTCGCGGACCGGCAGGCGCGGGCGGATTTCAAGGCTTTCGACAAGATCATGAGGCGGAGGGACGGGAAGGCGCCGCGGAAGGGCGATGAAACGCCGAGCCGCAAGAGGCGCGTTGAGTGAGCGGTAAAGTTCCGCGCTGTCGGCGTGCCGCGTCCCGACTTATGGGGACGCACGGCGCGCGCGGATCGTTCGTTCGATGATGATCGTGGTGATGAAAAATGCTGCGGTTCTGGGGCCTGTCGGAGATAGAATTCGGTGAGGGTAGAATCATTGACTTACAAACAAGCCTCTGCTGAACGTCGCCCGTGAGCTATTGATTGCAGGTAGGCAGGCTCTTCGCTCCCACAGGCTCTCAGGCTGACCAATTTCCCGGAGCCGGTTTCGCTGTCGGTAGGCCAACGCTTGGAGGGCCTCGCACTGCATTACGACTGGGCGATCAGGTCACTTCGGCAAGCCGGACATCTGTGCTCGTCTTTCATGCAGATCAGTTGTAGCTGACGGCACGCCCTACAGAACACAATTTGGTTGAAGTTTTTCCGGGGGCGATCTTTGGTCTGCTCGAAGAACTCGTTGAGTCGGTCCGCTAGACGCGAGAAGGGTTGCCGATGGCCTCCGACGCCGGCAGGCAGCATGTCCAGCGTCGTCTGCATGGGATTGCGCTCACTCGACATTGCGAGCAATCCGACATCGCCACCTGTATCGTGACCATGTTCAAAGGGAAGCAACTGATATCCAAAACGATCACGACCCAGCTCAGCCAGCTTGGCCGAAATACTGTCGTTCAAGGTCGGGGGTGGGAAAACGTTGAGGCCCATGAAACCAGTTTCGCAGAGGTAGACATCCAGCAAGGAAACATCAGGCGAGCCGAAGTCTCTGTAGGCTTTGAGCTGCATCATCGTCCTGTTCAGCTTCCCAACTTTGAGAGAACGAGCGGTTCCGTCCCTGCACAAGAGGGTGACCTTCACTTCCCACGTCTTGTAAAGCCACTCTCTGGATCGCGGATAGTCGTGCAGCCGAGCCAGGATATCTATGTCGCTGGTAAACGTTCCCCCTGTCCCGAGATCCATTGGAATGTTAATGGCGAACCATCTCCACACCCGACCCCCCGCCAGGGTGCCATAGAGGGGGAGTAGGGAGAAAATCCGCCAAATCGCCGCCTTTTCCCTGTATTGCGACTGTGACCCGAAGAGCGTCATGGATTAACCTTGCCATTTTCCAACGTCTGGGGCTATCGGGCTGGCCGAGTTCCCTCCGGTCGCTGGCGGAGGTTGTCAAGCGTGCCGGCTCGCGCCGGAAGCCGCGTCGCCGTCGTTCGAAGGGTTCCGTGGTTCGGGCTGGCCGAGTTCCCGGGCGGATTTCCCGGCCCGCCCGGCACCGCGTGAGTCAAGGCCGTGCGAGCGAGTAGGTCTGTTCTTCAATGCGAGGCCCGGCGTGGTTCACGAACAACTTGAGGCCCTGGAGTTTCGGCATCGCTTTGGGCGCTCGAAGCTCCCATCCGATGCGGTACTCGCCACAGTCAAGGCTACCTTCGGACAGTCTGAGCCTAGCCTGGCAGGGGTCCAGTGGATATTGTTCATCCTCCAAAATGGGGTGATGCGACGGGACGGACCACGAACATCGCGCCGCGTGGAAGAGAATCTTGCACCCGCTCCAGAACAAATAAGCGTCGTCGATTATTGACCAGGAGTCGCTGGGCCTCAGAACAACGCGGTGACCCTGTTCGGCGTCGAGATATAGCCTGCACGTTGCGTAAAAAGCCGGCTCCGGGGAACTATTGCTGATGCGGGGATTAAGCGTAACGAAGCCTGGCCGGACGTCTTCACCCACTCTGAGGTCGAGGTGCAGGTCGGGTGATTCCAACCGGCGGCCAACGTCCCGGACCTCATACTCCTCCATCAGTGCCGTTGTAGTTCCCAGCCGTTTGTGGTAACGATGATCCGCGGCCATATGTGGAGCCCGGCTGCTTTGGGGAACGTAGACCAGGTACACAAACTTTCCGGTGGCCGTCATTTTCACCGCGTGGACCCTGATGCCGCCGATTCTCCGTTGAATGCCGGAGCCGATCACCTGCTCCAGCCATTCCACGGAGATTTCGTTGGGATCGATACCATCATCGAGCCGGATGGGTCCCTTTGACTTCTTCTGCTCGTCAATTCCGTAGATGATGACCCCACCCGCCGAGTTGGCCATCGCGGAAACATCCTTGGCGACCTCCGTTTTGCTCTTGTCCGAAAGCGCGTCCGATCTCTTGTACTCGAGTTGCAGGTCCTCTTTTCTCTGCTCGTTAATCAGCGCAAGAATATTCTCTTCTTGCCATTGCCATGGTTCTCTCATTCGCCCGTCCCTTAGCTGCAGCCGCTCGTGCCGCCGCAGTTTGCGCACTTGTAGCAGGAGCCGTTGCGGGTCATGATGGAGCCGCACTCGGAGCAGAGAGGCGCGTCGTCGGGGACCGCCGTGAAGGGCAGCTTCTGCTGCGGATCGGGCTCGGTGGGGCGCAGCTTGGGCGTGTCCCCAATCTCGGTCACCGCGTACTCCGGCCCGAGGAAGCGCGCGCCCAGCCAGCGGAAGATGTAATCCAGGAGCGATTTCGCATAGGGGATGCGCGGGTTGCCCGTCCAGCCGCTCGGCTCGAAACGCAGATGGCTGAACTTGTCCACCAGGAAGTGCAGATCCACACCGTACTGGAGCGCGAAGCTGATCGCGGTGGCGAAGCCGTCCATCAGCCCGGAAATGGTCGAGCCTTCCTTGGCCATGGTGATGAACAACTCGCCCGGCGTACCGTCGTCATAGAGGCCGACCGTTACGTACCCCTCGTGGCCGCCGATGGAGAACTTGTGCGTGATCGAGGCCCGCTCGTCGGGCAGCTTGCGGCGCTGCGGACGATAGACGATCCGCTCGACCGGCGCGGCGCCCGGCGCCACAGGCGCGGCCACCTTCTGGGTACCCGAGCCCGAGCTGAGCGGCTGCACGCGCTTCGAGCCGTCGCGGTAGATGGCCACTGCCTTCAGGCCGAGCCGCCAGCTTTCGACATAGGCGTCGCGGATGTCCTCGACGGTGGATTCCTCGGGCATGTTGATGGTCTTCGAGATCGCGCCGGAGATGAACGGCTGGACCGCGGCCATCATGCGCACGTGGCCCATGTGGTGAATCGAGCGCTCGCCGTTTTGCGGGCGCAGGCTGCAATCGAAGACCGGCAGGTGCTCGTCCTTGATGAAGGGAGCGCCTTCGATGGTGCCGGTGGCGTCGATATGCGAAACGATCTGCTCGACCTGCTCGGGCGCGTAGCCCAGGCGGATGAGCGCCTGCGGGACGGTGTTGTTGACGATCTTGATGACGCCGCCGCCGACCAGCTTCTTGAGCTTCACCAGGGCGAGGTCGGGCTCGATGCCGGTGGTGTCGCAATCCATCATGAAGCCGATAGTGCCGGTGGGCGCGATCACGGTGACCTGGGCATTGCGATAGCCGTGCTCGCGGCCGGACTCGCAGGCTTCGTCCCAGACCTTTTGGGCGGCCTCTTCGAGGCCCTGCGCGTTTTTAGCGTGGATGCGGCTGACCGAACCGCGGTGCATGCGGATCACCTCGAGGAAAGGCTCCTCGTTGGGCGCATACCCGGCGAAAGGCCCGACCGCTTCCGCGATTCTCGAGCTGGTGAGATAGGCCTGGCCGCACATGATGGCGGCCACGGCCGCGGCGTAGTCGCGCCCCTGGTCGCCATCATAAGGCAGACCGAGCGACATGAGCAGAGCGCCCAGGTTGGCGAAGCCCAGCCCCAGGGGCCGGAAGCTGTGCGAGTTGGCGGCGATCTTCTCGGTGGGGTAGCTGGCGGCGTCCACGAAGATTTCCTGCGCCAGGATGATGGTGTCCACAGCGTGGCGGAACGCCTCGACGTCGAAGCGGCCATCCACGCCCAGAAACTTGAGCAGGTTGAGCGAGGCGAGGTTGCAGGCGGAATCGTCCAGGAACATGTATTCCGAACAGGGATTCGAGGCGTTGATGCGGCCGGAATTCTTGCAGGGGTTCCAGCGGTTGACCGTGGAATCGAACTGCATGCCGGGGTCGCCGCACTGGTGGGTTGCCTGCGCGATCTCCTTGAGCAGGTCGCGGGCCTTGAGGCGCTGGATGGGCTGTCCGGTGACGACCGACCGCGTCCACCACTCGCGATCCTCGGCGGCGGCCTGCATGAACTCGTCGGAGGCGCGCACGGAGTTGTTCGCGTTCTGGAAAAAAACGGAGCTATAGGCTTCGCCGTCGAGTGAGGAATCGTAGCCGGCGTCAACGAGCGTGTGAGCCTTGGTCTCCTCCTTGGCCTTCGACCAGACGAACTTTTCGATGTCGGGATGGTCCACGTTGAGGATGACCATCTTGGCCGCGCGGCGGGTCTTGCCGCCGCTTTTGATGACGCCGGCGAAGGCGTCGAAGCCCTTCATGAAACTGAGCGGACCGGAGGCGCGGCCGCCGCCGGAAAGGATGGCGTTCTCCTCGCGCAAGGCGGAGATGTTCGTGCCCGTTCCGGAACCCCACTTGAAGAGCATGCCTTCGGTCTTGGCGAGGTCGAGGATGGATTCGAGCGAATCCTTTACGGAGTTGATGAAGCAGGCGGAGCACTGCGGACGCGACTCGCCACGCAGGAGCTTGCGAACCGAATCGGCAGGCTCGTCGTAACACCAGCCGTAACCGCGCGCTTCGCTGACGCCGACGTTGAACCACACCGGGGAATTGAAGCTGGCCTTCTGGGTGAGCACGAGATGGGCGAGCTCGCCGCGGAAGTTCTCGGCGTCGGCCTCGGTTTTGAAATAGCCGCCCTCGAGGCCCCATTTCGTGGTGGTGTCCACGACGCGGTGGACCAGTTGCGCGGCGCTCGATTCCCGCTCGGGCGAGCCGAGCCGCCCGTGAAAGTACTTGCTGGCGACGATATTGGTTGCGGTCTGCGACCAGTCGGAGGGGACTTCGACGTCGCGCTGCTCGAAGATGACCGCGCCCTTGTCGCTGGCGATGCTGGCGGTGCGGATCTCCCAGCGGCATTCGTCGTAAGGAGTCCGCCCTGGGGGCAGCTTGGCGGTGAAATAGCGTTCGAAGGAAAGGCCCTTCCGCCGTGCCGGCTCCGGAGTGTGCTGGTCCTTCGTACTGAGATCGACGCGCAACTGCCCCATAGCGTTCAGCTCCTTTTCAAATTTTCCCGATTTCCAGGGGTGGCCCCAACTGCCACGCGTTGCCATCTTGCCCCAATATATAGTGCCCAGTCAAGAAAAATATCTATTGGTAGTGCATCTATTTACAGTTTAATGAAAATTGCGGGTGAAGGCAAGACCGCCGCCGGAGGGCTCGGTGAAAGGGATTGCGGGACTGAAGGCCAGCGCGGGATCAAGGCCGCCCTCCGATCCCCGAAGGGCATAAAATGGCTGGGACGGTTGCAACTTCGGGCGCCGATGGCGCGCGGGGCGGCGGCCGGGCCCGATCCCTATGACGAAAGCCGGCGGACCGCTCCGATTCACGCACCTGTATCTCGAAAACTGGAAGAGCTTCACGAAGGCCGACGTGGACTTGGCGCGGCGCACCATCCTGGTGGGGCCGAGCGCCAGCGGGAAGTCGAACCTGCTGGATGCGCTCGGCTTCCTGCACGATTTGGTCTCGGCGGGCGGCTTCCAGCGGGCGGTTCGCAGGCGGGGCGGCGTGGCGCGGCTGCGCTGCCTGGCCGCGCGACAGCACCCGCACGTGGCGATCGCGGTGCGAGTAGGTTCGGATGAAAACGGCCCGGATTGGGAATACGAGCTCGAGTTCGGGCAGGAAAACCTTCGAAAACCGGCGATCGTCCGGGAGAGGGTTACGAGGGCCGGCGAGGACATTCTGTCGCGGCCGGACGAAAAGGACGGCGAAGATCCCGAACGTCTCAGCGAGACCGCGCTCCGGCAGGTCCACTCGAACCGGGAGTTCCGGGAGCTGGCGGCGTTCTTCGAATCGATCCGGTATTTCAATGCGGCGCCCCAGTTGGTGCGGGAGCCGGAGCGCTCGGCGGGCAGGGAGGAAGATGGGTTTGGCGGGAACCTGCTGGAACAGATCGCCAGCACTCCGGAAAACATTCAGCAGGCCCGGCTGAGGCGGATACGGGACGCGCTCAAAGTGGCCGCGCCGCACCTGGAGGCGCTCGATCTGCGCAGCGACGCGCGCGGCGTGCCGCACCTCCGCGCGCGTTATGGGCACTGGCGGGCGCTGGGCGCCTGGCAGACGGAGGCGCAGCTTTCCGACGGCACGCTGCGGCTGGTGGCGCTGCTGTGGGCGGCGCTGGATGGCTCGGGTCCGCTGCTGGCGGAGGAGCCGGAGCAGTCCCTGCACGCCGAGGCCGTGCGCGAGCTTCCCGCAATGCTGCGCGGCATCCAGCGGCGGACCGAGCGGCAGATGCTGCTCACCACGCACTCGAAGGAGCTGCTGTCGGATCAGAAGATCGCTCCGGAAGAGACGCTGCTGCTGGTGCCGGGCGAAGAGGGCACGACGGTGCGCCCGGCCGGCTCCCCGCAGGACGCCGCCGCGCTGCTCGACGGGTGCTTCCGCGGAGTGGAGAGCGTGGCGAACCAGGACCAGCTCGCTTTGTTCGACGAGTTGTGAGGCTGGGTGGCGAGGATGCAGGGCCAAGGCCCTGCCCTAAGTCCGGGCGGATGCCAGGAGCTGATCTATCTGGGTGTTCCAGCCCATCTTTACAGATTGGGGAGTATCGGCAGCCTCGAGCAAAGCCATGAGGTGCTGATTAAACAGGCCGCTTTAGAAGCCCCGCTGCGCCCTCGTAGTCGACAGGCATCGGTCAGTAGTTAATCCAGAGCGCCTCCGCGCGTACTTTTTTGATCGAGTGGCAGGTTTTGGGAGGCGCCTCCTCGCACCGCCAGCCTTTATACAGCTCGTCCATTAAATCGCACCTGTACCCGGAAATGGCAATCTTCCCTTTTGCCTGGTTCAGGGCGCGAGCGAGGTCGCGGTGCTCGCCGTCCTTCATCTCGAAGCCGTATGCCTTAGCGTCCCCGCGCGTGGAATGGACGTAAGGCGGGTCGCAGTAAAAGAGCGTGTTGCAATCATCATAGAGCTTGATGATTTCGACGGCGGGACGGTTCTCGATTTGAACCCGCAGAAGCCGGAGCGCGATTTGGGGCAGGTCCTCGATACTTCCCAGCCACCGGGACACTACGCCCGACATCCCCGCGCGGCTCGTGTTCTTGCAGTTGGCCCACCTGCCGAGCGAGGCGGTCTGGGCAAGCCCTGTCCGGGCTTGGCGGGCCCTCACGAAGAACAGACGGGCCCTCTCGAGGTCCGAAAGCTGCTTCGCATTGCCGTTTACCGAAACTGCCCGATAGAACTCCTCGCGCGAAAAAGGCGTCAGCCCGATGGCCTCGACGAGCTTCGCTTTCTGGTCTCTGAGCACCCGGAAAAAGTTCGCCACCTCCCCATCGATGTCGTTGTAGGTCTCGACCGGCGATGGTTCGCGGTTGAGAAGCGCGGCGGCCGATCCGGCGAACGGCTCGCAGTAATGATGGCACCCCGGCAGAAGCGGCAGCAGCCAGCCCAAGTGGCTGAACTTGCCACCATACCAGCCAAAAGCGATGAGTTTCTTCTTCGGCGCCGCAGCCGCGCGATTGAGACACACCGGCGACGGAATTCGCGTGCGCTTAAGTGAGATCGCTGGGTTGCTCATTTCGCTTTCGTCCCCGGGAAAGGTAAAGCTCAATTGCATCGCTGAGAAGATCGGCTATCGGCCTGTTCTCCTGCACGGCCCTGATCTTGAGACGCCGGTGTAGTTCCGCGGGAAGCCGGAACGTAGACTTGATCGTCGGGATCAGGGGCAACTGTTCTGCCATCTTGCCACCTTTACGGCAGTATGGCAGAGCTAGCGACTGAGATCAAGGACAATTTCAACTATCCACTCCGGCGCCACGGTTGGTGCGGCACAGGCGTGACGCCTGCTCCACTCAGAAGGGAGCAGCGAGATCGTAGTACGACCCCGCCGGCAGCTTCGCCTTCTGTTCGCCAAAATCGTATGGCTGGACGGATGGAATGTGTTGAAAAGTAGGGGGCTGGGTTTTACAATCGAGTTTCAGTGGACAATTTGTGGCCGTTTTAGGGATATAAAGTGGCGACGCCTCCCAATCAGGTTAAACCGGTCCCGTCTCCGTTGGGCATATACTCGTCGCGCTGCGACGATAAGGGACGCGTGCGCCTGCCGAAGGAGTTCGAGGAATTCCTGAGGACGTTTCCCGACCCGCAGTTCTTCGTGACGAGTCTGGACGGGAGCATAGGCCGAATATACGACATTCAGACCTGGCGCGAAAACGAAAAAGTATTCGAGGAGTACGACGAGGACCCGCAGGCCGCCGAGGACATACGCTACCTGGCGGACCGCTGGGGCGGAGTTTCGACCATCGATGCGCAGGGGCGGATCCTGATACCGCCGGATCTGCGGCGGAAGATCGAGGTCGAGAACCAGAAAGTTTTCGTGCGGTATTACAGGAGCGCGGTCGAGATTTACAGCGAGGCCGAATCGGAGCGGCGCATGCAGCGCGCGACCGCGGCGGCTCCAGTGAGCCTGCCGGCGCTGCGGAAGAGGGGGCTCAAATAGCCGTGTATGCACATACCGGTGATGTTGAACGAGACCCTGGATTACCTGGCGCTGCGGCCCGACGGAGTGTATGCGGATTGTACGGCCGGGCTCGGCGGTCATACGGGCGCCATTGCGGCGCGGTTGGAGAGCGGGATGGTGATTGCGCTCGACCGGGACGCGGAATCGCTCGAACTGGCGAAGCAGAACACGCGGGCGTGGGCGGAGCGGATTCGCTACCAGCGGGCGCGCTTCTCGGAGCTGGGCCGCGGGTTGGCTGCCTGGGGGCGGGAATCGGTGGACGGCATCTTGGCCGACCTGGGCGTGAGCCGGTACCAGTTGACCGAACCGGAGCGGGGTTTCTCATTGACGGCGTCCGGCCCACTGGATATGCGGCTGGACAGGTCGCAGGCGTTGACGGCGGACGAGCTGGTCAACACTGCGAGCGAAACAGCTCTCGCCGATTTACTGTATCGATTCGGCGAAGAAGGGAGGTCGCGGCAGATAGCCAGAGCAATCGTTCGGGCGAGGCCGCTTCGCGACACGCTCCATCTTGCGCGGGTCGTCGAAGGGGCCGCGCACCGAACGGGGCGTCTGCACCCGGCGACCAGGACGTTCATGGCGCTGCGGCGGGCCGTGAACCGCGAAAGGGAAGAACTGGAAGCGCTGCTCGAGAGCGCGCCCGATTTGCTGGCGAGCGGCGGGCGCATGGTGGTGATTACGTTTATGTCGCTCGAGGACCGGCAGGTGAAGGAAGCTTTTCGACGGCTGTCCGAGCAGGGGCGTGCCCGGCTGCTTACGAAGCACGTCGTCAAGCCGAGCGAGGAGGAAGTGCAGGCGAACCCGGCCGCGCGGAGCGCCAAGCTGCGGGCCGTGGAGATGAAGTGAGGGGGAGACTGTGATGGCGACTGTGGCGGCACACATCAAGAGAACTGGGATGCCGATGCTCGCGCCGGCCGCGAACGGGGAATGGGAGCAGCCCATCGATACGTACCGGCTGCGGCCGCTTCCGAGCGAAGATGTCTACTTCTTTTCGAAGAAAATCGACAACAGCAGGATCGTGCGCGAGGGCGATCCGGCCGCGCGCAGGAAGGCCTGGAAGGCGGGAGCGAAGGCGTTCGCGGCGGCGGGTCTGGTGATCATCCTGCTGCTGCCGAGGGCGCTGGGCATGGTGGCGGGATATCAGGTTCACCTGCTGGCGCGCGATCACGACCGGCTGGTCAACGAAAGGGCCGCGCTCCAGCTCGAGGAGGCGAAGCTGCTGAGTCCGGAGCGGCTGGAGCAGCTTGCGCGCGACCAGAAGCTCATCACTCCCGACCCGAGACGCGTCGTGGTTCTCAATCCCAAGTCCGAGGGCGCGCTGGCCATGAACGTGACGAAGTAGGAGGGACGGGGCACTCGGTTTGATCAAAGAGTTCCGGCGCGCGGAGGAAACCGTGCTGGCATGGCGGCGTGGGGGCGAGAGCGAGCGGGTCCGTGATAGCGCGCACCCCACGACCCGGCTGATTGCCCTGGCGGCGGTCGCATTCTTGTGGGCGGTGGTGATTTTCTGCCGCCTGGTTTACCTGCAGGTCGTCTCCCACAAAATATACCGGGAGCTGGCGGAACACCAGCAGCAGCGGACGCTGCGCATCGAGGCTCCGCGAGGCGCCATCTTCGACCGTTCGGGCCACGTGCTGGCGATGAGCGTTCCCGCCGACAGCGTCTCCATCAACCCGCTGCGCGTTCCCGATCGCCCGCTGGCGGCGGAGATTCTCGCGCGCGTGCTCGCGATTGACGGCAGAGCGCTGCTTCAGAAGATGGATGCGGCCGTCGAGGAGCACCGGCGCGCGCTCGAGCGAAAGCGCAAACCAAAGGGCACCGGCTTTCTGTGGGTGAAGCGCAAGATCACTCCGGCGGAATCGGAAGCGCTCCGCAGCCTGAAGCTGGACTGGGTGGAGTTCCAGCAGGAGCCGCATCGGTACTATCCTGATGGTTCACTCGCCGGGCACGTCGTAGGCACGGTGGATTTCCAGGAACGGGGCAATCTGGGACTGGAGCAGAGGCTGGATTCCGAGCTCAGCGGGCGTGCGGGGCGGGTGAGGATGTTGCACGACGTGCTGGACAGGGGCATCGAATCGGAAGTCTCCGCCGCGGCCGAGCCGGGGAAGAACATCACCTTGACGATCGACGAACGCATTCAGTTCGTTGTGGAGCGGGAACTGCGGGCAGCCGCCGTTCAGTACCACGCGGCCAGCGGCAGCGCCGTGGTGATGAACCCGCAGACGGGGGAAATCCTCGCCCTGGCCAGTTACCCGGGTTTCGATCCCAACGAGCCGCCCGAGCCGGACCAGCCGAAATCGGCGCGGTTCGATTACCCGGTGTCGGTAGCCTTCGAGCCGGGTTCGGTGTTCAAGATCGTCACGCTGACGGCGGGCCTGGAGACCACCAACCTTCGGCCGACCACGCTGATCAACTGCGGTAGCGGCACCTTTAATCTTTATGGCCGTATCATCCATGAAGCCAAGCACGGCTATGGCACGCTCTCGATGGCGGACGTGCTGGCGCACTCGAGCAACATCGGCGCGATCCAGATTGGGTTGAAGGTGGGCGAAAAAAACCTGCTCGATTATATCCGCAGGTTCGGATTCGGCCGGCGCACCGGGATCCCGCTTCCGGCCGAATCGAGCGGAACGGTCAGGGATCTGAAGTATTGGCGCAAGACCTCGATCGGGTCGGTGGCGATGGGGCACGAGGTGAGCACTACGGCGCTGCAACTTGCGCAAGCCTGCTCGGTGATTGCAAACGGGGGCGTGCTGGTCCGGCCGAAGCTGATCCTGAGCCGCGAGCGGCCGGGCGGAAAAGCCGAGCCCGAGCCGGCGGAGCCGCCCCAGCGCGTCATCAAAGCCGAGACGGCGATCACGATGCGGCGGATGATGGAAGGCGTGGTGCTGCGCGGCACGGGAAGGTCGGCGCGCCTGGCGGGGTACACGGCGGGCGGCAAGACCGGATCGGCGCAGATCTTCGACCTCACCACGAAGCACTACACGAAGCTGTACAACGGCTCGTTCGTGGGATTCGCTCCGGCGACCAATCCGGCGGTAGTAATCGGCGTGACGCTCAATGGAGTGAAGGTGTTCGGCGCCGTGGTTGCCGGGCCGGTGTTCAAGACCGTCGGCCAGGAAACATTGCGGTTGCTCGGGGTTCCCAAGGACCTTCCGGACGTCGAGCCCGAGCCGGTGACCGATCCGGAGGAGACCGGCGATCTGGCGATCTCCGATTTCAGCCAGCCGCCGGAAGATCTGACACCGTTGGCTGAGCCGCCGCCATCGCTTCCCGCTCCGGCCGCTCCGGCTGAAATGCTGGCTCAGGGTGCGGGGGCGCCATCACTTTCTATTGTTGTAGTTTATACGGGCCCTCCGGCGCCGAGCTTCCAGGGCAAAACGGTGCGGGCGGTGCTCGAACAATCGATCGCGATGGGGATTCCGGTAGACGTGATCGGCAGCGGGATCGCACGGCAGCAGGCGCCCGCCGCGGGCAGCCCTTTGAGTCCGGGCGAAAAGGTACGGGTGCAATTCCAATGAGCACGGTTGGCGAGATTCTGGTCGGAATACTACTTAAATCGGAATTGCCAGCGGCGCTTGCTTCCGAGTCGGTTGCCGGGCTTGCCTACGACTCGCGTAAGGTTGAGAAAGGCTGGGTGTTCTTCGCGTTTCCAGGGAAGCAGGTGGACGGCCGCGCATTTGCCCAGCAGTCACTGGAACGGGGCGCGCTGGCGATCGTCAGTGAATCACCGCGGCCGGTGGATTTCCGCGGTGCGTGGCTCCAGGTGGAGCATGGGCGCCATGCTCTGGCGATCGCGGCGCGAAACTTTTTCGGACGGCCGGATGAGCGGATCGGGATTACCGGCATCACGGGCACGAATGGCAAAACTACTACTGCATATATAGTAGATTCGATCCTGCGCGTTGCCGGGAACATTACCGGCCTGCTCGGCACGATTGAATACTGCATGGCGGGAAAGACCGTGCCGGCGGTGAACACCACGCCGGAGTCGCTGGAGTTGTTCCGGCTTTTCGCGGACCTGGAGAAGGCCGGCGGCAGCTACGCGACTATGGAAGTCTCCTCGCACGCGCTCGCGCTCGGGCGAGTCTACGGGATTCATTTTCACACCGCGGTGTTCACGAACCTGACCCGTGATCACCTGGACTTCCACCACACGATGGACGAATACTTCGCGGCCAAGCGCCTGCTGTTCGAGGGGGCGGGGACGGTGTTGCCGCCATTTGCGGTGCTCAACCATGACGATTCGTACGGCCGCCTGCTGGAAGTCGCGAGCGATGCCGAGGTGGTGACCTACGGGATCGAAGAGGGCGCGCTGGTGCGAGCTTTGAACATTCGTTCCGGCTTCGAGGGGCTGCGCTTCGACATCAGCACCGCGAAGGAGGCGCACCCGATTGTCTCGCCTCTCTCGGGCCGAATGAACGTGTATAACATTCTGGCGGCATGGTGCGCCGCGCGCAGCTACGGCCTGGATGCGATGACGCTGGCGCGGGGAATTGCCGCGTGCGCGGCGGTGCCGGGACGGTTCGAGCGAGTGGATGAAGGCCAGCCGTTCCTGGTGGCGGTGGATTACGCGCACACGGATGATGCGCTACGCAACGTCCTGGCGGTGGCGCGCGGCTTGAAGCCGAAGCGCGTCATCACGCTGTTCGGCTGTGGCGGCGACCGCGACCGCACCAAGCGTCCGTTGATGGGAGAAGCGGCGGCGGAGCTGAGCGATTTCGTCGTGCTGACCTCGGACAATCCGCGGTCGGAAGATCCGCTGGCCATCATGAACGATGTGCTGGTCGGCCTGGGGCGGCGGGACACGCCGCACGTCGAGGAGCCCGACCGCGAGAAGGCGATCCGGATCGCGCTTGGGGAGGCTCAGCCCGGCGATATCGTGATCCTGGCGGGCAAGGGTCATGAGACTTACCAGGTTCTGAAGGACCGCACCATTCCGTTCGACGATCGCGAGGTGGCGCGGAGGGTCTTGCGCGGCCTGGGATACGGAGCGTCAAGATGAAGGCCGCTTTTGAGGATGTTGCGCGGGTGCTGGGCTCCTGTGCCCGAAGTCCCGCTACCGCTCCCTCACGGTCGCGGCTCTGTTGCGGTTGGGTTACGGGCTGGAGCGTCGACTCGCGCACGATCGAGCCGGGGGATCTCTTTTTTGCGCTGCGCGGGCCGAATCACGACGGCCACTGCTACGTGGAAGCCGCAGCCGGGAGGGGCGCCGTGGCGGCGGTTGTCGAGCGTCCTCTCGATGGTATTACCACATTGGTTGTTGAAGACGTGCAGGGGGCTCTCGAGGCGTTGGCGACGTGGGCTCGCGGGCGGTGGGACGGGCAGGTAATCGGAATCACCGGCAGCGCCGGGAAGACCACCACCAAAGAGGTCATCGCGCAACTCGTTTCGGTCGAGATGCCGGTGGGAAAAACGGCCGGCAACCTGAACAACCACATCGGCGTGCCGCTTTCGATCCTGCGCCTGCCGGAGGAGGCCAGGGTTGCCGTGATCGAGATCGGGATGAACCATCCCGGGGAGGTCCGGCACCTGGCGGGGATCGCGCGGCCCACGATCGGCGTGGTGACGAACGTAGGGTTCGCGCACGCGGAGTTTTTCGATTCCGCCGATGAGGTGGCGCTGGCCAAGCGCGAGCTGATCGAAGCGCTTCCGCCGGACGGCGTGGCGGTGCTGAATGCCGACGATCCGAGGGTTGCGCGCTTCAGGGACGTATACCGCGGCCGGGTGATCACGTTCGGGTTTTCCGAGGGCGCCGACATACGAGCGGAAGCCTCCGAATACGGTGGCGAGGGCGTGCGGTTCCGCGCCGCCGGCATCGATTTCGAGAGCCCGCTCGCCGGCCGGCACAACGTTTTGAATATCCTCGCGGGGCTCGCGGTGGCGCAATCTCTCGGGATCGAGCCCGCGCGGCTGAAGGAGGCCGTGCGCGCCCTTCGGCCGGGCAAGATGCGCGGCGAGCGCTTCACTCACAACGGCATTACGGTTTTGAACGATTGCTATAACTCGAACCCGGAGGCGGCCCGCTCGATGCTGGACGTGCTTCGGGCGACTCCGGCGCGCCGGCGCATCGCCATGCTGGGCGAGATGCTCGAACTTGGGCGATGGTCCGAGCCTTTGCACCGCGACATAGGCCGCTATGCCGCCGGGTGCGGGATTCAGGTGCTCGTAGGGATTTGCGGCGCGGCCAGGCACACGGTGGAGGAAGCGCTTCGATCCGGAATGCCGGCTGAGGCCGCGGTCTTTTTCGAGGACCCGGTCAAGGCCGGGGAATGGCTGCGCAGCCTGGCGCAGCCGGGCGACGCCGTCCTGTTCAAAGGATCGCGCGGCACGCGGGTGGAACGGGCATTGGAAAAATTCACTGAGGACGCGCCGGATTCCGGTCCGGGGGTTTGATGTTCTACTGGCTCTTATACGAACAGCTCTACCGGGTGTTCAGCCCGCTCCGCGTGTTCCGGTTCATCACGTTCCGGACGGCGTTTGCGAGCTTGACCGCGCTGTTTCTGTGCCTGGCGCTGGGTCCCTGGCTGATCGGCAAACTCCGAGTGTTTCAGATCGGGCAGCACATCCGCGAGGAAGGCCCCAAGTCGCACCAGAAGAAGGCGGGCACGCCGACGATGGGCGGCGTTTTGATCGTGATCTCGATCGTGGTGCCGACGCTGCTGTGGGCCAATCTGACGAACGCGTACGTGTGGGTGGCGATGTTCGCGATCGCCGCTTACGGGGCAATCGGCTTTTGGGACGACCTCTCGAAAGTTCGGAAGGGGACCAATCTCGGGATCACCGGCCGGAGGAAGTTCCTGGCGCAGTGCCTGGTGGCGGTTCTGATCGGCGCGTGCCTGCTGTTGTTGCGGGCGCACGGGGAATACTCCACGGCGATGAACGTGCCCTTCTTCAAGAGCTTCAAGCCGAGCCTGATCATCGACGGGCTGCTCGGAAATCCGTTCACCTGGGTTTTCGGCTTCACGTTCTTTTTCCTTTTCATCGGGTTCGTCATCGTGGGCAGCTCGAATGCGGTGAACCTGACGGACGGGCTGGACGGGCTGGCGATCGGCTTGATGATCATCGCGGCCGGCGCGATGACCATCCTGACGTATACGAGCGGCCACGCGGAATTCGCCAAGTACCTGGACCTGGTGCGGCTCCCCGGGGCGGGCGAGTTGACGGTGTTTTGCGGGGCGATGACGGGCGCGTCGCTCGGTTTTCTCTGGTACAACGCGCATCCGGCGGAGATTTTCATGGGCGACGTCGGGTCGCTCGCGCTGGGCGGCAGCATGGGCGTGGTGGCCGTGCTGATCAAGCAGGAGATTTTGCTGGGTTTTATCGGCGGAGTATTCGTGATCGAGGCGCTTTCGGTGATCCTGCAGGTGGCGAGTTACAAGCTGCGCGGCGGGAAGCGGATCTTCAAGATGGCTCCGCTGCATCATCATTTCGAGGCGCTGGGATGGGCGGAATCGAAGATCATCGTGCGGTTCTGGATCGCGGGCCTGGTGATGGCGCTGTTTGCGCTGACGACGTTGAAGCTGAGGTAGAACGTTGGAATTGCGGGATCGAAATGTCGTGGTGGTGGGGATGGCCCAGTCGGGCCTGGCGGTGGTGGAGTTCCTGGTGGGGAAGGGCGCTCGCGTGCGCGCGGTGGACGCGAAGCCGCTCGATCAGCTCAAGGTAGCCGGCGGGGAACTCGAGCGGCTGGGCGTGCCGTTCTCGGTGCAGGCGCCCGGGGTGCTGGAGGGCGCGGACCTGGTGGTGATTTCGCCGGGCGTGCCGGCGGACCTCGACCTGCTCGAAGCCGCCCGCCGGAGCGGCGCGCCCGTGGTGGGCGAAGTGGAGCTGTCCGGGCAGTTCCTCGAGGGCGAGACGATCGGAATCACGGGCGCCAACGGGAAGACGACGACTACGGCGCTGGTCGGGCACATCCTCAAAGAATCCGGCATTCCGGCGCAGGTGGGCGGCAATATCGGAACGCCGGTGACGGCAATGATTGCCAGCTCGCGACCGGAGCAGTGGAACGTCCTCGAGCTTTCGAGCTTCCAACTGGAGACCATCGAGCGTTTTCGCGCTCATATCGCCGCCTGCATAAACGTCACGCCGGACCACCTGGACCGCCATCACACGTTCGAGAGCTACGCGAACGCCAAAGCGCGGCTCTTTGAAACCCAGGAGGCCGGCGACTTCGCCGTTTTGAATGCAGACGACCCAGTCACCGCATCCTACGGAAGTCGTACTAAAGCCTACGTGCTGTGGTTCAGCTTCCGGGCGGGGCGGGGCGAGATCGTGGCCGACGACAAAGCTATCTACTACAAAGGTAGATTATTTCTCATGGTGAGTGATATCCCGCTGCGCGGGCGGCACAACGTGGAGAACACGATGGCGGCGGTGGGGGCGGCGCATATGGCGGGCGCCTCGCTCGAGGCGATTGCGGCGGCGGTGAAGACTTTCCCCGGCGTGGAACACCGCATCGAGTTTGTCCGCAAGGTGAGCGGCGTCGATTTCTACAACGATTCCAAGGCCACGAATGTCGATGCAACGATGAAGGCGATCGACTCATTTCCGGGCGGCCTGTGGATCATTCTAGGCGGCAAGGACAAGGGTAGCGATTACAGCGTGCTGCGCGATCCGCTGCGCGGCAAGGCAAGAGCCGCGTTGCTGGTCGGAGCGGCTGCCGGGAAGATCAAGGCGCACCTGGGCGACGCCGTGCGGCTGATTGAGGCGGGCACGCTCGACGAGGCCGTGCGCGCGGCCTACCGCGAGGCGGTCCCGGGGGACACGGTTCTGCTGGCTCCCGCCTGCGCCAGCTTCGACCAGTTCAGCGGCTACGAGCACCGGGGCAGGGTCTTCAAAGAGCTGGTGGGTGAGCTGGAGCAGAAGGCATGATTTCTGACGTTACAACCGCTCCCTCACGGTCGCGGCTCGGAATCGGCTTTGAAGGTTAGGTATGGCGCAAAGAGTCAAGACCGATTGGGTGCTGTTCGGGGTGGTGGTGGGGATGGTGTGCTCCGGTTTGGTGATGGTGTATAGCGCCTCGTCGGTGGTGGCCCAGCAGAAGTTCGGCACGAGCTTCTACTACATTTATCGTCAACTGGCCTGGGCTGTGGCGGCGTTCATCGTCATGATGCTGCTCAAGCGCATGGACTACCGGAGGCTGAACAGCTCGACCTGGGCGTTCGCGTCGATCATGGTGGTGCTGCCGATGCTGGTCGCGGTCTACTTTCTGGACAAACACGCGCACCGGTGGCTGCGCCTCGGTCCGGTCGGGATTCAGCCGTCGGAGTTTGCCAAGCCGGCGCTGATCCTGTTTCTCGCCTACTTCGTGACGGAACGCTCGAAGAAGATCAATGCCGCAAGGACGGTGGTGGGCGCTTGTCTGACGGTCGGCTTGCTGGCGGTTTGCGTTGTCGCCGCCGACCTCGGCACGGCAGCGGTGCTGGTCGCGACGGCCGCGGTGGTGTTCTATGTCGCCGGGCTGGACCGGAAATACATGCGCATCGCGGGTGTGGTGCTGTTGCTCGGAGTGGGGGCGGCGGTCGCCGCCAAGCCATACCGGATGGTCCGGATTTTCGGGTTCTTCGACCCGGACTATTCCACGCTCAACCGGTTCGCCTGGGGACAGAAGGTGAAGACGTATTTGCAGGAGTCTTCCTATCACCACGATCCGGGGTATCATGTGCGGCAGTCGAAGATCGCGGTCGGCAGCGGCGGTGTCACGGGGCTCGGCCTGATGCGGGGCAAACAGAAACTGCTGTACCTGCCCGAGGCGCACACGGATTTCATTTACGCGGTAGTGGGCGAGGAGCTCGGCCTGCTCGGCTCGACCGCGCTGCTGATCCTGTTTATGGTGGTGCTCTGGCGCGGGCTGCAACTGGTGCGAAAGGCGCCGGATGCGTTCGGGCGGTACCTGGCGCTGGGGGTGACTTCGATGGTGGTGGTCCAGGCGCTGATGAACATGAGCGTGGTGCTGGGCCTCGCGCCGACCAAGGGGATTCCGCTGCCGATGATCAGCTACGGCGGCAGTTCGCTCGTGAGCACGCTGGTGTCGATGGGCATGCTGTTGAGCGTGAGCGAGCAGTCGGGATGAGGTTCCTGATGGCCGGGGGCGGCACCGGCGGCCACGTGATTCCGGCGCTCGCCGTGGCGGGGGAGTTGAAGGCCCGGGGCCACGAGGCGTTTTTTGTGGGGACCGCCATGGGAATCGAGGCCAGGCTGGTGCCGGCGGCGGGCTTTGCGATCGAGTTCATCGAGATCGGCGGGTTGAAGCGGGTGGGCGCGGCGCAGATTGTCCGGACGCTCGCGCAATTGCCGCTGGCGACGGCGCGGATGGCGGCGGATTTGGGCCGGCGGCGGCCAGCGGCGGTGTTCAGCATGGGAGGTTATGCGGCCGGTCCGGTGATGCTGGCCGCGTGGGTACGGCGGATTCCGATGGTGCTGATGGAGCCGAACGCAATTCCGGGTTTCACGAATCGCCGGATGGGGCGCCTGGTGGCGCGGGCGCTGGTCAACTTCGAGGAGACGGCCCGTTATTTTCCGCCCGGCAAAGCCGAATGGACCGGCCTGCCGGTACGCCCGGAGTTTTTCGCGCTCGGGCCGAAGCCGCTGGGGAATACGCTGACGCTGCTGATCACGGGAGGGAGCCGCGGCTCGCGGACTCTGAACAACGCCGCGCGAGAGAGCTGGCCGCTATTCCGGGGCTTTCCGGTGCGGATCGTACACCAGACCGGGCGCGAAGCGCACGCGGAAATCGCGCGCGCGTTTCGGGCGAGCGGAGTGGAAGGCGAGGTGGTTCCGTTTATCGAAGACATGCCCGCGGCGTTCGCTTCGGCCGACCTGGTGGTGTGCCGTTCGGGCGCCGGCGCGGTGGCGGAGATCGCCGCGGCGGGCAAGCCGGCCGTGTTCGTGCCCTTTCCGTTCGCGGCCGATGATCACCAGACGCGGAACGCCGAGGTGCTGGCGCGCGCCGGAGCGGCCCGGATGGCAGCGGATCGGGAGTTCACGGGGAAGAAGCTGTTCGAGGAAGTCAGCGCGCTGGCTTCCGCGCCGGAGGCGCTTGAAAGAATGGGCCGGGCGGCGCGAGGCTTCGCGCGGCCGGGCGCGGCCGGGCGCGCGGCGGGGATTCTGGAGGAAGTGGGCGGATGCTCCGCTTAGGAATCGGCAACCGCTCCCTGACGGTCGCGGCTCGGAATCGGAGATTTTGATTGACACGGGCCGCGGAAGCCGAAACAATAGCATAGCGAATTGTTTTTGAGGCCGGAGCAACGTGACTGAGCGGACCAGCGTGACTAAGATGTTTCTCAAGCCGCAGCACCTGCACTTCGTCGGGATCGGGGGCATCGGCATGAGCGGGATCGCCGAGGTGCTGCTCGAACTCGGCTTCACGATCAGCGGCTCGGACCTCCGGCTGACACCGATTACGGAGCATCTCGCGCAAAGGGGCGCGAAGATCCACGAAGGGCACGCGGCTTCAAACGTGGGCGAGGCGAAAGCGGTGGTCATCAGCTCCGCGGTCGGCGAGGAGAACCCCGAGGTGCAGGAAGCGCGGCGGCGGCAGATCCCGGTGATCCCGCGGGGGGAGCTGCTGGCCGAACTGATGCGCCTCAAGCAGGGGATTGCGGTGGCGGGGAGCCACGGCAAGACCACCACGACCTCGATGCTGGCGGCCATTTTGAGCCACGCCGGGCAGGACCCCACGGTTGTGGTGGGCGGGAGGCTGAAGGCGATCGGCGGCTCGAATGCGCGGCTCGGCCAGAGCGATTTCCTGGTGGTGGAAGCCGACGAGAGCGACGGCTCGTTTCTGAAGCTCTCGCCGATTTATGCCATCGTGACGAACATCGACCGGGAGCACCTGGACCACTACGCGTCGATCGAGGAGATCCGCGCCGCGTTCACGGAATTCGTCAACAAGGTGCCGTTTTACGGCGCGGCGGTGCTGTGCCTGGACGATGAAAACGTCCAGCGGATTTTGCCGCGGGTCAACCGGCGGACGATCACCTATGGCACGCGGGCGCAGGCGGACCTGCACGTGACGGAGTGCTCGGCCAGCCACCTGGCGAGCACGTTCCGGCTGGCGGCGCGGGGCGAAGAGCTGGGCCGGTTCGAGCTGCACGTTCCGGGCGCGCACAACATTCTGAACGCCACCGCAGCCATCGCCGTGGCGCGCGAACTGGGGGTTCCGGCGGATGCGGCGCGGCAGGCGCTGGCCGACTTCACGGGGCCCGAACGGCGGTTCCAGATCCGCGGCGAGGAGCGCGGCATCACCGTGGTGGACGACTACGGCCACCACCCGACCGAGATCCGCGCCACGCTGGCGGCGGCGCGGCAGTGCCAGTACCGCCGCGTTCACGTGATCTTCCAGCCGCACCGCTACTCGCGCACGGTACACCTGATGGATGACTTCGCGCGGTGCTTTTACCAGGCGGATTCGGTTTTCATACTGGACATCTACGCGGCTTCGGAGAAGCCGATCGAGGGCGCTAGCGGAGAAGCGCTGGCCGAGCGGGTGCGCTCGTTCGGGCACCGCTCGGTGGAATACGTGGGCACGATCGACAAGGCCATCGAGGCCGCGGTCGCAGCCGCCGAAGAGGGCGACTTGATCATTACGCAGGGCGCCGGAAGCGTTTCGCAGGCAGGCGAGCGCATTCTGGAGACGCTCAGGGCGGTTCATTAGAACTATGGGACGGAAACAGTTAACGCAGCTCAGTCTCATGATTCCGGAGGACGAGCCGGTCGAGCTGTCAAAAAATCCTGGGGACACTCCTGCGCGGGTCCGCAATCCGAACATCCCGCATAGCCGGCCCGGAGTGTCCCCGGATGGTTTGACAGCTCGCGCCAAGGCGGCCGGGAGCCGCTCCAGGTGGAGCCGGACGATGCGGCGCGCGCTTCTTTGGGCGGGCGTTGCGCTGGCAGTGCTGGCGGTCCTTGCCGGCGCGTATCAGGTGGACGAGTTTCTCGCGAGCAACGCGCATTTCATTCTGGCGGGCAGCGCGGATGTGACCGTGGAGGGCATCGTTTATGCGCCCCGCGCCGAGGTGGTGGGGGCGTTTGCGCGGGATTTCGGCCGCAGCGTCTACCTGATGCCGCTGGCGGAGCGGCGCCGCAACCTGCTGGGGATCGACTGGGTGCGGGACGCCACCGTTTCGCGCCGCTGGCCGAACCGCGTTGCAGTGCGAATCTTCGAGAGGACGCCGATCGTGTTCGCGGTGCTTCCGGGCGTGACCTCGAAAGGTTGGGCTGTCTCGGAGACTGCCCTGATCGATGCGGACGGCGTAATCCTGCGGCCACCCGCGCGCGGGCGGTTCAGCCTTCCGGTGTTGTTCGGGGTGTCGCGCCAGGAGGCGCCCGAGGAGCGGCGCGAGCGCGTGCGCCGGGCCTTCGAGATGATTCGCGAGGTCCAGGCCTATACCGGCCAGATCTCGGAGATCGACGTGAGCGACCCGGAGAATCTGACCATCACCGAGGTGGCCGAGGGACGGCCGCTGCGGCTGCGGCTCGGCAACCGGAACTATCTGCCGCGATTGGGCAACTTCCTGAGCCATTACCCCGACATCGGCCGGCGCCTGCCGAACGCACGGACGTTCGATCTGCGCCTGGATGACCACATCACGGCCCAGGACGGAGCAGCCAATGGCCGCTAAACCGGTGTTCGCGGCCGGCGTGGACGCGGGTGGGGCGCACACGCGCTCGGCGATCCTGCTGCTCGAAAATGCGTGCGTGCGGCTGGTGGGATTCGGCCAAGCGCGGTCGCGGGGCTGGAAGCGGGGCCGCATCACGGACCAGAACGCGGTCTCGGAATCGATCCGGCAGGCCGTTCGGGCGGCGGAGGCCGCGGCGGGTGTGTCCATCGAATCGGCGGTGTTCGGTGTCGGCGGCGGGGGCGTGGCCAGCTCGAACGCCCGCGGCGGCTATGAAATGGGGTTCCCGCGGCAGATCGAGCAGAACGATATTATCCGGGTGGTCGAGCGGGCCTCGCGGGTGCAGCTTCAGGAAGATGAGATGCTGCTGCACCTGTTCCCCCAGGATTTCACCGTGGATGGACGGGCCGGGCACCGCAATCCGCGCGGCATGATCGGCTCGCGGCTGGAGGTCTTCGTCCACCTGGTGACGGCCTCCTCGCAGGAACATTACGGACTGGTGGGCGCGGCGAACCAGGCGCACCTGGCGGTCGAAGAGACCGTATTCGAGCCGGTGGCCGCCGCGTATGCGGCGCTGGCGAACGAGAACCGCGACGAGGGCGTGGCGGTGATCGACATCGGGGCGCACTCGACCGATGTGGCCGTCTATTGCGGCGAGGCGCTCCTGTTTTCGTCGAGTCTTCCGGTCTGCGGCGACCATTTTACGTTGGATGTGGCGCGCGGCCTCCTGCTGAGCCGCGACGACGCGGAGTGGATCAAGGAGCAGCACGGTTGCGCGCTGGTGGGCCTGACCGCGGACAACAGCCTGATCGAGCTGCCTTCGACGCCGGATCGTGGTCCGCGGGAAACGAGCCGCCGGGAGCTGAATACCATCCTCGAAGCGCGCGCATTCGAACTGTTCGAATTCGTGGCCAAAGACCTCGAACGGATCGGCATGGAAGAGACGCTGGCCGGCGTGGTGCTGGCGGGAGGCGGCGCACAGTTGCACGGCATGTGCGACGTAGCGGAGCGCGTGCTGCGGTGCCAGGCGCGCAACGGCCTGCCCGTCGGCGTTCAGGACTGGCCGGAGGATCTCGAATCGCCTGAGTGGACCACCGCGGCCGGGCTGGCGATGTATTCGGCGCGGCTGAAGCTGCGCGCCGAACTGGACCGCCGCAAGACCGGACTGCTGGCCGGAATCTTTAAATGACGAAGCTGGAGGACTGAATGACGCTGCTCGACCCGAAGAGCGACAAGCTGAAATACGAGATCGAGGACGAAGACCGGCCGGCCGCCCGTGTGAAGGTGGTGGGCGTCGGCGGCGGCGGCTCGAACGCGGTCGCGCACATGCTGGCGAGCGGCCTGGGCGACGTGGAGTTTTACGTCCTCAATACGGACGTGCAGGCGCTGCGGGCCTCGCCCGTTCCGAACAAGCTGGCGATCGGCTGCGAAGTGACGCACGGCCGGGGGGCGGGCGCCGATCCGGAGATCGGCCGGCAGGCCGCGCTCGAAGACACCGAACGGATCATCGAACTGCTTCAGGGCGCCGATATGGTGTTCGTCACGGCGGGCCTGGGCAGCGGCACGGGAACCGGCGCGGCGCCGGTGGTGGCCTCGCTGGCCAAGGAACTGAACGCGCTGACCGTAGCGGTGGTCACGTCGCCTTTCGCTTTCGAGGGCGCGCGACGGCTGCGGCAGGCCGAGCAGGGATTGGCGAAGCTCACCGAGAGCGTGGATACGGTCATCACGATTCCGAACGAGCGGCTGCTGGCCCTGGCGCCGCGCGGCACGAGCATCCTCGAAGCGTTCCGGCTGGGCCACGACTTTCTGCGGCAGACGGTGCAGGATATCGTCGAGATCGTCACCACGCCCGGGTTCATCAATCGCGATTTCTCGGACGTTCGCTCGACGCTGTGCGGCATGGGGCACGCCGTGCTCGGCACCGCGACGGCCCGCGGCGACAACGCCGCTCTCGAGGCGGCGAAACAGGCGATTGCGTGCCCGCTCATCGAGCAATCCGGCATTCGCGGCGCGCGCAACGTGCTTCTGAATATCACGGGGTCGAGCCGTCTGGGGCTGCACGAGGTGCATGAGGCGTGCCAGATGATCCGCAAATCGACCGAGTACGAGGACGTGCAGTTGAACTTCGGGCTGGTGCTGAACGAAGCGATGGCGGATGCGGTGAAGGTCACGGTGATCGCCACGGGCTTTCCGTCGCGGGCTGGCGCCGTTGAGACCGCCGACAGCGACACCGCGGCGGGCGGCGCGTGGCTGTCGGAGACGGCGCCGGAAGCGGCCGGGCTCGCGATGACCGCCGCTCCGGAGCCGGCCGAGGCGAAGCCCAACGGCGCCCCGCCGCTGCCCGAGCCGGAAGATCTAGACGATCTGGACACGCCGGCGTACCTGCGACAGAGGAGGGTGCTGCACTAGGGAGGGGGACGGCGTGCCGGCCGCACGGCTGAAAAATGGCCGCCCACGCGGGTCCTTGACGGGCCTTCCGGCGGAGTTTCAAGGCTTACCCGTTGTGGACCACGCGGCCAAAACGACCCCCGACTTCTGTCCAAATACGGCTAAATCGTGCAGAGAGGCCGTCGCCTGCCCCGCCGTATTGTATACTCCAATTTCAACAAAGGAGGTGCTCTTGCTCGCGCTTTTCGTGCAGTCATCGCAATCCTATGGGCGGGCTCCCCTGGTCTGGGTCATTATCCTGATAGTGGCCACGATCGCCTGTTTTGTGATGTATTTCTCCGTCTTTGGGTTCTCCAGTCCGGCTGCGGTTCGGAGTGCAGCACGTCGTGGTCGCTATTGGCATCTGGACCCGCGCGCCACAATTGGCGGTCTTGTAGGTGGTCTTGTAGGTGCGGTTGTTGGGTACTTGCTGGGTACGTCTCCCTTACTGTCCTTTGGAGACGTTCTTCAGAGGGGCGCAAACCTTCAGGGCATCGGCGCTCTGATGCGTCCAGCGGCGGAAGCCGCATCCAACTGGATGATCGCGGGTGCTATCGTCGGGGCTGTTGGAGGGCTTATCCTCGCTTATTTGACTTCGAGCCGCTCATCGGCCGCCCCCGCGGAGACGTTACCGGGATGCCCGAACTGCGGTGCCCCGATTTCCTCCTGGATGGAATTCTGCGGCAAGTGTGGAAGAAGCCTTGCCCTAACGACTTGCCGCAAGTGTGGCAAGCCAGTGCCTCCGAATCAAGAATTCTGCGGCGCGTGCGGGACGCGAGTTACGTAGGATTGGCAGCCGCCAGCGGCGCGAACTCGCGCCCACCTGTGCGCATAGCGCGCTATGATTTGAAACGGCCTACGCGAGTTCGAGCCGCTTTAGCTTGATCCGGCCGGCGCGAACGTGGGCAAGATCATACTGCGCCTGTTGCACAAGCCAGCTCTCGGCGCTGCCGCCAAACACCTTGGACAGCCTGACGGCCATTTCGGGCGAGATTCCGCGCTTCTCGTTTACCAGCTCCGATAGCGTGGTGCGCGTCACTCCGAGGGCGGCGGCGGCGTTCGTGATGCTCAAGCCTAGAGGCTCAATGCACTGGCGCAACACAAAACCTCCGGGGTGCGGGGGACTCTTCATCGGCATGGTTCAGGCTCCTTTCAGTGGTAATCCGCGTAATCGACGTCAAAGGCGTCGGGGCCAACAAAGCGAAAAATCACCCGCCAGTTTGCGCGTACCGTTACGGCCCAAAAACCTTTGAACTCGCCTGTGAGCGGATGCAGCCGGAAACCGGGCATATCCATGTCAGCCACGACGCGGGCCGCGTCGAGCCTCGCGAGAATATCGCGGAGCTTAACAGCATGTTCCGCGAAAACGCCGCGCGGGTCGTCGTCTTCATACAGGCGCTTCAGCCCCTTGTGGCGTATCGACCGAATCATTTTGGAGCGTAACGCGTTACGTTACGGATGTCAAGCGGATTATCCCGTCCGTTCAGCGAGTGTCCAATTTCCGCCGGGTCTCACTAATGGGGACCGCCTCAAAATGTGTTCGCATGAGTGCGGACACGGCACGCTGAGAGCGCGCGCCACGGCAACCGGGTATGATGTTGTATTGCCGAGCCGGAGGTGGCGATGAAAGGCGTAGTGCTCGCCGGCGGAACCGGAAGCCGTCTGTTTCCGCTGACCAAGATCACGAACAAGCACCTGTTGCCGATCTACGACAAGCCCATGATCTTCTACCCCATCCAAACGCTGGTGGAGGCGGGGATCCGGGACATTCTGATCGTGACCGGCGGCAGGAACGCCGGAGATTTCCTGCGGCTGCTCGGCAACGGCAAGGAATTCGGCCTGGCGCACCTGAACTACACTTACCAGGAGGGCGAGGGCGGCATCGCCGAGGCGCTGGCCCTGGCCGAGCACTTCGCCGACGGCGACCGGATCTGCGTGATTCTCGGCGATAACATCATCGAGGGCTCCATCCGCGGGGCGGTGGACGCATTTCTCGGGCAGCCCGAAGGCGCGCGGATTCTGCTGAAACGGGTTCCGGACGCCGAGCGCTTCGGAGTCGCCGAAATCCGCGACGACCGGATCACGGGGATCGAGGAGAAGCCGAAGCATCCCAAGTCCGACTATGCGGTGACGGGCATCTATCTCTATGATGGAACGGTGTTCAACAAGGTCCGCGGGCTGGTCCCCTCCGGGCGCGGGGAACTCGAAATCACCGATGTGAATAACGCCTATATCCAGGACGGTACGATGAGTTTTTCGTTTCTCGAGGGCTGGTGGACCGACGCCGGCACCTTCGAGTCCCTGCTGCGCGCCGGGAATCTGGTGGCGAAGACCCGCCGCGAAGCTCCCGCGCTCGCCACCCCGGGAGGCGTGCGGAAGTGAGGGGCGGGGATGCGGCTTCGGGAAAGGCGCGCGCGCTGGTCGCCGTGTCCGGGTCGCTCGAGCTACTTTATCCGGAATGCGAGAAAGGGATAGGTTCCGTGATCCAAGCGCCCGACTCGCCCGAACTGATCGAGGGAGTACGCATTCGCCCGTACACACTTTGGCCCGACGACCGCGGGTATTTCCTCGAAGTGGCGCGGATGGGCCAGGGGCTGGCCGCCGGGTTCCCCGCGGCAAGCACCCAGGTTTCCGCCGCGCAGAGCTACCCGGAAACCATCAAGGCGTTTCACTATCACCTGCACCAGACCGATTGCTGGACCCCGGCGACAGGCATGCTGCAGACGGCGCTGGTAGACCTGAGGGACGGCTCGCCGACCTTTGGGGCGCGGAACACGATCTACGTGGGAGCGCTGCGGCCGTGGCAGATCCTGATTCCGCCCGGCGTCGCGCACGGGTATAAAGTGATCGGACCCGGGCCGGCCCTGCTGGTGTATATGACCGACAGGCTTTACGACCCCGCCGACGAGGGCCGGATCGCATTCGACGATCCGCGGATCAACTACGATTGGGAGACGCAACACAAGTGAGGCTGCCACCTCGATTTGTGGAAAAATCCGGGGGACACCCCTCTAAGCGCGGCAAGGCCGCGGTTTTGGATTGCCAGCCCGGAGTGTCCCCGGATTTTTTCGCTTGAACCATGAAACTGCTCGTCACCGGCGGCGCCGGATTCATCGGATCGGCTTTTGTGCGTCTGTTGCTCTCCGGCCGCTCCCCGATCGAACTGGTCAACCTGGATAAGCTCACCTACGCGGGCAACCTGGAGAATCTGGAGCCGATGGCGGCGGACCCGCGCTACCGCTTCGTGCGCGGGGACATTTGCGACGCCTCGCTGGTGCATTCGATCCTCGAGGATTTCGCGGCGGACGCGATCGTACACTTTGCAGCCGAGTCGCACGTGGATCGCAGCATTTTCGCGCCGCAGCCGGTGTTTGAGACTAATCTCCGCGGCACCTTCACGCTGCTCGAGGCGGCACGCACGCACCACATCGGGCGCTTCCTGCACGTCTCGACCGACGAGGTGTACGGCAGCGTGCCCGAGCCCCTGGTCGCGGACGAGGGCTTCCCGCTGCGCGCGAGCAGCCCGTATTCGGCGGCCAAGGCCGGCTCCGATCTGCTGGCTCTTTCCTATTTCACCACCTACCGGCTTCCGGTCCTGGTTACGCGGGCGTCGAACAACTACGGCCCGTATCAATTTCCGGAGAAGCTGATTCCGCTGATGATCTCGAACGCGCTGGACGGCCTGCGGCTCCCGGTGTACGGCGACGGGCTGAACGTCCGGGACTGGCTGTTCGTCGAAGACCACTGCCACGCGCTGGCCGCGGTGCTCGAGCGCGGCCGGGAGGGCGAAGTTTACAACATCGGCGGCAATCGGGCGCTGCCGAACATCGAGGTCGTGCGGAAGATCCTGCGCGCGACCGGGAGGCCGGAGAGCGCGATCGAATACGTTCGCGACCGGCCCGGACACGACCGGCGCTACGCCATCACGAGCGAGAAGACGGCGCGTGAGACGGGCTGGCAGCCGCAGACCGGTTTCGAAGAGGGCCTGGCGATCACCGTGGAGTGGTACCGCCGGCATTCCGGCTGGGTCGAGCGCGTCAAGTCCGGCGAGTACCAGAGCTACTACGACCGCAACTACCGCGATCGCGAGCTGGAGCTTGGTCAATTGCGGAAGCCGTAGGTCATGAGAGTGGCGCTCGATGGGACGCCGCTGACGCTGGCCAGCGGAGGCCTGCGCCGCTACGTGGCGGAGTTGAGCTGCGCCCTCGCCGGGGAATTTCCCGGGGACACATTCCTACTGGCGTCCAACGCCGGTTTCAAGCTCCCGGAAGGCGCGCCCGCAAACCTCGCGCCAGCTCCCGGGCCGGGGAACGCGATCGAGCGCCGCTGGTGGAGTTGGGGTGTGAACCGGCTCGTCGATCGCGAGAGAATCGACGTGTTCCACGGCACTAATTTCGAGGTGCCGTACTTGCCGGCCAGGCCGGGCGTTCTGACCCTGCACGATCTCTCGCCCTGGGATGACGTTGCGGAGCGCGGGCGGGCGCAACGCGTCCGCTCCCGGACCCCGGCCCTGATCCGGCTGGGCATCGCCGGCATGATCATCACCCCGACCGAAACGATCCGGCGACAGGCGATCGAAACTTTTCGCATTCACCCGGACCGCGTGGTGGCGGTCCCTGAAGCGGCGGCGGCATCGTTCGAGCCGGCCGGCTGCGTCCCCGCCGCTCCTTACTTCCTGTATGTGGGCGCGGTGGGACATCGCAAGAACGTTGCCACCGCCATCGAGGCGTGGCGAGAAGTGCGGAAACGGCATGCGGTTGATCTGGTCCTGGCGGGCGACGAGCGCGCCGATTTTTTTCCCGAGCCGGGTTTCCGGGCGCTCGGGGTGGTGGATGACCGGCGCCTGGCCGAACTTTACTCCGGCGCGGTGGCGCTGCTTTATCCTTCCCTCTACGAAGGATTCGGCCTTCCGGTTCTGGAGGCGATGCAGTGCGGCGCGGCGGTCATCACGTCGCGCGATCCGGCCGTCGCCGAGGTTGCCGGCGACGCCGCGGTGCGGCTTGATGCACGGGACGTGCGCGCCTGGGCCGAGGCGATGGCCTTCGCGGTCGAAAATCCCGAATGGCTCGCTGACCTGCGGGCGAAATCGCTCGAGCGGGCCCGCGGGTTCTCCTGGCGCAACACGGCGCGCCTCACGCGGGACGTCTACGACGAGGCGATCCGGAGATTCGGTGCCTGACGCCCTGGTGGTGAGTCCCGAGGCGCCCTATCCGTTGGCGGGTGGCGGCGCGATGCGGACGGCGTCGATCCTCGAATACCTCGCGCGTCGCTATACGCTCGATATCATTCTGTTTCGTGAGCCCGGTGCGCCCGACCCGCGGTCGTCGTTTCCGGCGGGCATGGCCCGCAATGTGCACACGATCGATCTGCCGTATCACTCCCAGCGGTTCCACGTGCGCGCGTCGCGGAACCTGGTTCGCTTTTTGTATGGCCGCCCTCCGCTGAACGATCGCTTCGGCGGGTTTCAAGAGGACTTTTCCCGTTGTCTCGCCGGCCGGAGGTACGACCTCGCCGTGGTGGAGCACTTCTGGTGCGCACCTTACTGGGAGCAGGTGGCGCCGCACGCCGCCAGAACCGTTCTGGACCTGCACAATGTGGAGTCGGTGTTGTACAGGCGATTGGGAGCGCTGGCCCGGCCGGCCGAGTCGCTTCTATTCTCCAGGTTTGCCGCCGCGGCGCGGCGGATGGAACACCGGTGGATTCCGCGTTTTTCTTCCGTGCTGGTCACGTCGGACCAGGATGCGGCCCGCGTTGGCGACATCGCTCCCGGGGCCGCGATCTGGCTGTACCCAAACGCAATTCCCGCTACGTCTCAGCCTCGTGTAGCCGAAGAGGAAGTGGTCATTTTCTCCGGCAGCCTGGGGTACCAGCCGAACATCTCCGCGGTCAGGTTTTTCCGCAACGAGATTTGGCCGGTATTGCGCAATCGCTGGCCGTCGCTCAGGTGGCGGCTGGTGGGAAAGAATGCCGAGGCTGTCGCAACTTATATCAAAGGGGATTCGCGCATCGAGACCACAGGCCCGGTCGAGAACGCCGTTGAGGCGCTGGCGGCGGCGCGTGTGGTGGCGGCTCCCCTGCTTGCAGGCAGCGGCACTCGCATGAAGATCATTGAAGCCTGGGCCGCCGGCCGGGCGGTCGTTTCGACGGCAATCGGAGCGGAAGGGTTGCCCGCCCGCGATGGAAAGCACCTCCTGGTGGCGGATTCCGCCACGTCTTTCGCAGACGCGGTTTCGCGCTTGCTCGAATCTAGTGAACAACGCCGCCGGATTGGCGCGGCTGGACGGGCTCTGTATGAACAACAATTCACGTGGAATCGCGCCTGGGATGTCCTGGCACAGCATGGGATCTGAACTCCGTTTTCCACGTGCCCACCGCACCCTGGGTATACTGAGGCAAGACCCGATGCGTTTCTCCGTGGACGCACACGCGATCGGATGCCATCTTACGGGCAACGAGGTTTATGTCCGCAATCTTCTCGACGCGTTTGCCGCGCTAGACGACAGATCTGAGTTCATTGCCTACGTCTCGACGCCCGAGGCGGCCGAGGCGGTTCCGCGCCAGTTCACCCGCTCGAGGATTTCGCGGGATCCGTACGTACGGATCGGGATCGACCTGCCGCTGCGCTTGCGCGCCGACCGTCCGGACCTGCTGCACGTACAGTACACCGCCCCATTGGTTTGTTCCGTGCCGATCGTCGTGAGCGTACACGATGTGAGTTTCCTCGAACGCCCGGAGTATTTCACGTTTCCGCGGGCCTTGCAATTGCGGCTCACCGTACGCAGCACGATTGCGCGAGCGGCCCGCATCATCACGGGCAGCGAATTCTCGCGCAACGCGATCGCGCGGGCTTACGGTCTGGATGACGAGAAGATCACCGTAGTTCCGAACGCCGTATCGGCGGCCTTCCGCCCGCTGCCCCGCGCGGACTCCGGCTTCTGGGCCGCGCGGCGGTTCGGGATTCCGGGGCCGTTCATCCTGACGGTGGGCGATCTGCAATCCCGGAAGAACCAGGCGGGACTGGTCCGCGCGTTTGCCGAAATGGTCCGGGCTTATCCCCGGCTCAAGCACCACCTCGTGCTCGCGGGGAAAGAGAGCTGGCACGCCGCCGAGGTGCGCCGGGCGGCCCGAAGCTCCGGCGTTGCGGAGCGGATTCATTTTACCGGTTTTGTATCCGATCCGGAACTGCTCCAGCTCTACAACGGTTGCGAATTCTTCGTGTTTCCGTCGTTTTATGAGGGTTTTGGGCTGCCCGTTCTCGAGGCGATGGCGTGCGGGCGTGCGGTTGCCTGCTCGAACTCGACGGCGGTGCCCGAGGTGGCGGATGGCGCTGCCATCCTGTTTGACCCGCACTCTACCGAACAAATGGTCCGTGCCATGGCGGACCTGGCGCTGGATGCCGAACTCCGCGCCCGCATGGGCCGGCTGGGCTTGCAGCGCGCGGCACAGTTCACCTGGCGGAAGACCGCCGAAAAGACATTGGAAGTTTACTACGAGGTCGCGGCGGCACGGGAGCGCGTGGTGTCCGTCCCGGAGTTCTCTGCCTCCGTCTTGAAATGATGAGGCTTGTGGGGGTGTTCGCGATCGCGCTGTGGCCCGTGTTAGCGGCTGGCGAAGTGGTCCGGCCCGCTGCGGACCGGGCGCGGGAGCCGGCAAAGATTCCCTTCAGTGACGAATCACTCCACTATTCGATAAACTGGCCGAGCGGTCTGAGCGTGGGTGAAGCACAGATGCAGGCGTCGCGCTCTCAGGCCCGCTGGAGCTTCGCATTTTCAGTGGATGCAGCGTTTCCCGGAGCTTCAGCCATGGACAGCTATCATTCCCTTGCGGCGGGGGACTTCTGCTCGGCCGAGTTCACGAAGCAGTCTACCCATGGCAAGCGGAAGGCCTTCGAGAAAACCGTTTTCGATTCGCGGAACGGAACGGCTACGCGCGAAACGCTCGACGGCGGCGGCAGCTCCCGGATGGAGGTGTCCAATTGCGCGCGCGACGCGCTGACCTTCCTGTTTTATCTTCGCCACGAGCTGGCCGACGGCCGGCTGCCCAGGCCGCAGACCGTGTATTTTGGCGCGCCTTACCAGGTTCGGCTCGAGTTCGGCGGAGAGCAGACGGTGCGGGTGAACGATCAACCGGCCGTGGCGGAGCGCGTGATGGCGGCCGTAAAAGGCCCGTCGTCGGACGCGACGATCGAGATGTTCTTCGCCACCGACGCCGCGCGTACTCCGTTGCTGGTGCGGGTGCCACTGGCAGCCGGCAGGTTCTCCCTCGAACTGGAGCGGTAGGCCGCTTGGACTATATGAAGGAGGCCCGCGCCACGCCGTTTGATGACACGCGACACTGACATGCGCGTCGCTTTCTTCTCGCCGATGCCCCCGGCAAAATCCGGCATTGCCGACTACTCGGCGGCGCTCGTGGGGCCGCTGGGCCGCCGGGTGGAAGTGGAAGTGTTCGACTCGGCGCCGGCCGCCTACGATCCCTCCCGTTTCGACATGGCGCTGTATCAGATCGGCAACAACCCCTATCACGAGTTCGTGTACCGGATGGCGCTCGGCCACGCGGGCGTGATCGTGCTGCACGAAGCCAATCTGCACTACCTCCTGGCGGACCTCACCATCCGGCGCGGCGATTGGGACGCTTACATCCGCGAGATCGAATACAACGCGGGCCCCGAGGCGCTCACGCACGCGCGCCGCGTGCGCGCGCTCGAAGTGGGGCCGGACTACGAAGGCATTCCGATGACGCGCCGGATTCTGGAGTCGGCACGCGGCGTCATCGTACACAGCAGCGCCGTCGAGGAGCACGTGCGCAACGCGGGTTTTCGCGGGCCGGTGGCGCGCATCCCGCACGGCTCCTGGATGCCGGAGGCCGACCGCTGGGCGTACCGCGAACGGCTGGGCGTCGAAGAAACAACGCCGCTCATCGGGATTTTCGGCTTTCTGAAACCGTACAAGCGCATCCCCGAATCGCTGCGGGCGTTCCGGCGCCTGTTGCGAGTCGAGCCGCGCGCCAGGATGATCCTCGCCGGAGAACCACACCCGGATTTTCCGGTGGAATCCGTCATCCGCACGCTGGGACTGGAGGGCAGGGTGCGCGTGCTCGGCTTCGTGGATATCGCGGATTTCACGGGCTACATGGCCGCGTGCGACATCCTGTTGAACCTCCGCTACCCGACCGTGGGCGAAAGCTCAGGAAGCCTGCTGCGCGCGTTTGGCCTCGGAAAGCCGGTGCTGGTTTCCGACGTTGGCTCGTTCCGCGATCTTCCGGACGATACCTGCTTCAAGGTGCGGGCGGGACCGGCCGAGGAAGACGAGATCTTTGAGTACCTGAACCAGCTTGTCTCGCGGCCGGAACTGGCGAAGGCGTTGGGCGCGCGGGCGCGCGCGTGGGTCGAGCACGAGTGTACCTGGGATCGGGTGGCGGAGCGGTACGCCTGTTTCCTGGAGGCAGTCGCCGGAGGCAATCCGGCGCTGCTCGAGGACACGCCTGCGCGCGTCCACACGCCGAACATTCCGCGCAGCCGGCCCGGAGCGTCCCCGGATGCTTTGATTCTCGAATGGTCGCCGCCGGAGCCGCTGTTCCGCGAGTACGTCGATACGCACCTGACGCGGCTGACGAAGACGCTGACGATCATTCCGCCCGGCGGCCCCGGCGACCGGATTCTGGAGATGGGAGCGTACCTCCAGATCACGCCCGCACTGAGCAGCCGGCTCGGCTACGGCGAGGTGCGCGGGTGCTACTACGGCAAGCTGGGAGAGGTGGAGCACCGGTCGGTGGTGTCGGCGGAGGGCGAGCGTTTCGAGTGCGACCTGGATTTGTTCGACGCCGAGAAGGACACGTTCCCCTATCCCGGCGCGTATTTTTCGACGGTCCTGTGTTGCGAGCTGGTGGAGCACCTCTTCGAGGACCCGATGTACATGATGTCGGAGATCAACCGCATCCTGCGGGAGGGCGGCCATCTGGTGCTGACCACGCCCAACATCGCCTCCCTGCGAGCGATCTCGGCGATTCTGCAGGGCTACCATCCCGGCCTGTTCCCGCAGTACATCAAGCGGTCGGAAGACGGGCACGTAGACCCGCGGCACAACCGCGAGTACACCCCGCGCGAGATTCGCCAGCTCTTCGAGGCCGCGGGGTTCGAGGTGACGCGCCTCGAGACCGGACCGTTCCGCGACCAGCCGCGGCCCGAACTGGCCTGGGTGAGCCGCCTGCTCGACCGCCACGGCCTGTCGCGGGAGCTTCGCGGAGACGGCATCTACGCGGTCGGACGAAAGACCGGGCCCGTCCGCAGCCGCCACCCCGAATGGCTGTACGCTTGAGGAGCGCATGACGCCGGTCCGAATCCGCATCGAGAACACGTCCGCCGAAGTGTGGAAGGCGGAAGACGGGTACGCGGCCAGCTACCAGGTGTTTGACCCGGAGACGGAGACGTTGGTTGCCGAAGGGCCGCGGAAGCTGCTCGCGCGCGATCTCAAGCCGGGAGAAGCGGTGGAGATCGACGTTCAGGTGGAGTTTCCTCCCGAGCCCGGCCGCTACCGCGCGTTTGTTTCCGGAATGCGCGAACACGTGGGGTGGTTTTACGAGCGCGGGGCGCCATTCGTCGCGCTGGACGCCGAGGTCGCCGGCGGGCGGGCGATTTTGATCCGGAGCAAGCTGACAAGGGCGAGCCAGCTCCGGCGGCGGAATCTCTTGCGCTCCGCCGGGCGGGCGTTCCAGTATCCCGTACTTTCGATCTGGCGGAATCGCAGCCTGATTCGCTCGATGGTACGGCGCGACATCCTGGGCCGCTACCGCGGATCGTTCGGCGGCGCTTTCTGGACCCTCCTGAACCCTCTGCTGCTGATGGCGACGTATTTCTTCGTCTTCGGCATCGTGCTGCGGGCGCGTTTCGGCAACGATCCGAGCAAGGCCGGCTTCGTGCTCTACTTCCTGTGCGGCATGCTGCCGTGGCTGGCGTTCAGCGAAGCGGTCGGGCGCGCCCCTTTCGTGATCCTCGAGCACCGGAATTTTGTGAAGAAGCTGGTATTTCCGCTCGAAACACTGCCGGTGAATCTGGTTCTGGCGGGACTGGTGACCGAAGTCTTCGCGCTCGCGATCTTCGTGGCGTTTCTGCTGTTCGCGCGCGGGGGCGTGCCGGCGACGGTGTTGTGGCTCCCGGTGCTGGCGGCGCCGCAGGTGCTGTTCACGCTGGGCGTGGTGTGGATTCTTGCGGCGCTGGGAGCTTATCTGCGGGACCTGGGCCAGATCAACGGTTTTCTGCTGACGCTCTGGTTCTTCCTGACGCCGATCTGCTATCCGGTGGAGTCGCTGCCGCGCGACCTGCTATGGGTGTTCTCGAAGAACCCGATGTACGTATTGGTACAGGGCTATCGCAGCCTGTTCCTCGAAAGCCGGCCGCCGGCTTTCGCTCCGCTCTGGAGATTCTGGATTCTTTCGGTGGCGCTCTTCTTCGCAGGCCACGCACTGTTCTACAAGCTCCGCAAGAGCTTTGCGGACGTGCTGTGAGGTTGGGCGGCTGCCTCAGGGGGTATCCGATCACCAATGAGCGCGGCAGGCCTCCGCTATATGCTTCGAAAGGAGCTTCTGCGCCCGCGTCTCGAAGTGGTGACGGAATCTGACGATTCCGACCTTGCGCGTGCCGCGCTGGCCGGCAATTCGGATGAAGCGGCAGCCCGGCACCGGCTGCACCGCCATGGCGGGAACGGCGGAGACGCCCATCCCCGCCGAGACCATCGCGAGAATGGTCGGAAACTGCCCGCTTTCGAAGGTCACCTTGGGCCGCACGTTGGACTCGCGGCACCCCGCGATCACACTGTCGCGAAAGCAGTGCCCTTCCTTGAGCAGCAGAAACGGGTCGTTCTTGAGATCCGCGAAGCGGATAGTCTTCTGATTGGCCCGGGGGTGTTGCTCCGGCAGCACGGCGAAGAAGCGCTCCTCGAAAAGGCCGACCGACGACATCTCGCCGCCCGGAACAGGCAGAGCCACGAGAGCCAGGTCGATCGCGCCCTGGCGCAGGCGCTCCAGCAGCATGGGCGTGACGTCCTCGACGACCTTCACCGTGACCAGCGCGTGCCGCCGGGAGAAACCGCTGAGCAGCCGGGGCAACAGGTATGGCGCGATGGTGGGGATGACGCCAAGCACCACGTCGCCCTTTTCCTCTCCGGCCAGCTCGAGCATTTCCGTCCTGGCCTCATCGAGCTCACGCAGGATGCGCTCGGCCTTGGGCAGGAACTCCCTTCCGAAGACGGTGAGCTGGGCGGATCGCGGCAACCGGTCGAAGAGCCGCGCGCCCAACTCCGCTTCGAGCTTGAGGATCTGCTGCGAGAGCGAGGGCTGCGCCACGTGTTCGGCCGCCGCCGCCCGCGTGAAGGTTCCGTTTCGCGCCACTGCGCGGAAGTAACGAAGCTGGTGGATCTCCATAAGCAAATCCTATGGCAACAATAGGAAACAGATCTTTTACCTTGACATGATTTTCTCATAAGCTGGGCGTGGAGGGTTATGTCATGGCCGAGAAGACAGTGAAAGCAGGCGACGTCACCCAGCGAGTGGGCGTCGAGGTGATCCGCGCGCACGGCGTTGACGTGGATAAGCTGATTAAGATGCTGGTGGCCAACGCCGCGGCGGAATTCGCGAGCACGTATTATTACTACACGATCCTGCGCATGAACCTCGCCGGACACGAGGATTACAAGGAGATCTGCGAGGATGCGCGGCTGGAAGACCGGGCGCACTGGGAGCTGATTGTGCCGCGCATCTACGAACTGGGCGGGAGCCTTCCCAACGACCTGAAGGCGTTCCACGACCAGGCCGGCTGCGCCGCCGCGAAACTCCCCGATCCGCCGACAGCGGTGAACATTCTGACGCTGCTCCTCGAATCGGAGCGTTGCGCGATTCGAAGCTGGACCGCGGTGTGCGACATGACCTTCGGCAAGGACCCGCGGACGTACGACCTGGCGGCGCGTATTCTGAACGAAGAGATCGAGCACGAAGCCTGGTTCATCGAGCTGCTGGCGCACGAGCGCGATGGGAAGTCGGTGCCCTCGGGCCACTTCCGCCGCGGCGAGCCGGGCGAAGCGCCGTACAGCAAGAACAGGGGGTTCTATAACCCGTAGCCGCCGAGGTTTCGAGGTGGTCCTGGAGACGCCGGAAGGTCTCCGGACGGTCCAATGCAGCGAGGATGAGTATGTGCTGGATGCCGCTCGGCGCGGCGGCGTCGAGCTTCCGCTGATTTGCCACCAGGGCCGGTGCTTGACTTGTGCCGGCAAGCTGCTGGCGGGAGAGGTGGATCAGTCGGACGCGGATCTGTATTTCCCGGAAGATCGCGCGCGGGGCTTTATCCTGCTGTGTACGGCGAAGCCGCGCAGCAATCTGCGCATCCTCACGCACCAGCAGAGCGAGATGCGCAGGCATCGGACGGCCCTCGGTTTGCCGGCTCCTTATGCTTGAGAGCGGGCGCCGGTCACCATTTCATTTGGTCCATGCGCTGGAGAATGCGAGCGCTGTAGACGTTCATGCGGGCGGGCTTGCGGCGGCGCGGGGCGGGTAGAATCGCCGCGAGGCGCGCGCCCTCGCCGCGGCTCACCTGCGCCGCGGAGATCCGGTAGTAGTAACGCGCGGCGGCTTCCGCGCCGTAGACGCCGGGCCCCCATTCGACCACGTTTATATAGAGCTCGAGAATGCGCCGTTTCCCCAGGATCAGCTCAGCCAGCGGGACGATGGGAGTTTCGAGCGCTTTGCGGACCGGCGAGCGCCAGGTGGTCAGGAACAGGTTCTTGACGAACTGCTGGGTGATGGTCGAGGCGCCGCGGATATGCCCGTCTTCGAGGCCGTCCTCGACCGCGTTCTCCATCTGATGCCAGTCGAACCCGTGGTGCTGATAGAAGCGGGCATCCTCGGCGGCAATCACGGCGTGCTCGAAGCCGGGCGAAATCCGGGCGAGCGGCACGAACGAGTAACGCTTGGTGTATTTCGTCCGGTGTATCCAGGATTCGATACGCCGCTCGATGTGCACCGACGTAAACGGCGGATTGAACCACCGCAGCGCCACTAGGCAGAGCGCGGCAAAGCCGTAAAACAGGGCCGCGGCCGCGAGCAGCCAGCCGAGAGCGCGGAAGACGATGCGTCGCTTGGGCGTGCGCCTGGCCCGCCGTGGCGCAGTCTTCGAAGCGAAAGGCACCCTTCAGAATACGACTCAGAGCGTCACAAGAAAAGGGCTTGACTGCGGCCCCGCACTATGCTAGGTTTCTAGCATATTGCTAGATATTCAGCATCGAGGTGCAGGGCATGAAGAAGCCTGAGATCCGCAATCTTAGCCGCCGCGAGCGTCAGATCATGGATATCCTCTTTAGCCGCGGCCGAGCTACCGTATCGGAGATACACCAGGCCATGTCCGACGCGCCCAGCTACTCGGCGGTTCGCGCCACGCTGCGCATTCTTGAAGAGAAGGGGCAGGTGCGGCACCAGGAAGAGAACCTGCGTTACATGTACGTGCCCACGGTCGCGAGGGAGAAAGCGACCCGCTCCGCCCTCGATCACCTGCTCGAGACGTTTTTTGACGGCTCGCCCGAGAAGGCTGTCGCCGCGCTACTGGACGCTTCGGCGTCAAAGCTCTCTTCCGAAGAGTTGGACCGGATCGCGGACCTGATCGAGAAAGCCCGCAAGGAAGGACGCTGATTATGTTCGCAAATACGACATCATTTACACTGAATCCCCGCAGCCGCACGCTCGTGCTTACGGGCCTGGCGGTTGCAGCCGCCGTGACACTCGCAATCGCCGCGGTACGCCCCGCGGCCGCCGAAGACCGCCAATCCCCGGAAGTGGCGGCGGGGCCCAGCGATCTCGAGTCGAAAGCCCTGGCCGCCTCGGCCGCTTACGAGTTCGACGAAGCCGCAGCACTCCTCCGCGACGCGCTCGAAGCGCGAAAACAGCAGTTCGGCGAGAACTCGATCGAATACGCGAGGGGTCTTGCGAAGTTGGGAGCTCTCAACGCCACGTGGGACCGGTCGAAGGATGCCGCGGAGTACTACGCGAAGGCGCTTCCGCTCCTGGAACGCCATCTGGGAGCGAACGATCCTGAACTATTCGCGCCGTTGCGTTTTCTCGCGCTCGATGCACAGGTACGAGAGGACATTCCGCAAGCCGAGAGCTTTTATCAGCGCGCCGTCGAGATCCAGAGATCCAACCATATAGCAGGACCGGATGCGGCGCTCGCGCTGAACGACCTGGCGATTCTCAAGCTTGGGAAAGGCGATTTGTCCTCGGCTTCGCAACTTCTCGACGAGGCGCTCGCCGCAGTTCCCAAGGACTCGCCGGAGCGGGCGGCTGCTTTCACGACCCGAGCTGAGGTCCTGCATCGGCTCGGCCGGGGTGCCGAAGCCGACAATGCCTTTGCCGCGGCGCTTCGCCTGGTCGGCAGATCTGTGCAAGCTCCGGTGACACGGGGCGAAGGAGTCCTCCAAATCGGACCGGGTGTCAGCGGCCCGAGGCCGCTCGTCAGGGGTGAGCCGGAGTACAGCGCTGAAGCGCACATCAACAAACTTCAGGGGACGGTCAAATTCTCGGTTGTGATCGGCGCCGATGGTCACGTCCGAGACCTCCGAGTGACACAATCACTTGGCCTGGGGCTGGATCAGAAGGCGGCGGAAGCGGTCCAGCGGTGGCGTTTTGGGCCGGCACGGAAGGATGGCCAGCCCGTCAGCGTGATGGCCTTTATCGAGATCAGGTTCAAGCCGAATCGCGATCAATTCACGAGCGAACTCGACCGGGCTAAGTCTTCACCAGCGCCGACGCCCCGTCAGGTGGAGGTTGCCGGGCCCACTTGGAGTCAACCCAAGAACACCCTGCCCGATTTTTCCCTTGTGGACATGGACGGTAAGCGATGGAAGCTGGCGGAGTTGCGGGGCAGGGCGGTGTTGATCAACGTTTGGGCCACCTGGTGCCTCCGATGTCACCTAGCAGGCTGCTGAAAAACCGGCCGGCCAAGGAGATTTGCCGGTTCTGTAAGCGGTTTTGCACTTATCGAAGCGTTCTCGGGCGGTAAGCGGCCCGGCTGCCGTGCTGAAAAACACCGTTTT
>Ga0326727_10003328_pt1 | contig 51790 bp, 46 predicted proteins | sample MB2enrmetagenome_FD_207643 | JGI IMG/M metagenome (GOLD analysis project Ga0326727, IMG submission 207643) | Lab enriched peat soil microbial communities from McLean, Ithaca, NY, United States - MB29MY | ecosystem: Environmental > Terrestrial > Soil > Wetlands > Peat | place: USA: New York...
CGCTACGACAAAACCGCGTGCAATTTCCTGGCCGCCGTCTACCTCGTAGCCGCTGCGATTTGGTTAATTTGATGACACGCCCTAGGATTCTGCCGCCGCAAAGTAGTTCACTCGGCGATTTGAACCAAACGTCCGGCAAAGGCCGAACCTATCTCAACTCCGATGATGTCCCTTCTCGCCCTGATCGGAGAACATCTTCTCAACACCGCCGCGGCGGCTAAGGAGGATTCAAATGCAACAAGGTATCCTCACCACCAAGAGTCGGCTCGAAGGGCCTGATGTCTGGCAGTTCCGTTGGTCGGAGAAGGCCCCCAAAGCGATGCGCTGGATTTCGCCGCGCAGTTCCATGTCAGCGTCGGTCTCAGCTGAGTGAAATGGGGATGGGCAGGCTCATTTGCTTTTCGACGTAGTGGTAGACGAGCCGCGGGCAGTCAATGCTTGCAGCCTCTGCTGCTCCTCGACGTGTTGCAAGCATCCCCGCAAAAAATCGATCTCCACCGCCTGTCGGCCAACCTTCCGCTCCAGCGCAGCGATGCGATCTTTGTCGGCCCGGCTCCGGTCTGGTCCGGTGAACGCCTTGGCGCCAAACTCCTGCAGTTCGCGCCGCCAGCGATGCAAAACGTTGGGGTTCACCTCACAAGCACGGGCTACTTCGGCCATCGATGTCCTCAACTCCAGCCGCCGCACGGCGGCCTCCTTAAACTCCCGCGTGAACTTCCGTCGATTCAGACCCATGACACAATTCTCCATTCGCTGAGAAATGTGTCCTATTCGCCTGTCTCAATTATGGGGTCCACTCCATGAGCTATCCTTGCGCGGGTTGCTCAGGCAATTCTGGAGGAAACAAGATCATGCCTCCGCGCCCTTTGCCCAGTGCGCAAGTTGCCGAAGAGCAAAGCGCGCGCTGTACAAACGTGCGCGCTTGAGCAACGGCCTCGACGAGTGATACGCCCAGCGCCAGTTGCGCAGCAATGGCCGAGGCCAGCACGCAACCGGTGCCATGATCGTTGCGGGTGATCACACGTGGCGCGGCAAAGCGCAGTGGTTCAGGCTGATCTGCCAAGAGCAAGAGATCGGCAGCCTCCTTTCCTTCACGATGCCCCCCCTTGAGCAGAACTGCAGATGCGCCAAGATCACGCAGAGCGCGGCCAGCGTCAAGATATTCGGCATCGCTTTCTACTGTACGTTGGCAAAGAATGGCCGCCTCGTGCGCATTCGGAGTTACTAGAGTAAACCTTGGAAACAGTGCAAGGAGAGCCTCCCGTCCTGAGCGATTCAACAACGTTCGACCACTAGTCGAGGCAAGCACCGGATCACAAACGACAAAAGGAATTTCATGCCGCTGCAAGGCCTGCCCGACAACGCACACGCATGCGGCATTAACCAACATTCCAGTTTTGATGACTCTGGGCACCAGGTCGGAACAAACACTATCGATTTGCGCCGTTACCATCGCGGCAGGTACCGCCGAGATCTTTTGCACACCGAGGCTATTCTGCGCGGTAATTGCGGTAAGCACAGTTGAGACTTCGACACGGAAGGCCATGCCTGTCTTGAGGTCTGCCTGAATGCCCGCTCCGGCAGAAGAGTCCGATCCGCCGATGACCAGCATCCGTGGCATGGACTCTTTGTGTCTGATTTCTGCGTGCTGTGTCATCGATAAATCTCGGCGCCTTGTTCGCGGAACTCGCGTGATTTTATCTCCATTGCTTCGTCAGCAAAGTGCGTTGTAAGAATTTCCTGAGAGATCTTCATCGAGCAAAACTTCGGGCCGCACATAGAGCAGAAGTGCACCATCTTGGCCGCTTCCTGTGGCAGTGTGGAATCATGATAGGAGCGCGCACGTTCCGGGTCGAGGCCAAGATGGAACTGGTCGAGCCAACGAAATTCGAAGCGTGCTTTGGACAGTGCATTGTCACGCATCTGCGCACCAGGCCATCCCTTGGCTAAATCGGCGGCGTGGGCAGCGATGCGATAAGCAACGATGCCGGTACGCACGTCCTGTTTGTCGGGCAAACCAAGATGTTCCTTCGGCGTAACGTAACAGAGCATGGAGGTGCCGTACCAGCCAATCTGTGCAGCCCCGATGGCGCTGGTAATGTGATCGTAGCCGGGCGCGATGTCGGTGACCAAAGGACCGAGCGTGTAAAAGGGAGCCTCGAAACAATGTCGAAGCTGCTCATCCATGTTTTCCTGAATCTTGTGCATGGGCACATGCCCGGGCCCTTCGATCATCACCTGTACATCATGCTGCCAGGCACGAGCGGTCAGTTCGCCGAGCGTGTGCAGTTCAGCAAACTGAGCCTCGTCGTTCGCATCGTAAACAGATCCGGGCCGCAGCCCATCGCCAAGACTGAAGCTGACATCGTAGGCCTTCATGATTTCGCAGATTTCATTGAAGTGCGTGTACAGAAAGTTTTCCTGGTGATGGGCCAGACACCACTTGGCCATGATGGAGCCACCACGCGAGACGATGCCTGTAAGCCTGCGCACGGTCAATGGAATCCATGCCAACCGCACGCCAGCATGCAGTGTGAAGTAGTCAACACCTTGCTCGGCCTGCTCGATCAACGTATCGCGGACCAGTTCCCAGGTGAGTTCTTCGGCAATGCCGTCGACTTTTTCGAGGGCCTGATAAATAGGTACTGTGCCGATGGGAACCGGTGCATTGCGCAAGATCCACTCGAGTGTTTCATGGATGTTTTGCCCGGTCGAAAGGTCCATGATCGTATCGGCTCCCCAGTAGATGGCCCATACCATCTTGTCGACTTCTTCGGTGAGCGACGAAGTGAGCGCGGAATTGCCGAGATTCCCATTGACCTTGACGCGAAAGTTGCGACCGATGATGGCCGGTTCAAGTTCGGGGTGATTGATGTTGGCAGGCAAAATGGCGTGGCCAGCGGCGATTTCATCGCGAACGAAGGCAGGGGTGATACGTTGCGGCATGCGCGTGGCTGGTTCTGTTCCAGAGTGAGAGCGCAGCAGTGCGGCATAGTCTTGCTGCTCACGCAGCTCTTCAATGCGCATCGATTCGCGCAGTGCCACAAACTCCATCTCCGGAGTAATGATGCCCTGTCGTGCGTAGTGCATCTGCGTAACGTTTCTTCCAGCAAGGGCGCGGCGCGCGCGCGTTGGTTCAGCGAAGGCATAATCGCTCGGGGTTGAAACAGTAGTGCGGCCGTGCTGGCGCGTATCCGCACGTTCTTCAATCCATCCGCTGCGCAACGCAGGCAGTCCGTGCTGCACATCGACACGCTGTTGCGGATCGGTATAGGGCCCTGAAGAGTCGTAGACCGGAAGAGGCGGATTGGAATGCGGTCCCTCGGCAGTAAGCGTTGGTGTCTGCTCGATCAACCGATAGGGTACGCGCAAATCAGAACGACTGCCTGAGATGTACTGTTTGGAGGAAGCTGGATAGTGCGCTGGCAGCGCGATCGTGTGCAGATCCGACGAGCTTTGCGGCATGAGACCTCTTGTCCGATACGAATTCAAAACAAGAAGGTATGACCGCAACAGGCCCTTGCGAGCGCTCTTTGAAAACTCCCCACGCCAGTACGATCTGGATCGGGTTCAAAGGGTATCTTCTCAGCTCAGTTGCGGTGAGCACCCCTGTTTCTGTTTTGCATTAAAGCATAGCTGCGTTTTTTTTACAATTAGCGCGCATATTTTTCGTGCTGCATTGACAGCAGATGCGGATAGTGCTTGAATAAGCAAAATGAAACAGGGGTGCTCCTCGTGCAGGGGCTGAGATTATACCCTCGACCAGATCCGGATAATGCCGGCGTTGGAAGCTTTCGATCTCCCGTGAAGAAATCGAAGCGCAAAGTCCCCTGTTACTGCGTAAGCAAGTAGGAGGAATTGTGTCTTCGTACTGGCCCTTGATGTGCCGTAACTGGCGCAGACGAGTAAGTGTGCGTCCATGATCCGGCTCAATGGAAGAATTATCGAAAATGCCGTGGGACTAACGCTCGCACAACTGATCGAGCGCGAGCGATATACGCCGAGTTTGGTCGCGGTTGAGTGCAACGAAGAGATTGTCTGCCGCAGTGCATATCCGCACAGAGTGCTTGCCGAAGGCGATGTTGTTGAGGTCGTGCACTTCGTTGGAGGAGGCTAGCGTGCGAATCCGCATGAATGGCAAGCCCATGCAGTGCGATGCAACAAGTCTGTGGAAACTGCGTGAGGAACGCTACCAGACGAGTAAGCATCTGGTCGTCATCTTCAATGGTTTTCAGACCGATCAGGATTTGGCTCTTAGCGAGGGTGACGAAGTGGTCTTCATCGAGAAGGGAAGGATACCACAACGTGACGAGTTTGAGGCCATGCTCTCTGCGCGTCACACGCCTCACGTTTACGAGCGAGTAAGGCGGGCGCGAGTGGCGGTGGCTGGTCTTGGCGGTCTTGGCTCGACGGTTGCAGTGGCGCTGGCGCGCACCGGCATTGGGTTCCTGCACCTGGTGGACTTCGACATTGTTGAGCCAAGTAACCTCAACCGGCAGCAATACGGCGTCCGTCATTTGGGCCAGCACAAGACCGAAGCGCTAGCAACGATCATCGGCGAGATTAACCCGTATGTGCGTGTGCACTTCGACACGGTTCGTGTCTGTGAGCAAAACATTGCACCCCTGTTTCGCGAGGATGACATCGTTTGCGAGGCGTTTGATCGCGCCGATGCCAAGGCAATGCTCGTCAATGGTGTGCTTGAGCATCTGCCAGGGAAGAAAATTGTTGCCGCATCAGGTTTGGCTGGATATGAAAGCAGCAACACCATCACGACCAGAAAGGTGATGAAATACCTGTATTTGTGTGGCGATGGAGACTCAGATGCGCGTCCTGGGCGCGGTCTGATGGCGCCGCGCGTATCGATCTGCGCTGGACATCAGGCCAATATGATTTTGCGACTCATCCAGGGGAGTGAAGATGCTTAAGCGGAACACGGATCAGACTCAGACCGGAGACCCGTTCGTTGTCGGAGGACGAAGTTTCTCCTCGCGTTTTATTCTCGGATCAGGCAAGTACAGTCTTAATCTGATTCGTGCCGCCGTCGAGCAGGCGGGCGCGCAGATCGTTACACTGGCGGTGCGGCGCGCTAACACGAATAGCACGGAAAACATCCTGAAGCGGATTCCCGAAGACGTAGTTCTTCTCCCTAACACCTCGGGGGCAAGAAATGCCAACGAAGCAATCCGCATCGCTCGACTGGCAAGAGAATTGGGCTGCGGCGATTTCGTAAAGATCGAAGTGATCCGCGATTCGAAGTATCTATTTCCCGATAACGCCGAGACGATTCGCGCCACTGAGATGCTTGCCCGCGAAGGCTTCATTGTGTTGCCGTACATGCATCCCGACCTGAATGTCGCACGCGATCTGGCCAGTGCTGGTGCAGCTGCGATTATGCCGCTCGGCGCACCCATCGGATCGAACCGCGGTCTGGTCGCACGGGACTTTATACAAATTCTGATCGACGAAATCGATCTTCCCATCATCGTTGATGCCGGCATCGGACGGCCGTCACAGGCATGCGAGGCAATGGAGATGGGCGCAGCAGCCATCATGGCCAACACCGCGCTGGCCACTGCGGAAGATCTTCCTTCGATGGCGCGCGCTTTCCGGCTGGGCATCGAAGCTGGGCGCACAGCTCATCTGGCTGGTCTCGGTCGCGTAGTGAGCAGACAGGCGGTGGCTTCGTCGCCGTTAACCGGATTTTTGCGCACGGAGGAGGTTGTAGCCGATGAAGCCTTTTGATCCGATGAGCTATCTGCCGGGGATGGAGATTCTGCCCGACACTGATCTGATGAATGAGGTGCTGACGTGCCGAAGTGCCTATGACGAGCGAGCATACTCTGTCGATTCGGCGCGCGCTACGCTCGAAAAGGAGCGATGCACCCCTGAAGACTTTGCGGCTCTGCTCTCGCCGGCGGCTGCATCGCTCCTCGAAGAGATGGCCGCCCGCGCAATGACGATTACGCGCCGGCACTTTGGAAATTCCATCTCGATGTTCACGCCGCTCTACATTGCCAATTACTGCGAGAACGGCTGTGTCTACTGCGGCTTCAATCGATCTAACCGTATTCGCCGTGCACGGCTTGCCCCAGAGCAGATGGAAGAGGACCTGCGCACCATTGCCCGAAGCGGCCTCGAAGAGATTCTGATTCTCACCGGGGAAAGTCAGCGCATGTCAGATGTAGAGTACATTGCCGAGGCCTGCCGCCGGGCGCGCCAGCATTTCAAGCTTGCCGGTCTGGAGATCTATCCGGTGAATACCGAGCAGTACGCGCTGTTGCACGAAGCAGGTGCTGATTGCGTGACGGTGTTTCAGGAGACCTACGACATAGCCACCTATGACCGGCTGCATCCTGCTGGGCCCAAACGTTCCTTCCCCTATCGCTTTCACGCACAGGAGCGAGCATTGCGCGGCGGTATGCGTAGCGTCGGTTTTGCCGCACTGCTCGGACTCGACGACTTCAGAAAAGATGCACTGGCTACCGGGTTGCATGGCTGGCTTTTGCAGCGAAAGTATCCTGCGGCAGAGATTGCCTTTTCCTGTCCGCGCATCCGGCCCATAGTTAACAGCGGAGGCATCGTGCCACGAGAAATTGGCGAGGCAGAGCTGTTGCAGGTGATCCTTGCCTACCGGATCTTTATGCCCTTTGCCAGCATTACGATCTCTTCGCGTGAAAGTGCGCGGTTTCGTAATCATGCTGTCGGCATGGCGGCAACAAAGATCTCGGCAGGCGTCAGCACAGGTATCGGCGGCCATCAACAGAAGGCAGTCAATACCGGAGACGAACAGTTTTCCATCGCCGATCCGCGAACTGTTGATGAAATTTTTAGAACCATGAAAGATTATGGCTTGCAGCCGGTGATGAATGATTATGTCCAACTATGAAAACCGTCCTTGCTTGCGGGCAGGGCTGTATCTCGTCATGACCAGGCCGCGCGACGGCTACGAACGCCTCTGCTCGTGGGCTGTGGAAGCTGGCGTGGCTGCGGTGCAATTGCGCACCAAAGGTCATGACGAAAACAAACACCTTGCCGTTGCCCGGCGGTTGCGCGCTCTGACAGCGGGCAGCGAAACGCTGTTTATTGTCAATGACCGGATCGATATTGCTCTCGAAGCAGATGCCGATGGACTGCACCTTGGTCAGGACGATCTGCCTGCGCACGAGGCGCGGCGGCGGCTTGGTCCGCACAAGCTGCTCGGGCTTTCGACGCACAACCTGGCGCAAGTGGAACAGGCGAATCAGTGTCCGATCGACTATATCGGTTTTGGTCCGCTCTATGCGACGACTTCCAAGCTGCGTCCCGATCCTATTGTGGGTCCGGAGTTACTTGAACAGGCGTGCAAACTCAGTCGCCATTCCGTAGTCGCTATTGGCGGGCTTGATGCAGAGCGCATTCGACAACTTGGTCGCGGCGCCCACAATGTGGCAGTGATTCGCGCTGCCGCCGATGCCGACGATCCACTTACCTCAATGCGCATCTTACAAACTTCGTTCCTCAACATCACGAAAAATCAGTAATCGTCGTCCCGGATTCTCGATTCTTGAAAACAGCCCAATGCGCTCTTCGAGCCCCAGTGGGGCTAGCTCTCCCGAGTCCCGGTTGGATGGTCGCCCAACCTTCCCCAACACCGGAGGGGTCTGCCAGAGGCGCCTTGCCTGCGCCGACGGAAGAACTCTGTCCGGAATGCCGGTGATCCAGGGGTAACTCGAAAACTGAGATCCCACGCGCGACCTGAGGCGACGAGCATTCGTCTCCTAGGGGTTAATCACCAAAGGGACCAGGCGGGCTGATCAAGACATGTGCCAACGTTACTCACTACGCAATGTCGTCGTGTGATCGACCTGCGGTTCGCTATGAATTGCAGGCGAGGGTGGATCACGAGACCGCACGGCCGGAGTTCATTCCGGGCTTGACGCTACTGGGCCGGAGATGGACAGGTGATTTCCGTCAGGATCGTCGAAATTTGCAATCCAATGAGTAGGCGTAAGACTTCGCGGTCCGTGAGTAAAGGTGACTCCTCTTGCTTCCAGCCCACGATAGGCGGCGTTGACGTCTTTCACTGAAAAACCGATCTCGCCAGAGCCTGGAAGCCGCCCGCGCATCTTCGCAGCCGGCTCGCTGAGGCACAGAGCCACCCTACCCCCATCCAGAAAAGCGATGCCGGGAAACTCACGCTGCAGATTTAAACCCAACTTCTCGCAATAGAATCCGAGCGAACGCGATAGATTGGAAACTCCGGTCATGATAACGCCCACTTCTGCGAGTCTGAAGTCCGTTTGTTCCATTTTCCGCAGATCTCCTTTTCGCAGCCACAACGACCTGTGCTCGTCTTAGAGTTGATGGCGAAAGAGATACTGATCCCAGTCGGCAACCTCTGCGAACAATGTACGCTGTGAACTGTTGCGTTTCATTTATCAGATTTCTGTTGATTGCACAAGTCCGCCCCCAACTGCTGTGAACAGGCCTTACCACGTCTCCAGAATCGAAGGGCTGGAAATGCTCTCGCCTAAGGTCGATTTGCCAATCACACAATAGGCAGCGGCAACTGCTCCGGCGGCCTGCGGAGTTCCGTCAACTTCACAAACTTGCGCACAAATTCGCTCACCATCTGCGACGTGTTGCCGGCCAGGCAGGCCACGTGTGTTTCCAGCCGAATATCCTCATCGATCAACGGGACGTACGCGAACCCTCGCTTGGCTATGCACTCAACTCCGGCTGGATTCACCCAGGCGACGAGTGAATCGTTTGTGAGCAGCGCAGGCACCTGATCGGGTTGACTTGCCTGATGAACGATGCTCACTTGCTTGTGTTTTGCATCCACCCTCTGCAAAATCAGATCATGCAAGTAGGGATGTATATACCGATTGAAGAAGGCCCACGGGTATTCAGCGACTTCGGCAAGGGAAACAGATTTCTTCGCCGCCAGCTGATGGCCCTCACGGAAGGCGATCATAAAGGAGTGGGTTGCGATGCAACGCGAGGTAATCGTAGAAGTCCGCAGGGGAGAGGTCACGATAGCTATTTCGATTTTTTGTCGCTGCAAATCCTTGAGCAACTCCGCTGAGAAGCCAAAGACGACATCTATTCCATTTGGTTATAGCCAACTTCCAAACTCTTGAGCTGAGTGTGACCCGTTCGATCTGGCATCAGATCGTAGGCGACTGCAAGACCGAGGCCTCCGCAAAGCCGGTTCCTCTCGACAGCTACATGGCCGAGGACCTGTTGCGCTGGCGCCGGATCAGCCCGTATCCGATGCCGGGCGACTGGATATTCGCCAGTCCGACTATGAGAGGGAAGCAGCCCTACTGGCCGGACAATCTGATGAAGCGGTATATCCGGCCCGCGGCACGAAAGGCCGGCATCCACAAACAGATCGGCTGGCATACTTTCCGTCACACCTTCGGGACTCTGCTGAAGGCAAACGGAGAGGACATCAAGACAGTCCAGGAGCTTCTACGGCACGCCAACAGCAGAATCACGCTGGAGGTCTACACGCAAGCAGTGACCTCGCAGAAACGGGCCGCTCAAAGCAAGGTTGTAAGGATGATGGTGCAGGACGTGGGCACATCGAGGAACATTGAACAGGCACATTCAGCGTAATTTCTGGCTTATTGTGCCTATATTGTGCCCAGATTTGACTGTCACTTTGATTGCCATTGACTCCTAAGTGCTTTGGAATCTATGGCGGGGACGACGGGGCTCGAACCCGCGACCTCTGCCGTGACAGGGCAGCGCTCTAACCAAACTGAGCTACGTCCCCAGCTATTCTTCATGTCGATCTGAAGAATGTCTACTTGCTAATTGTAGCAAAGAAAACGTCTTTGTAAACAATTGCCGTGGAGAGAATGTTGCATCTTTGTGGAATACAAAACGGTGGGACGCTGAGGTGGGGATAGCGCGTCTCCGGTCCGTCGAAAGCAGGGAAGTCTGCGGCTGATCGCAGGGCGGCGCAAGAAAAGATAGTTTGTTCGAGAGCACGGCCGGAGAATAATTTTCAAAATAATTTGTTTGCGTGTACTGGAATTGCTTTGGCGGCGCAACAGATGCACAGGGGGATCTCCCATGCAAGCCAGATGGATTCGCCAATTTTCGCTTTTCGCCGCCGTTATGCTTTGCGCGTCGATTTTTGCAGGATGCAACAGTACGGCTCACTCCGTCTCTTCGTCTTCTTCGAGCTCAGACACGACCGCCACTACAACGACTCTCGGCGCTTCTACCACCACGCCGGCGGCCGGAGAATCCGTGACCTTGACGGCCAATATATCGCCAACGGCTGCAACTGGCACGGTGACGTTCTACGACGATACGACCTCGACTACGCTGGGAACCGGCACGCTCAGCTCCGGTGTGGCCACGCTGACCACCTCGTTTACGAATTCGTCCACGAGCGCGGTTACGCATGTATTGAAGGCAACCTACGGTGGCTCGGCAACCTATGCGGCCAGCACCTCCAGCACGGTCAGCATTTCCGTGAGCGCCGCGTCCAGTCTTATCTCGACCACTACGACACTCACCGCTTCCAGCACCTCGACCACCACGGGCACCAGTGTGACCTTAACGGCTGCGGTTTCGCCCACGGCGGCCACGGGCGATGTGAGCTTTTACGACGAGACCACTTCAACCACATTGGGCGCCGGGACGCTCAGCTCGGGCCAGGCGCAGCTGATCACCTCGTTCAGTTCGTCGGGGAGCCACGTGATTGAAGCGATCTACAGTGGCGACTCGACCTATGCCACCAGCACCTCCAGTGCGGTTACGATTGTCGTGACCAGCTCGAGTTCCAGTTCGTCGATGACGCTCTCGGTTTCGCCCACTACGATCACTTACGGCAGCGGCGCGGCACTAATCGCGGTTGTCACGCCTGTCGGTTCCACCGGCACGGTTACTTTTACTGACAGTTCGACCTCGTCGACGTACACGGCGACGCTGAGCAGCCAGTCCGTGGCGGTGCTTACCACTACGGGCCTTTCGGTTGGCTCGCACAAGATCACCGCCAGTTATGGTTCGCTGACTTCCGGCACGGTCACTGTCACGGTCACGACGGCCACGGCAGGCAGTTTCAGCTCGGGTGTTTCCTGCGGTTACACCAGCGATGGAGCGACCGGCGCCAATGTACTCAAGTCGGGCACGCTTGCCGCCACCAGCGGCAGCTATTCCACATCGGCCAGTGATCAGAACGCAATTTGCGTCGAGGGCACATCCTCTTATGCATCCACTTATCTGACGCTGATCGATCCAACCATCAGCAGCTCGGCTGTGACCACAGTGGACGGCGATTCGAGCTGGTATGGCCTGGACGCTGCCGTGTTGCTTTATAACGGCGGCTATCTGACGATCGATGGAGGCACCGCTACCACCAGCGGCGACGGTGGAAATATGGTCTATTCCTACGCGAGCAGCTCCTCGACGCCCAGTACGCTGACGATCAGCAATGCCACGATCTCCTCAACGACCACCAACACCAGCAACAATCACGGCATTTACGCGGCCGGGTCGAGCTCGGCGGTGATCGTGGCCAGCAATGTGACCGCGACCAGCGCGGGAAGCTCCAGCTCGATAGTGGCCACCGACAATGGCGGTGGCACGATCGTCATCAACGGCGGCACCTACAAGGCTACGGGCGGCAAATCGGCCGGCATCTATTCGACCGGCAACATCACCGGCAATAACGCCACATTTACTTCGACGGGAGCCGAGGCGGCCGTCATCGAGGGCTCCAACGTTATCTATTTGAACAACGCCACGCTGAATAGCGCCAGCAGCGGCACCCATCGCGGCATCTTTCTTTACCAGAGCATGTCGGGCGACGCCGAGAATGACGATTGCGGCGACAAGGGCGATTGCTTTCAGATGACGAATGGTACCTTCAACTACACTGACACCACAGGCAATTCCAGCGCCGACTCGGACCCGAACAATAATTGCACGGCCTTCGAGGTCTTCAACCAGACGGCGTGGGTTACGTTGACCGACGTCAGCATCAACAACAGTTGTAATACGCTGCTGCTTTCCTCCTACAACGATCAGTGGGTCAGTTCGTTCACCTATTCTTCGTCAACGGGACTCGGCAAGGCGAACTTCTACGCCTACGGCACGACGCTAACCGGTAATATTATCGTGGGCTACGGCTGCACCACTACCGCCTGCACGACGCGCGATACCGCCAGCACCGCCAATATCTACCTCTACAAAGACAGCTCGGGCACGGGCTCAAAGCTAACCGGAATGATCAATACCCACGATACCGGTGGTGGCACCACGTTGACCATGGATGCAACCAGTCATTGGGTCGTGACCGGCACCTCGTACCTGGGCTCGCTTACGGACGCCGATACCACTTACTCGAACATTACCTGTCAGACCTCTGGCTGCAAGGTCTATGTCGGTGGATCGGCGATAGCGATCAACTAAGCTGGAATACAGTCTGAAATCGCGCCAGTCATGGCGCCAGGTTCTGCTTTTGCGGCCGGAGCGCGATAAACCGCAGGAACAAATCCCTGCGGTCAAAGACAAAGCCACTGGATTTCCCGGATGATTTGCGCCAAAGGCCAGTTGTTTCGAGTATGCTGGATGCTTCGATGCCGCTGGCCGTAGTTTTACGCGCAGGTAAAAGGCCGGCGGTGAATAATTTTCCCCGGGCGTAATCATTTTTGTTTTCTGGTGCAACTCAATATCTTGCAGTGTGCAGATATATCGCGGCACTTTGCTGCGGTTTTGAGGAGAGCCCCTTGACCAGTGACCGTTTTCCGTTCCACTGCCCGATCCGTTTACCGCGATTTCTGCTCTTCCTGCTGTTGTTGATCGGCTGCGCCGTGCCTGCTGCGGCATCCTGGGTGAGTATCCATACCATCCAGAACTTCGACTCCAGCAAAACATCGCCCTACATGGGAGACTACGTCACGACGTCAGGCGTGGTGATCGCCGTGCTTTCCGATGGCTTCTATATTGAAAGTTCCGGTTCCACGCTGGATACTTACGCGGAAAGCTGGGATAGCGACACCTGTACCTCGGAGGGTATCTATGTCTATACCGGAACGGGCAATGTGCCTTCCAGCGTCGGGTTAAAAACTCATGTTCTCGTCTATGGTCTGGTCCAAGCATCGAATAATTCCAGCTATGGTGGAACCCAGATCTATGTCTCTTCTCCAAGTAGCAACATCTCTGTTCTGTCCACGGGCAACAGCTATCCCAGCACTGTTTCCGCCTCGGTGGTTACGTCGGCGATCAACAATGGAGGTTGCAAGGCATTTTCGGCCAACAGCTTTGGCCAATGGTTGCCCTTTGAGGGGATGCTCATCAACGTTCCCTCCAGTTCAACTCTGCTAGTTACGCAGGGAACCGGCGGCGATGTAACTCCCTCTTCGCAGACGGCGACTTCGAACGGCCAATTCTGGGGTGTTATTACCACTACCACGCGGCCTTTCCGCGCTACAGGCATCGATGTGCTCGATCCGGCTTATGCCAATGCGCCATCGACCGTAACCACCTGGACCGCCAATCCGCAACTACTACTGATCGATAGCAAAACCGTCGGCGGCACGGCGCTCGATGCCTCGGCCGGCACCGAATACACCGGCAGCTCGAACCTGGTCGGTATTGTCGATTACCATGTCAGCACGCAAGGATATACCGGATTGCTGCTAACTTCTTCAGCAGTAAGTTCGCTTAGCTCGCAGAGCGGTAATACACCAACAGCCGCCCACAGCCGCCTCAGCAGTGACCAAATTACCTTTGCCACGCTCGATTTAAATAGTCTGGTCGATAACGAAACCAACCGCATGACCAAGCTGGCCAATGCGATTGTCAACTACATGCACTCGCCCGACGTAATCGCCGTGCAGGGCGCCGACGCTACCTCGTTGGCCAATCTGCCAGGCTACATCACCACGGCCAGCGGTCCCAGCTATACGGTCACTACAGAATCCTCTGTAGATAGCAACGGCCTGGTCAATGCGTTCCTCGTCAATGCCAGCAAATTCGATGGTACGCCTACCGCTTCCCAGGCGTTGTGCTCAACAACGGCCAATGAGATCACGCTGCCAGTATCCGGCACGACCGAGAATCTCTTCGACCGCTGCCCGTTGGTACTTACCGCCAAAATACCTCGAACGGGAATTAGCGATTACACCATGGTTGTCGTCAACGCGAATTTGATGGATCGCTCGGACCTTTCGGTAACCTCTACCAGCGAAGACGCCCGCTATCGCCGCGAGCAGCAGGCCGAGCGACTTGCCGGCTTGCTCGAAACCTATGAAACGGCCGGCGATCACGTTATAGTGATGGGCGGTTTCAATAGCTTTGAGTTTTCCGATGGCTATGTAGATACCTTGGGCATCATCGATGGACTGGAAGCCAGCGATGTGACTTCCAGTACGGTTTGGACGTATGGCGGCACTTATAATAGCGCGACGTTGATCAATAGTACGACCTCCGCCACCAATCTATCTTTGTCGGAGGTGAATCCGGCCATCAGCCGCTACACCTATGTCGAAAGTGGTTCTGCCGAGCAGCCCGATCATATCATTTATACCAGCGAGATGAGTGCTCTCTTCTCGATGGACTATGCCCGCATCGGCGCCGATTTCCCGGTGGCCGATACCTACACCACAAGCACTGTCGCCCGCGCCACCAATCACGACGCCGTCATCGCCTACTTCACGATTCCGTACACCACCATGACGACGGTGACCAGTTCGCCGAATCCTTCGGTCTACGACGAGCCGGTAACCTTCACGGCAACGGTTTGTGTCACGGCCTCTTCTTCTTCGACAACCTGCGCCAGCGGCGCCGATACCCCCGACGGCAAAGTTACCTTTACCGATACAACCACCGGCACAACGATGGGGTCGGTAACTTTGAGCGGCGGCGTGGCGGCGCTATCTTATAGCGCATTGACGGTCGGAACGCACACCATAACGGCGGCCTATAGCGGCAGTGAGACCAGCCTGGGATTCCAGTCCTCATCCGGCACCACTTCGCAGACCGTTAATCAGGATCCGACGACGGCCACGCTGACCAGCTCGCCCAATCCCAGTTACTATGGCGAACCAGTTACGTTGTCCGCGACCGTGGCTTACAATACTTACGGCGTTACGCCGACCGGTACGGTCACCTTTATCGATACCTCGAATAGCAACGCCACGCTGGGCACGGCGACGCTCTCTTCTGGAGCGGGCACGCTGAGCATCAGCACGTTGAGTGTTGGTACACATGTAATCCAGGCGAGCTATGGCGGCGACACCACCAATGCCACGTCAACTTCCAATACCGTTAGTCAGGTGGTAAATACCAACACGACCACGGTTACAGTCGCCAGTTCTGAGAATCCCAGTTACTACGGCGATAGCGTGACCTTTACCGCGACGGCGGTAGGCAGTTATGGCACCCCGGCCGGCACGATCACCTTCTACGACGCGACCACGTCGACGATACTCGGCACGGCAACGCTCGCTTCAGGGACTGCGACTTATACTTCGTCGGCAGCCTCGTCTTCTATCTCCACATTAAGTGTGGGTACGCATAATATCCAAGCGAATTATGGCGGCGATGGCACCAATGCTGCGGCTACAGGCAATGTTTCTCAGGTCGTGAACACAAACGCATCGACGTTGGTGCTCACCAGCAACAACAACCCTAGTTACTATGGCGACAGCGTTACATTTACCGTGACGGCTACGGCTAAATCCGGCACACCGTCCGGAACGTTGATCATTTATTACGGCTCGACGGCTTTGGGCGGTGCTTCCATTACTGCAGGCACGGCGACCTTGGCTACCAGCACGCTGCCTGTGGGTACCGATGGCATCTATGCTTACTACGGTGGCGATGGCACCCATGCCGCGGCAACTTCGAATACTGTAAATCAGGTCGTGCAGGCCGTCTACACTCCGGCCTCGACGTTGAGCTGCTCACCGAATCCGGCCGAGTATGGAACTACGGTTACCTGCACGGATACCGTTGCCTCCACGGCTGGCACGCCAACCGGTACCGTGACTTTCTATGATGGAACTACATTGCTGGGCACAGCAACTTTGTCTTCCGGCGTAGCGACTTATTCCACTTCGTTGCTTGCCGTGGGAAACCACTCGCTTATTGCTGTCTATTCGCGTAATGGTCAATATCTGGCTAGTACCTCGAATACTGTTATCGAAGTGATTATTTCCACCTTTGCGTTGACTGCTTCGCCGTCGTCACTCACGCTATATACAGGTGAAACGGGCACCTCGACGATTACCGTGACGCCCGGCGCAGGCTTTGCTCTCGATGTGGCGCTCGCCTGCTCCGGAATGCCGTCGAACGCGACCTGCACGATCTCGCCGGCCACGGTAACCGGAGGCTCTGGTACGGCAAAGTTGACCTTGACAACCACGGCTCCCCAACAGACCGCCGATGCGCGCAGCCGTAGCGGTGGCCGCGGCTGGCCATTGCTAGCAACTCTGCTGGTGTTCTTGCTGCCCAGGCGGCTGCGCCGTTGGCGTGGCTGGACGCTGGCATGGCTTTTCGTGGTTGCCGCGATGTTAGGCGCGGTAAGTGGCTGCGGCGGCTCGGGTACTTTAGGTGGTGGAACTGCGGCGGGTACTTATCCCGTTACCATTACAGGGACAGCCGTCGATGGCACGCTCACGATTACGGAAACCACTACGGTGAATCTTACCGTGAAATCCATGTTCTGAAGCGCAACACAAAAAGATCGAACCAGATGAGGTATGGGATGTTTCAATGCAAAGTCTTGAGCGGACAGTGGTCGGCTTGGGCCTTATTGTTTTTGTTCGCCGCAGTGGCGGCTGGGCAAACGGAGTATTCAGGCCGCGGGGCTGGAGCCTCGCTCTGGGTCGGCGGTGACTACGCGAATTTCAAGGCGGGCTTTCCCATCGATAGCAACACGCGTTTGCAGGGAATCGGCGCTTTTGCGACTTATACCCGCAATCACTGGCTCGGCTTCGATGCCAATGTGCGCTTCTTTAACTTCGGTGGCTGGAATGGGCAAACCCAGCAGGACTATTTGCTAGGTCCGCGCTATACATTTTTGCACAGCGATAAGTATCATCCGTTCGCCAGCTTCGAAGCCGGCATGGTAAAAATTCAGTACCCATTTGGCATGGGAACAGGCACCAGTTTCGCCCTCGCGCCTGGCGGCGGACTCGATTACCACCTGAACCGCAAATGGTCGGTCCGAGCGGCCTATCAATTCCAGATACTTACCAATTCGCCGGATTTCACCGATGAGCCCAAGTTTGGTATCAGGCCCAATGGGTTTATTGGAGGAGTTTCCTACCGTATTTTCTAATCCGATGTTGCGATCATCTGCTGTGCCGGATTAAAAGGGTGGGGTGTGCCCATAGCATTCAATCTGCTGTTACACTCCATTACATTTCTTTACGCGGCAATGTGGGGTAGCAGGCGTCAGAATAAATAGCGGGTAGTTAAGAGACACCTGCAGAAGTCTTGCTTCTGTGTTCTTGCCATGCGCCGTGATTTTACTTCCGGATTAGCCGTGCGGCCCGTGCTCCCGCTTTTATACCGTACTACAGGTAAGTGGAATGGGATTGTGAGCGCCTCAGGGTTTTGTTAGTACATGAGAGGGGCAACAGGAATGGGTAATCAGCAAAAGGAGACACGATGAAGGATTGGAAAAGGATGACGCGGTTTGGTCTTTGCGCGTTGGCGATTGCAATGGGTTTGACCGCGATACCTGCCGCATTTGCGCAGGATCAAAGCGGTCCGCCGCCGGACGGCATGGGTGGTCCTCCGCCGGATCAGGGCGGAGACGGCCAGCAAGGTGGGCGGGGCATGAATGTCGATAAACAGCTTGCCAGCATGGCCAAGCGCTATAACCTCAGCGACGATCAAAAGACAAAGATCCGCCCGGTGCTTGCCGATACCCAGCAAAAGATGGACGCGATCTTCCATGATTCATCGCTTGCTCCTGAGGATCGCTTTAGCAAGGTCAAGCAGATTCACGACGATGAGTCGGCCAAGATCTCCGCGCTATTGACTGACGACCAGCGCGCCAAATATCAGCAAGATCAGAAACGCCGGCAACGTCAAAGCGAGGACGGCCAGGATGGTCTTCCTCCTCCGCCGGATGGCGATGGCCCTTCAGGTGGTGCTGCTGGTGGTCCGCCGCCAGGCATGTAATTGCGCAGATGGGATTGGCATCTCTGCGCTTGTAATGCACTTGATCCCCAGATTGCGTTGTGAAGGCCCAGCGGGGAACAAAAATCAGGTGCAGATTTCCGTCAACGGTTTCCTTCGGCTTGCGTTTCCGGGCTCTTTGAACAAGCCGCAGGTCGCTTGGCTAGCCCTAGGCCCTGGCCTTGATTGCGTTAGAGACGAGCAATCAAGGCCGATTCATTTTTGCTGCTTTTCTTGACTTCTTCTTCAAAAATTACTCTCTGACAGTTACGTTCTTGATCGTCTGATCGATTCTGGCCAATGCGCCATCGGGCAGCTTGACGCCAACAGCGCGCACGTTGTCTTCGATCTGTTCGGGTCGCGAGGCGCCGATGATCGCCGATGCGACCTCGGGCCGCCGCAACACCCAGGCCAGCGCCAACTGCGCCATGCTCAACCCCAATTCGGCCGCGATGGGCTTGAGCTTTTCCACGGCTGTCAGCAGAAAATCCGAACGGTAGTGCCGCCCCGCTGTCTCCATGAATTGATTCATCTGCTCGTTGGCCGCGCGGCTGCCCGGTGGTGGCGGCTGGCCGGGCGCATACTTTCCCGTGAGCGCTCCGTGCGCCAAAGGCGAGAAGGCGAGATTACCGATCCCGTGCCGCACGCAAGCGGCGAAGACTCTGCTCTCCGGCTTGCGCCATAGCATCGAATACTGCGGCTGGCTGGAAGAGAAGGGAATTAAATTGCGATCGCCCGCAATCTTTGCCGCGGCATCGATCTGCTCCGCTGTCCACTCGCTAAAGCCAATCGCGCGCACTTTGCCAGAGTGCACGGCGCGGTCCAGCGCCGCAAGTGTCTCTTCGAGCGGTGTCTCCGGGTCGTAGCGATGGCACTGGTAAAGATCGATCGTCTCCACGCCCAGCCGTTGCAGCGAGCGGTCCAATTGTTTTTCGATCTGCGCGGCCGAAAGACCATGACCGGGTTCGTCGCCCACCTGAAAATAGAGCTTGGTGGCGATCAGAAATTTGTCGCGCGGATAGCCCGCAAGCGCCTCACCCAGCAACCGCTCCGCTTCTCCCGCTCCATACTGATTGGCGGTATCGAAGAGCGTAATGCCGCAATCGAGCGCCGCATGAATGCAGCGGATGGCCTGCTCGCGCGCAATGCCTCCGGCCACTGTCAGCCAGGTGCCGAAACTCAACTCCGAAACGGTTAGCGGGCCCCAGCCCAATTTTCGATAGAGCATCTCACTTCTGTTTATAACTGGCACCGCGAAGAATGACATAGTTTTGCAGGGATTTATATACGTACCCGGACTACGAGGTTCAACCCCAAAACAAAAAATATCGAGTTAAATTATTGAAAATATAGTGCTTTATCGGTTCCCTGATTTTTATATTTTTCCGCTTGACAGAGTGCTGTATTAAGCATAGTGTGTGTGGCGTAGTGTGTGTGGCGTAGTGTGTGGCGCATATGATGAAGAGCTTTGAGAGAGAACGTAAAAGCATGAGCCTGGAGAGTTTTGAGAATCTACGTCTTGAACTCCGCCGCGGGAGCTTGGTTCTGGCGGCGCTCGCAACTCTGCGTGCCGAGCAATATGGCTATACGCTGCGCAAAACACTGGTCGAGCAGGGCCTGGAGATCGACGAAGGCACGCTCTATCCGTTGCTGCGCCGCTTGGAATCACAGGGGCTGCTGGTCAGCGAGTGGCGCGAAGAGAATAAACGCAAGAAGCGCTTTTATCGAACCAGCCAGAGTGGCGTCGAAGTTCTGCGGCAGTTGCTCGCCGAGTGGCAAACCATCGACACCGCAATCCAGCACATCATGAAGGAGAGCACCAATGGAAATGATTGATCGCTACTTGCAGGCTATCGGCTTTTGGCTGCCGCCGAAGCAAAAAGGTGACATCCTTGCAGAGTTCTCCGTTGATATTCACACGGAGATGGAAGAAGAGGCTGCATTACTCGGACGTGCACTAAGTGAGGCCGAGATTGAGATTCTTCTTAAGCGGCGGGGTAGTCCGATCGTGGTAGCAAGCCGTTATCTTCCACAGCAGTTTCTCATCGGCCCGTTGCTGATGCCGGTTTACCGGCTCGTGCTGAAGATCGCTGCGTTTTGTTATCTACTCCCCGGTTTTGCCATTGGCTGGTGCCTTGCTCTGCTGAGTCCTGGCTTTCGTCTTGAGCACTATGGACCAGTCGGGTCCGTTACCTATCAAACGCTGGTGAGATGGCTCATGACGAACGCGTTTGTCGTTTTCGGCTGCGTGACATTGGCCTTCATGGCCATCGAACGGATTCAGGCGCGATCCAATTTTCTCGACAAATGGGATCCGTGCAAATTGCCGCCGGTGCGCAATTTACGCAAAATTTCGCGTACCAGTTCAGCCATTGAGCTGGCCGTCAACCTGATTATTCTTCTGTGGTGGGCGGGCAATGCAGGCTCTGACGAACTGCCGCTCGGCCCTACTGTGCACATCACGTTCGCGTCTCAATGGAGTTGGGTTTACTGGAGCTACCTGATCCTCGCTGTCGTTGCCACGGGAACAGCGTCCGTAAACCTGCTGCTTCCATACTGGACAACGGCTCGCGTAAGCATGCGCATCGCGACGACCGGAATAGGCGCAATCATCTTCTGTGTTTTCACCCGTGCTCATCTGTTAACCGGCTTTGCCATTGGCGCCACAGATGCCCGGCAGCAGCAAGCGCTGGCAGATGCAATCAACCACGCGATGAGCACTAACTTTCCCTTCGCCGTGCTGGCCGGGATGATCGTGGTGGGTGTAGAAACGTATCGACTGATCGGAGTGCGGGGTGCGATGCGCGCAAGTGAATGTGCGCCTGTCCAATAAGTTGAACTCAGGCGGTGGCCGAACCAGCCAGCCGCCTGACGCAATCAGACGGCTTGCGCCGATCCTTTGCCGACGAGTTCTTCGACGCGCTCGACCCAACCGCGATCGGCGGCCACGCTCAGTTTCTCCGGTTCCAGGACCACCGCGAATTCGCCTTTTTTTTCCAGATGCAGCATCAGCTTTCCCGGTCCCGGCGCCGCGTCGGCCGCGCTTTTCAGTGCGGTGAACATCTCCTCGGAGGCGCGATCCAGATCGATGCGTATGCGCACGCCCAGCGGCAACTTCACCTGTACCTCTTCGAGCGATTGCACCTGGCTGACGGTGATCTTGGGCGCCGATTCTTCTTCGCCCATCAGCATGCCGCGAATCAACACCGGCGCTTCGATCTTCAACTGTTGCGCCAGCCGCTCGTAATCCCGGGCAAAGCAGATCAGGTCGATCTTGCCCGTTGCGTCTTCGAGCGAAGCCTGTGCATAGAGCCGTTGATCGCGCCGGCTCTTCTGCACGCGCAAGCCTTGCAGCAATCCCGCCACCTGAAGCTCGTCGGCAGGATCGGCCTGGCGTCCCCAGGCGCGCTCTGGCGGCTTGCGTTCCAGCGCCTCGGCGACGGTGATTACGCCAGTCAGATTCTTGATTTTTTCGGCGTACTTATCCAACGGATGGCCGGAGACGAAGAAGCCGAGCACCTCTTTTTCATAGGCCAGCCGTTCGCTTTCTTCCCAATCGGGAGCCGGCGGCAGCGAGTCCGCGTTATTTCCCTGCGTGGGCGATTCGTCAAAGAGTCCGAAGAGCCCGCTTTGCCCTTGCTCGGCGTCGCGTTGCGCTTTTTGCCCGCGTTCCATGGCTTTGTCGATGGCCGCCGCCAGTTGTCCGCGCTTGCCCAGCGTATCCAGCGCCCCGGCCTTGATCAGCGACTCGATGACGCGCTTGTTCATCACGCGCAGGTCAACCTTTTCGCAGAACTCCCAGAGGCTCGTGAAGCGTCCGCCCACTTCCTGGCGGGCTTTCAGAATCGATTCAATGGCGTTGCCGCCCACGTTTTTAATCGCGGCCAGACCAAAGCGGATGGCTGCGCCGTGCGGTGTAAATTGCGCGCCGGAGTGCTGCACATCGGGCGGCTCGACAGCGATGCCCGTCTCCCGGCACTCGGCCACATACTTCACGATGTTCTCGGGCTTCGAGGTTTCCGACGTCAGTAGCGCGGCCATGAATTCGACCGGATAATGTGTCTTCAAATAAGCCGTCTGATACGAAACCAGGCCATAGGCCGCCGAGTGCGATTTGTTGAAGCCGTAGCCGGCGAACTTCTCCATCTGATCGAAGATTTCGCCGGCAGAGTCTTTGGGATGGCCGTTGTCCACCGCGCCGCTGACGAACCGTTCGCGCTGCTTGGCCATCTCCTCGGCCTTTTTCTTGCCCATGGCGCGGCGCAGCATGTCGGCTTCGCCTAGTGAGTAACTGGCCAGAACGTTGGCGATCTGCATCACCTGTTCTTGATAGAGAATGACGCCGAGTGTCTCTTTCAGCACCGGCTCGATCTCCGGCAGCATGTACTCGACCTTGCGCCGTCCCCACTTGCGCTCGATGAAATCGTCCATCATGCCGCCCTGGATCGGGCCGGGGCGGAACAGAGCCGTGAGCGCCGTCAGATCTTCCAGCTTGTCGGGCTTGTAGCGGCGCAACATTTCGCGCATGCCGTTGGATTCAAACTGGAAGATGCCCGAGGTCAGCGCCAGTTGAAAGACCTTCTGGAAGGTCTCGGCGTCGTCCAGGGGAATGGTCTCGATATCGACCTTCTCGCCGCGGTGCTGCTCGATCAGTTTCAGGCAATCATTGATGACCGTCAGTGTGGTCAGGCCGAGAAAGTCCATCTTCAACAGGCCCATCTTCTCGACGGCGACCATGTCGTAGGCGGTGACGATTTCGTCGTTCTTCGTCTTGACCACCGGGACCAGTTCCGTGAGCGGACGCGGCGCGATCACCACGGCCGAGGCGTGCACGCCCGAGCCGCGCACCAGGCCCTCGAGTTTCTTGGCCGTGTCGATCAGCTCGCGAATCTGCTGCTCGCTGTCGTAGGCCTTGCGCAGGTCAGGCGATTCATCGAGCGCCTTGTCGATGGTCATGCCCACCGTCGCCGGAATCATCTTGGCGATCTTGTCCACGTCGCCATAGGGCATATCGAGCGCCCGGCCGCAATCCTTGATGGCCGCTTTGGCCGCCATGGTGTTGAAGGTGATGATCTGCGCCACCTGCTCGCGGCCGTACTTGCGCGTCACATAATCGATCACCTCGCCGCGCCGGTTCATGCAAAAGTCCACGTCCACGTCTGGCATGGAGACGCGTTCGGGGTTCAGGAAGCGCTCGAAGAGCAGCGCGTTCTGCAAGGGATCGATGTTGGTAATCTCCATGCAATAGGCGACCAGCGAGCCGGCCGCCGAGCCGCGGCCATGACCCACGGGAATGCCGTTGTCGCGCGCGTATTTGATGAAGTCCCAGACGATGAGAAAGTAGCCGGAGTACTTCATCTGCTTGATGATGCCGATCTCGTAGTTCAGCCGCGCCTCGTATTCGGAGACGGGCCGCCGCAAATTTCCTTTGGCTTCCAGCCGGCGCATGGCCGTCTCCAACCGCATCCTGAAGCCGTTGCGGCAGACCTCTTCGAAGTAGCTGTCGATGGTGTGGCCCTCGGGCACGGCGAATTGCGGAAAGGGATTATCGACCTTGTGCAGCTTCAGGTTGCAACGTTCGGCAATGGCCATGGTCCGCGTGAGCGCTTCGGGCACGTCCTGGAACATCTGTGCCATCTCGTCTGCGCTTTTGACGAAGAACTGGTCGGAGTCGAAGCGGAAGCGGTTGGTCTCGTGAACCTTTGCGCCGGTCTGCACGCAGAGCATCACGTCGTGCGCATGCGAGTCCTCGCCGCACAGATAATGCGAGTCGTTGGTCGCCACCAGCGGGATTCCCAAATCCCGCTCCAACTGCAACAGCCCGGAGCGGATCTTGCGCTCTTCTTCCAGGCCTTGATCCTGAATCTCCAGATAGAAATTGCCCTTGCCGAAGATGTCCCGGTACTGCGCGGCCACGGTCTTGGCCGCATCGTAATTGCCGCCCTTGAGCACCTCGCAAAGTTCGCCGCTCAAGCAGCCGGAAAGCCCGATCAGGCCTTTGGAGTGCTCGGCCAAATACCGTTTGCTGACGCGGGGCCGCCGGTAGAATCCGTGCAGGCTGGCCTCCGAGGTCAACTCGATCAGGCTTTTGTATCCCTCTTCGTTTTCTGCCAGCACCAATAGATGGTTGTAGTGGTCGTTGGGCGACTCGGCCCGGTGGTCTTCGGCCTTGCAGACGTAGAGTTCGCAGCCCAGGATCGGCTTGACGCCCTTTTCCTTGGCCGCGTTGAAAAAATGCACCGCTCCGTAGATATTGCCGTGGTCGGTCATGGCAACGGACTTTTGTCCCAGCGCCGCAACGCGGTCGACGAGCTTGTGAACATCGCAGGCGCCGTCCAGCAGCGAATACTCGGTATGCAAATGCAGATGGGTAAATTCAGACATGGCTACCCTTGATTTTAGCTGGCGGGTTGCGATCGCTCCCGGCTGTTTCAAGAGTACGAACGCATCTTTTTTGAGGAAAAAGCGGTCTGTTTTGAATTGTTTCCCGCGCCGGCTACGTCCCATATTGAAACGAGCCAACCCCTGCCTTGCCCGTAGTATCTACTACGGGATACGATGTTGAGATCGAGGGAATATGCTGTGATTCGAACCGGTCAGTGCTATTTCCGGTTGTACGCCTTGTGTCTCTTTGCCGTGGGCTCTTGCCATAGTTCATGGGCGCAAAATCCCGGCGGAGCGAACGCGCTTCCCGCCGCTACCGCTGCGGCTGTGAAGGGTGCCCTTGAGTTGCCGCCGCAAACCGACGTCGTGTCGGCTCCGGAACCGGTCAAAGGTTTTAATTTCACCTATACCAGCCTGACCGCGCATAGTTCGCTGACCGGCTGGTCCGAAGTTTGGACCCCGGATCTTTCCTTCCGCTTTGGCAAACATTACGCCTTCGAGGTCAACGTTCCCTGGTACCTGTCGATTAAAAATTTTGTTGCGGTCACTACGAAGGGAGCTACGACGTATCCAATACGCCAAACATCCAATGTAATGGGCGATACGACGATTGCCGCGCATTTGGATTTTCCCCGGGGAAAGTTCGCGGAAAACTTTGTGGCCAGCGGTTCGTTTCCCACCGGCAATGTTCAGTTCGGACTGAGTTCGAGAACGGAGACCTACAACCTGACCAATCACATGGAATACGCCATTGGCCGCTTTACGCCCGATATCGAAATCGGTGAGGGCGATGCGTCTTCGCTGGCCCAGCGCGATGTGAAAACCTCGTTCATTACTGTGGGACCGCTCATGAACTTTCAGGCCGGTTCGTATATCGATCTGTGGCGGGGAGCTGGTTTCGATCTGGAGGCCTACGAAAATCTGCCCATGGGAAACCAGAAGGTCTATGGCACGGTGATCGTCACGGGCAAGAACGGCAAAAAGACCACCAAACAGGTGCTGGAAGGAACCGGCGTTGCCGAGGACAACGGGTTTAATAGCGCGCTCTATCTTCCTTGCGGGCCACATTTTACTTTGGTGGGCAATTACGACCGCAGTTTGATTCAGCACATTGACACGGCGAGCATGGGGTTTGTCTGGACTCTGCGCGTTCCCAAACGAACGGTTTCAGTGCCATAGGGCTTTTGGCCGGCTTCGCGATTTCCCGCTGCGTTTGATCCCGCCCATTGATATACTCAGATTTGTGACAACGACTTTCTTCGATTCCATTCCCCAGTCCGGTTCTGCCGCTTCCCCAAGCCAGAAGAGGGTACTGTTGCTCAAACCGCGCGGTTTCTGCGCCGGTGTTGTGCGCGCGATCGATGTGGTCAAGTATGCGTTGGAGACCTTTGGCGCGCCCATCTACGTCCGTCGCGAAATTGTCCATAACCGCTATGTCGTCAGTGAGTTGGCGGCAAAAGGCGCCATCTTTGTCCACGAGATCGACGATGTGCCCGACGGTGAACGCGTGATCTATTCGGCCCACGGCGTTTCGCCGGCGGTCCGCGAGATCTCAAAAAAACGCCACTTGAAGGTCATCGATGCCACCTGTCCGCTGGTCACGAAGGTTCACTTTGAAGCCGTCAAGTTTGCCAAACAGGGCTATTCGCTGGTGCTGATCGGCCACCGCGACCACGACGAGATCGAAGGGACTTTGGGAGAGGCCCCCGAGGTAACCCACGTCGTCTCCAACGTCGCCGAGGTTGAGGCCCTGCAACTCCCCGATCCCGAACACGTCGCCTACCTGACGCAGACCACGCTCTCGCTCGATGAGGCGCGCGACATCATTCATGCGCTCAAGCTCAAATACCCTCATATCGTCGGACCCCACTCGCAAGACATCTGCTACGCCACCGAAAACCGCCAGGTGGCCGTGCGCAATGTTGCCCACAAGGCGGGTCTCGTGCTGGTCGTTGGCTCGACCAATAGCTCCAACTCCAATCGCTTGGTAGAAGTCTCCCGTAACCTCGGCACTGTGGGTTACCTGATTGAAAATTCCCAGGCCATTGACCCCCAATGGCTCGTGGACGTTGAGAATGTTGCTGTGACGGCCGGAGCTTCGGCCCCGGAAGTTCTGGTCGAGGACGTCGTCAGCTATCTGCGCCAAAACGGTTTTGAAAATGTCGAAGAAGTCGAGGTGATGCCGGAGAATGTCCGCTTCGGCTTGCCTCCTGAGATCGTGCAAGCCATTGGTAGCAGCGACGGGGCGCAAAACATACCCGTCAACTAATCTGCCTTTGGCCGTTGCGCGGGGCAGCCCGGTTGAGAGTCGGCGCAGAGCCGAAGCTCGATCGCGAAACGCCGCCCTGGGAAAGAATTGAGGCGTTTAATAAACGCATGATGCAAGAACCATTGAAATCACAAACCGCGGCCCCGCGCTTTGGCCGCATTGACGCCGGTTTGGACGATGTTGACGCGGCAATTGCCAGCTCTTGCGACTATCTGCTCTCGATCCAGCACGCCGACGGCTATTGGTGCGGCGAGCTGGAAGCCGACTCGATGCTCGAGGCCGACTACATCTTCTTGCACACGCTGCTGGAAAGCGGCGATCCGGGCCGTCTACGCCGCGCATTCAACGAGATGATGCGCTACCAGAACGAAGACGGTAGCTGGAGTATTTATCCCGGTGGGCCGGGCAACATCTCGCTTTCGGTCAAGTGCTACTCTTCGGCCAAGCTGATGGGGCTTTCCGCCGACGATCCCCGTATGGTGAAGTGCCGCGAGTGGGTGCTGGCCCACGGTGGCGTCGTGGCCTGCAATACCTTCACCAAAATGTATCTCTGCGCGTTGGGCGAGTACGACTACGATGCCGTCCCCGCCGTGCCGCCAGAGATTGTCCTCTTTCCCCGATGGTTCTACTTCAATCTTTACGAGATCTCTTCCTGGTCGCGCGGCATTCTGGTGCCGTTGGCGATCATGTACGCCAAAAAGCCCTTCAAGAAAATTCAGGCGGAGCAGGGAATCGACGAGCTTTACGTCGGTGGCCGCGCCAACTCCATCCTCCGGCTGCGCCATGACCGCAAGCATCTCTTCTCCTGGCGAAACTTCTTCATCGTGCTTGACCGCATCATGCACATTGCCGAGGCCGTGCACATCCGGCCCTTGCGCACGCTGGCCCTCAAACGCGCCGAAAAATGGATGCTCGAGCGGTTGGAGATGACCGACGGTCTCGGCGCCATCTATCCAGCCATGCTCAACGCCATCATTGCGCTGCGCTGCCTAGGCTACTCTGAAGACGATCCGCAGGTCATTCGCGCCCGTGACGAGTTTGAGAAGCTCGGCATCGAGGCCGAGGCCACGCCCGAGTTTCCCGAGCCCACCTTCCGCATGACGCCCTGCGTTTCACCCGTTTGGGATACGGCGCAGGCTGTCACCGCGCTGGGCGATGCCGGCGTGCCGCGCAACGATCCGCGCATGTTGAAGGCCGCCGACTGGATGCTTTCGAAAGAAGTGCGCCACAAGGGCGACTGGGCCGTGAAGGTTCGCAACACCGAGCCCGGCGGCTGGTACTTTGAGTTCAATAACGAGTTTTATCCTGACACCGACGACACCGCGCAGGTGCTGTTGGCTCTGAGCAAGGTCGATAATCCTCGCGAGCGTTATCAACTTCAGGTTGCCGAGCGCGCCATCGCCTGGGAGTTCGCCATGCAGTGCAAGAACGGCGGCTGGGGCAGCTTCGATAAAGACAACACGAAGATGATCTTCCAGTACATCCCTTTCGCCGATCACAACGCCATGCTCGATCCGCCGACGGTCGATATTACCGGTCGCATGCTGGAGATGCTTGCCGTCTACGGTTATACGCGCCAGGACAAGCGCGTCCGCCGCGCCATCGATTTCATCCTCAGCGAGCAGGAGCCCGATGGCAGTTGGTTCGGCCGCTGGGGCGTCAACTACATCTACGGCACCTTCCTGGTGCTGCGCGGCCTCGACGCTATTGGCTTCGACCACAATGAGCCGCAGGTGCTGCAGGCAGCCGAGTGGCTGCGCATGGTGCAGAATCCCGACGGCGGCTGGGGCGAGAGTTGCGGCACCTACGACGAGCCCGATACCCGCGGCGTTGGCGTCAGTACGCCGTCGCAAACGGCATGGGCTGTGCTTGGCCTGCTCGCCGCCGGCGACGATCGCTCCGACTCGGTCGCCAATGGCGCGCGCTGGTTGCTCGAACAGCAGCGGCCCGATGGCGGTTGGGACGAAATCATGGGCGAGGGCGCCACGCGCCAGTCCATCATCACCGGTACCGGCTTCCCCAAGGTCTTTTATCTGGCCTATACGCTATACCGCCAGTACTTCCCGCTGATGGCGCTGACCGCCTACAAGCGGGCCATGGAACGCAAGAGCAGCCTTTAGCCGCCTGTGTTGCAACAGGGTTTTGAATGGGCATGGCTCGAGCCGTGCCGGAAGTTGTACAGATTGAAGACCAGGGGGCATAAGCCCCTGATGACAGCACGATCCGGAGGGATTCACCCGCCATGGCAGTTCCAATCTCACAGATGTGGACGGTCGCATCCTACGTTGTCAAAAACCGGCTCCGCGGCAACCGGCGGTATCCGCTCGTCCTCATGCTCGAGCCGCTCTTCCGCTGTTCGCTGGCCTGTGCCGGCTGCGGCAAGGTGCAGTATCCGCCGCATATTCTCAAGCGCCAGCTCACGCCCGAAGAGTGCTTCGCGGCGGTCGAAGAGTGTGGCGTGCCGATGGTCTCGATTCCCGGCGGAGAACCGCTGCTGCATCCGCAGATCGTCGAGATCGTCAACGGTCTCATCGCGCGCAAAAAATACATCTACCTTTGCACCAACGCGCTCGAACTCAAAAAGCGGCTGCCCGAGTTCACTCCGTCGAAGTACCTCACCTTCTCGGTCCATCTCGACGGCCAGCGCGAGCATCACGACTTCGCGGTCTGCCGCGAGGGCGGCTACGACATTGCCGTCGAAGGCATCAAAGAGGCCGTGCGGCGCGGTTTCCGCGTTACGCCCAACTCCACGTTCTTCGATGGAACCGATCCCAACAGCGTTCGCGCGCACTTCGACGAGATGATGGCCATCGGCGTCGAAGGTGTCGTGCTTTCGCCCGGCTACAGCTACGACAAGGCGCCGGACCAGAACCATTTCATGGGCCGTGCCCGCGTGCGCAAACTCTTCCGCGCCATCTTGTCGAACCGCAAAAAGAGCTGGAAGTTCAATATGTCGCCGCTCTTTCTCGAATTCTTGATGGGCAACCGCGACTACGATTGCGTGCCCTGGGGCATGCCTGCGTATTCGATCTTCGGCTGGCAGCGGCCCTGCTACCTGCTCCAAGACGGCTACGCGGAGACGTATAAGGAACTGCTGGAAACGACGAAGTGGGACGAGTACGGCGTGCCCAGCGGCAATCCCAAGTGCGCCAATTGCATGGTCAGTTGCGGCTATGAAACCCCGGCCGTGATCGACGGCTTCGGCAGCCTGAAAGGCTTCTGGGGGATGGTGCGCGGAACCTTCAGCAGCTACAAAGACGAACACGCTCTCAAACTGCTCAACGAATATTCGTCGCAGCCCATGGCTACCACTGCTCCGCTCGTCCAGATCGGCAAGCCGGCCGCGGAAAAGAGCCTGGAGAAGACGCCCGCATAACCTCGTAGCGCCGCTCTCCAGAGCGGGTCGCCGAGACGACAGCGGGCCTCAGCCCCGTTCGCAAATAGGCTTTACCACGAACCCCGCTAGCTCCGCTAACGCCGCTAGCCACGCTTGAGAGAGAGCTATGACCGCCGATAAATTCACGCGCGATGAGATCGAAGCCCTGGAACTTGCTCCGGCCGCCGAACACGAAAACCTGGAAGGATGGGCGCCCACGCTGGCCACGGACAGCGACGTGATGGACGCCGTCGAAAAGGCCTTCGATTATCGCGGCGATGTCACGCTGACGCTCAAATCCGGCGCCAGGATCGAAGGCTACATCTTCAACCGCCAGGCTGCCGCCACGCTGGCCGACTCCTGGTTGCAATATTTCGTCGCCAACGATCCGGCCAAACACAAGCTCGCTTACTCCGAGATCGCCGCCATCGCCTTCTCTGGCGCCGACCGCGCCGCCGGCAAACGCTGGGAAGACTGGGTCAAGGCATACAACGAAAAGAAAGCCGCCGGAGAAACCAACATCGGCCTCGCGCCCGACGCGCTGGAATAGCGGCAGACGGTCATCGAACTTCAATACAGTTTTTACGAATGAGGACGGTTCCTTATTGATCCGGCCCTGAAGGATAAGACCGTGCTATCTCACCTTAGCCGCAAAAACAAAGGCGCGGCGAGAGTGGGACACCCGAAGTTTGTCTCAGGCGCATTCAAGTACGAATTGCAACAAATGAAACATAGCCGGTCGCGCGATGCGTTTAAGATAAAACCTGAGATCGCTCCATGAAAATTTTCCTTACAGGCGCTACCGGATTTGTCGGCCACCACGTTGCTAAAGCTCTTGCCGCCGAGGGCGCGGACCTGCGTCTGCTCGTGCGCAAATCCAGTAGCCTGGCGAACCTAGAAGGCATTGCCGGCGAGACGGTGGTGGGCGATCTGCTGGAACCGGAGACGCTGAAGAGCGCCCTCGCCGGTTGCGATGCGGTGATGCATGTTGCCGCCGATTACCGGCTCTGGATTCCCGACCCGGCCTCGATGTACCGCGCCAATGTGGACGGTACGCGCGAACTGTTGCGGCTGGCCCGCGAGGCGGCCGTGCCGCGCTTTGTCTACACCTCGAGCGTGGCCACCATGCACTTCCGCACCGACGGCATCGTCATCAATGAAGACACGCCGGTCTCGCTCGACGACATGGTCGGCCACTACAAGCGCTCCAAGTTCATGGCCGAGCAGGAAGCCTTGCAGGCGGCCGCTCAAGGGCAGCAGGTGATTGTCCTCAACCCGACCACGCCCATCGGCCCCGGCGACCGCAAGCCCACGCCCACGGGCCGCATCTTCGTCGATTTTCTCAACGGCAAATTTCCTGCCTACGTTGATACTGGACTCAATCTGGTCGATGTCTCCGAGGTTGCCCGCGCACATGTTCTGGCGCTGACCAAGGGCACGCCCGGCCGCCGCTATATTCTGGGCGGCGAAAATCTCACCCTCAAGCAGATTCTCGACAAGATGGCAGCGATCACCGGCCTGCCTTCGCCGACGGTCAAGATTCCTTTCGCCATTGCAGCCACTTACGCCTTCTTCGAGGAGTGGATCACCGGCCGCATTCGCGGTATAGAACCGCGCGCCACCCTCGAAGAGGTTCGCATGGGCCGCAAAAAAATGTTTGCCTCCAGCGCCCACGCCCAAACAGAACTCGGTTTTCGCATCGCGCCCGTCTACTCTGCCATGCGCGCCGCCATAGATTGGTTTAAGGCAAACGGCTACGCACAGTAATACATATTGAGAAGCCTGAAAATGGTATAATTTATTTCCACGGGGCACACGTGGGCTTGAGCTTCCTGCTCGTGTATCGAAGAGAAATGAGGTTTGCTCGATGAACAGACCAAAGGCCATTGACATTGTTGCCGACGCATTCTTCGATAATTTTTCCGGTGCCGCGATCTTTGGCAGGCTGCGTATTCCAGGCTCACCCCGTGAAATCGTCGATCCTAGGCCGTTAGAGCAATTTTCCGACGACGAAATCCGCTCCGGTTCCGAGGATATGCGAAAAGAGACCTCGCGGATTGTTGATCTGGTGGGAGCGGAGCAGGAGAGCCTGATTTCCAAAGAAGCCGTACAGAGTCTGCTCGACGGTTGGTCTGAATCCTCGCTCAAGCCATTGGAGAAGCTGTATCATTCCCGATGAGGTCGAAAGTGGCCGAGCAAGATCAAGATGTTCATGTCAAACTGTTGACGCGGCACCAGCACTACGGGATTGTGCTTAGCCCCGATATTCTTCAGGCTTACAAAAAAATTGACGAGCCCCTTCCACTTCTCATTGTTCAGGCGATTGATGGGCAACTGCAACGCGAGTACAAGTATGCTCTCATCGGCCAGATCGTTGCCGGCACCGCACTGGTTTTGATGGCTGGCGGCTTTATCTTTCTGGTGATGAACGGCCACGACAAACCAGCCTATGCTCTTCTTGGAGCAGGCGTACTGAATATTGTCGGCGGATTTCTTCGCGCGCGCTTGGCCGGAGGCGACGGAAAAGAATCGAGCCGGGATGCTCGATAATAACTCACAGACGATGCATGAAAGAATGGATGAAAACCGTAATCCGCTCAGTGATCTCGAATCGTACTTTCCCAGACAATTCCAAGCTAAGCTGACCTATTTCTTGGGATCTATAACGCTTCTGGGTCTGCTTGTTGATCTAGGAAAAAATTGGGATCGGCATGGCGAGTACTTTTGGTTTGCCGCTGTGCTGGCCATTCTTCTTTTTCCCTCTTGGATCATTCTTACAGGTTTTCGTCTCAAAGAACTCAAACGCACTCGTTTCTGGTTGGTTTTGATCGTGCCATTATGGGGGATATGTGCAATTGGGGCATACCTGCAATCAAGAGTGCTTTCAATAATTGACATGTTGATGACGATGACTGTCATTCTGCTCCTCATTTTTCTTAAACCAAGTGCGGATTTAAACTAGACACAACTGCGCGCACGCAATCGCCGACCTATGACACGCACCGCCATCATCGCTGCTTTTCCCGGTGAGTTAAAGCCGCTCGTCAAGCACTGGGCCCACGAGCGCCGCGAGGGTGTCGATCTCTGGCGTTGGCGCCGCGGCGAATGCGAGTGGTTGGCCGCCTGTGCCGGAGCGGGGCAGGGAGCCGCGACGCGCGCCTTTGCCGCTATCGAGCAGACAGGCGCCATCGACCGCGCGATCTCCATCGGCTGGGCCGGCGCGCTGCGCGAAGATCTTGAAAGCGGCAAGGCCTATCATGCCAGCGCCGTTGTCGATCTGCAAACCGGCGAACGCTTCATCGCAGGCTGGTTGGCGCAGCAGGTGCCAGGGAACGGCCTCAGAAGCGCCGAAAAAGCGCAGCAAAATGAGGGAGCTTTAGACCCTGCAGAAATCATTCAAACAGCAGATACAAACCAAGAAAAATCTCCCTCAGGGCCTAAAGGCCAAACTTATTCTGCGTTGATAGATGTACGGGCTAAAGCCCGTACCCTTCACCCTGAAATCCTCCTCGTGACCAGCCCGCGCGTGGCCAATCACGAAGAAAAACTTCGCCTTGCCGCAGCGTACTCGGCCGCGCTGGTCGATATGGAAGCCGCCGCCATTGCCCGGCTCGCCCAGATGCGCGGCATCCCATTTTTTTCCATCAAAGGCATCAGCGACGCGCTCAACGACAAGCTGCCTGATTTCAACCGCTTTCTTTCGCCCACCGGGCAGATGCGGATGCTGCCGTTAACTGTTTTTGCCCTCTTTCATCCCTCCTGCTGGCCCGCGCTTATCCGGATGGGCGAAAATAGTAAAAAGGCCGCGCGCGTCATGGCGGAGTCGGTTCTCGGCTTCCTCGACGAGCACGGCCAAATACGAATGCGGAATGGTTACCCCGATCTCAAGCAATAAGTTCCATCTCGATTCCCACATTCCCTCCACCATGCGCGCCGCTGTCTACCGCGCCATCAACGATGTGCGCCTGGAGACGGTTCCGGTCCCCGCGATCGGCCCCGGCGAGTTGTTGGTGAAGATTGCCACCTGCGGCCTTTGTGGCACCGATCTGAAAAAGATCCACATGGGCTCGCACTCGGCTCCGCGCATCTTCGGCCACGAGATGGCCGGAATCGTCGCCGCCACCGGTGCTGGCGTGACCAACTTCGCCGTTGGCGACCGCGTCGTCGTCTTTCATCACATTCCCTGCGGCCATTGCCACTACTGCCGCAAGCAGACCTTTGCCCAGTGCGAGACCTACAAGCGCACCGGCACCACGGCGGGCTTTGAGCCCTCTGGCGGCGGATTCTCCGAGTACATCCGCGTGATGGATTGGATCGTCGCCAATCGTGGCGTGGTGCGCATTCCCGACGGCGTTCCCTTTGAGCAGGCCGCCTTCGCTGAGCCGCTGAATACGGTTCTCAAGGGCGTGAAGATGCTCAATCTGGAACCCGACGATACGGTTCTGGTCATCGGCCAGGGCCCCATCGGTCTGATGCACGCGGCCCTGGCGGCGCGCACCGGCGCCCGCGTCTTTACCTCCGACCTGTTTCCGGAGCGTCACGCATTGGCCGCGCGCTTTGGCCTCAAGAATCCCATCGACGCCAGCAAGGAAAATGTGGTCGAGCGCATGCAGGCCGCAACCGAAGGCCGCGGCGCCGATGCCGTGATTCTGGCCGTCGGCGGCAATTCGCTGATCCGCGCCGCGATGGACGCGGCCCGGCCCGGTGGCAAAGTAATGCTCTTTGCCCAGACCCAGCACGGCGAGGCCACCATCGATCCCGGCGTGGTTTGCATGGACGAGAAGGCGCTGATCGGCTCCTACTCGGCCTCGATAGCCATTCAGGACGAGGTGCTCGATCTGATCTTTTCCGGCTATCGGAATGGCTTCGACCTGACGCAGCTGATCTCTCACCGCTTACCGCTCGATGAGGCCATTGCCGCCATCGATCTGGCTTCGCATCCCCAAGCCGGCTCCATGAAGATTATGATGGAGCCTATGCTCGGTGCCGGAGCGGAGTAGGAGCAAACGATGGCGCCCATAGTGAAAGATGCAATCCAGCGTGGCCGCAAGACCGTTGAAAACGTTGTCGAGGAAGGCCGCAAAAAAGTCGAAAATGCCGTCGAAGAGAGTTTGAACACGGTTGAGACGGTCGTCGAAGCCGGCCTGAACACGATGGAGAATGTCGTCGTTGAAGGCCGCCGGCGGGTGGAAACTGCCGTCAGTCACGGCCGCAAGACGGTCGAAAATGTTCTCCTCGGGCGCAAGACGATGCAGGCCGCGGTTCTGCACGGCCGCGAAGATATCCGCATCGAGCAGGTACCGATTCCCAAGGCCGAAAAGGGCGAGCTGATCGTTAAAGTTGGCGCGGCGCTGACCTGCGGCACCGACCTGAAGGTCTTCCGCCGTGGCTATCATGCCCGCATGATCGTGCCTCCGGCGCTCTTCGGCCACGAGCTGGCAGGCACTATCGTCGAAGTCGGCGAGGGCGTGGAAAATTTTGCTTCTGGCGACAATGTCGTGGCGCTCAACTCCGCCCCTTGCGGCGAGTGCTACTACTGCCAGCGCGATCAGGAAAACCTCTGCGACGATCTGCTCTTCAACAACGGTGCGTATGCCGAGTTCATCCGCATTCCCGCCCGCATCGTCGCCAAAAATACGCTGCGCGTTCCCGAGGGCGTTCCTCTGGAACATGCCGCGCTGACCGAGCCGCTGGCCTGCGCCGTGCACGGCTTTGAAGATTCCCACCCGCGCAAGGGAGATGTGGTTGCCGTTATCGGCGGCGGCCCGCTCGGCCTGATGATCTTGCACGTGGCGGCGCTGGCCGGCTACGAGACCATTGCCATCGTCAAGCGCGACGGGCAGGTGGAAGCCGCCCGCCAGCTCGGCGCCACGCACATCGTGCAAAGTTCCTCGATCCGCACCGCCATTCAAGAGACACGCGCGCTCACGCCCAAAGATCGCGGTGTCGATATTGCCATTGAGGCTGTCGGCCAGCCCGACGCCTGGCAGGAGGCCGTCGAGCTTGTCCGCAAGGGCGGTACGGTGAACTTCTTCGGTGGCTGCGCCGCCAACACGCGTGTCACCCTCGATACCAACCGGCTGCACTACAACGACATCACATTGCGTGCCACCTTCCATCACACCCCGGCCATCTGCCGCAAAGCCCTCGATCTGATCGTAAGCGGCCGCTTCCAGGCCGGCGCCTTTATCACCGGCCGCGCCAATCTTTACGAGTTGAACCGGGTCTTTGAGACGTTGATGAACCGCTCCACCGAGATCAAAACGGCCATCGTGCCGTAGGTACCGTTTTGAAACTCTTGGCCTTGGCGAAATCCTCTGTTCTCACCCCTCGTGCCATATTGCGCGCAGTACAATGAATCCCATTGAAGACGCTTCCGCGGGCCGATCCCCGCGGCAAGCGTAGCTGCGTAGCTCTGGGGATAAGAACGATGTCAACCAAAATCTTTGCCCTTGCTCAAGTGGCCTCCGTGGCCGGCGATCTTACGGCTAACCTGAAGCGCCATCTGCATTTTGGCGAGATGGCCGCTATGCAGGGAGCCCATTTTCTGCTCTTTCCCGAGCTCTCGCTCACCGGCTACGAACTGGCGCTGGCCCGCTCCTGCGCGCTGGCCGCCGATGCCGCCGAGTTGAAGCCCCTGCGTACTTTGGCCCGGGATGCGCAGATGACCGTGGTCGCCGGGCTGCCACTGATCAACGATTCGGGCGCGCTGCAACTGGGCGCGCTGGCCTTTTGTCCCGATGGCAAAGTCCTGAGCTACGCCAAGCAAAATCTCTACGGCGAAGAAAAGAAGATTTTCACCCCCGGCGATAAAGGCGTGGACGTGACGGTGGGCAGCCTCGTCGTGGCACTGGCGATTTGCGCCGATATCGCCGATCCGAACCATGCCGCGAATGCCGCCGCGCGCGGCGCAAACATTTACGCCGCCGGCGTCTTCGAAACCGAATCCGGGTATGACCGGAGCGCGAATGCGCTTTCAAGTTACGCCCGCCTGCACGGAATCTCGGTGCTGATGGCCAACTATAGTGGCACGACCGGTGGCCAGCCGTCTGCCGGCCGCAGTGCTCTGTGGGCCGAGGACGGCACTCTGCTTGCGTCCTGCGAAGACGACTCCGAGGCGATTCTCTTCGGCCGCGAAACCGGCGACGGCGGCTGGGAGTCGTGGGTATCCGCGGTTCACTGAGCTTCGATCATCTTCCGCCTGTTGGAACCCTGCATCTCCCGCGGGATTTCTCACAAGATTTTTTGTCTCCATTCACCCCTCCCGCCCCCATGCTGCAAAATAGTAAAGGGCGTTGCGCCCCGGAGGGACAAACCAGGGCCATGACCACCAATGACGCCAGGAATGCCGAATTGATCGAACGGGGATGGGCCGCTCTGCCATCTGCCTATCGCATTCCCGACCGCGCTCCCTCGCTCAGCGAGGCGATTGCCTACTGCCGCCATCTTGCCGAGACCCACTACGAGAACTTCCACGTTGCCAGTTGGTTTTTGCCCAAGCCCTTGCGCCCGCACTTTCACGCTCTCTACGCCTATTGCCGCATCTCCGACGATCTTGGCGACGAGGTCGGCGACCACGCGGTGGCTTTAGCTCTTCTCGACTTATGGCAACAAGAGCTGGACGCCTGTTATGCCGGCAGCGCCCGTCATCCGGTTTTTGTCGCGCTGGCCGAGACCATTCGCGCCTGCTCAATTCCCAAGGAACCCTTCGATAATCTTCTCGTTGCCTTCCGCCAGGACCAGACGGTGACGCGTTACGAGACCATGGACGATGTGCTCGGCTACTGTCATTACTCGGCCAATCCCGTTGGCCGGCTGGTGCTCTATGCTTGCAACGAGGTCAGCGAAGAAAATTTCGCCCTCTCCGACGCCACCTGCTCGGCCCTGCAGTTGGCCAACTTCTGGCAGGATGTACGCGTCGATCTCGGCAAAGACCGCGTCTATCTTCCGCAGGCGGATATGCGCCGCTTTGGCGTGAGCGATGAGACGATTGCCCAGGGCGTGGCCACCGCGCAATTCCGCGAGCTGCTCCGCTTCGAGGTCGATTACGCGCGCCAGCTCTTCGCCAAAGGCCTGCCGCTGATCGGCAAAGTCAATCGCGATCTGGCCGTCGATCTCGATCTCTTCAGCCGCGGCGGACTGGAGATTCTCAACGCCATCGAGCGGCGGAATTACGATGTGCTCAGCGGCCGTCCGGCCATCTCCAAGAGCACCAAACTGGCGCTGGCGCTGCGCGCGCTCAGCGGCAAGGCGCTGCCGTTTCTCCGCCTCGGCGCCGGCCGGAAAGCCGCCTGATGGAGCGCTCCGTGACCAGCACCGATTCATCGTCCGCGCTCTCGTTGGATCAGGCCTACGCGGTCTGCCGCGCCACGGCCAAGCGCGAGGCCAAAAACTTCTACTATTCCTTCGTCGCGCTGCCGGCTCCGCGCCGTAACGCCATCTGCGCCATCTATGCTTTCATGCGCCAGGCCGACGACCTTTCTGACGACGAGGCTCTCACGCGCGACGAGCGCCGCCGCCGCCTCAATGCCTGGCTCGCTGGCTGGCATGCGGCCGCCGCCGGTGAGTCCACCGCGGACCCCGTATTCATTGCCGTTCGCGACGCCATCGCCCGCTTCCAGATTCCTCTCTCGTTGCTCGACGAACTCGTCTCCGGCGTGGCCATGGATCTGGAGCGAGCCCGGAACGATGAGAGCGATGCCACCGACACCTACGCCACCTTCGACGATCTTTATCGCTACTGCTATCTCGTCGCTTCGGTCGTCGGACTGGTCTGCATCCGCATCTTCGGCTATCGCGGCGAGCATGCCGAAAAACTTGCCGAAGAGACCGGCATCGCCTTCCAGCTTACAAATATTCTGCGCGACGTGGCCGAAGATGCCTCGCGCAACCGCGTCTATCTTCCCCTTGAAGACCTTGCCCGGCACGGCGTCTCGCTCGATGCGCTGCGGCATCGCGCGCCCGCGGCGCCGCCCACGGACAGCGAGCGCGAACTGCTGGCCGCCATCGCCCAGCGCGCCGAAGATTATTACCGTTCCGCCCGCGAACTGCTGCCGCTGATCGACCGCGAAAGCCGCCCCGCGCTCTGGGTGCTGGTGACGATCTATCACTCGCTGTTAAAACGCATCGAACGCGCCAACTACGATGTTTTTACCGGGCGTGCCAGTGTTCCCACCGCGCAAAAACTGGCGATCCTCGTGATGGGCCTCGCCCGCATCGCCTGGGCTCGACTGTTCTAGTGTGCTGTTTTTGAAGTTCGTTTCCTGAAGAAGATTGTCATCCTGAGCTCCGTTTGCCGCGTTTTCTGCGGCAAACGGAGTCGAAAGCCTGCCCTGAGCGAGTTGCCTTGGCGACGAGTCGAATGGGGATCTGTGGTTGTTTTTAGCGGCTCCGAATGCACCGATCAGACGATTGCAATGAGGTTGGACACTTCCATGCGCGCGATCTGGTATCCATACTGGTATGAACGCGACTTGCCCATTCACGCGGGCCAAATCGGCGAGTTTGAGTTTTTCGACGCACCACCGGACTACGTCAAGGATGATGGACTTCCTGTCTTTTGGCATGATGGTCATGGGCCGGACAGAACGCATAAAGAGCACCTCCGAATCCTCAGCATTTATCACCCGGAACTCGGCTACATCGAATCGATCGATACGGTTGGTTTGGAATATACCGTCACGATGATTGACGGCAGGGTCTTGAAGCTTGAGGCGGAAGAGGCACCGGGCACGGTGTACTTCCTGAAATCTGGCGAAGCCTGCGAGGATGGTGAACCAATAGACACGCCGTGGATGTTGCAAGACTGGCGCTTCTATGTGGAGGCAGAGAAGAGCGAGGCCTAGCGCAATTCTTCAAGCTTTTCCGTTGCCTCATGCGTTAAGCTGATCCGGGAGAAACTTCGATGCCGCTTCGGTTTTTGCGCTCTACTTTTGCCGTTCTCCTGGCCGGCCTTTGTGTGCCGCTCGCGCTCTCCGGGCAAACACCGGCTTTCAGCCGGGCCATTCAGCTCACCCACGTCAACAACGGCGCGAACTCCGCCGCGGCGCAGAGCCAGCATTACGTCGTGCTGGTCTCGCTCGATGGCTTCCGTTGGGACTACGCCCGCCGCGACAACGCCAGGAACCTGCTCGCGCTGGGCCAGCAGGGCGCCTGGGCGCCCCAGGGCATGCTTCCCAGCTATCCCTCGCTGACCTTTCCCAACCACTACACGCTCGTGACCGGCCTCTATCCCGAGCACCACGGTCTGGTGGCCAACAACTTCTACGATCCGGCGCGCAAGGCCCATTATTCGATGTCGGACCCCGAGGCCGTCACCGATGGCTCCTGGTACGGCGGCGTGCCGCTCTGGAGCCTTGCCGAAGCCCAGGGCATGCGCTCTGCCGTGCTCTATTGGCCGGGCTCCGAGGCCAAGATTGCCGGCTTTAGGCCCTCTTACTACGCCAGCTACGACGGCAAAACCGAGCGCACGCCAGAGTCGCGGCAGGCGCGCATCGACGACGCGGTGGCGTTGCTCCGGCTGCCCGCCGCCGACCGGCCGCACTTCATCGCCATCTACTTTTCCGAGCCCGATCACTCGGGCCATCAGTTCGGCCCCGATGCCGCCGAGACTCGCGACGCGGTTCGCCAGATGGATGCCATCGTAGGCAAGCTGCGCGCCGCGCTCCATGCCACCGGCCTGCCTATCGATCTCGTGGTCGTCAGCGATCACGGCATGGTGAAATCGGAGGGCAACTGGATCGACTTGAGCGAGTTCGCCGATCTCAAAAACTTCGAGACCGTTGGCGACCTGCTCTACGGCAAAAGCGAAGAAGAGAGCGCCCGCGCCTACAACCAGCTCAAAAAAGCATCGTCGGAGTTCGTCGTCTACCGCCGCAAAGATGTTCCCGCCGAGTTGCATTACAGCACGAATCCTCGCGAAGGCGATCCGGTTGTCATCGCCACAGGACCGTACGCGATCCGCGCCGCCAGCCTGGGGACCGCGTCATCCGAGCGTCCGCCGACCGCCGGCATGCATGGCTTCGATCCGCGTCTTTTGCCGCAGATGAAAGCCAGCTTCTTTGCCGCCGGTCCGGACCTGCTTGCGGGCAAGACCCTGGCCCCATTTGATAACGTGAATCTATATCCATGGATCGCGCACCTGCTCGGCCTCAATCCGCCCCCATCCGATGGCAGCCTGAATATCTTGTCGGCGACACTTCGCGATGGCGGCGCCGCGCCCAGCCAGGAGTCGGAGAAGACGGTAGAAAAATAGACGGCGAAAGCGCGTCCATGCAGTTGAGGGAATATTTCAATGAGTCTGGTTTTAGGAATTGACGGTGGAGGCACGCGCACGCGCGCCTCGATAGTGGAGGGCGAGCGCGTGCTGGCCTATGCCGAAAGTGGTTCGATCAAACAGCTTCGCGTGGGCATCGAGACGGCCGAAGAAAATCTTCGCACCCTGCTGACCGAGGTCTTTCAAAAGGCGGGCGTGCCAACGGTTCAAGCTGCCTCTTGCGGCATGGCCAGCTCGACGATGCCGGGCGTGGTCGAGTGGGTGACCGCGGTTTTTCGCGAATTCGGCATCGAGCGTTCCGAGGTGGTCGGCGACGAGGTCATCGCTCTCGACGCGGCCTTTCAGGGCGGACCGGGCATCCTGCAAATCGCCGGCACCGGATCGAATACCATCGGCCGCGCCGCCGATGGCAGCCGCGAGTCGGCGGGTGGCTGGAGCTCGCGATTGGGCGATGAAGGCTCCGGCTACTGGATCGGCGTGAATGCCGTGCGCCGCGCCTTGCACGCCTACGATCGCGAAGAGCCCACGCAGATTCTCGATAAGGTCGGCGAAATTTGGGGAACGCGGAACATCGAAGAGCTGATCAGCGTTGGCGACGGCACGCCGGCGCCCGATTTTGCCGCCCTCGCGCCCACCATCGACGCGTTGGCCAAGGCTGGCGACCCGGTGGCTCTGGCGGTTCTGCGCCAGGCCGCGGCCGACCTCATCGAGTTCGTCCTTCTGGTCCGCTCCAAACTTCGCCGCAAGCACCAGATCGCTGGCGAGGTTCCCGTGGCCTGGACCGGCAGCGTCATCGAAAAAGTCGATTTGGTCCGCGATGCCTTCTTTGCCGGACTCAAAGCCGCCGCGCCCGAGATGCCCGTCTTTACGCAGGCTACGGTCTCGCTCGAAGGCGCTCTGTGGCGCGCCCAACGCATCGCCGGCTAACAGCTAGATTTTGGCCTTTTCAACACGGCTCGCGATTGCTATATGCCGCTTGTTGTCGTTGCGTTACAGATGGCCATTGTCACGAGCAAAATGTAGGGACTACCCAGAAATACCCACTTTTTTCATGGGTGTCCCTACAGTGTTTTTCGATCATTTGCGACGGAAACGCAGTCGAGCACAGAAAAGCCGGCTCGCTCAAAGTTTTGCTCGATGCCCTCAAGACGGAAGATCTTGACCAAAGAGTCACCGAAGCATTGCTGTGGCTCTTGGCGCACCAGACCGATCTGGACTGGCGAAAACTGATTCTTGCCAGGACCATTCCCTTCGCCATCGAGACTCTGAAAGAACGCTATCAGGCAGAACTGCAATGGCAGTATTCGGAAGGAATGCGATATGGGCCGCGGTACAGGGCCGACAGAGACTTGGCGGAATGGATCGAGATGATCGAAGAAGACAGCGCATAGCGACTTTGTTGCTGTGGGCTAGCCGACTTCCCACTACCGATCAGCGGTCAATGAGCGCGCCGGCGATAATGAACTTATTCACCCTCTGTAGAGAATTGTGGAACTGAATTCCGCGTGGAGCGCGGCTACTGTTCGGGAGGTTGACTGGGAGGCTCGATAAATGAACAACCTGAAGGGCCGCTTGAAGCCTATCTTTAATGTCAGTGAAGCGCGAACATTTGCCATCGCCGAAGAGGTTGGGAGAGCGACTGGGACCAAAGCATTTGCGAAGGTCCGAATTGCTGATGTATTGACGATAGCAAACTCAGGTATTTCCGATGACCTGTACAGATATGCACTTTCAGGACACTTCGACGTACTTGTCTATAAAGACGACATTCCATATTTGGCGATCGAATTCGACGGAGGTGGTCACGACAATAGGAACGACGAAAAAAAGAACAGCCTATGCAATCTCTTTGGACTTCCGATGGTGCGCATAGGCCCACAGCACATAGACGCAGTTGTCTTCGAAGATACCGCAGCCGCTTTCTTTATTTGGCAACTGCACTGCGTGGATATTTTTCTCGAAGAATTTGGAAACGACCCTTACGAAAAGTACGATCCCTTATTCTTTTTATCCGTACCTGGCAAAGCCCGCAGTTGGCCGTTCGCTTATAGAGAGCGTTGGCTCGGTAAACTCACTAAGCGATTCAAAGAATCAGCAGAGCGGTTTGAAGGTGATCTGCGAATATCGTACGAACACGGAATATTACAGTTCGATGATGGTTTTGGCACGTGGTGTAGGGAGGGAAAGTACCGCAGCATCGTTGCCCAGAAGGTAACTGGCGATGCCGTGGTATGGGGCGAAGCTGAATTGAGCCTCACAGCCTTCGGTCTTGATGATCGTCGACTCGAACCCTTCCACGAGGTGTCGACATTCGTTCTAGGAATGGCAGCAGAACGGATGTACAACCACGCATTAGATTTCCTCGCCGGCAACGCGGAACCAACGGATCTGAAACTTATCATTGGGCGGATTAAGAAATGGGAGGCCGAGGGCTTCGACCTCCGGATAGCCTCGAACTTCCTTTGTCGCTAACAGCCCAAATCACTCAGCCAGATAATCATATATTCGGAAATGGCAATAGGCCCCGAGAAACGGACCAGTATTCAAAATATCGTTAGCGCGATCAATAGATTGGCTTTTGCGCGGGCTTGCGGAAGGTCAGTACATAAAACCTGTTTTTGCCGATCACATTCAAAATCTCCAGCCGCACATCTTGCATTTCTTTGGGCACCAGATCCACCGGCGGAGTTACGGGCTCCTTGCGCTTTTTGTAGAAGAAACTTGTGATCGGTCCGCGCTCGTAGGCCGCCTGCACATGTTCCTCGGTCTCGTCGGCGATCAGCAGATGGCTGCCCGGTTTGGCCACGCGGATCATCTCGCGAATCGCCTGCGCGCGGTCATTGAAGAAATTGATTCCGCCTACGTGGAAGACCACGTCGAAGCTCGCATCGGCAAAGGGAAGATGTTCGGCGTTGCCTAAAAACAGATCGGCATCGAGTTGCCAGCGCGCGATATTCGCCCGGCAGTTGGTCAACATCTCCGGAGAAAGATCCAGGCCCGTGAGCGACGTGCCGCGCGGCAGATATTTGAAGTTCAACCCCGTGCCCACCGAGGTCTCCAGCACCGCGTCGCCCTCTTTGACGATGAGTTTGCCCAGATAGCTCATCACATAGGCGTCGCGGTCGAAACCGCATAGCGCGCTGACCGCCCGTTGTGTGTCGTCGTAAAATCCGCCAATCGTCTCGTAGAGTCCGTTGTATTTCTTGTTGTCCCCAGTCAGGTCTTCGGGCCGCCGCAGGTCGGCGATGCCATTGCGTACGGGGAAGCGTTCGCCCGCTGCATTGGTCAGAGCGCGGCCAGCGAGATGCAATGGCGCGCCGGTTGCCGGGCTGCGTAGATCGCGCAGCGTGCCGGCGCGGAAATGCGCATTGCGGATGGTCCAACTGCGTGCCATCGCCCAAAGCGAAAACAGGATGGCCGCCACAAGACAGCCAGCATCCAGCCATGCCGTGCCCGCGGCAATTTTGATCTGCGTGTGACTCAGACGGGCATTGACTTCATAACAGGCAACGGCGGAGATCGTAACGGCGAAAACGATCGCTCCCCCACGAATGCGCGCCGCGCGAAACTCATGGTTCCACGCCCAGATCGTTGTTGCCGCGAACCAGAGAATGAGAAACTTTGGCGCGCTGGTGGCCACTGAACCGGCTACATGGACGAACAGCGGGCTGCTGGCCCGGTAAACGAGATCTGCTGCGCTGGCTGGCAGCCAGGGCTGAACGGATGCGTCCAGCGCAAGGGCAAAGACTGGAAGCGGCAAGGTGGACGTCCACCCAGGCATTTGCGGACTCACCATGCGATGCAGCGTAAAGGGCAGCACGCCGAGCGCTATCGTTGCGATTGTCCAGCCAAGATACGCCAGCGGATCGTCTGCACTTCCTCGCGCCAAACTCCAGGCCATTTGCGGCAAATCAAAGAGCACGGGAAAGACCATCATCCAAAAGAAGCCGCGCGCCGGCCGCTGTGTCCCCGCGAACCATGTGCCCAGCGCCGCGCCGGTAAATACTCCCACGGGGTGATAGAAAAATCCAATGACGAAGAACAATGCGATGGCCCAGGCAAAACATTGCTTTTGCCGTAATCTCGTGTTCATGGTTCGTTCCTTTTCGTATCGTGATTGGCGGGGCGATCTTGCAGCTCGGCCAGCGCCGATTCGCCCCAGGCCAGGGCGGTCTCGGTAAGGGCCTGTCCGAGCCGGAGCGCCAAAAGCCAGTAGCGTTGATGGGGATGCGTGGGGCCGTTGGGTACCGTGGATTGAATCGCGGCCAGTGTTGCCTGCATCTGCTGATTGCGCCGTTGCACCTCGCGCAGATGCGCCAAGGCCACGTCCGGGCCGGCCTCGCCGCCAAAGAAAAACTTGAGCAGGAACTCATTGCGCGGTGGATCGTTGTGAAATGGGAGCGCCAGCCACTCGCGCAGCCGTGCCCGTCCCGCTTCGGTGATGGCATATTCCTGGCGGCGCTTTTTCCTTTCCGGCCGCTGCTTCACAGGCTCGATCAGTCCATCTGCCGTCAGCCGCTTCAGCGCTGGATAGATCTGCCCGTAGCTCTCGCCCCAGAAAAATCCGATGCTGTTCTGCACCGCCTTGCGCAGATCGTAGCCGCTCAGGTGCGACTGCATCGACAGCAGCCCCAGAATCGCGTATTCGCTTTGGTTGCCTTTCATCTATCTGAAAGATACATCTTCTAGATAGTTGAAAGCAAAAACTTTTCTACTCGCTTTACCGCCCGGTGCGCTTTTTGGCCTCGCCGGCCTTTCAAAGCCATCTGCCCCATCGAACGGTAAAGTTCGTTACGTTGAAAGTGTTTTATTTGAATATGTTATAGAGGATATTGTGCAATAGCTGTGCCGTTCCGCAGCGAGGCGATCAATTTTCCTTGAGCGTTAACGGCAACCAGATTTGCCGGCTCGCCAACGGCCACACGGCCAGCGCGGTCCGTCTGGCCAGTCATGGCCGCGGGATTCGCCGAAAGCAGGCGCAGCGCCTGTTCGAGTGGAGCAGCGGTAAACTCGATGAAATTTCCCAGGGCGCGATCCAGCGTGAGCACGCTGCCAGCCAGAACACCGCGGGCCATCGCCCGGCCACCGGATACCTGCACCGGAAAATCACCCAGGCGATACTCGCCGTCTGGCATACCGGCCGCGCTCATCGCGTCGGTCACCAGAATTGCACGCTCGGCTCCTTTGGCGCGCCACCAGAGCCGCGTCATCTCCGGGTGGCTGTGAATGCCGTCGCAGATCAGCTCCGCGTAGAGCGAATCGTTGGTCAACACCGTTCCCAGAATCCCCGGCTCGCGGTGGTCGAGCGGCCGCATGGCGTTGAATGTATGCGTGGCGCTGATGGCGCCGGCCGCAATGGCCGCCAGGGTTTTCGCGGCGGTGGCATTGGAGTGGCCGAGAGAAACTCGTACCCCGCGCGCCGTGGCATGGCGGATCAGGTCCGTCGCTCCATCCAGCTCCGGAGCGATCGTCATCAGACGGATCTTCCCCGCCGCAGCCTCGAAGAGGCGGTCGAAGAGTGTGGCACTGGGATCTTGCAGATACTCCCGAGGCTGCACGCCGCATTTGGCAGGGGACAAGAACGGTCCTTCCAGATGGATGCCGATGGGCAGCGCGGCAGTGCTGCTGGCATCAAGTGCCTCGGGATTTTCAATCAGCTTGGCCAGCCCATCCAGAGCTTTAAGCGTGACATCGATCGGCGCGGTCACCGTAGTCGCAAGATAGTTGGCCGTTCCGCGCGTGGCCAGGAAGTTTCCAATCGCGCTTAACGCTTCGGGCGTTGCCTCCATCACATCGTGGCCCGCTGCGCCGTGTAGATGTACGTCGAAGAATGCAGGCGCCAGGGTTGCGCCGGCAAATGTAAGCGTGTTTGCGTCGCTGGCCGCACCCTCGTCGCTGTCGATCGAACGAATCTTTCCTTCTTCAATTTCAATTCGGGGATGGGCGAGCGTCTTTTCGCCGTCCCACAAAGAATCGGCCGTCAAATAAGTGCTCATAGATTTATTATCGCAGCGAACCGCAGACCACTTGCTTGGAGAATGGATCTTCGGGGTGCAACCTGACCTCGATATCTATAACTTGCTGCCATGATACACGATCGCGCGAAGTCATCCGCCGCAGGAATGACGTTGGCTCCTAATCCATGATTTAGTGATACTTGCGCAGCACGCCCAACACGCGGCCCTGGATGGCTACCTGCGCTGCCGGAACATAGATCGGGTCCATCTCCATGTTCGAGGGCTGCAGACGCACCACGCTGCCCTCCGGATAAAAGCGCTTCAACGTCGTCTCCGCGCCATGCACCAGGGCCACAACAATCTCGCCCATGCGCGCGGTCTTGGTTCGCTCCACCAGTACGTAATCGCCGCTGATGATGTGCTCGTCGCGCATCGAATCGCCACGCACCTCCAAGGCGAAAACGTCGCGGTTGCCCACTACATCCGATAGCGAGATCGTCTCCTGCGTCTCCATCGCTTCGACCGGCAGGCCGGCAGCGATACGCCCGACCAAAGGAAGCTTGACACTGGAGCGGGTCGGCGTTCCGGCCGGTAGCAGATCGATCGACCGGCTGCGGTTATGCACCCGGTCCAGCAGTCCCTTCTTCTCCAGGTTGGTGATGTGTTTGTGCACGGTCGCCAGGCTCTTCAGCCCCATGCCGCGCGCAATCTCTTCGAAGGAAGGGGAGTAGCCGTTGCGGGTCACAAACTCTTCCAGAAAATCGATAACCTCTTTTTGCCGCCGTGTAACTGCCATGGGCGCATTATAGCGAATAAAAAGCGAACCGCAACATAAAATTTTCGCCAGGTTTACTCTTTGGGAAACATGCCGGTTTTAGCCGTGCAACCAACGCCCCTGTATTTGGCTTTCCGGCGAGGCCGCTTCCTCCGGGTACAATCGAGCCATGATTCTCGAAGTATTTCCCGTAGGACCTTTGGCGGCCAACTGTATTCTCATTGGTGACGAGCAGGCAGGCGAGGCTTTGGTCATCGATCCCGGCGCGGAGGCCAAGCGAATCCATCGCCGTGTAACCGAACTTGGTCTCAAGGTTAAAGAGATTCTTTTGACGCACGCGCACATCGACCACGTTGGTGCGGCCTTTCAGTTGAAACATCTAACGGATGCCCCCATCTACCTGCACGAAAATGACTTGGAGTTACTTAACAGCCTCGATGCCCAGGCTGCATGGCTGGGCATGGTCGCGCCAGAGGTCTCGCAACCCGACGAAGGGCTCCATGACGGCCAGACTGTTGGACTTGAACGCATCAACGCAAAAGTATTGCACTCGCCCGGCCACACGCAAGGCTCAGTTTGTTTTTATTTTGCGGCTCAAGGCCTTTTAATTGCAGGGGATACACTCTTTGCCGGTAGCGTCGGCCGTACCGATTTGCCGGGAGGGAACTACGAGCATCTGATGCGGTCGCTGCAAACGCAGCTTATGCCTTTGCCGGATGAGACCCGTGTGATCTCCGGTCACGGACCGGCAACTACGATCGGTGAAGAGCGCCGAAATAATCCCTTTCTGCGAACAAACGCCTAAAGGCTGCAAGAAAATATAAATACTTTAGCATCAAAGTAAAACAAGCAACAGTAAAAGTAACACTTTAACTGTTTTGCCGCCCTAGTTGCAGCCGTGATTCTTTGCTAAATAGTTAACAAGAGGCTTCAATCCGTTACTAAATTCATATTCCCTGGCCAGTAAACTGACCACCAGCCATCCCGACTCCGGCATGCCAAAGAAGTAGCCTGGCTGCAGCCAGACGCCTCGATCGAGAAGCTGCAGCGCCGTCTGTTCGTCGAGTTGCAATGCCGGAATGCGCAGCACGGCATACCAGCCGCCCTCGGCCATGAGCCGCTGCACAGCGGGCAGGCAAGCAATGGCCTTGTCCAGAGCGGCCAAATTCGCCGCAACACGTTGACGAATCTGCGCTTGAATCACCTCCCGGCCATCGATCCAGGCCGGAATCGCCCATTGCACGGGAGCATTCATCGACAGAAAAGTATCGGCAATCACCTCCAGCCGGGAGAGCGCCTGCTCCTGCTCGGGGCCTGTGGCGACAATCCAGGCGGCCTTCATCTGCGGCAGCCCGGCAATCTTGCTCAACCCGCTGACGACGTACACGGCTACCCCGTCGAGACCCCGCGCGAAACTTTCACCGCGCACCGCGATTTCGTAGTCCAAAAAGACCTCATCGACGATGAGAGCCAGATCGTGCTGGCGGCAGAGTTGGCCCAGCGCCTCGGTCTCCCATGTCTTGGTGAAGTGCCCGGTGGGGTTGTTGGGATGCACGAGAACGATGGCGCGCGTAGCCGGCCCGATGGCCAGCCGAAGCCCCTCGATATCGAGCTGCCAGCCGTTTTCGTAGACCAGCGGCGCGGATTTCAGCCGCACGTCATCGAGACCGGCGAGGAAATCGAAGAGCGGGTAACTGGGCTGGGGAACGAGCACCTCGCTGCCCGCGTCGCAGAGCAGCCGAAAAAGAAAGCTATAGGCCTCGCTGGTGCTGGTGGTGAGCACAATCTGCCGGGGATCGACTGTCGCGCCGTGCCCGGCGTAGTAGCGGCTGACCGCCTCGCGGGCTGCCAGCAGGCCCTTGGGCTGCGGATCGTAATCCAGCGCCCGCCGGTCGCCGAGGGCCGCGAGCAGGGAATCGGGATAGGCGAATCCGCAGCGGGTCGGGTTCGAGGCTGTCAGGTCGGCAATGGCCAACCCGGCCTCGCGCCGCTGCCGGTAGGCCCGTGCCAAAATGCTCTCTTCGGTGTTCCAACCGGTACGCCGCGAAAATCCCATCTCGCTCCTTCATCGACGGGCAACAGATCATCGTGCACAATAAAATGAGTGTCCCTTCTCCAACATACACGGGCCACCAGGAGGTAGAGTTGGCTCTACGCGCGGTGCTTCTCGACTATGGAATGGTTTTAACCGAGCCGCCCTCGCCGGCGGCCCGCATGGCCATCAAGAACCTGACCGGGCTCGCGGAAGACCGCCTGGAACCGCTCTACTGGGCCTACCGGTCCGACTTCGATCTGGGAAATCTGACCGGCGAAGGTTTTTGGCGCAAGCTCGCCGCCGATGCCGGAATCCTTCTCAGCCAGGACACCTTCGATGCCCTGGTCCGCTACGACGCGCGCATGTGGATGGAGATCAATCAGCGGATGGTCGCCTGGCAACTGGCCTTGAAAGAGCACGGCCTGCTCACCGGCATCGTTTCCAACATGGGCGACACGATTTTGGCGGCGATGGAGCGCGATCTGCCCTGGCTCAACCGCTTCGATGTGCTGGTGTGGAGCTACCGGCTGCGCATCGCCAAGCCCGATCCGGCGATCTATCGCTACGCGCTCGGCCAACTCGGTGTTGCGCCAGATGAAGTCTTGTTCATCGACGACCGCGGAGAGAACGTCGACGCGGCCGTCGCATCGGGCATGAAGGGATTGGTCTTTACCACCGTCGAGCAGTTACGCGATGAACTCATCGCCCAGGGCTACGACAAGGAACTGCCACTGCCCGCCGATCAAGTTTGAGAAAGCCATGGCTGGCCCATCGCACTGCGGGAGTAGCGGGGCAGCGCGTAGTCCAAGCCACTCTCCGAGTCCCGATCATAGCTGGTGAAGAACCAACTATTCCCCGGCCCCGACTGATACCACTGCTCGCCAAAGGGAAAGTGGCCTTGCTGGGTCACGACATTAGCAGGTGGCCCGCGCCTATCTTTTCACACTCAGTTCTCCCTCAACGGTCTGTGCCCCATTCAAAACGCGTTTTTTGCGTTTTGAGTGGGAGACCACGATTCCAACCGGCCCCGCTCATCGCAACGTGCGCGATGAACGGGGCACAGCTTCTCAACTCTCATGACGATTGTGCGGAGTCGATGACCGGGCCACCTGCCGTTGTAGGTGGCCCAGGACGTCAGCGGCGGATTGCCCGTGCAGGGTGTGGTCGAGACCGCTCGCCGTACCGATGCTGTCGGATGGTGCCACTAACGCATGCAAGCCGCACCGGAAGGCGGCTCGCTATGTTGGCGAACAAAAAATGCCGACTACCTACGGCTTGCCTGTCGCATTAACGAAACCAATTCGACAACAACGTCTTCCAGCAGAGCCTCCGGAGCAAGCAATTTGCTGGTCTCTGGATCAACTTCTACGCCTACGCCTTCCGATACACGTCGGTAACCCTCGATTTGGTATCGATGATCCGGAGTTTCAGCCACTGAAAACTGAGAGTACCGCCTCTCGAAATCGCTCCAACTCTTCGCCTTAGGGAACCTCTGATCAACCCATCATTTTCTCGAACACAAGAAAAAAATTGTTCAAGGCGACGATTTCGCAGGCTGCGGGCGCGATTTTCCGGTTT
>Ga0326727_10003329_pt1 | contig 51786 bp, 57 predicted proteins | sample MB2enrmetagenome_FD_207643 | JGI IMG/M metagenome (GOLD analysis project Ga0326727, IMG submission 207643) | Lab enriched peat soil microbial communities from McLean, Ithaca, NY, United States - MB29MY | ecosystem: Environmental > Terrestrial > Soil > Wetlands > Peat | place: USA: New York...
AACGGCGTGCTCGCGCGCGCAGCCCCTCGTGCGTTAAAACTTGTAGTGGAAACGCTCACGAACCTATCAAGTGTCGAGGTCCTCGTGGAGGCAACCCACCACGGTCCTTCGAACATCGAAACCCCCTCGTTGTTTGTCGAAATCGGCAGCACGAAAGCCGAGTGGAATAACGAAGCGCTCGGCGACACCGTGGCACGAGCGCTTCTCGAGCTGGAAACGCGATCTCTCGGCATCCCTTGCCCGACAGCCGTTGGATTCGGGGGGTCGCACTACGCCGTACGACACGCTGACGTGCTTCTAAGCAGCGACATTTGCTTCGGCCATATTTTTGCTGCATATCAGCTCGAATGTCTAACTCGCGAGATCATTAGAGAAGCGTTTGAGAAATCACAGGCACAATTCGCCTATTTTGATCGAAAACATATGGGTGGTGACCGAACTCGAATCGAGGCGACCGTGCACGATCTGGGCTTTGAGGTCCTTAGGCTGGCTGACATCCAGGGACGCAGAGACGTTTCTTGGAAACCATACCTGAAAATCAAGCGCGCCTTGAGAGTGCACGGCCTGCCCGCAGAAGCGGAGAACATAAACGTCAGCGCTTCATTGCGAGACGCACTCAACGCGCAAACGCCACTTGAGGATCGTATGGGATTGACACCGCTTGCGCTGAACCCGTCTATCGTAAAACGGGCACAAACTGTCGACGATGAAGCTTTGCTGAAGTTGATTGAGAGCGAAAAAATAGTATACCTTGAGCGTAAAGATGGGACTATTTCTGCCATCTTGGTTCCGTCGGAGCGCGACGCACAAAAGATACGGGATGAGATGCTCAACGGGTGCGTGGAAATACTGAAAACGCGGTACCAGATTGAGTATTCGCAGCAAAAATCAAAACTATATATATCTGAACGCAAATTTAACCCACGACTGGCACGATCGCTTGGCGTGACTGAAGGACCATTATACGCGAAGCTGGCACGCGGCGAGTCGATCACCATAGACGACAGGATAATTAAACCCGAGGATGTATTTACGAAGGTTAGAAAGGCAATTAATGTCGCCACTGCCGACGCATGCGGTCGACAGTGACGTCTTTCGCAGACCATGAAGTGGAGGATACGAAATGAAGTCCATAATTGAAGACGCGCTTGCACGGGGCGCAAGCGACGAAAAAAACGAATCGCCGCAAGGGTCCTTTACCCCCGACCAAGAGCTCGAAGAAGTGCTCAAAACGCTTCAAACCAACATTATCGTCATCGGATGCGGCGGTGCGGGATCAAATACCATCTCACGGATGACCGAAGAGGGAATTGAAGGGGCCGAACTTATTGCGCTTAACACAGATGCTCAGCACCTCAGGAACACGACGGCGGACCGAAAAATCCTGATTGGGCAGGAGCGAACGCGCGGACTCGGCGCTGGTTCATTGCCCCAGATAGGCGAAGAAGCAGCCCTCGAAAGCCAAGAGGAGCTCCGCGCAAGCGTTGCCGGCGCGGACATGGTGTTTATTACAGCCGGTTTAGGCGGAGGTACAGGAACTGGGGCCGGACCGGTCGTCGCAGAGGCGGCGCGCGATGCGGGGGCCCTCACCATAGCTGTCGTGACCCTCCCATTCGGCGTGGAGGGCATGGTGCGTAGGGCCAACGCTGAAGCTGGACTTGAGCGGCTGCGTGACATGGCTGATACAGTTATCGTCGTGCCAAACGACCGACTCTTAGAAGTGGTTCCCCGACTGCCGCTGCAAGCCGCATTCAAAGTCTCGGATGAAGTGCTGATGCGGGCCGTCAAGGGCATTACCGAGCTTATCACTAAACCAGGGCTCATCAATCTCGACTTCGCAGACGTCAGAACCGTCATGCAAAAAGGCGGCGTGGCAATGATTGGGCTTGGAGAGTCGGATGCCGAAGACAAAGCCGTGGATTCGGTAAAGAAAGCACTGAGAAGTCCCCTTCTGGACGTCGACATCTCTGGCGCTACTGCCGCTATCGTCAACGTCGTCGGGGGTACGGACATGACCGTGACTGAGGCAGAAGGCGTCGTACAGGAAGTTTACGAGCGTATCGATCCCGATGCGCGAATTATTTGGGGCGCACAGATCGACCCCGAGCTTGATCATATGGTACGAACTCTCCTTATCGTTACTGGCGTCAAGTCACCTCAGATCTATGGCAAAAGCGAAGCGATTAGGGCAAAAACCGGGGCTCAACGATACGGCATAGATTTCGTCAAATAAAGGCGTACGTGGCACATCCTCCACAAAACATTTTATACTATTGAAACGCAAAGTGGTATAAAGCGCCGCCTCGGGCGCCACATATTCACTCTGCGCATTTTTGCTGCACTCTAGTTTGGTGAATGTACGATGGCTAAAAAGAAGGGGACTCCTTCGTCAAAGCCTAAAAAGCAACGAGATGCCCCTAAAGAAAACAAAAAGCAAGCGAGTGCTTCGTCGAAGGCTTCAAGATTGCAAGAGGCCTCTGCAGCGGAGCGTCGTGTTTCTCGGAAGGCGATCGAGCGCAAGCTTGGTGAGTACCGGAGAATCTTGACGCTTACAAGAAGGCCAACGCGTGAAGAGTTCTCGACGATAGCGAAAGTTGCTGCGATAGGAATCGCTATAATAGGTGTGGGCGGGTTTCTGATATATCTGGCCATGGTGCAAGCCCCGCAGTACTTCGGTCTTACCAACGGGACGAACACAACAGAAACAGCCACCCCCAGCACTGCAGTGAACGCCTCGGAGCCCGTGATTAACGCAACGCAAAATAGTTCCATTAGTTCGGCCGTAAATACAACGGGGAACGTGACGACCCAGTCAGCGACGAGTTAGAAAAGTTATTAGTGAGGGGAATCATGTCCAGTCAGGAGCAAAATGAGCTCGAATCTTCAATTTACGCCGTAAAAACCACGGCAAATCAAGAACGCGCCGTGGCCAACTTGCTTGCACTCGCTGCCAAAAAGGAGAACTACGACATCCGCGCGATACTTGTGCCGAAAGAGCTCAAGGGATACGTGCTCGTGGAGACCAAAAAGTTTGAAATAGTAGAACAGGCGATTCAAGGCATACCGCACGCCCGGGGCGTGGTGAAGGGAAACACGAAGTTCGCAGAGATCGAGCATTTCTTAACGCCAAAGCCAGCCGTGGCCGGTATTGAAGACGGCGATATCATTGAGCTTATTGCAGGTCCGTTCAAAGGAGAACGGGCCCGGGTCAAGCGCATTGACGAGCGCCGCGAGGAGATTACGGTCGAACTCTTCGAGGCCATGGTGCCGATACCGATTACGGTGCGCGGCGATCACGTGCGAGTCTTGAGCAAGGAGGAGCGCGAATAACATGGCTGACGTAATCGAGGTGTTGGTGCCAGGAGGGAAGGCAAGCCCCGGTCCGCCGATAGGGCCCGCCCTAGGACCCCTTGGAATCAACATCAAAGCAGTTGTTGACGACATCAACGCAAAAACTGCGTCATATAACGGGATGCAGGTGCCTGTCAAAGTCATTGTCGATGACAAGAAGAATGTGACGCTTGAGATAGGAATACCTCCTGCATCGGCGCTTGTTCTGATAGAGGCGGGAATAGAGAAAGGATCGTCTGGTGAGGGGATTGTTGGCAATATCAGCGTCGCTCAAGCGATCAAGATAGCAAAAATGAAACGACAGCGCTCGCTTTCGTACGAACTGAAAAACACCGTCAAAGAAGTTTTGGGCACCTGCCAATCGATGGGTGTTACCGTCGACGAAAAACCAGCCAGAGATGTTCAAAAGGCGATAGACGCCGGAGAATACGCAGATCTTTTTATCGAGGCATGAATTCCGGCGAAAGATTGAAGTAAGGTTTACTCCATCTGATGACTGCACCGTAGGAGATCACCGCGGTGGTCGACGCTACTACGGAGGGAGTATGGTAAACGAAAACACCCTTAAAGCCGTCAATGAAGCGATTGAGTCAGCGCCTAAGAGAAAGTTCACAGAAAGCGTTGATTTGATTGTCAATCTCAAGAACGTTGATTTAAGCCAGCCAAAAAACAGGATAACCGAGTCCATCGTGCTGCCGAGCGGGCGCGGAAAAGCAACGAAAATCGGGGTTTTTGCGAAAGGGGATCTTGCCATTAAGTCGCAAAGCGACGGCGCTGACCTGATCATCTCTCCTGAAGATATTGACAAGATGAGCGGCGATAAGAAACTCATCCGATCAACGACGCGAGAAATTGACTTTTTTATCGCGGAAGCGCCGTTGATGCCCTCTATAGGCAAGAGTTTTGGTCCTATTCTAGGCCCCAAGGGCAAGATGCCCGACCCTGTGCCGTCAAGCGCCGATCCTGGCCCCCTCATCAATCGACTGAGACGAACGGTCAAGGTGCGCTCAAAGGATAAGCCGACGTTCCACGCGTTGATCGGAAATCTGAGCATGAGCGCTGAAGACATCGCAGCCAACGTCGAAGCGCTTCTAAATACCGTAGAGTCACGGCTCGAGAACGGCAAACAGAACATTGCCTCGGTCTACGTCAAGACCACGATGGGGCCCGCCGTGAGGTTGATGTGAAATGGCGGCAATCGAAAACGTCCACCGACCGGTTTGGAAAGACGACGAAGTCACGAGCATCAAAGCCGAGGCTGAGACGCACAAAGTCATTGCGGTCGTTAGCATCCATGGTATCCCTGCCCGTCAATTTCAGAACATCCGGGCCGAGCTCCGCGATGTCGCGAGAATAAAAGTCTCGCGAAATACACTCATCCACCGTGCGCTTGAAGAGGCTGGCGAGACGATGCTGAAGTTGTTTGAAAACGTTGAGGGGCAGACGGCACTCGTATTCACCGATCTGAATCCATTTAAGCTGTTTAAACTGCTCGAAAACAGCAGAACTCCGGCGCCGGCGAAAGCAGGCGATAGGGCGCCCACAGATATCATCGTAGAGAAAGGGGCTACGTCGTTTAGACCCGGGCCTATCGTTGGAGATCTTCAAAACGCTGGGATACCAGCTGCGATCGAAAAGGGCAAAATCGTGATACGCGAAACAAGAACTGTCGCTAAAGCCGGCGACGCGATCAGCGTGCGGCTTGCTGGCGTGCTTCAGCGCCTCGAAATCTACCCGATGGAAGTTGGCTTGTACCTTCGAGCAGCATACGACGGCGACGTGCTTTACGTCCCAGAGAACCTACGCATCGATGAGAAAGCATACTTTGGTCAGTTTGTGTTGGCTGTGTCAAACGCCCTTAATTTATCAATTAACACGGCATATCCGACGTCCTTAACCGCTGCGCAGCTGCTTCAAAAAGCCTCATTTGAAGCTATGAACCTCGCGGTTAACGCCGAGATCTTTGAGTCTGAAGTGCTCAAAACTCTGCTCTCGAGAGCGCAAGCCGTAGCATTCACGCTCGTTAGCAAGCTTCCGAATGAAGCATTGGACGATGAGCTCATCGCCCTAAAAGACGCCCATGCAACTGCACCCGAGTCCGTTGAAGAACAGCCAGCGCAAAAAAAGGAAGATGAAGAATCAAAAGAGAAAGAAGAGGACCAGGCGAAGGAATCTGAATCTGGCATGGAAGGTCTAGGAGCGTTATTTGGATAATCTAAAGATCCACAATACAGCAAAGGTGATACCGAAATGGAATACGTATATGCAGCACTAATTTTGCACGCGACAGGCAAGGAAGTAAGTGAAGAGGGCGTTACCAGCGTCCTCAACGCAGCAGGCGCGACGGTCAACGAGGCTAGGGCAAAGGCGCTAATTGCGGCGCTCGAAGGCATCGATATCGACGAAGCGATATCCACAGCGGCATTTGTAGGGGCTCCCGCAGCACCTGCACCAGTCGCCCCAGCGCCAACCGAGAAGAAGGAAGAAGCAAAAGCCGAAGAGGAAAAAGAAACTGAGAAGGATAAGGAAGAAGAGGAAGAAACAGGAATGGAGGGATTAGGGGCCCTATTCGGATAGCGTCCCTGCTTTTGCCCCGTTATTGACAACGCCTGGAGTCAGGTGCCTAACTCAATCTTTGCCGTCTGTGCAACGGCGGAAGAGCTCTACGTTTCGAGACCTAGCGATTTGTCGCAAGCTTCGAGCTGCCCAAGCGGCAGGACCCAAGAGGCACTATACAGTACTAAGAGCACGTGAAGTCGCAAGCAGTACTCTCAGCGTTGTCGACGCATGTTCTCAAAGTGAGGCTAACTTGCCCGTCAGCTGCAGACAATTCTGCGGCGCATATCCGTGGGCATCGTTGTTCCAGTAACCAAAGACATCCGCTCTTTGCGAAATCTCGTGGATTCGACGCGCCCAGTAGTCTATCTCGCTGGCCGAGTAGCCGTCTCCGTTCCTGCCGCGAGCGTGCCATCTGATGTAGGCAAAATCCGTAAAGCATTCTACATTGCTATCGAATTGTGCACCTAGCATCGTCAATGTCAACTCTCGTTGCCCTCGAAAACGTTCAAAAACCTCGTCGTCAAACCACGAACTGTGGCGAAATTCAAAGGCAAACCGGTATTCCGGGAGAATGGAAAGAAACTCGTCAAAGCGTTCTAGATCTTTTTTAAAGAACGGAGAAAGCCCTATGAGAAACGGGCCCAACTTGTCCCCAAGCACAGAACAAGTCTCCAAAAAGTTATCGAGCGGTTTGCTCGCATCATGCAGCCGTCTAGTATGAGTAATATTTCGGTTCATTTTTATGGAGAACGTGAAGTCATCGGGAGTCGTGGCGTACCAGTTCTTCAGCTGGGACTCCGTCGGAAACTGATAGAACGTCGAATTGACTTCGACAGTGTTGAAAAACCTGATATATTGTTCCAAGTAGTTGTAACGTGAGTCATAAAAGACCCCTCGCCAATGATCGTAGTGCCATCCACTACACCCCAAACAGACCCTAGTCGTCTCCTCAGCCCCGGCTCGCGTTAGCACGTGATGCGCCAAAAAAAAGATCTTATTAAATGCATAAAAGAATTACTAAAGCTTAACTAGTGAAGAGGATATAGGAGTGCAAAGATGGCGTTGAAAGATGCAGATGAAAGAGTCATTTCAGCAGCACTCGGCCGCCGGCCCAATGACGTCGAAAGTGCAATATTCGAAAACCTATGGTCAGAGCATTGCGCCTATCGAACAAGTAAGCCACTCCTACGGACAATGCCTACGCGCGGCGACATCGTTATCGTGGGTCCCGGAGATGACGCAGCCATCATAAAACTGAGCGATCACCTCACTCTCGCGATGGCGATGGAAAGTCACAATCACCCGTCGTACGTCGATCCGTACGACGGCGCTGCGACCGGCGTCGGCGGAATCGTGCGCGATATCATCTCAATGGGCGCTAAGCCGATCGCTCTGATGGATTGTCTGTATTTTGGCAGCTTAAAAAATGAAAAAAACCGCTATCTATTTGAGCATGTTGTTCAAGGAATCGGCGATTACGGTAACTGCATAGGGGTGCCCGTTGTCAACGGTGAGGTCCTGTTTCATCCGAGTTACGATGGAAATCCGCTCGTCAACGTGGTCTGCATTGGACTAGGCCAACCTGATACACTCGTCACCGGGCGCGTCAAAGAACCTGGCAGCAAAATCATCCTCATAGGGTCTGCCACCGGCCGAGACGGTCTCGGCGGCGCATCCTTTGCGTCGAGAGATCTTAGTGAGGAATCTGAAGCGTCTGACAGGCCTTCCGTGCAGATTGGCGACCCGTACACTGAAAAACTCCTCATTGATGCCACCCTCGAAGCAGTCGCCACAGGCTATGTTTTTGCGTGTCGCGACTTGGGGGCCGCAGGGTTGTCAGGGGCCTCAGCTGAAATGTGTTCAACGTTTGGAGGACGAATTGTGCTCGATGCCGTTCCTTTACGCGAAGCTGGTATGACGCCGAGGGAAATAATGGTTTCTGAGTCACAGGAGCGGATGGTCCTCGAGGTCCCGCCAGAGCACGTTCAGGAAATACTAGCTATTGCCAGCAAGTATGACCTAAATAGCGCCGTAATCGGTGAGGTAATCGACGAACCTAGATACGTCGTAGAGTTTCGCGGAACGGTAGTCGCCGACATACCGATTAAGCTACTCACCGAAGGGGCGCCATTATGCACACCTGAACGCCCAAAAGCGCAGTCGCACCTTGAACAGTCGCTAGCTCGAGACCTAACGCTCAAAGAGAAGGCGGTTCGCGTGCTTTCGTCTCCGAACGTCGCGACGAAAGAGTGGGTGTATCGGCAATACGACCACGAAGTGCAGACGCGGACTATAGTAAAGCCAGGCAGCGGGGCGGCAGTTCTCTCGATTGACGCCCGGCGAGGCATAGCGCTGTCCTCAGGCTGCAATCCTACGCAAGTCGCCAAGGATCAATTCCAAGGGGCAGCGGGCACGGTTTTTGAAAATGCAATGAATTTAGCGGTGAAAGGGGCAACGCCAGTCGCATTTGTCAATTGCCTCAACTTCGGCAACCCAGAAAATGCGGACGTCTTTTCGCAGCTTGAACGAGCGGTGGCGGGGCTCTCTCACGCCGCTCGGATCCTCGACACACCAATCGTCGGCGGGAATGTTTCGCTCTACAACGAAAGCGAAGAGTTCCACACGGCGATCATCCCCACTCCGTCAGTCGGAATGGTAGGAATTCTCAAGGATATCTCCACGGTCCCACCGGCAATTTTCCAAGAAAAGGGAGATATCGTAATGATGATCGGCGAAACGTATCCGGAATACGGTGGGTCGGAGTATGCTGAAATCTTTGAGATCGGAGGTGCTGTCCCGCAACCCTGCGAAACGATTAAAATAACTGTCGACGCATTGGTGAAAGTTGTCGAGACCGGAAAGATCACGGCCGCCTGCGACATTTCGCGGGGGGGGCTTATAGCTGCGCTCGGAAAAATGTGCAAACACGTCGGCGCCGAAGTGAACTTATCTGGTTGTTTAGACGATGAGAACGAACTGTTTTCCGAGAGCTCCGGCAGAGCGGTTCTTACGGTGACCCCTGGAAGCCTCAACTCCGTTTCAGCCGTTCTTGAAGCTCACGACGTCCCGTATGCCGCCATCGGAACCGTCGGCGGAGAAGCACTCTCTATCACAGTCGGCGACAGCCAACTAACGCTGTCACTAGAGATCATCGAGAGAAGTCTCAATACGCTTAACGAAAGTATGATCGCTTAAACGAACGGCGTAGCGTAAAAGCACATGTTGAGCGTGAACCTGGTATATTGGACGTACGGCGAGAGCGGCATCCTCACGAGCATCAGGAACACGCAAAAAATGTTGAGACTACTCGAATCGGAAGGCGTGCGCTTCTACCAAAACTCGGTAAAGATATGCGACGTCATGCACGCCCACACATTCGGGCCCATCGCTCTTCTGTTGGCGTTGTTGCATAAAGCGCGTCATAAGACGGTGATAATACACGCCCATACGACGCCACAGGATGTCGCCAATAGTTACTTCGGCGCCACCTTCATCAGCGCCTGTCTCAAAGGATACTTGGGCTTCTTCTACAATCTCGCAGACGTTTGCATCGCGCCTTCCGCGTACACGAAGGAGGTCTTAAAAAGCACGCTTAACGTCAAGCGGAGAATCGCGGTTCTCAGCAATGGGATTGATTTGAGCTTGTACGAGTGCGATGAAAGACGCGCAATGAAGTTTAGAGCGCAGTACGCTTTGGATGAACGCCCACTAATTCTCTCAATTGGTCTGGTTTTCTTGCGAAAAGGCATCATTGATTTCGTGGACGTCGCGAAGAGGCTGCCACGTTTCCGGTTCGTGTGGGTGGGAAGGATCCTGGCGCGGCCGTTCTTGCCCAAAGCGGCTAAAGATGTGCTCGAAGCGGCCCCCGAAAACGTGCTTTTCACGGGCCGAGTGGACAGCATTTGCGAGGCCCTGAGTGCAGCGAACGTGTTCGTTTTTCCCAGCTACGAGGAGAATCAAGGGATTGCCGCCCTTGAAGCAGCTGCTTGCGGGGTACCCCTTATCTTGCGAGACCTACCCGCGTACAGCACTTTTGTAGACGGACGCAACTGCATCAAGTTCACGACCGCCGAAGGATTCAAGAGCGCGATCAACAAGGTTATCACAGATCAGGCGAGCGCAAAGAGGCTCGGAGAGCTTGCACGGAAAACCGTTCAGAACCACGACGTCCATGTCGTGAGTAAAAAGTTGCTTCAGGTCTACCTCACCGCAAAACGGGACTAATTCTGCATACTTTTAGGGTGCAGCGCCAAAAGGAAAGCTATATAGACCAAATACCCCCTACTAATTGTGTTAAATAAGCAGAGGAATCCGAATTGCACGTAGGCGAAGCTTTGATCGGCACCGATCCTGAACTGGCCCATATTGACCTCTTGGTAGGGGACAAGAATGGCCCGGTGGGGCAAGCATTTGCTAGTGGATTGTCGCATCTCTCAAAGGGGCATACCCCCCTTCTGGCTGTAATTAGACCCAATTTGCTTACAAAGCCTGCAACACTCATCGTCCCTAAGGTAACGATACAAGACTTAGAACAGGCAGCACGGGTCTTCGGCCCCGCTCAAGCCGCAGTTGCGAAAGCAGTCGCAGACGCCGTGGAAGACGGGGTCATTGCAAAGGAAGCGTGTGAGCAGTACGTGCTAGTCATATCCGTATACGTTCACCCCGACGCAAGAGATTACGAGAAGATCTACCGTTACAACTATGGTGCTACGAAACTAGCGCTTAGAAGAGCGTTGAGCGACTTTCCCTCTGTGGACAAGGTTCTGTATGAAAAAGACCGATCGCTACACCCCGTTATGGGCTTCAAAGTTACTCGGCTGTGGGATCCGCCGTACCTTCAAGTGGCATTCGACTTAACTGAACTGAGTTCTGTGCTCACCGTTTTGGACCAGCTTCCAACGAGCGACCATATCATCCTTGAAGCGGGCACGCCACTTATCAAACGCTATGGCTTAGGAGTCATTCGGGAGATGCGAAAGGCGCGCCCGAGCGCCTTCATCGTAGCTGACCTCAAAACTCTCGATACCGGAAACCTCGAAGCGCGCTTAGCTGCAGACGAGGCCGCCGACGCCGTTGTGGTCTCTGGACTAGCTTCCGCGTCAACCATAGACAAAGCAATAGAAGAGGCAAATAAGACCGGGATCTACGTTATTGTGGACATGTTAAACGTTGATAAGCCGGAAAGCGTTTTGAAGGCGCTCAAAAATACGCCAGATATAGTAGAACTCCACAGGGCAATCGACAGCGAAGACTCAGCACACGCGTGGGGGGACATCTCTAACGTAAAGAAGTACGCCAAACTCGTTGCAGTCGCGGGAGGGATACGACAAAATAATATTGAGGACGCTCTAAAGTCGGGTGCCAACATCCTGGTCGTAGGGCGCGCTATAACAGCCGCGCGAGATGCGGAAGGCGCTGCACGTGTGTTTCTCGAAGGGTTGAAGCAAAGCGATATCGATCAGTACCGGGTAAAGACTGACTTCTAGGCTAAGCAACGCTGCCTTTGTCACGATGCCCGGGTCTGAACGTCAATTGGACAGGTTCGGGTTTTTTTGATCGTTCAGACGTAAGATCAGTGCCAAATGTGCGACCTCTAAGAATACGCACTGAGATCTATTTGCATTTAGCCCTGCGATGCCCGGCTATGAACGTGTTGACTCAAAGAATACGGAGGTGTGCGCATGAAACCGTTAATCGTGATTAATTTTAAGACGTATGCCGAAAGCACGGGAGCGAATGCTGTGGGACTCGCAATTGCCGCGAGCAAAGTCGCCGAGGATTCGGGCGTTACTATGGTCGTCGTCCCACAAGCCGCAGACATTTTTCAAGTAGCCCACGAAGTAGACATCCCGGTCTACGCGCAGCATATAGATGGAATTCAATTCGGGGGCTACACAGGACACATACTAGCAGAAGCGCTCGCGGAGGCTGGAGCGCGCGGTACACTAATAAATCACTCGGAGAGACGCCTTGAGTTGGCCGAGATTGACGCTGCGAATCAGGCCGCGAAGAGGGCCAATTTGGCGACAATAATCTGTACCAACAACGTATCGACAACTAAAGCCGCTGCTTCACTCTGTCCCGATTTCGTAGCAATTGAGCCCCCGGAATTGATTGGCTCGGGTATTCCTGTATCAAAAGCGAATCCGGAAGTGGTAACGGGAGCGGTTGACGCTGCGATGGGCGTGAAAGTGCTTTGTGGTGCGGGTATCTCGAAAGGTGAAGACGTAAAGGCCGCAATAGAACTTGGAACCCAAGGCGTACTTCTCGCTTCTGGCGTAACCAAGGCCGCCGATCCAGAGGCTGCTCTAAGAGGTCTAGTTGCCTTTGTCTAATCAAGAACCAAAAAAGGTTGAGATCGATCTTTGGAAAAGCCTTATGAGGCCACCACGGCAGAGCTCCAAGGCGAAAACGTGGTCAGAAGCGGACCTGATTCTCCTATTTCAGAACACCCCGACTCCAATAATTGCGGACGCGATGGATGGGCGCAATGTGCTGGGTTGCCTTAAGCCCGTTTTGCCGCATGTGGCCATTGTGGGGCCCGCAGTTACCGTTAAAACGAATCCGACCGACTGGGGCACGGTGGTCAGTGCTATTGACGTGGCTTCCATTGACGACGTACTGTTCATTGACGCTTCTGGTTCCAATTTCGCGGTATGGGGTGGTCTAACTTCTCGGGCAGCGCAACGGCGTGGGCTTGCCGGTACAACCGTATACGGAAGCTGTCGAGATATTACAACCATAGATGCGCTTCAGTATCCGGTGTGGGCAAAAGAGATAACTCCGCGTGCCGGAAGGCCGCTTAACAAGGGAGAGGTGAATGTTTCGCTCGTCGTCAATGGATTTTCAATACGACCGCGTGATCTGGTGAAAGCCGATGCTCACGGAGTCGTCATAATACCATCGGCTGACAGTCCAGCCGTCGCAGACCGAGTCTTGCAGGTAGTTCGAAGGGAGCACCTGATAGAGACCGAACTAAAGAAGGGAAGAAGCTTTAGTGAACTACTAGGGGATTTTTCATCCTAACACGGCTTTATATAGCATTAGCCCCCAAAAAAGAGCAATGGTCGCGAATGAGCTTGCTGGCGTCTTCTTACACAAAATGCCCACGTCACTGCTGCTCACGATCCGAACGTACGATCGAACCTACGTATCGATCCTGGCTAAGGAATGCAACTGCACGTACCCGCACGCCGTAAAAACGCTTTGGGGCATGGAGCAGCTTGGCTTGTTACGATCAGAAAAAGTCGGCAGGGTCAAGTTCGTGGAACTCACCGATCACGGCAGAGTTGTCGCCGATTCACTTAATGATCTGGTGCTTAGCTTCGGTGTTAATGAAGCGCCGATGAAGAACGACGCAGGGCACATAAATCAAAAGATCAACAACGTAATCCGCAAAGTCGAAGCGATCCAGAAAGATCTAGATGAGGGAAACGATATTAGCCGAGATGAGGCCATTCACTTCAACAGGAGGCTGGGGCCTTATTATCGCGAACTCAACTCGATCCGGCTTCTTTTGGAAACACAACCAAATAGTCCCCTTCGCACGAAAGTTGACGCGCTGGGAAGAACGCTTAATAAGGTAAAGAGGGAAATCGCGACGAAACGGATGCCGCAAGCGACCGCTACCTAACGGGATAAAAGTCTTTCACGCGTGTCGTGTCTTCTAGAAATGGCGTGGAAGCTTCATATAGAACCGTGTCCGTGCTTGCGACGATCGTGTGCTTTTCGTAAGGTTTGATGCGGATAGTATCTCCCACTTCGAAGTACTCTCTACGATCGTCAAATTCAATATAGCCCGTGCCCCGCACGATGAGCATGGTCTCGTCTTTGTTTTTATGATAATGATACGACGATTGGTAGCCTTCGCGAATATATAGCTCCTTGAGCAAGTAGAGCTCAGTTATTATCTGAACCTTCTCATATCCCCACGGCTTTGCCGTTTTATTGTGAAATTCTGTGAGAATCCTTTCTTTCCCGTCTTCAGTGTAAAAAGTGCCCCAGAAGTTCGCCTCTTCGTACACGTCAAGCTGCCCGAGATCCGCCAGCAGGGGAAACACCTCTTCTAGTTTGTCTCCGAGCAAAAATTTGCCGAGCTCACACCCTTTTCGAACACAGAGGATACCGCCATAAACCGCACGTGACTCCCATTCAAACAAAGCTCCAGACACGCGGTCAGTGGAGCCGTACGACTCTGCGCCGGTAGCAGCATAGATCAATACAGGTGCCGCTGCGTGGGTGAACTTCATAATCATCTTTTTTAAGTTGATGTCAGCAACAACGCCGCAATCCATAACGAGGACATCGTCATCCATCTTGGCGAGTACGGATACAAAGTTTTTGAACGTTCTGGTGGCCTGCTCGTAACTAAGTTTGACACCTTTGCGCTCGCTTCCGAGTGCATCCTGCACCGAGGAAAAAGAAACACTGGTCAGAAGCACTGCTTCGCGTAGTCCAACAGTGGCGAGATCGAGCACGAGCTTGTCGATTACCGTAAATCCCTCGGTCAAAGAGATTAGCGCGTTTGAGCTACCCGCGTAGACGCTTTGCTCTTTTCCGTAACCGTCACATAAGATCAGTGCTTTCATAACAACTCCACTGAACTGATGGGCAACGATGTATATGGCTTTTTTTGATGACGTTAGGCTTTTTGAGCGCCGCGCGTTTTGGCTTCGAACCGAAATTTTATTAAGTAGCTGCCGAATACGCACTATGCACACCAAAATGGGGCCTGCGCTCGGCCACTTGTCACGGAGAGGCGGTAAATGAATATAGTCATGGTAACAAGCTGGTCGCCGCGACACTGCGGCATCGCTACCTACAGCTCGGAACTAGTCGGCGCCTTGCGAAAGAATGGTCATCGTGTAGATATTATTTGTCACACAGACGAGGAATATGGCGGACACCGCGAAGAGGGCGTTTATCCGGTCATCGACACTAATGACCCCGGATGGGACGAAAAAGTTTATGCCACCGTGCAGCAAATCAAGCCCGATGTGGTCCACATTCAGCACGAGTATGGGCTCTATTTAACGCACGGCGACTATGGGGGCCGAATCGTTCCGCTCCTGTTTCGACTCAAGTTGGAGAAGATCCCCTCCGTCATGACCTATCATTCCATCTATACGTCTCTTGATCGCCCTGAGGCAATATTTACGGACGTCAGTCTACGACTGCTAGATTCTGCAATCGTCCACGCTGAAGTTCAAAAGCTATTTCTACCCTACAACCTTGACTGGATCCCGCACAACGTACACGTCATATCGCACGGCGCCAAAGAGGTCGTACCCGATCCTCTGGCAAAAGAGCGCTTCGGCCTTGCTGGCAAGAAGGTCGCGCTTTGTATAGGATGGTTTGAGCCAAACAAACGGTTCGAGGACGTAATCGAAATCTGGCCGGAAGTCATTCGTGAAGCGGGTAAGGCGGCGATACTACTGATCGCCGGCGACGCTCGACCAGGTTCGAGCACGGGAATTAAGTATAAAGAACAATTACTGCGCAAGATTGAAGAGTCCCCCGCAAAAGACCACATCAAGACGATACTAGGCGCTTTCGACCCTGATACCTACGATAGCATTATTTCAGCATCAGATTTCGTGGTCCTCCCCTACAAGCACGCATCACAAAGCGGCAATCTCGCACACTCTTTTGCACTCAACAAACCCGCTATCGTCTCGTCACTTGAAGGCCTGAAGGCAGAAATTGAGGCGAGTGGTGCGGGAATAGCAGTCCCAGTAGACGATCTTGACGAACTGCGAAAAGCTATCACAATACTGCTAACAAGCGACCTAATGCTCGAAACGTACAGCGAACACGCACAAGGCTATGTAGCAAACCATATAATCTGGGAGAACGTCGCTCGGAAGCACACCCTCGTTTACGAGAACGCCATTGACCGGGTGACGTACGGGACAAAGGTGCGAGTCAATCAGACTATCTAGAGTCGGCCGACGGCGCAGAAGAAAGGCTGGAAGATACAACTTGCAAGTTTTGGGAGGCACCAATCGAATTGGTAAGCGTCAAAGAGTACATTTCTGCTCCGGTTATTCCTTTACAACCAAATGCCACGGTTGCTGAAGCGTTGGCTCTCATCGCAAAAACCGGCCACCAAGGTTTTCCCGTCGTCTCGGATGGGAAAATGGTAGGCATGGTCACTAGCGCGGATCTAATTCTGGCGAAGCACCATCAGAAAATTGCCGCGCTTATGACGACAAACCTGGTGTCCGCAAAACCGGATGATGACATTGTCAGCGTTGCCGGCGTGATGGCTTACAACCACATTCACCATCTCCCCATCATCGAGGGCGAGCGCGTCGTCGGAATCGTCACGGCTACCGATATGCTGCGCGCGAGCATCGAAAACATCATTTCTGAGAATGTTGAGCGCATTTTCACGTTTTTTCAAACGCTGCACCCAGGTGTCAGAATAGGACATACGCGAGTGGGGGTTGAATCTCTGATCCCGACTCAAAAACTCTTAGATCCCGGAGAGCTGCTGCTGCGGGAGCAACAGTTCGAACGCGGTGTGGTGTACCCCATTGTGGTGGCAAGAAAGGGTCGCTGCTACCATATTGTGGATGGGCATCACCGGGCATTTCTCGCTTACAAGCGTGGAATGAAAGAGATCCCAGCTTTCTACATAGAAGGGGAGCTAGGGATCGTGAAATCGTCTGAAAAGCTCGGATTAAGATCCTTAGACGACATGATTGTCATCGCCGAGGAGTAAGCTAGCCGAAGTACTCTTTCAAGTCAGACGCCACTTTTTCGGGCATAGACTCGACGATTACTTCTTCGTGAAGCCGTTCCATATAGCCTGCGTCATTGTTATAGTAGCTTTGGGGGTATGGTCGTGCAATGATCCTGACGATAAGCCTGAAGCTCTCGTCTTCACTTGACGCCGAGAACGTGCTCAGATTGAAGCTGTGAACGCCGTACAAGGTGTAAGCGGTAAAAACCCGTTTAAGTCCCTTGCTCAAGTCTGAGATTCTGATGTCGTCAAGGCCATACAACGATGAGACATTGTGGAACACCCCACATATTTCATCATTGCCGAGGGGCACATAGCTAGTTATCCAGGAAACACCTCCAATCTCTCCTAGAAACCGCTCACCCTCTTCTTTTTCAACTTCAAGCAGGTGCATCCAGTAATTCTCTTTGTGTTTTGCATAATATCTTTTGCAGGCTGATAGGTACAACCAAGCGAGGTTAGTCGGCTGCTCGTCTACAGTGAGTTGGACGTGAGGATGAATGACGCTCGCACCGGCAGGCGGCAAGAAATTCCAACTAAAAATTGGATAGACGGCTTTCTGGTCTTTTGATCTGACGCAGTGGAAGTACTTTAGGCTTGCTTTGATCGTATCTTGTATCTGCCGTAAGGTGAACTCATCAATCCCCAAGAAATGCTGCCGCGAGACCGTCGCGACCGCGTGATACTTCGCAAAAGGGAATAGGTTGGGGAATATGGTAGTCTCTCCGAGTTTGATTCTGCCTTCTGGCACTAAACTCGACGGGAACATCGGAGTCGCCGTCTTAATGTTCGTGGGACAGAAGTAGCAGTTCTTCGCAGAGAGCTCAATTAACTCGGAGTATCCCATGCCGGTTTGTGCTTGTTTCTTTCTCTCAGACCGCTTGACGTTAATCCGACACGCGCGGCCGGTGAGAAGCTCTTTTCGGTACTCAATTTCTTGCGTCTCTAAGTTAAAGTTCTCGGTCGGATTCCGCAGCTCTGATTCGATCGACCGCTTAGAGAATAGATCTCGCAGATTGATGACCTCCAGCAAGTTCTGATAGTTATACCTAGGCCTATTAACAATTAACGCTTGTAAGCTTGACAAGCATATATACCTTTTTAAGCGATTGCCAGTCACGACATTTTTGAAGGTTGTTCTATCCGTCTCCGACGCCCCGATTGCTTTGCAGTGTGAGGTTCGAATGAAGCCACCCTCAGCGGTCGTATCCTCCGTTTTCAAAGCCGTTCACTCCGCCACGACAGGCAGCAGAGCGCTCTGTGATTAGGCTTGACAGCTGCAGAGGCGCTATTGCCAAGCATCGTGGGATGATAAAGCATTACAGTTAAGAACTTGGGCCGTCATATTCGGACTTCAGAACGGGCTAGCCCGTGACGCGACTGCGGTGCCCGATTGCTGTAGCTGTTACGTTCGGAAAACAAGGACTGCGAGACAGAAACAAGTCAGCAACGGTACTCACGCGGCTTTGGCGGAAAGAAGGGTAGAGGCGCAACATGGAGTTTGATTTGACAGCTCATCTTAAGTTCAGCGACGATCTCCCGTTCGAAGCAGATTCCGAACTGCAGAAAGCGGTTAACGATGCTAACGACGCTCTTTTCCACAAAGGCGTGCCACATGATTCGATCAAGGAAGCAGCGAGAATAATCGAATGGCATGCGCACGCCAATGAACTGTGCGTTAGAATCGTCAGCGGCAGGTACACACGTGCGCACGACGCGCTCTTACGTTTCAAAAAAGCCCTGGGAACGACTATGGGCACGAAATATCGGATCGGAGTCAGAGGATATGAGATTGATGAGTTCACCATAAAGATCGAGGTTGAAACGCCTGTACGTATTGAACTGCCATTTGTGAAACAGGCATCGTACGAAGACAAACTGCTAACGCTGCAGCTCTCGGTGAGTGAGCAAGAGATCGAGAAAAAAATCCCGGACCGCATAGTGAATCTCATCGAGGAGAAGATAAAACACCGACTCTACGGTACGAAAGTAGAGAACTGGGATCTGATCTGGGAAAGTCCACAAAAGGAGAGCCATTTTCGGCGCGACCCGACTCTGGAGCTGCAGGAGCGCGAGTGGATCAAGCACGGCGTGAGCCGGGGGCAATGGATATTCGGGCCCCAAGTGACAAAAGTCTTTAACACATTTGAGGAAATCATCGAACAGGAGATATTGGCGCCGCTCGGTTATTCTGAGATGATATTTCCAAAGATGGTTCCTTGGGAGGTCTGGAAACGCTCAGGACACGCACGCGGCATCTATCCAGAGATTTACTACGTCTCTCCTCCTAAAACACGCGACCCGGAATATTGGGAAGATGTGATAGACTATTATAAAGTCACGAATGAGATTCCCTTGGAACTTATCAGAAAGAAGATTGACGACCCCATCGGGGGCATGTGCTACGCCCAATGTCCTTCGTTTTGGCCGTTTATGCAAGGCGAGACGATTTCCCTGGAGTCGCTTCCGATTAAGGTGTTTGATCGATCTGGCACGTCACATCGCTACGAAAGCGGTGGCATCCATGGTATAGAACGGGTCGATGAGTTTCACCGAATTGAGATCGTCTGGGCCGGCAGCCCCGAACAAGTCAACGAAGAAGCTCACGAACTTGAGAAGCGCTACGCGCGCATTTTTAACGATATATTGGATCTCGACTGGAGAATGGCGCGCGTTACCCCATGGTTTATGGCGCAAGAAGGACTCATTGAAGCTGCGGGCGACCGTTCTGCAGGCACGATCGACTACGAAGCGTACTTGCCGTATCGGGGCGAGCGAACGGACAGCCAATGGCTTGAGTTTCAAAATGTAAGCGTAAACGGAGACAAATATCCCCGTGGTTTCAACGTTAAAACCCAAAAAGGAGATCTGTGGTCGGGGTGCTCAGGCATCGGCTTAGAAAGATGGGCAGCCGCATTTTTTGCACAAAAAGGATTAGATATCGAATTATGGCCACAGAAATTCGCAAAGCGTATTAAGGAGCTGCCCGAAGGGATCAAGTTCCTGTGAAAAAGGGTTATATGGTACAATCATTTATATACGTGTAAGCTTTAGAGGTAAAATCGCAGCGTAGATGACTGTAAGCGCTATTGAAGTTATTGAGTGCCCTGCAGATTGTGCAAGGAGTTTTTGGATGGCGAGAAGACAGACAAGGAAGAAAGCTGAAGGCTGGAAAGCAAAGAAATGGTACGATGTTGTCACGCCTGAGATCTTTGGCAAAATGAGCATAGGGACCACCCCTGCCGACGATTCTTTGAAACTGGTTGGAAGAGTCATGGATACCACCCTCGGCGAACTGACGAATGACATGGGAAAGCAAAACGTAAAAATGCACTTCAAGATCGATGAAGTGAGTGGTGAGTCGGCACATACTAAGTTCACAGGGCACGAACTGACGCGTGATTACCTCAGAAGTCTAGTGAAAAGGCGCACAAGTCTCGTCGAGTCAAATATCGTTGTCACGACAAAAGACGGCTATAAGATTCACCTTAAGCCAATGTCGTTTACGATAAAACGAGCAGGATCTTCTCAAATCAAAGCGATCCGTGAGATCATGAACGGCATCCTACGGCAACGCGGAAAAGAGCTTAATTATGAACCGTTCATCCACGAAGTCGTTCTCGGAAAGCTCGCGAGCGATATCTACAAACAAGCAAAGATTATCTACCCGTTACGGCGCGTAGAAATCGGCAAAACAAAGATATTAGCCGAACCATAAGCACTGTGTTTAGGGTCGGCTACAAGTTTTTGCGACATGGACGTTGCTACGAAAATTTTGCTCGTCGTGCTCGATGGTGCGGCCGACCGTCCCACGGTCGATACGAAGACGCCTTTAATGGCTGCGAGCGTTCCGTTCTTCGATCGATTAGCGCGCGAAGGGATCTTAGGAATCATGGACGTTATAGCGCCCGGCATACCTCCTGGTTCTGACACAGCGCATCTATCATTGCTTGGTTACTCGCCGAAAGAAGTGTACACCGGACGCGGGCCGTTCGAGGCAGCAGGAGTCGGAATTGACGTCAAACCCGGCGACATTGCCTTCCGCGGCAATTTCGCCACGGTCAAAGACGGCACAGTCATCGACCGACGCGCGGGTCGTATCAGCGATACCCACCTGCTGGCAGAAGCGATCAGAGAGCACGTGCACCTTGATTGCGAGTTCATTTTCAAAGAGTCAGCAGGACATAGGGCGGCCCTTGTTCTGCGAGGCGAGGACCTCAGTCCAAGCATTACGCCCACCGACCCGCATCACATCGGGGCGCTGTTGCCATCACAACCTACGACGACCGGCCATTCGCCACAAAAAACAGCAAAGCTCGTTAATGATTTCACTCGCCAGGCGTGCGCGATCCTAAGTGATCATCCGGTGAACAAAAAACGGACCGAAGCGGGCGAACTTCCAGCGAACGCAATACTACTTCGAGGAGCGGGCGCAGTTCCGCACTTGATCCCATTTGAAGAGCGCACAGGTCTTGATGCGGCTGTGATCGCGGCGACCGCATTGGTGATCGGGATTGGTAAACTTACTGGCATGGAATACGTACCGACTGCAGGCGCAACAGGGCACATTAACTCAAATATCGACGGAAAAGTGAAGAACGTCAACAGAGCATTGAAGACACACGCGTTTGTGCTGCTCAACATAAAAGGCGCAGATGAAGCCGGCCACGATGGTGATTTCAACACCAAAGCGAACTTCTTGACTCGGGTCGACGCCGCGATGTCGGAGCTTGCAATCGATGAATCTACGCTTGTAGTCATTACTGCAGATCATACAACACCCGTGAGCCTCAGAGAACACTCCGGTGACCCGGTTCCGTTCTTAATACACGGAAAAGGCGTTCGAACTGATGAGATTAACGTATTTGACGAGTGTTCTGCAGCCCTAGGAGGCATGAATCGTATCCGTGGGGTTGATTTAGCTCCAGTTCTCACGGATCTCCTAGGCAAAGGCCAGAAATTCGGTGCGTGACCTTCATCAAAAAGCATTTAGTTGCGCTTCGCTAGCATGCCGCTTAGCGAATTAGTCCGTTGCAACGTCTGCTTTAGTGGCATCGCAAGCGCTTTCAATAGAACACGCGATAGTCGGCGACAAAAAATTAAAGCAAGAGCGCCAAAAGTCGATTGTCGAAAACTGGGAGCGAAAAATGTCAGTTCATCCGATTGAATTCCGTTACGGCACCAATGAGATGAAAGCGATATGGAGCCAAGAGCGTAAGCTCAATTATTTGCTCCGCGTGGAAGTGGCGCTTTCGAAAGCGGAAGCCGAGCTCGGAGTTATACCTAAAGAGGCGGCGGACCAAATCGAAGAGGCTGCTGGAGAGATCACGCTAACACGCGTGGCAGAAATCGAAGAAGAAATCCATCACGACATCATGGCCGTCGTCGAGGCCATTGCCGAGAAAATTCACGCAGAAGCTGATTATGTGCACTACGGGGCGACGTCCAATGATATCATTGATACCGCTCTGGCGTTGCAGCTGCGCGATTCGTGTGAAATCCTCAAATCGAAACTCATTCGACTCAGAAACGTTTTGGTAAATCTCGCTGACGAAAACAAGGATAGAGTGTGCGCCGCCAGAACTCACGGACAAATTGCTGTGCCGACAACGTACGGTCTGCGCTTTGCCGTCTGGGCGATGGAAATACACCGGCATTTGCAACGGCTTTCAGAAGCGCGTGGTCGGATCGAAGTCGGTCAGATGACTGGAGCGGTGGGCACCCAAGCAGCCTTTGGCAAGCAGGCTGTCGAGATTCAAGCGCGTACGTTGAAATTGTTAGAATTGCAGTCCGTTGAAGTATCGACACAAGTCATACAACGGGATCGTCATGCCGAATACGTAATGCTGCTTGCCAACATCGTTACGTCCCTCGAGAAGATATTTACAGAAATCAGAACACTGCAACGAAGCGAAATAGCCGAAGTCTCTGAAGGATTCGGCAAAGCGCAAGTCGGATCCTCAACCATGCCGCACAAGCGAAATCCGATCAAGTCAGAACAAATCTGCGGCCTAGCCCGCGTCGTGCGATCGTTCGTTATGCCGGCACTAGAAAACAACACACTCTGGGACGAGAGAGACCTCACAAATTCTTCCTGTGAGCGCATCATCTTTCCTGAAGCAACTATTCTGAGTGATCACATCGTGACGCTCTCCATCAACGTTTTGGGGAATCTGACATTCAACGAGCAAAACATCAGACACAACCTCAATCTTATGAGGGGGCTGAACATGAGCGAAGCCGTAATGATGCACCTCGCAAAGAAGATCGGAAGACAACGCGCGCACGAAATCATACGCTCAGCAGCAATGAACGCCAACGAGAGCGGCGATACCATTTCAGAGGCACTGCTCAAAGAGCCACTGCTCGCCGAACACCTCACGAAAGAGCAACTCGAGTGGATGGTGCGTCCCGAGAACTACGTTGGGACAGCTCCTCAACAAGTAGAGCGCGTGGTGACGCTTCTGAGGCAGGACGAGTGTCTGGGATAGTCGGAGCTGTTGGGCCGAGAGCCTTCCCGGCTGTGCGGTCGATGCACCAAGTCCTCAAGCACCGGGGAGCCGTGCACCGCTGTTCCCAGGGAAAACTGGCGAATGACACAGAATACGCCGTGAGTGCTTTGGGTTATTCGCAATTCAGTGCGACTTCTGACAGCAGTGGTTTGTCAATAACAGTTTCAGACAGGTTCCACTCAAGTTACGCCCAAGCGCGCATTGTTAATTCGCGCGTTCTGCTGCTAGACAGAGACTGCGTAGGCTCGCGGCCATTATTCTACGGATCAAACCTGAAGGGTTCGCTATGCGCATTCGCGTCTGAACGCAAGGCTCTGTGGTCCGTCGGAATCAATCGCGCCCAACGGGTCGACCCAGGAACCACGGTTGCGATTCACGGACCGCGCAGCATTATGTTGGGCACGAAAAAAACCCTTCAGAAGTCAAGCAGGAACCGCACAACCAGTAACGAATCACGTGTGGTAAACGACCTTTGCGAACTTCTTAAGTCCGTGATGAATGAGCTCGCCGATGAACAAATCGGCGTCGCGTTCTCGGGCGGAGTCGACAGCTCCTTGCTCTGTGCGATCATGGCGAATAACGCGAACAACCGATACTTCGCGGCAGGATTGCCCGAATCGCACGATCTGAAGAGCGCACAACAGGCGGCCCGTATGATGCGAATCGACCTTCAGGTCATTCACCTTGACGCCAGCCACGTTGAAACGCTTATTCCTCGCGTTATTGAAACTATCGAGAGTTGCAATCCGCTCGATCTCGCGATCGCTCTCCCGATGTACGTGCTTGCTGAGCAAACAAAAGCAGCGGGCTTGAAGTCTATTCTGACCGGGCAAGGAGCAGATGAACTCTTTGCAGGCTATTCGAGATACGCAAGGCTCCATGCTGCAAATCACAAAGGGCTTCGCGACGCGCTCGAAAATGACGTGCTTAACATCGCGAGGGACAACCTCGAACGAGACAACTTGGCGGCCGCATCACACTCGATAGATATCATCTTGCCGTATCTAGATCCGCGGGTAGTGAGGTTTGGATTGACGATTGACGACGCACTGAAACTGAACGGCGGAATCAACAAGTATATCTTGCGCAAAGTGGCTGAGCAGCTGATGCCTCACGAATTAGCGTACAGACGGAAAAAAGCGCTCCAGTACGGGACAGGGGTAAGTGCTGTGCTGCGGAAACTCGCACGCAAAAACCTTCCTTACGACAAGCGCAACAGTAAAGGCGCCGTAGGGATTTATTTGCAATCAGTAGCTAAAAAACACGGTATCGCGGTGGCAGAATGATAACCAAGACAGATGTTGAACAAATAGCGCGGCTCGCGTGTATCGACCTTGACGAAGAAGATATGCAAGCGTTCACTATGCAATTCAATGCTATACTGGAGTACTTTGAAGAGCTAGAAGACATTGAAGCGGAACTGACCGAAGAAGAGGAGCACAACGTGCTGCGTGCAGACGAGGTTACGCCGAGCCTAACGCAACAAGACGCTCTTGCGAACGCACCAAGAGTCGAAAATGGCTATTTCAGGGGCCCACGGATACTATGAGCCACCGAGAACACGTTGAAGAATTGCTTGACGCCATCAGACGAAGCAAACTCAACGCATTTATCACTGTCGATTACGAAGGTGCGCGACAACAAGCTAAAGAAGCTGATGCGGGCGAGCTTAATGGGCGGCTGGCTGGCATCCCCATCGCGATTAAAGACGCCATTTCAACCAAAGGGCTGCGAACGACCTGCGCCTCGAAAATGTTGGAGCATTACGTTCCACCATACGACGCGTTCGTTGTCAAGAAATTGCGCGAAGAAGGTGCTGTCATAATTGGCAAAACGAACATGGACGAATTTTCGATGGGCACCTCGACAGAAACCAGCTTCTTCGGACCGTGCAAGAATCCTTGGGACCTCGAGTGCGTGCCAGGCGGCTCTTCTGGGGGCAGTGCCGCCGCCGTGGCTGCACACGAGGCCGATCTTGCGTTAGGTTCTGACACGGGGGGCTCGATTCGGTGCCCTGCGTCCTTTTGCGGAGTGGTCGGCCTGAAGCCTACTTATGGCAGAGTGTCACGCAACGGTCTCGTTTCGTACGGCAATTCAATGGAACAGATCGGACCCATCGCGCGAACCGTCGAAGCCTGCGCTGCGCTCTTTGGGGTCATCGCTGGCCACGATCCTTGGGACAGCACTTCTCGCGACGCGCCGGTGCCGCACTATGTCGCGAAGCTCGCGGACGAAATAGCTGGCTTAGAGGTTGGCGTGCCACAGGATTTTTTTGGGGAAGGTGTTGATCCAGTCGTAGAAGACGCAACGTGGGAAGCGATAGCGGTGCTTGAAAGCCTTGGCGTGCACGCTAAGGAGACGTCGATGCCAAATCTCAAGTATGCGCTTTCAGCCTACTACATCCAAGCGATGTCGGAAGCATCGTCTAACCTTGCTCGGTACTCTGGAATCATCTATGGACATCGGGTCCAAAAAGACCACGATTGGCACACGACATTCTCGGAGAACCGCGCGTCAGGATTTGGCAAGGAGGTCAAACGACGAATACTGCTCGGTACATATGCGCTTTCGGCGGGATACTACAACAAGTACTACCTGAAAGCGCGCAAAGCGAGGGCATTGATAAGCAGAGATTTTCAGAGGGTTTTCAAGCAATTCGACGCGCTCATCGCACCAACGATGCCGTACGCTGCGTTTAAGATCGGCGAAAAAATCGAGGATCCTCTGTCGCTATACAAAGTCGATATTAACACTGTTCCAATTAATCTGGCGAACGTGCCATCTCTATCCGTTCCGTGCGGGCGAAAAGGGCACTTGCCCATCGGGATGCAAATTATCGGTGATCAATTCAACGAACAACTGCTGTTCAACATCGCGTTTCAATTCGAGCAAAACACGAAGAATAAGCACGCTGTGTGACTACGTCGAAACTCTGAGTTTCGTTGCCATGCGCTTACGCGCCTCGCGTTCTTCGTGGCACCGGACCCTTCGCCGCAGCGTCTTCATGATGGATTGTGCGGCTATCGGGGCAGTTCAAGCTAGCACCGAAATCCTGTCACAAGCGTCATTAAGCCTCTAAGTCACGTTTTTTTGAATCAATTATATCTAGACCGGACCTCATATTATTTTGTGGTGGGACGCATGGCTGAACCAAAAGACTTAATTCGCAAATTTGAATACGCAGAGAAATTGAAGTCTGAAGTATCGATTGCAAATCAACTGCTTGAAAAGCTTATTGGACTCAAAGATGATGAATTAATTGGCGGTCAGAAGGTTGTTGAGGCCTATTTAAATTCACTTATGATGGAGATAAAACTCGCCCAGAACGTGCTCGGCTCCAAAGCGATTTTCTCACGAACGACGCGTAAACTCACAGAAGCGATAGGACGAATTAATCTTAGAGAGTATGACGAAGCACGAATGTGTTTCAGCGATGCGCTTACGGATGTTACAACAAGCTGCGCTGAATCGTTTGAAGCGTTAGCCAAACTTAAGCTGCTGTAAGATCTAACAGGGCCGCCGATTTAAAAAATGGAAGGGACGCCAACGTAGCGTGTTCTCTATCCTCAAAAAAAACTCGTCGCAAATTTTTCAGATCTTGCTGCGTCGCAACGCACGATCGATAGGCTGCGAGAAGCGCTGCTGCAAAGGAATTGACGGCAACTGCACTTGAGGCTCTCGCACTTGCGCGAAGACGTTGAAATACCTGCGGGCAATTTGATCCCACGTTAGGGCCCGTCCGTATGCGTGCACTCGTTGGCTTAGGGTCTTCCGAAGCTCCGCGTCAGCGACGAGGAGGTTGATTTTCTCAGCGATGTCCTCAGGATCGCCAAATTCAACAAACAAGCCTCTGCCGTTTGACAGGGCTTCATTGGCGTGCGCAAACTTCGTTGCGACGATACTCCTCCCGCACCCTATCGCCTGGGACAAGACTCCACTCGATATCTGATCCGGATTCATGTTTGTTACTGCGCAGACGTCGGTAGACAAAAAGTGTCTGATCATATCTTTGTTAGAGAGGTAGCGCTCGACGAATCGTACGTTGCGCGATAGGCCAAGCTCCTTCACAAGGCCGTCGATTTTTTCCTTGTGTAGCTCACGCACCTTTCGGTCGAGCGCAGGATGGTACTCTCCAACGACCATGTAGGTGATATCCTCGCGCGGATTCGCCGCAATAATTGACGGCAGCGCTTGGATAACATATTCAATTCCCTTATCGGGATTAATTAAGCCGTAGCTCGCTATTACGAACTTTTCGGCCAATCCCAGACCCCGTTTCGCGAACTTAGTGTCAACAAGTTTAGGTACTTGCGGCACGCCGTGCGGCACCATTGTAAGCTGGGTCTTATCTAATCCAAACTTGTTATGTAACAGGTCAATACCTGCGTTTGCAGAAACAATGACTCTGTCTGAAAGCGCGTATATGTCCTTGACGACTTCCCTCATGCGGGATGGGGGGTTCGGTAGAACGGTATGAAAAGTCGTGACAATCGGCTTTCTAACTCTCCGCATAAATTCCAGAATGTAGCAGCCGAAATCGCCTTTATACAGCCCAAATTCGTGCTGAATATTGATGACGTCAATTTTCGAGTCGTTTATGCGTTTCGCAGCAGTAATATAACTTTCAGCATTACAGTCTTTGATGACGTTGAACGTTTTAGACGCAAAGCGCTTGCTGCGAACAAACTCCTTTTTGCCCAGTTGCGCCGCTTGGGCTCTGAGTGACACGTTACTTAAAAAGAGCTTTCTGCACTCTTGGATGACACTCACATTCCATACTACATTGTCAGAGATGTTCGATAAACTTGTTACTAGGTCGTGGGTAAACGTAGCGATTCCGCATTCCCGTGGGGGAAATGAACTCACAAAGTTTACATTCAGTGGTTTGGGACTTAATATTCAATCATCTCCTATAACATATACGCATAGTACACACAAAAACTTATGCGTCGCTGATTCAAAACGCGACTTTCTTAGTCATTAATCGCGCAATGCACGGCAGGGGACGTGCTGATTGGGTTATGTCTGACGGGGTTTCAAGGGCGAACTTCGGGCTATGTCTGACGGGGTTTCAAGGGCGAACTTCGAGCTGTTTGTTAAACCAAGTGCTATCTATAGAGTCAGCGGCTTAACCGATACTAATTAATAGAATCCGCACAAATGTACGGGCGGTGATACCCGATGGCCGACGAGAAGAAGGAAGAATACAAGTTTAAAAAGGACATGAAGACGGGAACCCTGAACGCCCCTGACACCGATGCCTACAACGCAGACTACGAGCACGAACAAGACATGGACAAGGTCAAAAAGCTTGAAGTGTGTGACCTCGGCCCTGATACAGAAGGCATCTGCGAGCCCGAAGAGAAAAAACCAGAACACGTCTTCGTTTCTGAAGACAAAAAGAAGAAAGAATAGCACCGTTGACGCGGCTGGCGCTTTCCGCGGGTTTTCGTCACCCCCGTCATCTTTTTTTGGACAGCACGCGTCAACCGCAAGTACAATGCGCGACGTCGCGACGTCGCGACGCAAAAAGCGCAACCATATCGCAATCGATTCGCCTAGCGTTGACGTTAAAAGATTTTTTATAGATTGAAGGCAGATTCGACTGAGATGAAGGTTTGGTTCATCGGAATCAAGGGAGCTGTCGCTACAACGATCCTTGTAGGAGTTTTTGCTATAAAGCGCGGCTTAAGCGCATCTAGCGGCATAATGTCCGAGGACAAACGTTTTTCCCGGCTGAATCTTGCGCGACTCGAGGACCTTCAATTTGGCGGTCACGATATCAGGAGCATCGCATTGTACGATGCCGCTTATCAGAACGTCAGCGACAATAGCACGTTTAATACGACACAGCTTGCAGAGCTGAAAGAGGAGATAGATTCCATTCCGGTGAAGTGCGGCATTGTCAATAACTGTGGGGAGGCAATATCCTCTCTTTGCGACTACACGGGACTAACACTCAGCGAGGCAGCAAACCAAGTATCGCAAGAAATTCGCGAGTTTGCTGGAAACGAACGCTGTGTAGTAGTTAACTTAGCCTCAACGGAACCGTACTTCGCGCCTCAACCAGAGTATGCGACACTTGATAGTTTTGAGGCTGCAGTCAAAGCGAATTCAAAAAAGATCCCTGCAAGCGCAATTTATGCGTATTGCGCCATCAAAAACAGGTTGCCATACGTCAACTTCACACCATCAATGGGCAACGATATTCCCGCAATAAAAGAGCTGGCTAACACCCTGGGCGTCCCGCACTGCGGAAAAGACGGGAAGACTGGGGAGACTCTCGTCAAGACCGCTCTCGTACCTATGTTCAAGCACCGCCATCTGACAATTGATGGCTGGTACGGAAGCAACATACTTGGAAACCTAGACGGACAGATACTGAGGCATCCGGACAACAAGCAGTCAAAGCTCATCACAAAGACGAGTGTGGTGCCGAAGATGCTAGGTTACGAGCCGCATCTAGGAAGCCGCATTGATTATTTTCCCCCTCTTTCGGACCACAAGGTCGCTTGGGATTTCATATCGTTCAAAGGGTTTTTGGGGCATCGCATGAACATGCAGTTCACGTGGCAAGGGTGCGACAGCATATTGGCAGCGCCCCTTGTCATCGACCTCATCCGCTTCATGGAACTCGCACAACGGGAAGGTGCACGCGGATTGGTCGATAAGCTCGCGATCTATTTTAAGGATCCTCTTGATATCGACGTCCATGACCTGTGCTCGCAATACGCCCTATTCAACGAATGGATCGAACAATTTTAAGCGCTTCGATCACTCGTCAGCCGAATTTCTCCGACCTTTAACCAAGCCGCGTTGTCACGAGCCCCATCTGCGTCAAGAAGAGGAATTGTCCGACCAAATGCTTGCAACTGTTTATTAACTTTGAAGTAAACCTCTTGTTGGGATTAGCATGCCACGCGAAGATACTGACAATCAGCCTTCAGACAAAGACGACGAACGATTTAATTCCTTCGTCGATGAAAAAGACGCCGTCAAACGCGTCAAGCCGAAAGACCAAGGAGTTGTTGAAGCGGACGATCAAAAGGAGAACAGAGAGATCTATGACGGCTCCCTCGAGCTCAAAATCGATGAGGCCACTGAAGAACACGACGGCGAAGTCGTCGAAGAGGTAGGTCACGACCCGTGGGGCAAAGAACCCGACTATGGTTATCAGTATAATGAAGAGGTCGTGAACAAAGAGGTCGCTGCGGGCGAGGGAGTCTATACGCCTGAAGGACGCGAAGAACTCGTCGAAGATGACGAGATCACTAGTGAAGAGGCATTCTATATGGAGGGGCGCGATAAGGTCTTGAAGCGAAAGGCGAAGGATTTCACCGACAACCCCGAAATCCAGCAGCAGTGGAAAGAGGATTAGTACCGGCAGCGGGCTCCGCCAGCGAAATGCTGCCGCCACCGCTGGTGAGCCCTTTTAGCTTCTTACCGAGAAGCGGGGGGGTTCCGGCGCTCGGCGCGAATCGACGTACGATCGGCTAGGAGCTATTTCCGTTTCCGTTCAGCTCATTATCTAAAAATTTTTCGTATCCGCCGAGATCTAATAGTCCGTGGCCGCTGAAGTTAAACACAATTACCTTCGCCTCGCCGGTCTGCTTGCATTTGAGGGCTTCATCTATTGCCGCTTTGATGGCGTGACTTGTTTCTGGAGCTGGGCAAATGCCTTCAGTCTGCGTGAAGAGGGCTCCGGCCTCGAACGTTTGGAGCTGTTCATATGAGACCGCGTTTATGTAGCCGAGTTTTTTCAGGAGGCTCAGGCTTTGCGCGTCTCCGTGATATCGAAGCCCGCCAGCGTGTATAGGAGACGGAACGAAATCGTGACCTAACGTGTACATTTTGATCATTGGCGCGAAACCAGCCACATCGCCGAGGTCGTACCGGTACTCTCCCTTGGTGAGCGTCGGACAACTCGTCGGTTCAACGCCGATGAATTGCGTTCCATTCCCGTTCCTGATTTGATCTCCGAGCAAAGGATACGCAAACCCTGAGAAGTTTGATCCTCCACCGACACATCCAATCATGATGTCGGGGGTTACGTCGGCCTTCTTGAGCTGTGCAACTGTCTCCTCTCCAATAATCGTCTGATGAAGCAGCACGTGTTCCAGCACGGACCCTAGCGAGTACTTAGTCTGCGCTGAGTTCAGGCTGGTTTCAGCTGCCTCACTTATAGCAAGTCCAAGAGAGCCGGGGTGATTAGGAGACGCGGCGAGCGCTTGTCGTCCGCTTTGGGTTAAATGCGACGGGGAAGGGATGACTTCTGCGCCATAGAGTCGCATCAAGGTTCTTCTTGAGGGCTTTTGGTTGTAACTCACCCTGACCATAAAGACCTTGCACGAAAGGTCAAAAATAGAACACCCAAGCGCCAAAGCCGTGCCCCATTGCCCAGCACCGGTCTCAGTCACGAGGCCCTCACTGCCGTCAATCTTGTTGTAGTACGCCTGAGCTATAGCTGTATTAGGCTTATGTGATCCTGCAAATGAAACATCTTCCCGCTTATAAAAGATTTGAGCAGGGGTTTTCAGATAATCCTCAAGCCGCTTCGCCCGATAAAGCGGCGTGGGCCGTCCGAGTCTCAAATACGCTTCAAAAACCTCGTCTGGGATATCGATGTACCGGCTGGTCGACACTTCCTGTCTGACTAACGAACTCGAAAACAGCGCAAGCATATCGTCGAGTGTCGCGGGCTCTTGCGTACGCGGGTTTAACGGAGGAGGCAGCTTTGCCGGCAGATCAGACTGAATATTGTACCAGCGTCTAGGCATCTCGTCTTCGTTTAACAGAATCTTTAACTCGCTCATGTTTATCACAATGTACTTTATTATACTCTAAAGATATTATCTATACTCTAAGATATATTCATATCTTATATACTTTGCGCGTTAGCCCGGAGCGTAAGGCGCATAGCGCTTTACAAGCAGCACAGCTTCTATATTCCAGTATATAACTATAAAAACGTACAATGCGCAGTGACCAGCATGTTTAAAGACCGCATACAAGCAGGACACGTACTAGCTGACCTGTTAGCGCGATACGAAGGTCAAAGCGCAGTGGTCTTAGCAATTCCGCGCGGCGGCGTCCAAGTCGCATTTCCTGTCGCTGTGCGCATGCGCGCTCCACTCGATTTAGTAATACCGCGGAAACTCCCGATTCCATCTAATGCCGAAGCGGGGTTTGGGGCGATCACCGCTGACGGTTCCAGAGCTCTAAACGACGACCTTATTACCTATCTAGGATTGACGAACACCGAAGTCGATGAGATTGCAACGCGGGTGCTAGCGGAAGTAAAGCGCCGCGAAACCAGATACCGAGGCGGCAGACCTTTCCCCGAGTTGACGGATCGCGTCGCGATAGTCGTCGACGATGGACTAGCTACCGGGTACACGGCACTTGCGGCGATAAATTATGTGAAAAAAAGAAAACCTAAACGGGTGATTTTGGCCGTGCCAGTTGCTTCGAAAGGCGCTGAAATGCTCGTCAGATCTCAGGTTGACGAATACATTTGTCCGTTAACGAGTGATAGGCCGTGGTTTGCCGTGGCCAGCTTCTATGAACGATTCTACGATTTGACTGACGAAGAGGTGTTAACGTGCATCAAAAAGTACGAACTTGTCGCCGAAGGGTGGTAAAGATACCTACTCGTGCTTGATGATGATTGTCGCCTCGCGCAATTCGATTACGTCGGCCGCGACACCTTCTACGGCGCGTTCTTTTTTGATAACAAAATCTTCCGGCTCGAGTTGGATCCCACCAATCGTCACTGATCCCTTCCCGATTTGATCTGCGATCTCCTGAGTGGGTGTTTCGCTTATGAGCTGCATGATGTATTTCGCTTCCGACTTAAAATGCGGGCCCAGTGAGCCGAGATTGGGCCTGATTTCAGTGACCATTTCGTGGATATCTGGTTCTCCTCGTTTGTAGGTTATATCGGCGTTGAGCGCATTGTCGATATCTGGTGCTCCATCCGCAATATCACAGTCCGTGTAGACGTAAACGCCCTCAATTCGGGCGTTCAGTGCAATGCGCTGTTCAGATTTCCACCGCCTGACGCTGCTAATTATTTCTTTAATCAGCTCGCCCGTGTGCCGCGCTTCTTTTACCGCTGCGACTGATGCCGCAATAACGACGCTCTCGGAAGCGGCGCTAAAAGTGACTTCCGGTTCCGCTGTGATACTTTGCTGCAATTTTATGTTAAACTCGGGCCACGCCTGCAGGTGAACACTTTCCTGGCCCGGGTTTATGTGCGAGAACAACTCTTCTGCAAAGAATGGGCAAAAGGGCGCTAGCAGCTTCGCTATCGTATCAAGGGCGAGATGCAAAGCGGCAACGCTGTAACGGTCTCGTTCGTATAGTCTACCTTTGGCGGCCTCTACGTAATGGTCCGCCAACGTGTTCCACACGAAGGATCGGATATCCTTAAGAGCCTCGTCAAAGCTAAAATGATCCATGCTCGAGGTGACTGATTCTACCAGACCGGCAAGCTCATAGATTAGCCAGATTTCAGTCGAATTTTTGGGCCCATAAACGACTGGTTCCACGCCTTGGCTTAGGTGTATCATCGCGAACCTGAAGACGTTCCACAGCTTCGTCAAAAACCGTGAAGAGGCCGTGAGATCCTTTGTGTTGTATGGGACGTCGGATCCGATTGAGCCGCCGATTGCCGCCCATTGCCGAACAGCGTCGGTTCCATACTGCTCTATTACGCTCTCCGGAGCGATGATATTGCCGAGCGACTTGCTCATTTTTTGGCCGTCTTCACCGAGCACCATTCCGTTGACGACGACGCACTCCCAGGGTTTGCTCCCCACCAGGGCGTCAGATCGCAGTATGGAATAAAACGCCCAGGTCCTAATGATATCGTGACCCTGGGGGCGTAATTGAGTGGGAAAATGCTCTTTGTACGCGGGGTCGGGCCAGCCTGCGACGTTTAAAGCCGAGATCGACGAGTCCATCCACGTGTCAAGGACATCATATTCGGGCGTAAAGGTTGAAGAGCCACACGCACACTCGTTTCTCGGTGCTTTTTCAGTGGGATCCAACGGTAGCCAGCGTTCGTCGGCAACCAGAACGCGTCCGCACTGGTCACAGTACCATGCCGGGATAGGCGTAGCGAAAACGCGCTGACGCGAGATACACCAGTCCCATTCGACGCTTTCTGTCCAATTCTTCAGCCGGTAAAATGCGTACGGCGGAACCCACTGAATTTCAGCTGCGCGCTGGAGAACAACGTCCTTATCGATCTTGACAAACCACTGGTTCTCTGAAAGAATCTCGATTGGGGTTTCGCATCTGTCATGAATCCCGACGTTCTGCTCGATTCGTTCCTGTTTTGTCACGAGCTTGTTTTCTAGCAGATCTCCAATGATGCGCTCTTTCGCTTCACTGATGCTTGCGCCGTTGTACTTAGAGTCGGTGACGCGGCCATCCTTGCCAATCACTTTTTTCAGCGGTAGGTTGTGCTTCTTCCACCATCGTACGTCCTGCTTGTCACCAAACGTACAGATCATCACGGCTCCAGTGCCAAAAGCAGGATCGACCGCTTCGTCCCCTATCACCGGTACCTCTTCGCCGTAGAGAGGCGTTCGAATGGTCTTGCCGATCAGACGCTCATGCCGCTCATCGTGCGGGTTTACTGCGATAGCGACGCAGGCACCCAAGAGCTCGGGACGCGTAGTTGCGATCTGCACCGATTCTGCGTCGCTCCCTTTGAAAATGATATAATAGAGAACCGTTGACCTCGAATCGTAATTTACCTCGGCAAACGCGATGGCCGTTTCACATCGAGGACACCAGTTCACAGGGTGGTCGCTTTTGTAAATGCGGTCGTCGTGGTACATTCTGACGAACGATTTCTGCGTCTTCTCAAAGTACTTCGGGTCCATAGTAACGAACTCTTGCGACCAGTCTATTGAAAAAGCGAGTCGCTGCATCGTCCCTTTCATCAGCGCAATGTTCTCTCGCGTCAAGCTTTCACAAAGTCCTCTGAACTCGTGACGGGGGATCTGGTTTTTTGTTACGTTGTAGGTAGTCTCGACCTTCACCTCCGTCGGCAGTCCGTGACAATCCCATCCCTGCGGAAACATCACGTCGAATCCCTTCATGCGCTTGTATCGTGCGATAAAATCGATATAGCACCAGTTGAGGGCGTTTCCTAAATGAAAATTACCAGTCGGATACGGCGGAGGCGTGTCGATTATGAAACGGTCTGCGCGAGGTTCTCCGCGATACCGATACATGTCTGCGTTCCACGTTGTAAGCCATTTCGACTCGATATACTCGTGCTCATAGTTCTTCGGTATGGCCATACTCCCTCACACGTGTGGCTTCAGGCGGTTCATAGCTGATAACTTCTCGCCTTGCTCACTAATAACGTTGTTTGAAAGAGTTCCTATGCCGGTAATATCCACATCGACAGTATCGCCAGGTTTGAGTTGTCCCACGCCTGAGGGCGTGCCAGTAGCGATCACGTCCCCTCCTTCGAGGGTCATGATGCGTGATATAAATCTGACTAGATAGTCTACGTCAAAAACGAGGTCTCTTGTGTTTGAGCTCTGCCGCTGGCGGCCGTTGACACGTGTCACGATATGGGCATTTCGAGAATCTAGTTCGGTTGCGATAAACGGTCCGAGAGGCGCAAATGTGTCAAAGCTTTTCGAGCGCGTCCACTGACCGTCCTGAATTTGCAGGTCTCTGGCGGTCACGTCATTGAGGCACGTATAGCCAAGTACGACGCGCTTCGAATCCTCAACGTTTACGCATCTCTGGCCAATAACGACAGCCAGCTCTCCCTCGAAGTCCACCCGAGAACTAATGGAGGGATGCACGATGGGTTCTCCCGGGCCAATCACACTCGTGGAGGGTTTGAGGAATATAGTGGGCCGTTCCGGGACTTGGGTTCCAAGTTCTCGCGCATGGTCAGTGTAATTCAAACCGACACACACAATCTTGCTAGGGCAAACAGGCGCGAGCACTTGTAACTCAGACAACTCATAGGTGGTCCCGTTGCCATCCACGCGCGTTCCTTCCACAGTCCCCAAAAACGTCTCATTATGGAGCTTGAACCGACCGATCACAAATTCACCTTTCTGCCCGTCGCATCGCGCACATATACCCCAAAATCGCCCTCTTGTAGCTGCGCTCCAGCAAAAACGGGACCGTCTAAGCACACGCGCAGGCCTGATGGATCTATACAGCAAGAACCACACAACCCGACGCCGCATTTAATGTAGCGGTCTAGGCTGAACTGACTCGGCACCCCGGTGACCGTTGCGTGGTCTAACACCTTGCGCATCATCTTTTCAGGGCCGCACGACACTATTTCATTGTAGTCGAAAAGTCTATCCAACAAATCGATAGTCGGGCCTTTGTGGCCAGCAGAACCATCATCGGTGGTTATCCAGAGTGATCCAGCACTCTTGAATCGCTCAGTGAATAGAAGCTCATCCTCTGTTTTAGCGCCGAGAATAGTTATGACATTGTTTTTTAGCGCCTCAGCAAGTGGCGCTAGTGGGGCAGCGCCCACCCCCCCGGCCACAAGCAGCACAGGCGGCTTGGTCACGCGGAACCCATTTCCGAAAGGGCCTCTGATACCGACTGTGTCACCGATGCCCAGTGCGCACATCGCCGCCGTGGCATTACCAACTTTTCTAACGGTGATGCCGTTTGCGTACGACAGGCTCATCGGTATCTCGTCGACGCCTCGAATCCACACCATGACGTACTGCCCAGGAATAAAACGAAAAGAGTAATCGAAAAAGAAGGTCTTAACGTCTCTAGATTCAGTTTTGATGTCCGTAATTTCCACATTTCTTACATACATCGTCATTAAAAAGGACGTAAGCCGTATTTTAAGTTTCTGCCGACTCGTCCCGCCGCCGCTTTTCCGCTGCCCGGCGTCCTCAGCACGTTCGAGTCACCTCCAAGTAACAATAACGCCCTGTCAATCAACAGAGAGAAGAGAACAGTAGCCCAAAAAACGCGCGCACGCCCCTGCTTGGGGATGATGTAGCAAGAAGTCTCGTAGCGGGAAACGACAGCCGTCTGCAAGCAAGATGTCGCGCTCATTCGATTGAATAACGTGTAGCAATACAATTAAATCTCTAAAAGGGCATCGATCATGCGAATAGGAGCTGCGACATGGAGCACAACGCTGCGGTCATCGGTTTCGGGGCGCTGAACTGCGACAGAATTTGCCGGGTGGATGATTTGGCACTCCCCGGGCGCGAGATCGGCGTCGTTTCGGCCACCAGGCAGCCAGGAGGCTCTGCGGCGAATACGATCGTCGGACTCGCTCGCTTAGGCGTCAGAACTGGATTTCTAGGAACGGTAGGCGATGATAGAGAAGGATCACAGTTGGTGGACGATTTGCGGCGTGAAGGCGTTGATGTGGACGGCATCACGATATCAGAGGGCGATACTGGCTCAGCGTTGATATTCATCGATTCGCGTGGAGAGAGAGCTATCTATGTCCTCCCAAGCGTAAACGATGCATTCTTCACCGAAAATCACGATTATGCCAAGCAGGCCGAAATACTGCACGTCAGCTCTTTTATGGGCATTGATCAATTCCGAATGCAAATCTCGTATGTTCGCCACCTAAGCAGGTCGCGAACAAAGATATCGTTTAGCCCGGGTAGCATTTACGCCAAGCTCGGATTAGACCGATTAAAACCTCTAATTGAACGTACTTTCACGCTTTTTCTCAACAAAGAAGAAGCGCAACGCTTGACTGGATCAACACGCGTGGAAGATGCAGCGACTCTCCTGGACTTGGGAGCAGACATCATCGCCGTCACACTTGGCGAGGCTGGTTCTTACGTGGCAACACGAAGCGAGAGCCTCTATGTCGCTCCTTACGCATCGCAGATAACTGACACCGTCGGGGCTGGAGACGCGTTCGCATCAGGGTTCCTGTATGGACAGCTGACCGGCAAGGACCTGCACGAGTCTGGTCTTTATGGCAACTTTATGGCGTCAAAATCTGTCGCCCAGCTTGGTGGCAGAAAGGGTCTTCTGCGAGATCTTAGAGAGCTATGACCAAGTGCACGAAACACACGGTGCTGGGTCACGCCGGCGAAGCGATCGTGGCAGCCAGACGTAGCTGAAAGCGGCGCTCGGCAAAGAGCAGAGCGCCTTTTTAACTTCGCATTCTTAAGAAAACCTAATGCTGCTTAGCTATTTTCCTACGGTTATTTCGATCGCCGAGACGTTTGTGTTGCCGGTCTCGGTGCTCAGACTCTCAGTCGAGGTCTCTATTTTTTTCGTCGTGACATCTGAGAGGAACCGGTTTATAGCAATCTGTTCCACGTCAACTGCCCGCGAAATAGCTCTCCCCCGGGCTTTAATCAAGACCTCGTCGGCTCCGTTGTTAAACTGCGTTACCACGGCTAGCACGTAATTCATTACAGGTTTGTTGCCTACGTAGATTATGTTGTCGTCTGTCATACTGTGCCTCCCTTGAGGATCTAACAGACACAAAAGCATTATGATAGATAAAACTTTCTAACCAAATTCGGCGCGCATCAACCAAAAAATGCTCAGATTGGCCACTATTCGACAAACGGCTTCATCTTTAGGGCGTCTTGTTCGAGCAGTGGTGATTCACAGATTATGGTGGCGTCGCAAGCGTTTTCTTGAAGCGCGCTGGCAAGTAGCCTGAACTGGGCGAGGTCGACGGGCAGATGCCGGCGCTCGTTTCCCTTCGAAAACTCAATCCCAGAGAAGTGGCTGTGCACGTGACTGTGGTCACTAAACAGTGCCTGAAGGACGCGCGCGTAGTCGTCAACGGTATGCAAGCACCCATTGCAGCGTGCGTGCAAATGCGCAAAATCAATAACGGGGCGTATGTCTGGCAGCTCTTCTTGCAGTCTCTGTAACTCGTCAACGGTTCCGAACTGACTTTGTCGGCCTAGGAGTTCGACCCCGAGCTGCGTCTGTCTAATGCCGCGATCCCGCATATAATCCAGCAAACCTACGCATGCGTCTTTGACTAACTCGTACGTGTCGCCTTTGGTATACTTCTTCGTATAATATGCCGAATGAAAAACGACGATTCGTGCTCCAAGCGCGTGACCTCTGTCAACGGACAGCCTTATACGATTTTTACTGTCCTCGATGATCTGCGAATCTTCTGAAGCAAGGTTTATCATGTACGGAGCGTGGACGGAGAGATCGATCTTGGCCTTGCGCGCTACGTTTCCCACCTCTACCGCTGTTTCCTCTTTCATTGATACACGCCTGACAAACTGAACTTCAAGCGCGTCAAGTCCAATACGAGATAAATACTCAACGCCCTCTGCCGTACTCTTGCCTTTGAGCGCTAAGGGCACGCCGGCGATTCCGACCTTGATCATCGACGTATACACGCACTGATCGTCTATAACGCTGACGATATCTCCAAGCACCAGTGTTTTGAGGGCTGCTGAACTACGATCCAAACGAAAGTTAGAAGTTTGAAGAGCCCAAGTGTGTTGCTAGATACCATGGACGAAATTGATACGGCGGCAGAGAAACCCTCGCAGTTTAAAAAAATAAACGAGGTTTCAATGAGCTTTGGGACGATAATAATCAGCGTGCGAAGCACTGATGAATCTCTCGATAAGGTGCGAGACACCACATTCGAAATCTTGGGAAAGGTGCAAGGAAAAACCGCAGTAGAACACAATTACTAGATGGACGCAAAGCCTGTATTTATGGCCGCGGCCGCTTATTTTGCAGCGACCTAGTCAAGCGGCTTCACGCTAATGGAACCGACAACGAAAGCGGAGCTTGAAAAAACGCTGCGCGGAGTAAATGAGTTGTACGCGTCACTCGATGGCACCTTAGATCGATCGCTGACTGAACCTTATATTGATGCGAATCAGTACGTGAAACAATACAACCACTATCGCAACGCGTTGTTTTCGCTGCTTCCAAATGAGGACGTTGCGGACATTCTGACTGAGATGTCGTTTTACGTATTTACTGGCGACGACCGAACAGACGTCACAAACGTGAAACAGCTGCTAGTTGAAGTATACCTCAAAACCTCGCAGCTAATGGCATATCTTCAAAATCAGCTCGAACTCGATTGATGCCTAACGGCGCAGCAGCGAACAGCCTCTCCGTGATATCGACGCCGGGGTTGGGATTTGAACCCAAGCGATGCGTCCTCTACAAAAGCCCAGCAGGCTTCTTTATGCAAGGCATCAACAGGTCTCGAGCCTGCCGCGTTGGGACTCGTAACCGATTAGTCCGCTCTGCCACCCCGGCACGTGCCGATACGCGTGATTCTTATATCAAAACTCCTATAAAGCTTATTGGATGCCAACAAAGGACCCCTGTGTCACCGTTCGTCTAAACGGGCGGGAAAACGTGGTCAACATTCCCGCTGGAGCAAACTATGAGCAACTGTTGCTTCAGCTCAAGCTAAATCCTGAAGAAGTCTTGATTTTCGTAGACAATGAGCCCGTGCCATTCGATGCGCCGGTGCGACCCGGAACCGTCCGCGTGCTAAAAGTCGTGTCTGGTGGCTGATCAGTGCAGTTCGCGCTCTCAAGCCAGTTTCTATTTTTGTCCGCCTGGGCTGGGCAGATGCTATCGCGGAGTGCCACGGGACATGGGTTTGCACACGAATGGGCTGCGTCTTGCAGTGGTGTCTCACACGATCTCAGAGCGAGGGATCTGATCAAGCTTGACAGATTGATCACATTGTGAAAAAAACGGTAAAGCGGCAATCGCACCAATAATGCCGCGCCCTTGCAAAAGAACTTCCACGCCGGCCGCATCCGCTGCTTCCATAGCCGCTGAGAGTGATACCTCACCCGAGCGAGCGGCGTCGCCGTAACTTGAGAGGCTCTTAGCGCCAAATGAGTTTAGAACAGCCATGCCTGTTTGATCTGAAAGCGTGTAATCCTCTAAAAGTTCTTGGAACTTTTTGATGGGCTTGTTGGCGTTCAAACTAGCAAACTCCACAACTGTGGCCACGCAATTTTTCGTCTTCGCCTTTACAGGGTAGAGCTGCACGATGGCGTGGGACACATATCGAAGTGTCTTATTGTCGACCATTGCGGCTATATTGTTTACGAGCGACCACGTCGCACCTTCTTCTTTCGTGTCGGTATCGTCTACTCCAACGATGACGCGCGACCGTTTCGGCAATGTAAGCGTCCCGCGACTCATTTTACTACCTCCTGCAGGCGTCAAATCATAGTCTATGACGTCGCGGGCTAGCGCCCTACACATGGTAGCGCCCACGCCGCCGCCTCCGAGACCCGCGTACGTCACCTTCACGGCATCGTCGGACAGTTCGACCGATTCAATTCCCCCAGCTGAAACGGAAGCCCTGAGTTTTAGATTGGACGTACCGACTTTCAATAGATAACGCGTCGTACTTCCTACGGTCCGGCTTGAGATGATCAGCGGACTCGTTTGGGTATAGTGGTAGCGCGCCCACGCGGCGCCTCCGTAGCAGTTGGTTACTTCAAGCAGCTCGACACAGTCTGTTCCTGCGATCGCGAGTATGTCTTGATAGGGCACTATCCAGGGCAGCTTACTAAAATCAGGGGCAGCCATCAAAAGAACCTCAATCCTTCTTTGCGCCAAAACGATTTAAAGCTGTTCTCAACGCGTCCGCAACCATAGTGCTGGCTCTGCGTGCGGCCGGACTCAGGCCTTCTCCAAATTCTCGGTCTGCAGGCTGAATCCCGATTACAAAAATGCTGGCGCTAGTTTCTGACTGAAGGTATTCGCCCAACACAGCGAGCGAAGGCCGATGCGTTGTAACCTCGAAACACTCAAGCTCGCTCAGCTCAAAGATGCGAGCTTCGCCGGGAGTGCCGCCGAAATCGGCTGCGTCTATGAGTATCACGCAAGCTGGTTTGAAGCGCTTGACGTGACCTGTGAAGTTCTCTGGGACCTCGTGACATTTCACCAGAGAGATCGAAGGGTGATCAATGAGCGCGCCTAACTTATCGATAACAGTAAGTCCAACGGCATCATCGCGTCGAAATTCGTTCCCAATGCCCAAGAATGCGATCTTCGTACCGGCGCACCTCTGCAGCCGGTTGCTAACGTCAGACGCGAATCGGTCTATCACGGTCGCACCTAAGGCAGCTGATTATCAAGTTTAATGACTGCTTGGACCACGAGCTTCGCATCTCGCTTTTTCAGATCATAATCGTGATCCGCGAGAAAAGTCTCGATCGCGATACGCCCCTGTTTGGTTACAAGTGCGCGTTGTTCTGCAAGGTTCAACAGCAAGGGAAAGCTTCGTTCTATATAGAAGATGCTCCGCGCTAAGCCTAAGAGTGCGTCACTTTTGACGGCATCGACGACGCCGGTCTGCACAAGCGAGTGCAAAGCGAATCGGATATTCACGAGCGGATCAGATACAGGCGCGAAGGTAACTGGGTTGTACGCAACAGCAACTTCATCATCCGCTTCAATGCGGCCCTGCTTGAAGCAGGCATAGATTTTCCCAACTCCGATCATCCCAAAGTCGTCAAGTTCCGAAGCACGCAACGCCCCCATGCTGGATCCACCAACGACGGTCACGCCTGACCGAACAGCATCAATGATTTCCCGATGCGAAACAGCTGCGCGATTATAAAAAACCCCGTCAATCAAGCCGATGAGTCTTGCCCCCACATCAACTGCGCGAGAGACATCCCCTCGCACGGCAGGAGCGCAACAGCGCGGTCGCTTGTCTATAGACGCCACTTCAGACCACGATAAGCTCGGGCCCGTGAATATTATGCAGTCGTACTTCGCCATCCTCTAGCGCGCTTTCCTTTTCGCTCTCGATCTAAAAAGTAGACCTCAAATCCGGGGATTATAACACGAACCGCCGGAACGCCGATGGCGCTCACCGTAATGTCAGAGACGATAACGCGGTTTGCCACGTCGCTCAGCCGCCCAAGTGTGAGCTTGATGTCACCGTCAATAGAGTCCGTAGCTGACGTTTCGATTGCGTCGAGCTCAAGGGTCTTGCTTGGTTCTGCCAACCAGTGCTTGTTGAGTCTTTTCATCCTTTCATATCCGATCAACCGAGCCATAGACTCTCGGTTGGTGTCTTCGCGCGCACCGTGTATCTGTGTGGCTCTCGACTGAGCTACTTCGGTCAGTGCTCGAAGAGCTGCGATTTGCGGATCAGTGTGGCTTCCCGCTCCCATGACCAACAGAGCCGCATCATGCATCTTTTCATCATCAGAGGCAGCAACGATCGCGGGAGTGCCCGTGTCAGTAGGCACCCACCAGAGCTGCACGTGGATCTCTTGTGCTTCGAACTTCTTGATGATGTCGCCTGCCGGACCGACACCCACATCGAGACCGATGCCTGGATTTCGGTTGATCTCGGCGATGCTCACCGCATCTCGTTCGACGACTTCCATGAGACCGTGAAAGATCGCCTCTTCAATGACGTTGCCTGAGGCAAGACCATTGGTGTTGCTGCGGAATAGCTGCCATCTGCCTTGGTGCGGCCTGTATGGGTGAAAAACGGCGTTTGCCGGGACGAGCACCTCCTCGTCGTTAAGAATGTCCCAGCTCGGATACCACTCGATTTTAGTGTCTGAGGAAAGATGGCCTGGCAGTATAAGGTCGGCCGGGTTAAGGGCGTTGTTGTCAGCTGACAGCTTTTCATAGGAGTCGAACAACAGTTGCCGCTTGAAATTCTCGACTTCGGCAGAAAATCGTTCTACAGCCTCCATGATCACTGAAACCCGCGCCTCCGATTCGGTAACACCCTTGCCGGCATAGACTGATATCGCGCCGTCTGCCGCTGAAGGCCTGATAGCAGAAAAAACGGGTAGACCAACGCGATCGAGTCCTGAAATATCGGCTACGCGCGTTATTCCGACCTCAGGTATCACCGACTTTATCCGCTCAAGGGTTTCTGCCGGCGGCATCACCCTGTGAGTGTCGACACAATAGGTCTTTGGTGCAGAGTGCAGTTCGATTTTACCTTTCATAGTGCCTCGAAAACGTGCCGCGATTCGCTATTTGTTTGCCGTGGAGAGCCTTGGAGCGTGAAGCCTCCCGTGTACGACATGCGTTTCCGCCTAATAAATAGATCGATAGCTGGCGTTGCCGCATATTGCAGCAAAAAGGGCTTAATTAACGCACTCGTGCGCTGCCGAGGATCTCCGCACGGAAGGCTTGAATAAGAACACTGACCTTAGAGGTTCTCAGCCTCTTCATCTAGGTTTCCTTTGAACGTTCCGATGTTTTGCAGTATGTTGTACCAGCGACGAGAGACGGAGTACGTGAAATCCTCAAACACGATGTGATTGATCTCCTTTAGACTAGCGCCCTCAGCGATCGTAACAAACGTGTAATCAAAATCAGAAGAGTAGATCTTGAAAATGTCTCCCAAAGATCCCGTTATTTCGTGTGTCCCCCCCTCGTTGTCTTTCGTCACGCGCGCCCAGCTGGGACCGAAACGCGGATGAATCCCTAGCAGTTTCCAGATGCTCTTTGGACCTTCGATGATGAAACTAAGTTTCTCCTTCGAACTAATCGCGGGGTCCATCGCATTCCCTCTCGTTCGGCGTCAGCCGAGACGTTGGCTTTGGCCGTAGGTACCTTACGATTCGACTTTGAAAAACTTTGGGGTGTAGTTAGTCAACCCAGAAGAGACATTCGTTCAGCGCGCCTCGTGCCCCAAGCGCGCCATTGTCGATAGATAGAAGTAGCAAGAGGTAGAACTATGTTCGATGCCTTCAGAAGCAGAAAATAACACGAGCGAACAAAATGAGGACGTTTACGAGCTTGTATTACCACCAGGCATTCCAAGCAAGGTCATAATCGCAGCGTGCAAAGAGTTCAACACGGACGTTGTTTCAGCCTATGCCGATGTGGAAACTGGACTTGCTGACGTAACGTCTCGTGACCTTCTCGGTTTTAGAGCGGACAAGGAAACCATAGAAAAGATCCGCAAATTCGTCGTTGAAGAGACGAGAAAGTTCATTAACGAGTAACCGTGACGTACGCGAATCCCTTTTCAGCACTTGGGAGGTAGGAATCAACCGCCTGGCTCATCAAAGCCTTCCATAGTCGCTTGAAGCAGCTCTCTTTTCTGATCAAGGCGTCTACGGAACTCTTCGAGTGATTGCGCTTCTCTATCTGCGGTTTCAATTTCTTTGCTCACAAGCTCTAGGTGCTGGGGATCATAATACAGATTCGTCGAGTCAATAAGCACCCAGGTTGAATCGCCAGCGACACGGATCTCTTTCACTTTTCCGCGCGTATGTGTTCCCGCGTACTTAACGTGCGCACCAACACTAATCGCCTGATTCTTCATATCGTAAGCAATTACATCGCTCATTCCGTTTTTCCTCTCCACTTCTTAGTTTGTTTTTATTCGTATTAATGCTTGTGGAGTATGCGTCAGCGATATTCGCGCAAGCTTCGCGGCGAGCTAGCTGCGTCCGGCTAAAGGAGGGCGAATGCGCGTATAGGAGAGGCGTCAGCCCGCTTCAGTCTCAACGGCGCACCAAAAAACAGCACTCGCTGTCCCGTTAAGAGCCGCAGATTGTCTGACAGGTTTTCGAAAATGACAATTCCATTCTGGAGGAGCATTTTGTGCACTTCGTTTTTAGGCGAACCCAGCTGATCAACGGACATGCTGTCGATTCCGACAGCTCTTACCCGCCTCTCTATCAGGCAATCAGCCATGCTACTATCGAGGCACGTGTAAGGGCGACTCGTCGAACCGCTTGCCGCCGGAGCGTTCGATCCTGTGTAGAAGAGGGCGATCTCACCGCTTTTTAGCGGGATTCCCTTTTTCAAATCGTCGGGGCCAACGCGTGAACCAAGCACGTCGTCGGCTAGGTCGTACGTTAGCGCGCTGCCGCAAAACGTTTCGAGGGGCAGCTCGTCAACTGTTTTGCCGCGTTCGAGCAGATGGTAGGGCACGTCGACGTGCGTTCCCGTGTGTGCGCCCAAGATGATCCGCGTCGTATTCGCCCCGCCCTCTTTGATTGTGCTGAGCGGCTCGATCCGCGGGCTAGGATCTCCGGGATAGGTCGGCATTTCAGCCGATATAGGCATAGACAGGTCCACAATTGTATGAGCATTTCGGAACGATATTTGAGAGACTGCCATAGTATCGGACCAGGCTATGAGTTCACTCGCGTGCGCTCGGGCACTCAAGAAACACAAAAATGCAAAAAAGAAAAAAGAGGGAGCTGGTGTTAAACCAGCTTACTCAGCGCTGTGTTTTCCGTCTGCGCTTCGACGCCTAGCTCTGCAGTGCTCTCCTGAACCATGATGTCGATCATCGCCGTGGCGGGGAAGATGATCGTTGACAATTCGATCGGACCATACAAGAGATAGTCGGCGCCGACAATACCACAGATCATGTTTGCGCCGATACTGCACGGTTCCCACACCTCTGGGTGGCCGGCCTTCCTGTATCTGCGCAACCACGTCCACGCATCAGGGATGTTGTGTGGTCCGCCTCCAGTCGGGAACCCAAGCGTGCCCTTGAATGCGACCACCGATCGGATTGACTGGCCCGCGCCTGCGCCGAGTGAAAGCGAAGCGACATCGAGCAGCGGCCGCGTAATGCCGGAATCTTCACTAGACGTTAGGAGTCCCTGTTCCTGGCCTGTGCCGCCAACAGTGAGTATGTCGAGTCGGCCTTTCGGGCTCACGTCCGTCGGATTGAACGCCAAAACGATGGCTGAGTCGACATCTGTTTGCTTTATCGCCTCCCACTCTTCTGGCAGTGCACTTGCGTTGACGGAGTTATAAACGGCGAGTTTTCCCGCGCCGATTTCATCCGAGTATTTTGCCGCGAACATGCGCACCGCCGGCACGCTCGAATCGACCAGGAAGGCGATCCCCGGGGCGATTTCCAGGTGCCAGTCGATGTAATTTTTCATCGCCTCTTCGGTCTCAGCGATCAACTGGTTCCAGTAGCCGACGCTTGTCTGGTCCGACAGCTCGACCTGTGTGTTCCATTGCGTTTCGGCGAGTTCCTTGTCAATCTCACCTTTCAGGGGGTCTAAAACCACCTTGTGCTTGGAGTAGAACATCGAGCTGGCGAGCACGGTCGGATATTCACCGGGCTGACCACCAACGTGAAAACCGCCTATCTCGAAAACGGTTTGCTTTTTGTCGTATCTAAACATGCTATATGAACCTCCTTACGTCGTCATTCACCCGAATAGCCTAAACATGGTTGAGAGTTGGGTTAGCGTGTTGAGCACGAGGAATAAGATGATTCCTCCGATGAGGCCATAGGCGATGCCTATGTCCCTACCCACGCGCTGCCCGTACCGTTGCGCGACTTCGGCCATTGTAAACTCCAGTCGCTCTTCGATCGAGTCCAGTTTGTGCTGGAGATCTCGGTAGTCTGCTTGGTCTACAATTACCTGTGGGAATTGCTTTGGCATATTCTCACACCTCACTTTAGGAAGTAATAGAGCAATGGCAATCCGGCGATAAGGCACGCGCCCGCGAACCCAAGCGCAAACCCGAGTATCGAGCTTGTCCCGTACCCGGAGTCAAGTTTGAGCGTTCGCGTGGTAAGTAGCGCACGATACCTTATGTCGTTCATCAGTGTGTCTAACGATGCCATGCTCGGCGCCAGGGGTTTAGCTATGCCCTGGTCGAACTCAATGGCTGTTGTGGGCTCGGCCGCTTCGCCGGCTGGTGCCTGCTCTCCGCCGCCTCCACCAAAACGTTCTGCTGCCATTTTTCACCTCAAGCTAGGGCTAGCAACCCCAAGATTCCGATAGAAATGAGCAACCCTATCACAATCCCCTCGATCTTTCCAGCATAGACGCCGGCGGCGTACTTGTTCAAGTTGCCGATGGTCTTCATGTGGAACTGCAAATTCTGCACGCGGGATTGCAAGGCCGCTATTTCTGCTGCCATAGGGGCCTCTACAATGGCCTCCTCGGTTTCTTTTTCTTTTATCTCAACGACGACCGGAGGTTCCGGATAGGCTCCAGGATCTCGTCCTATCAGCTCTTTGACCTTCGCGGATATCGCGCTGACATCCTCGTTGTTAATCATGCTGATGAATTCGACCTGTTTTTGGAACCTCTCAAGATGCTCTTCGTTTAGGTTTTCTATGAACGGGATTGCTCCCTGCGCGTCGATGATGCGTCCTTCCTTCACGCCGTTCTTGTACAATGCCTCAAGAGATTGACCGGTCACGTGTCCCATGATTTCCGAGCCGCAGAGGATCAGAAACCGAATATTCGGATTCGAGATGATGTTCACGATCACTTTCTCGAGGCCGATATTCTCGGTCTTTGCCGTGCCTTCAATCGCTGCTCCGATGTCTGTAAACACTTTGCCGAAGTGCGACCCTAAGGTCACCACACAGACAGAGCTCTCTGGATCGCCAAAGAAGAAATCTCCCTTGGTCACTGGCCAGTTAGGTGCTGGGGCGGTTTTTTCTGCCACGGCTACATCCCCCCTCTGACGCGAAGGATGATGGTCACGAGCGCGAGGAAAATCATGCCGACAGTGAACCCGTAGAATGCGTTGGTCCACATGCCTGCCCAGTAATGCGCCCGTTCTCTGCCCGGAAACGTGTCGATGAGCGGTTTGTTCGCGGCGAGCGAGTTCACCACACCATCAGCAATGACGTCATATTCCTCGATTTGAGCCGCAACGGGCTCCAAGGAATAGAAGACGAGGTCGTCCCGCACCTTCGCTATGACAAACTCCTCAACATCCATCTGCAAGCCGACATCAGAAGACATGTCAACGAATTTCATGCGACTTCCTCCTCCTTCGGTAACAGACCGGTCGACAGCATCGCCGCCGCATCCTGTTTCGTGTCCGCAAAGAACCGCAGGTAGTAGATGATCCACCCAAAGATCGCGATAATCATCGTGGGCACGGCAGCCTGGACGCCGTTGATCGCACCCGAGGCGATTCCTGCGACGAGCATGGCGATGAATCCTGTCGACAACGCGAGATTGAGCGTCCGCTTTTGTCTCTCGTCGGGCCCAAGGCAGGCGTTAAACGGATGGAGCATTGCCATCCCGCCGACGATGAACACTGCGATGATGAACCCCGGCGCGACCACATACTTCATGATCACGTCGAATGCGAAGCCACCAGCGATCGCAGTACTGAAACCTAGAATGATCAGGGACGCTGCCATTGCGATTTCCGTCATCGACCTTTCCATTATGGCGATGTTCATCTTGATGACACGCCGCGCCATGATACCGTTCACGACGCCGATAATCGCCGCTAGAATCAGCGCGATTATAGGAGCTGCCCAATGGATGCCGTAGTTCAATGCCACTGCCAGCCCGAGCAACACGGCCACTTGGCCGGCTCCGATCGAGAGCATGCCTATTGAGGGCACGCCCGTGCCTAGGCCGTAGCTTGCCACTCGTCTGACGGCGTCTGCGCCCCAGAATACGGCGATTACGGCCCCCAGTGCGGCAAAGAACGAAAACCACGCCGTCCCCGTCATACTGTTCAGGTAGTTGGCGAGGTAAATACCGACAAGGCCGCCAACAACCCCGATAACAAGGAGCTGTCGTGGTGATCTTTCACCTTCAGCCATATCAGATCCCTCCTGGTAGCATTACGACTATAAGCAGCGCAAATAGCCCACCAACTGCCGATACGACGAGACTCGCTGCGATGGACTTCGGTAAACGCCTGAACTTCGGATCGTGGAATCCTTCGATCGTTCCGCCGATGTTGTACGACGCCATTACGCAGTTGAGGAAGAATATCCCAATGGCAAAGGCTGCGGCGAGCGAGACATAGTAGGGGGCCGGATAGCCGCCAAATGTCGCGCTGAATCCTGGTATCCCTGCGTAGGATGCAGCGAGCGCGAAGTATACGAGTGCACCGCCGACACCGGCGAGGAATGCTCCTATGATGCCGCTAACAAAACTTGACATCGGTGTTCCGTGACCCTCGGTACCACGGGATACGTACAGGTCCTGACGCCATTTTGAGATGGGGTCGTATTTCACTTTAGCCGATGCGAGTGGCACGCCAGCACCGTAAACGTACATGACGTTTGCGATAAACCCTAGAATCGAGATCATCAGCGCTGCGCTCACGCCGCCCATGACGATGGTATACGCAAAATTACCACCACTCGCAGCAAAGGCAGAGCCTGCCCCGATGAGCCCCGTGAGACCTGAAGCGGCAGCAAGCATCGTCGTGCCAGTTCCTACGCCGGTTGCCTGCGACATAGCCGCAGGAGCGCCACCGACCGGGATAAAGTGGACGCCTGCACCGATCAGAATCCCGCCGAGTATTATCCATACCCAGTATAAAAGACTAAACATCGTGCATCACTCCTCTACCTCTTCCTTGTACGTTCCGTATCGCTGCCGCGAGTAGCGTTCGAGGTACGTGTTCATGATAACAAAGATCACGACGATTATCACGCCAGCGAGTGCTGACCACCAGCTCGTTACCACGACTTCCTTCCAGAAGTGCAGGTAAACGACGAGGCCAAATCCCAGCCCTGTCAGTGGTCCTCCGAATTTGGAACAGAACCACGCGCAGTCTATGGAATTCCTGAGGCCAGATTCGGCTTTGCGCACGACGCTGCCCGAATGTGCGGCGTTCACGCCGGAGCCATACGGCCTGTCTTGGTAGTACCGATCGGTTCCAAGGTGGACGTCGCCCACTGCGGAACCTACGCCTCCAAGAGCGATCCCCCAAATAAATGCAAGCACGACAAAGGGGAACGGACTAAAGTGTTGTGCTATTAGTACCCAGGTCAACAATAAGACGCTAAAATTCGCTACAAAGCCGTGTGCCATCAACACGGGCGTATGCGTTCGCAGGACGTCCAAATAGATTGGCTGCCCAAATCGCGATTGACTTGCCAGTCTGCCCATGTAGGACGTCGTGGCATAAACGCCGTGTATCAACGAGGTAACGAAAGCACCGGCCACAAGAGCGAAGAAGACGCCTATCAGACCGCTGTTACCAGTGACAGACAAGACTGATAGCGCTGTTGACGCTCCGATTGCTGCGTAGAACGGATAAGAAGCGGGTTCACCAGAGATGGCCTTGTTATAGAGCCTATGCAGATAGCCCATTTGTGGGGCCAGCTGTACTTGCGAGTTCGGATTACTCTGTGAACCGACATCGGATTCGAGATCCTCTGCCACGCCAGCAATCAGGGCCGCAGCGCCAACAAGGGTCAAAGCGCCTAGCTCGACCATCATTTGCGGATCCATTTAACTCCTCCCTTGTATGGTATTTGGCTTTCAAGCCCAGATTTCTGATTCACTAGTCCAGCGAACCGCGAAATCAGCGTATTCTGCGGCATTAAAATTGCTTAAAATGAATTATTGGCATTATATGGTTCGCTAGATCACGGACAATTGATAGGTAATAGTATTTAACATTATTTATACGGTAACGAATTAAATATAGGAACCACAATAAAATTAAAATTGGTTTTTTATTGCCTCAGAAGCTCGATTTCAGCTCCTAATTCGCGGGTTAAAAAGCATCACTTTTGAGTTTTTTTGAGGTGCTCTCGCAGCACAAAAACTAAACTTCTGTCCTGGTGTGCGCCTCTTCGTTGCCGTTGCGAACAGATATAACGCAGAGGCCCCCCAAATCGTTCACGGCGGAGCTAGCCTTTTGATGACGACGTCGCGAACAGCC
>Ga0326727_10003331_pt1 | contig 51771 bp, 36 predicted proteins | sample MB2enrmetagenome_FD_207643 | JGI IMG/M metagenome (GOLD analysis project Ga0326727, IMG submission 207643) | Lab enriched peat soil microbial communities from McLean, Ithaca, NY, United States - MB29MY | ecosystem: Environmental > Terrestrial > Soil > Wetlands > Peat | place: USA: New York...
AGATCCTCCGCGGTTGGCTGCTACTACAAACCGAACCCGCTGCTCGGAAACATCCATCGTCCTCCATGCCATCGCCAGCCTCCTACACTCCAACCGAAAAGCCAAAGTGTAAAGGATGTCATGATACTGAACACTTCAGGCCCCTGAATGCAGCCATCAAATGAATGTGGCTTCAGCCACGGTCGGGGCACCCCACCCTCGCCGCGTTTTTGCTTTTGCGGCTAGGGTGGGAAGCCGCAGATCTCCATCCGCTGGACTCTCTCGCGCCAGTTGAACAGGAAACGAATCCGCAGGGGACAACAGGCTGCTAAAATTTACACAGTCTCGACGAAAGAGAATTGCCCGTGCCTTTATCCCAGGTTTCATCCCAACAGAAATCCGCTCCGCTCACGTTTCAGGAGCTTTTGTTCCGCTTGCAGGGCTTTTGGGCGGAACGCGGCTGCGTCTTGCAGCAGCCCTTTGACGTGGAAGTCGGCGCTGGCACCATGGCGCCGGAGACCTTCCTGCGCGTCCTCGGCCCCAAGCCGTACAAAGTTGGTTACGCGCAGCCCTCGCGCCGCCCGGCCGACGGCCGTTACGGCGAGAACCCCAACCGGCTCTTCCGCCACACGCAGTTCCAGCTCATCCTGAAACCGCCGCCGGTGAATGTGCAGGAGCTCTATCTCCAGTCCCTTGAAGCGATTGGCATTGATCTCAGCAAGCACGACCTGAAGTTCGAGGAAGATAACTGGGAAGGCCCGACGGTGGGCGCCTGGGGCGTGGGCTGGCAGGTCATGATGGACGGCATGGAGATCACCCAGTTCACTTACTTCCAGCAGTGCGGCGGCCTCGATCTGGATCCAATCTGCGCCGAGCTGACTTATGGCCTGGAGCGTCTTTGCGCCTTCATGCAGGATGTGGACTCGGTTTACGACGTTGTCTGGGCGCGCGATCCGGAAACCGGCGAGGCGGTCACTTATGGCGATGTCCGCCTGACCGAGGAACTGCAGTATTCGGTCTATAACTTCGAGAGCGCCGATGTGGACCGGCTGTGGGCGCACTTCAATAGCTACGAGGCTGAAGCGCTGGCGCTTCTTGGGCAGGTCAACGGACTTCTGTCCGACGAAAAAGCCAGCGCCAAAGAGAAGCGGCGCTTCCCGCTGAGGGCGACTTACGAGCTGGCGCTCAAGTGTTCGCATCTCTTCAATCTTCTGGACGCGCGCGGAGCCATCAGCGTGACCGAGCGTGTGGGCATGATCGGCCGCATTCGCAATCTCTCCGTGGGCGTGGCCAAGGCATATGTGTTGCAGCAGGCGAGTTAGCGAGCCTGGCGCATTTTCTGACAACTGACCACTGATAACTCAAACAGATTGCAGAAAGAAACTTACGTTATGGCTGATTTTTTGTTGGAAATTGGGCTGGACGAGGTTCCGGCCCGCATGATTGCCGGAGCCGAGGCCGAGTTGGGCCGCCGCGTGAACGATCTGCTCACGCGTGAGCGGCTGCTTGCCTCAGGGGCCAAACTGACCACCTATTCGACGCCGCGCCGTCTGGCCGTGCTCGTCGAGGGCGTTGAGGCAAGCCAGGCCGATACGGAAGAAAAGCTGACTGGCCCCTCGTGGAAGGTTGCCTTCAAGGATGGCGCGCCGACAAAAGCCGCTGAAGCCTTCGCGAAAAAGGCCGGCGTTGCGGTTGATGCTCTTGAAAAGGTCGCCAACGCCAAGGGCGAGTACGTCGGCGCGACGGTAAAGCGCAAGGGAGCGGCCGCGCCGCAGGTGCTGGCCAGCGAGCTGCCCAAGGAAGTCCTGAGTCTCTACTGGGCCAAGAATATGTACTGGCGCGAGGGCAAGCCGGAGCGTTTTGTGCGGCCGGTGCGCTGGGTTGTGGCGCTGCTCGACGCCGCTGTAGTTCCTTTGGAGATTGCCGGCATCATGGCTGGTAACGCGAGCCGCGGCCATCGCATTTTGCACGGTGAGGCTCCGGTTGTCATTGCTAGGCCAACGGATTACGCCGAGGCGCTGCGCAAGGCGTATGTCATGGTCGATGTGGCCGAGCGCAGGCAGTCGATTCGCAAGGCTCTGGACGCGGCCACGCGCACTGTCGCCGGTGCGCGCTGGCGTCAGGACGATCCGCTGATCGAGACTGTGGTGCACCTGACCGAGTGGCCTTCGGTCGTGCTCGGCGACTTTGAGCCTGAGTACCTGGCGCTGCCTGAAGAGGTTTTGGTCACCGTGATGCGCGACCACCAGAAGTACTTTGCGGTCGAGGGCGCGGACGGCAAACTGGCGCCGCACTTCCTGGCCGTGCTGAATACGCAGGTTGATGCCGAGGGCGCGGAGATCATCCGCCACGGCAATGCGCGCGTGCTGCGCGCGCGCTTCAAGGACGCGCGCTTCTTCTGGGAAGTTGACCAGAAGAAACCGCTAGTGGATCGCGTCGAGAGCCTGAAGAATGTCACCTTCCAGAAGAAGTTGGGCAGCTATCACCAGAAGACCGAGGCGAATCTTGCCGTGGCACGTGCGTTGGCTGCGAAGGTGAAGGCCGCGGGCGTTGTCTTCGACGACGCCGCGCTCTTGAAGGCCGTCGAGCTGGCAAAGACCGACCTGACAACCGAGTTAGTAAAAGAGTTTACCGAGTTACAGGGAGTTATCGGCGGACTTTACGCCAGAGCCCAGGGGCTGGGCGAGACGGTTGCCAGAGCTGTTTATGACCAATACACTCCAGCCTCGATTGAAGACCCAATTCCTTCTACCACGGAAGGCCAGTTGCTCGGTCTTGCCGACCGCATTCAAACGATCACCGCCATGTTCGGCATCGGCGCCGCGCCGACCGGCTCGAAGGATCCCTTCGCGCTGCGCCGCGGGGCCAACGCCATCGTCAAGATTCTGGCCGAGTCTGGCCTGCCGCTGACGCTGAGCGATGTTCTCGAAGCAAGCGATGGTGAAGCCGGCCTCAAGGAGCAGGTTGCGGCCTTCATGCGCGAGCGCCTGAACTTCTACCTGAAGGATGTTCGCGGCTTTGCCTACGACGTGGTCAGCGCCGTGCTTGCTGCCGGGGCCGACGACGTGCGCGACGCCATCGCTCGCGCCGAGGCGCTGACGGCGGCGCGTGAATCTGAAGACTTCGCGGCGGTTTCCGCGGCCTTCAAGCGCATCAAAAACATCCTTCGCCAAGCCGAAGAGAAACAGTTTGCTGTCGGTTCGCCGAAGGACGTGCAGCTTGCGCTGGAAGCGCAGCAGCTTGCGGATGCGGCTGACGCCCTCGCTCCAGAGGTTGCAAAGCTGCGCGAGCAACGCAATTACGGCGAGGCGCTGTCCCTGATCGCTACGCTGCGGCCAGTGGTGGACGCCTTCTTCGACAAGGTCATGGTGCTCGATCCCGACGAGGCAATTCGCAGGGCGAATCTGGGTCTGATTGATGGCATACTCAGAGGTTTCTCCGGCATCGCCGACTTCAGCGAGATCGTTACGGCGTAGGGGTGGAAGTTGAAGGGGTGAGCTGAAGCTCATCCCCTTCAATTAGTGGCTTCTTTGAAAAGTCCAGCGTTCCGCCTTTCCAGTGGTTTTCCTTCGCATCCCGTGTTCCTCCCTTCCGTCTACAATCAATAGAGATGGCAGACACCCTTTATCTGAGCCTGTGGTATCCCAATCTGCGCCTAACCGATCTGGCAGGCAAACTTACGGCTGTGCTGGGCGAGTTTGCCGCGCATGGCGGCGAAGCGCGCGTCTATTCGGCGACCGTGTGGCCGATCAGTTGGAACGAGTCGCCGGTTTTCCAGCAGATCTATGGCCGAAGAGCAGGAGCAGCCGGTGGCGCTTCTGCCGAACTGGGCGCGGAGCCTCGGGCCGCCGTTGAAGAAGCACTTGAGATTCTGCACGACGACTACGCCTACGAGTTCGAGATCGGCTGGAGCCTGTGGGAACTGGAGACGGGCGAGGGCCTTGATCCGCGCTGGGTGCGCGGGCCGCGGATGGTGCGCGTGACGGGCTACGGGCCGCTCTTTGACGAGGGTGCCTACGAAACCGATGGGCATATGCGGATCGATTTCGGCACCGACACGCCCTTTCTTGAAGAGGATCTGGAACTTGACTCGGTGGCCGCGCGGCACGTCGAAGAGAATGTGCGTCAGTTGGTGGAGTTGACTGCGGCTGTCGAGAAGGCTTCGGGAGCCTCGGCGCGTTTGTTGTGGAGCGAACTGGGCGAAAGCCTTGCCCAGCGGCTGGCTGCAAGGCTCCGGGGGGCGAACTGAGCGTGCGATTCACCATTGAGCGGATGCGGATGCTGGTGCTGGCGGCAGGAGTTCTCCTGCTGGTCGTGTTGGTGTCCTTTCTGGCCCTGGGCAAGTGGAAGAATCCCTTCAATCGCCGTGACCTGCCCAAGCGGCTGGGCGTCGAAATCCAGCAGGAGGCCAATGGCGTTACCTACACCCAGGCGCGCGGTGGCCAGACGCTCTTCAAGATTCACGCCTCGCGGGTGGTGGAGCTGAAGAAGGGCAATGCGCTGCTGCACGACGTGAAGATTGAGCTGTATGGCGAAGATGGCAGCCGGGTAGACCGCATCGAAGGCAGCGAGTTCGAGTACGACCAGCAGGCGGGCACGGCCAAAGCCACCGGAGCGGTGGAGATTACGCTGATGCGCCCAGGCGTTGCGCCGGCCATTGCGCCCAAGGCGGCCGCGGGGCAGGTGGTGAGCGATAAGCCGAAAGACGCTCCGGTAGTTTCAGTGGCTGAAGCGGCCGCCCGCGGCGAAATCCACGTGAAGACCAGCGGGTTGACCTTCGACCAGCAGAGCGGAGTGGCAACGACCAGCCAGCGCGTGGATTTTTCCATGACGCAGGGCTCGGGCAGTGCGATGGGAGCGACGTTTGACTCTCAGAAGGGCACGCTGGTGCTGGACCGGGCCGTTGAGCTGACGGCGCGGCGCGGCGCGGAAACGGTCCAGATTCATGCCCAGCACGCGGAATTCGAGCGTGAGAGCCAGCTCTGCCGCCTACGCGCGGTCAGTGCGGGCTACCGGGGTGGGCAAGCCACGGCTGGCGACGCGAAGGTTCTCTTCCGTGAGGATGGATCGTTCGTGCGGCTGGACGCGATGAACGGTTTCACGTTTGCCACTGTGTCGGGCCGCCGCCTGGGGGCGCCCGCCGGACATATGGATTTTGACGAGCACAACCAGCCTCGTCACGGTCATCTGGAGGGTGGGGTCACGATGGACTCGACCAGCCAGAAGGAGGGCGAGAGCCGGCAGCTGCACGGGGCAGCGCCCACCGCGGAGCTGGAATTCACCGCGCAGGGCAAGCTGCATCGCGCGCACCTGGAGCGGGGTGTGGCGATGGACAGCGAGGAACAGAGTGAGCCGGCAGGCCAGAGTCTGCGCGTGAGCCGCCACTGGCGTTCTCCCATTGCCGAAGTTGAGTTCCGCGACTCCGGCCATGGACAAATCGAGCCGGGCGCAGTCCACGGAAAGGGCGGCGTTGTAGTTACCGGCCAGAGCCAGCGTGGCGGCGGTTCGGTTACGCCCTTCAGGCTTTCATCCGACGAGCTGACAGGCAGCTTCGGACATGGTTCGTCGTTGACGGCGATGAGTGGAGATGGCCGCGCGAGCATCGAGGAAACTACCGCGTCGGGAACGCGGCAGACCACCAGCGGCGACCGGCTGGAAGCGCATTTTGCGGCTGCTGGAGATGCGGGCGCCAAGCGTGCGCAGGGTGGCGAGGCGCAGGTTCAGTCGGCCACGGTCGAAGGCCATGTCGTCCTGACTCAGGAGCCTGCGGCCAAGCCCGGTGCGCCGCAGCCTGCGAAGTTGAGGGCGACGGCGGGCCGAGCCGACTATGCCGGCGCGGGAGAGTGGTTGCACTTGACACAGAGTCCGCGCGTTGAAGACGGCGCCATGCAGCTTACGGCCGACAAAGTGGATGTTTCCCGCGCCTCGGGCGATGCTTTCGCGCATGGGAATGTAAAAGCGAGCTGGACCAATTCAAGTGCGGGAAGCAACGGCCAGCAGGCCAGGCCCGTGGGCAGCATGGCTCTGGGTGGGCAGGGGCCGGCGCATGTGGTAGCCGCCGAGGCCCAGCTGCATCAGCCAACAGGCGAAGTCACCTTCCGAGGTCACGCGCGGTTATGGCAGCAGAGCAATTCGATTGCCGCGCCGGTGATTGTGCTCGACCAGGGGCGGCACGCACTGGTGGCCTCGACCAGGGACTCGGCTGATCCGGTGCGAGTCGTGCTGGTGAGCGCCGGTGGCGCGGTGCTTGGCACACCGACGGGTAAGTCCAATCAGCCTTCCGTGATCCGTGTGCGCGGGGGCGATCTGAAGTACTCCGATGTTGAGCGCAAAGCGGTGATGCGCGGAGGCATTCTCGGCACTGTGGTTGCGGAGACCGCAACTGCGGCCTCGGTTTCGAATGAAGTTGAGGTGCTGCTGCTGCCGGCGGCGAAGGCTGCGGGCAAGGATGGCGGCCAGGGCCAGGTGGACCGCATGACGGCTCGCGGCCGTGTGGTGTTGACCTCCGGCGTCCGGCGCGGAACCGGAGAACAACTGGTTTTCACCAGCGCGACCGGGGAGTACGTCATGACAGGAACGGCCGCAACACCGCCCAGAATGACCGATCCAGCGCGGGGAACCGTCTCTGGTGAGGCTTTGATTTTCCATGGCCGCGATGATAGCGTCAGTATCGAAGGCGGGGGACGCAAGACCACGGCGCAGACCATGGCGCCAAAGTAGGGCCGTATATCGGAGTTTGAGGCGGCGGAAGCGAGCTTGATGGAGACATTGATCGCCGAGGGGATCGGCAAGAGTTACAAGGGACGCCAGGTGGTTCGCGGAGTCGATCTGCGGATCTCGCGCGGCGAGGTCGTTGGTCTGCTGGGCCCCAACGGCGCCGGCAAGACCACGAGCTTCTACATGATCGTGGGCCTGGTGCCGCCGGAAACCGGGCGCATTATGGTCGATGAGACCGACATCACTCAGTTGCCGATGTATTTGCGCGCGCGCAATTTTGGCATCAGCTATCTACCCCAGGAGCCCTCTGTCTTCCGCAAGTTGACCGTGGAGCAGAACATCGAGGCGGTGCTTGAAGCGCAGCCCCTGGACAACCGGGAGCGTCGCACGAGGACCGAGCGGCTGATTCATCAGTTGAATCTGGGGCATATCCGCACCACACGGGGATATGCTCTTTCCGGCGGTGAACGCAGGAGGGTGGAAATTGCGCGCTCGCTGTGTATACAGCCCAACTTCATTCTGCTCGACGAGCCGTTCAGCGGCATCGATCCGATCGCCGTGCTGGAGTTGCAGAAAATCATCTTCGACCTGAAAGCCAGCGGCATCGGGATTCTGATCACCGACCACAATGTGCGCGAAACGTTGAGCGTAACCGACCGGGCCTATATCATCGCTGAAGGAAGAATTTTCCGCGCCGGAACGCCGCACGAATTGGGCAACGATGTGGAAGTTCGGCGGGTTTATCTGGGGGAGGGGTTTACGCTCAGTTGATGGGGCCGCCGGCCGGAGGATGTTGAAGGCCGGGAGCAGACGATTTGCATTCCGTCAACCCCTTGACAATCAGAGTCTTGCAGGTTATTCCATACGGAGATTCCCGGTTTGATTTGCCGCCCAATCCGGGACGCGTGGCTTGGCGTGCGGCAGTTTGACCTTTAGCCTTTTTCTCATCCCAGTACACTGAGGGTGAGTGCAAACGGGAATCGAGTTTCTCTTATGGCGCTGCTGCAACCAAAACTGAGTCTCAAAGTCTCGCAGCGCCAGATACTGACTCCCGGCCTGATGCAGATGGTGAGCGTGCTTGCGCTCAACAAGCTCGAGCTGAAGGACAAGATCGATGCCGAGATGATGGAGAATCCGGTCCTCGAAGAGATCGATGAGTCGGTTCCGATGCTGGATGAGGTTGCGACTCCCAAGGACCGCTTGGAGCCCACGAGTGAGGAACCGCCTGTTCTGCCCAAGGATCCCTTCGACGAGATCGACTTCGGATCCTATTTTCAGGACTATCTCGACCCTGGTTATCGCACGCAACCGGAGTATGAAGACAGTGAAAAGCCCTCGTTTGAGAACTTCCTCTCTCAGCCTACGACGCTGGCGGACCATCTGGCGTGGCAGTTGGGGGCTTTGACCCTCGAGCCCAGCCTGCACGATGCGGCCGAGTTTGTCATCGGCAATCTCAATGAAGATGGGTACCTGGTTGGCACTGATGAGGAACTTGCCGCCGCCTTCAGCAGCGCTCAGCAGGATTCGCAGCCGCAGGAGGAACCGGTGCTCGAGTTGATGCGCGCCGGCGTTGCGCAGGTGCAGCAGTTGGACCCGGCCGGTGTGGGTGCCCATGACCTGCGTGAGTGCCTGCTGCTCCAGATCACGGCACAGCAGCAGGAGTTTGCCCAGTTGTTTGCCCGGCAAGAGGAGGGGCCCGCCGAGGACCCGCATGGCAGCTTCCGAGCGGAGGCAGAGGCGCGCCTGGAGGAGCGGCGGCGCAGCATGGAGGTGGCCGCGCTGATTGTGGGCCAACACTTACCTCTGCTGCTGAAGCGGGATTTGAAGGACTTGGCGAAGGCGCTCCAGATCACCGTCACCGAGGCGCACGCCGGGGTGGAGTTCATCCGCACCCTCGATCCCCGGCCCGGGCGCCAGTACAACCGCGAGCAGGCGCGGCTTATCGAGCCCGACGTGGTATTCAGCAAGCGGGGCGACGAATGGGCAGTGACAATGAACGAAGAAGACTTGCCCAGTCTCCGCCTCAGCCGGCGATACAGGCGGATGCTGGTTTCTCAGAACACCGACAAGGAGACCAAGGATTACGTCAAGGAGCGCTTCCGCTCCGCGCTTCAGTTGATACGCAACATCGCCCAGCGCAAGAGCACGATTCTGCGGACTTGCGAGGTCATCGTTCGCCGCCAGGAGGACTTCCTGGAGCATGGAATCGAGGCTCTGCGGCCAATGATGATCAAGGAAGTGGCCGAGGAGATTGGCGTGCATCCCTCCACGGTCAGCCGCGCCGTGGCCAACAAGTATGCGCACACTCCGCAGGGGGTCATCGAGCTGCGCTTCTTCTTCTCCGAAGGATCGAACGGACCCGAGGGTGCCGATACCCCTTTGGTGGTGCTTAAGCGCAAAGTCCGCAAACTGATCGAGGAGGAGGACGCGCGCCATCCTCTTACGGACGACCAATTGGCCGTCATGCTCCAGGCCCACGGCTTCCGGCTGACTCGCCGCACCGTGGCCAAGTATCGCGAGGATATGAATATTCCGTCCACCCACCAGCGCCGCCGCCGCGACGCCTAGGAATGGGCCGTTTGCCGGTTGGATTGTTGACAGAGCATGCAGAATCTGTGAAGCGTTCTCCCAGGTCTATTCTGATTGAGGAACTGCTCCTGCATCTTCCCGCAGAAATACTGACAACTGGCAACTCTTGGATATAGAATCCGTAGTTCCCAGCCGAATGCGGATCTGGGAATAAAAAGGAGCGGAGGCTAACCATGGAAGTGGAGATCACCGCCAGACAAGTGAGAATCCCCAAGGCGCTGCGCGCGCAGGCCGAAGAGGGGATGGAACGCATTGCCCGCGTTTTGGGCAAGAGTGCGTGCGCCAGCATTGTATTCAGTGCACAGAAACGTCTGCAGATTGCCGAGGTGACCATCAAGGCCCGCTTGCGGACAATTGTGGCCACAGGCAAGGCGAGCACGCTGGATGCAGCGTTGCGAATGGCTCTCGAACATACCGAAAGCCAGGTTCGCCGCGATCGCGACCGCCGGATCGAGGGCAAACGGTTGCCCAAGGAAGAGAAGCTGCTTACCGCGCCTCCAGTGACCCGGTCCAAGGCACAGGCCGCTCAGCTGGAGGAGGAGGCCGGCGAGGAGGAACCTGCCCGCGCTCGCAAGAAAGCCAGCGCGGTGATCTCTGTGCGCTCGTTCCCGTCCCCAGGAACGGTTGTTGAGCCGCACATCGTCGCGAGCGGCGAAGCGCTCGCTCCCAACGCCATGACGATCGAGGAAGCCGTCAAAGACGCCGAATCTCGCGACCTTGACCTGCTGATTTTCCGCAATCTCTCCGGTGAACAGTTTGTGCTCCACCGTAGTCGTGATGGCGAGATGGAGCTTATCGCGATTCCATAGGGCTTGGCGCTGGCGGAGTTAGCGAGGCTGACTCCGCCGGCACCGCGCACATGGGTTCTGACGAGGCGGAAGGTCGCGCGTGCTGGAAATCAGGTTCAGTGCCTGAACGAGGTCTCTCGGTGTAGCATGTCCCCATGACGCCTTCAAAACACACCAAGCGGGCGCCTTCCGCGCATACGGCTGACAAACCCGTCAAGAGCGAGGCCAGGCCGCCCAAAGAATTGGTCATTGTCACCGGAATCTCAGGCGCGGGAAAGGCCTCGGCCCTCAAGGCTTTTGAGGATCTAGGCTTTCACGCCGTCGACAATCTGCCTTTGGAACTGCTACCCGATTTTGCCGCCCTGGTGGAAGAATCTACCGAAGTGCAGGATGCGGCCATTGTGGTGGATGTGCGCGAGGGGCAGAGTCTCGACCGTCTCCCGGAGATTCTAATCGAGGTGAAGCGGCTTTTGCACACGCGCGTGGTTTTTCTGGACGCGCAGGACGCGGTGCTGGTGCGGCGCTACTCCGAGACGCGGCGGCCGCATCCGCTGGGCCGGAAGGAAACGGTAGCCCGTTCCATTGTGGAAGAGCGGCAGCTGCTGGACCCCATTCGCAACGTCGCCGATACTCTGATCGACACCTCGACCTTCAACGTCCATGAACTGCGCGCCAATATCCAGGCCCGCTTTGGCAAAGAGGATGAAACCCGGCAGTTGCTCGTCTCCTGCCTCAGCTTCGGCTTCAAGAACGGTGTGCCGCTGGACGCTGATATGGTCTTTGACGTCCGCTTCCTGCCCAATCCCCACTATGTGTCGGAGTTTCGCAGACTGACCGGTCTGGACCCAGAAGTGGCCGCCTATGTGCGCAAGTTTCCGCAGACGGGTGAGTTCCTGAGCCGCGTCACTGACCTGTTGCTATACCTGCTGCCGCATTACATTGAGGAAGGCAAAAGTTACCTGACCGTGGCCTTCGGCTGCACCGGCGGCCAGCACCGCAGCGTAATGATGGTCGAGGATGTTGCCGCCAAGCTCAAGAGCGCCGGCTACCAAGTGAAGACGCTGCACCGCGATGCGCCGCGGTGATGCCTGACTGGCCAGTGGAAGAATTCATCGCTTTGAAAGGGCATGGCTCCCGGAGTGACGGACCATCTGATTCTGATTACGCTGCTGGTCAAGCTGGGCGTGGCTGCCTCGGTGGCCAGCGTGCTGGCGCGCGTCACAACCTTCCGGCGGCTCTTCTTTGCCGAGCGCCGAACTCCCGGCCAGACGCTGGGGTTGCTGGCGTTCTTTCTGGTGCCGTTGACGCTCGGCGTTTGGATTCGCATTATCGTTCCCAACTTCCTCGCGGCTGACATATCTTTTGAATCAGTTGTTTTGCTTGGCTTGCTGGTAGGGCCGGAGTGGGCCATGCTGGGCGGCCTGGTGCTGGCGGCGCCGGCCGCCTTCCACCACGAGTTTCTCGCTCTGCCATTCAACGCGGCGCTGGGGCTGGCGGCGGGCCTGCTGGGCCGCTTTGTCGAGAAGGAAGAGATCTGGTCCTTCACGCCCTTCATCGACCTGAGCCTCTATCGCTGGGTGCGCCGCAACCTGCGCCAGCCGCGCATCGACCGCCAGTTTCTGATGCTGTTTCTCATTGTGGCCGCCGAGGCCTGCCGCGACTGGATCGCCCATGCCTTTCCGCACCGGCTTTTTGCGCTGCTCGCCAGCCAGTGGTGGCTGCAGGCACTGGTATGTCTCAGCGCGCCCATTGTGGTGGGCGTTGCGCTCAAGGTATGGAATACGCTGCGCATCGAGATGAAGCTCGAGGAGCAGAAACGCCTGCTGCTTGAGGCGCGGCTTGATGCTTTGCAGCGCCAGATCAATCCGCATTTTCTGTTCAACACTCTCAACTCCATTGCCTCGCTGGTGCGCGTGAAGCCGGAGATGGCCCGCCAGATGACGGTGAAGCTGGCCAACATCCTCCGCGCCCTGCTCAAGGACCACGACACCTATGTTCCGCTCAGCGAGGAGTTGCAGTTTACCGACGATTACCTCGACATCGAGGTGGTGCGCTTCGGCGCGGAGAAGCTGTGCGTGAAAAAGGAAATCGACCCGCGCACATTGGCGGTTCTGGTGCCCAGCATTCTGCTTCAGCCGCTCATCGAGAACAGCATCAAGCACGGCTTGGAGCCGCGCATTCACGGCGGCACGGTCACCCTGCGCAGCCAGCTCGATGGCGACCGCGTGCGCATCGAAGTGGCAGACGACGGCGTTGGCATGGACAACCGTCCGGCCTCGGCCCTGCGCCGCGCTGGAGCCGGCATCGGCATGAAAAACGTGCAGGAGCGGCTGGAAGTCCTCTACGGCAACCAGGCGCATTTCAGCGTCGTCAGCAATCCCGGCCGCGGCACCCTGGTCACGATAGAGATTCCGGCAAATCTGCCGGATGCCGGATGAGAACGGTAACGCGGTCCTGCATATCGCATTCTATTGGTGCGTGTGATGCTGGATTCCCGGTCCCGGCGCAATCGGACCAAGCGCAAATATGCTCAGGCGTTTGGCTGCGGCTCCATCCAGCGGCAGGTTGGCCTGGACAATTCCATCGCGCACGATGATCGCAGCCGGAAAGGCATCCGCGTGAAACTGCTGAAGCACCGCGTCGGGAACCACCAGGACGGAAATCTGCGCGGGCAAGGTCTTTGCGGTCGAGCGTAGGGAATCGAGTAGTTCCTTGCTCGCTTCATCAGCCATGCCAGTGTTGGCAGTCCAACTGGTGAGTAGGTAAATCTTCTGTTGTGGCGCGGTAACGTGAAAATCTCGAACGATGGACAGAGCGCCCGGCGTCCACAAGGCAAACGGAACCAGCAGAGCCGTGCCGTGCGCCAGAACAACCTTGGCGGGCTGTAGCGGACCGGCGGAGTTGACGCGTTTGCCGGAGATGGTCTCAATGGGTGCGGGCTTGCCGGTCATTTCCGAGCGTGCAAAGGCAGATTGCATGGCGGACAGTTCAGCCGTCTTTTGCCATGCGGGAAGTTGAACGATGCGCTCCAGCCGCGTGGCCGTTGTTTGCGCCGATCCTTCGTGCAGATCGCGCGCAATCGCGAGGCATCGCACTGCATCCGCAAAGAGCGTTCCTGGCGTGGCGCTGCTCTCTTTTCCCAGGAGTCCTTTGCCATTATCGAGCAACGGCAAGGTGTTCTTGAGCTGGTCGTTGCAGAGTTCGATCACAGTGCCATTAGCTTCGTCGTGCAGCATCGCTCCAGCATCAATCACCTGATCGGCAGCATAATGAATCTGCGCATCGTAGGGATAGTCAAGTTCGAGGGTGAAGATTTGTGCGGCGGCATTTATCGGATTATTCAGTCTGAGGAACACCTGGGAGAGTAGCAGGATTGTCTTCTCGCGTTCCGGTGGTGAAGGAAGCGCCAGATAGCGCAAGGCGGCCTTGCGCGCTGGCTCATATTGCCGCCCAAATAAACATAACCGTACAAGAGACAGAAGCTCGTCCGGGGTCTTCGCCCATTCTTCCTGTGCTGGCTCTAGTCTGGCGCACGCCTGAGCCGCGCGCGAAACACCGATGCCAAGAGCAAGAAGATCCGCCTGGGTCAGGTCATCCGGTTGCGCGCGCGCTGCAATGAGCGGTGCGGTAGAAGACTTCAACTCCTCTGACGGCGGCATTTGAGCTACTGGCAGTTCCTGAGCCAACATCGGAGAGGTTTCCAGAAGTACCGCAAAAAGAAGGGAGATGCGCATGGCATCCAGCTTACACCTGCCTCTGTGCCAGTCAGCCTCGCTGATTGCAAAAGATGCCCACATATAAAGTGGCCACGCGGGTGGCTGCCCGCGTGGCCGTTCGTATCTTTCTCAATCGATCAGGCCGTCAGATTGCCCGTGCGACCTCATAGGCGTCCCAGATGGCGTACATGATGTTCTGCACTTGGCGGGCATCTCCTAAGAGATAGGTTTCGTCCACAAGGTTGCGCGCATCCTTGTATAGCTCCTGGTCCGACGCATAGCCGACCGCCAGCACGGCGCTGTCCGCCGCCACCGTCTTCACCGCATCGCCGGTCTTGACGGCGAAGCCGCCCTCCGCCGGCGCCGTGACGACGCTGCCTGTCATGACAGGAATCTGCTTGAAGGCCAGCAAATCGTGAAGCATTGAGATGTTGGCATCGCACAGCGGGCCAGCCAAGGCCAGAATGCTGTTCTGCATCTCGACAATCGTGACTTCCTTGCCCAGGCTCTTCAGCCACAAGGCCGTCTCGCAGCCGACCAGACCGCCGCCCACGATGATGACCTTTTGCCCTGCGTCCTTGCGCCCCATCAGAATGTCGTCCGCCGTATAGACGTTTTGGGCGTCGCCGATCTTGAATCTTTTCGGCTTGGCTCCCGTGGCCAGAATCAGCACATCCGGCTTGGCCTGCTCAATGAGTTCCCTGGTCACGGCGGTGTTCAAAGCAATCTGAACCTCCAACTCCGCCAGTTCGCGCTCATACCAGCGAATCAGCGCATGATCGTCTTCCTTGAAATCGGGCACGCCGCCTGGCACAACCACGCCGCCAAGGCTGCCCGAGCGCTCGTAGAGCGTAACGCCATGACCGCGCATGGCGCAGATGCGCGCGGCCTCCATGCCTGCCGGGCCGCCGCCCGCGATCATGACCTTTTTGATCTTGCGGGCCGGCGTGACCGGATAGTCGCTTTCACGTCCGCAGGCGGGATTGACGGCGCAGGAGACTTGCCCGAACTTCTCCAGGCGTCCCATACATCCCTCCTGGCAGGAAAGGCACGGACGAATGCGGTCGACCTGGCCGCTATGAATCTTCAGGGGCAGATAGGGATCAGCCAGCAGCGGCCGCGCCAGGCCAATCATGTCTGTCTGACCGGCGCGAATCGCCTGGGCTGCAAGATCCGGATTATCCATCCTGCCTGCGGTAATGACGGGAACATGAAGGGTCCGCTTCAGAATCTCGTTATAGGGCAAATACAGCCCTTTGGACTGATACATCGGCGGATGGTTCCAGTACCAGCTGTCGTACGATCCGACATCGCCGTTGAAAGCGTCATAACCGGCCTCTTCCAGCAGCTTGGCGGCCTTGATGCCTTCCTCGATGTCCCTTCCTTTTTCGACAAATTCCTCTCCGGGAAGGCCGCCCTCCTTCCAATCCTTGATAAAGCTCTTGATGGAGTAGCGCAGTGATACCGGATAGTCCTGGCCGCATCGCTGCTTGATGGCCTGGACAATCTCCACGGCGAAACGCAGGCGGTTTTCCAGGCTTCCGCCATATTCATCCGTTCGCCGGTTGAACATGGAAATGGCGAACTGATCGAGCAGATACCCCTCATGCACGGCGTGAATCTCGATGCCATCGAAGCCCGACCTCTTGGCGATCTCCGCCGAGTCGGCGAATTTTCGCACGTAGGTCTCGATCTCCTCGATCGTCAGGGCGCGGCAGGTTACGCCTTCCACCCAGCGGTGCGGGATCGGCGAAGGGGCAACAGGCGTGTTTCCGATGGCTCCCGGTATGGCGACGCGTCCAAAACCGGCGGAAAGCTGGAGGAACATCCGGGCGCCATACGCATGAACTCGCTCCGTCATGATCTTGGCGGTTCGGACGAAGTTGTTCGGATTCAGGGTGGGACAAGGCATCGAGGGCATCTTGTTCTTCTCGATCTCGTTTTCCACCTTCGTGACGCCGGTCATGATAAGGCCCGTGCCGCCGCGGGCCCGTTCGACGTAGAATTCAACCCCGCGGTAATTGTAGGTTCCATCCGCATCGCACAGCCCGGCGGGGCCAATGGGAGCCAGAACATACCGGTTCTTGATCTCGAGTTCGCCGATCTTTATTGGTGTAAAAAGAATCTCGTGAGTTTTATCCATGCCCCTGCTCCTGTGAACCAATTCGATTTCCGACATCAGGTTTCTTTTCCACCATCATACGGTGGTGTGCTTCGGCACGGCCATACGGCGCGTGAAAACGAAGTTCGTCCAGTGTCATGCAGGATAAGCCGCCTTGCACAGAAACGGCTTCAGGTAGCGATATGCACAGCCTCGCGCGGTATCCTCGAATAATGGTGCGATTCACGGTGCTGGCGTCGGGGTCGAAGGGCAACAGCACGGTTGTCACTGGCGGACGCACCCGGATTCTGGTCGATTGCGGCTTGAGCTGCCGGGAGCTTTTCCGGCGCATGAAGCTGATGGACGAAGAGCCGGAGTCGCTGAACGCCATCATCATCACCCACGAGCACTCCGACCACGTAAACGGCGTCGCCGTTACGGCTCGGAAACTGGGCATTCCCGTCTACTTTACCGAGGGCACGCACCGCGCCTGGATGCGCTGGCTTTCACCACGCAAAAAAATGACTTACGCCCAGTGGCTGGAGCAGACGCGCCGACAGGCCGCAGAGCGCCAGGCGGAGGCTGGGGCCGCGGTCTACGAGGGCGAGCCGGACGAGTGCGATCTTGCGGAGGCTACCGACGCCCCGCAGGAAGCTGCTGAGCCGGTCAAAGCGCCCGCCAAGGCAAAAGATCCCACGTGGCTGCCTGGGGTCGAGTATTTTGCGGCAGGGGAGCCTTTCCAGATTGGCGATATCGCCGTCAGTCCCTTCACCACCTCCCACGACGCCGCCGACCCCTGCGGTTTCGTCTTCGAGACAGAGAAGGTGCGAATGGGGTTTGCCACCGACCTTGGCTACATCTCGCCCAATGTCAAGGCGCAGCTCAAGAACCTGGATTTGCTGCTGCTTGAATCGAATCACGATCTGGAGATGCTGCGCGACGGTCCCTACCCCTGGCAGGTGAAGCAGCGGGTGCTCTCGCGCGTGGGCCATCTGTCGAACGAGGCGGCGGCCGGCTTTCTGGAGGGTGACTACGATGGCAATGCAGCTTACGTGATCCTTGGGCATCTCTCTGAAAGCAATAATCTTCCGGAATTGGCGCGGGTCACCGCGGAGCGCGCGCTGAGCGGCCGGGCCAGCCTCCTGGCCAATCGCCTCCTTCTGGCTGCGCAGCATGAGCCGCTTTCTTCCATTTACTTTTAGATGAAGTAAGTTAGAATGGGAAGATACGGGCATCACTCTGTACCAGGTAGATGGGCAAGGGAAAAGCCAGGGCATTTCGCCCTGGGCGATTCAGAGCAGGCTGGGCGGCGCCACGGGTTATGTACCGGATCATTGAACGTCCAAGAGTTGAAGCCTCTCCTAGCCACGTTAGCCGCGCAGAAACATGGCGGCCGAGCACAACCTTTGCAAAGTGAGTCTTTTGTATATGGCAAGAACCCAATGCACCGACAGAGTCGTAGGCTCCATCCTGGCAAGCTGGAGATATGACATCTCCGGAATCTCCCCGGAGATGCGCAAGGACTATGAGCAGCATTTTGCCGAATGTCCCCATTGCCGCTCGCGGCAGAAATTCCACCGCAGCCTGGATGTGGCGCTGGCCGTTCTGACTTCGCTGGCGGTTTTCTTTTTCCTCTTCGCGCTGGCGGTTCTCAAGCATATCAAGCCGCTGGAGCATGTCGCCTTCAACGTCTTCGGCCTGGATACTTTCGACACTTATCACATGCTGGTGTCGGCCGGCATTGCAGGGCTTTGCTTCTCGGTGATTGCCTTGCTGCTGGTGCTTACGACCACGCCGGCCTCCTCCTACCTGGGCGGCATCGCCGCTGAGCACGCCAAACTTATTGAAGATCGCTTGCCCGAGGCCATCAAGTCCTTCCGTTCGCGTTAAATTGAAATCAGCCTTCTGAACTTCAGGTCTCCCCAGGCGGGAGACCTTTGTGCTTTCAAGGCGGGACGGAGATTCTTGTCAATGACGAGCGGAACGCGGACGCGGTGTTTGCTGCCGGGACTCAAGGTTGGTGATGGATTCTTGCGTCATCCCTTCGACGAGAAGTTCGGGGTGCGGACCAGCGGATTGGTTGCCGGACGCCACTTGAAGAGCGGACACGCGCATGACCGCCACGCGACGGCATACTTCGGAATTGCGCCGTCCATCTTTCAAGCGATGGTCAAGCAATGGCGGAAGAGCCCTCCAGGCGCGCCCATCGAAGACTTCAGCTTTATCGATATTGGCGCCGGCATGGGGCGTGCCGTGCTGCTGGCCGCCCAGTTGCCCTTTCGCGAGGCCGTGGGAGTCGAACTGAATCCGACGCTTGTGCGGATTGCCCGAAGAAACCTCGCTGTCTGGAGGGCTTCTGGCCGGGCGCAGGCGCCCATGAAGATGATCTGCAGCGATGCAGCAAAGTTCACGCTTCCCAAGGGGCCGTGCCTGGCGTTTCTGTTCAATCCCTTTGGCGCGCCGGTGATGCGGCGGATGCTCGCGGCCTGGAGCAAAAGCCTGGCCGGGAGTCATGGGCAAGTGGACATTCTCTATGTGAACAACGAGCAGGAGCATGTGCTGGAGAGCCAGGCCGGCTTCCTTCGGCTCTTTGTCGGGAAAGTGCCCCGCTCCAGGGCGGATGCGATTGCCGACCACAAGATTCTCCTCAATCAGCCGGAGGGAGAATACGCCTATTCGAGTTATGAGGATTGTTCGATTTGGCGTTGGCAGGAATGATGCCGGCGATTATCCAGCCAGAACTTGACGAAAATGCTCCTCATGGAGAAACTTCAGAAATATGACCTTGCAAGAGCCGCACCTGATTCTTGGAATTGGCGAACTGCTCTGGGATCTTTTGCCAGAGGGGCCCAGGCTGGGCGGAGCGCCGGCCAACTTCGCGGTAATGGCGGGACGTTTGGGCAATCATGCCGCGATTCTCAGCCGCATCGGGCGTGATGAGCTGGGCCGCAATGCGGTCGAGCGTCTGGACCCGCTCCCGGCGGATACCAGCTTTCTTGAAGTGGATGCGGCGCACGAGACTGGCCGGGTGACGGTGGCCTTCGAGGGCGGGCAGCCGCATTACAACATCCACCAGCCGGCTGCATGGGACTTTTTGGAGTTGACCGGCGAGTGGGTGCAACTGGCAGAGAGGGCCAAAGCCCTCTGTTTTGGCTCGCTGGCCCAGCGTTCTCATGAATCGCGGCAGACCATCCAGACCTTGGTGGCGCAGAGTTCGTCCTCATGCGTGCGGGTCTTTGATGTGAACCTCAGGGCGCCTTTTTTCTCGAGCGAGGTGATCCAGGAGTCTCTGGAACTGGCCACGGTGACAAAGCTGAACGATGTCGAACTCCCGCAGGTCCTGGCGTTGTTGGGCTTGCGGGCGCTGCCTGGCATGCCTGCTCATGGCGAGCCCGCGCCAGGCCCGTTGCGCCGCGCAGCCCTGCGGCTGCTCGCGGAGTTTCCTTCGCTCCAGATGGTGGCTGTGACCCGCGGCGTTCACGGCAGCCTGCTGGTGACGCGCGACGAATGGGACGAACACCCCGGCCTTCCCGTTCAGGTCGCCGATACCATCGGTGCGGGAGACGCGTTTACGGCAGCCATGGTCCACTACATGCTGCGCGGAGCCAGCCTTGCCAGACTGAACGAGGCCGGCAACCGTTGGGGCGCGTGGGTGGCTTCGCAGTCCGGGGCCATGCCTCCATTGCCCGACGCTGTGCGGGCTGGCATTGCTGCGGCAATTGAGGGTTGAGCCAGAATTTCAGGAAGCTCAGGTTGACATCGCGAGTTGCAGAGCCGCATTTATCCTTCAAAATATGAAGATGGATAGCATGAGCAATCCAGCGAACCCGGAGCAGCGAGTCAATCTGGGCCGCTGGCCGTGTTTCTCAGATGAACAAGTCGAAGCCGCTGCTGAAGTGCTGCGCTCAGGGGCTGTGAACTACTGGACTGGCGAGCAGGGGCGCATGTTTGAGCGCGAGTATGCAGCCTACCTCGGCGTGAAGCACGCAATCGCGGTTTCCAGTGGAACGGCCGCTTTGGAACTCGCTCTGAGAGCGCTCGGTATTGGACCCGGCGACGAGGTCATCACGACTTGCCGGACATTTATTGCATCCGCAAGTTGCATCGTAACTGTGGGCGCAACCCCGGTTTTCGCAGACGTGAACCTTGATAGCCAGAACATCACAGCGGAGGGCATTTGCCGCAAAATCACTCCACATACCAGAGCGATTATTGCTGTTCACCTTGCCGGATGGCCGTGCGATATGGAGCCCATTCTTGATCTGGCCAGAGCGAGTGATCTTCGTGTCATTGAGGATTGCTCGCAAGCACATGGAGCGAGATACAAGGGAAGGCCCGTTGGCTCTATGGGCGACGTCAATGCCTTTTCCTTTTGCCAGGACAAGATCATTACCACGGCTGGCGAGGGCGGACTAGTAACTACCAGTAGTGATTCTCTTTGGGAGAAAGCTTGGGCCTACAAGGATCACGGCAAAAGTTTTCATGCTGTCTACGGACAGAAGCATTCGCCAGGTTTTCGTTGGCTTCACGAAAGCTTCGGAACGAATATGCGGATGACGGAAGTGCAGGCTGCTGTTGGCCGAATCGCGCTTCGCCACCTTGACGAGTGGGTGACAAAACGAAGGCGAAATGCGGATTTATGGAAGGATGGGTTGAAAGACCTGGAGGCTGTTCGTCTGACTCTTCCGCCTGACTCCATTTACCACTCCTACTACAAATTCTATGTATTCATTGTGCCGGCGATGCTTCGTCCGGGATGGTCCAGAGACCGAATTATGTGCGAGATCAACGACGCTGGCGCTCCCTGTTCTGTCGGCAGTTGTAGCGAGATTTACCGGGAGCGCGCATTCGAAACCTCAGGCCTCGCGTGTGAGGCTCTTCCGAACGCGCGGGAACTGGGCTCTAGCAGCTTGATGTTCCTGGTCCATCCGACACTCAGCGAGGAAGACACCAAGTTCATGATCGCCACGACACGCAACGTCTTGGCAAGAGCAACGCGCTGAGGAAGCACTGCGCTGGGAGAATAGGGGATGTGAAGAGCGCTTATCCTGCGCTCTTTACCCGCACCACGGTGATCTTGGCAAAGCCCTCGTCGAAGACCGGCGGCTTGAGGCGTTCGGCCATCTTGCGCATCACGTCCGCGCTCACCGAGCGATCGCGTTTGCTGTTGCGCTCCAGGCAGACATCGAGCGGCACGTCGAAGAAGACTGCTTGCACCTCATAGCCGAAGCTTTTCGCCATCTTGATCCATTGGCTGCGCTCGTGGATGGAGAGGTTGGTCGCATCCACGTAATTCCAGGGCATATGGGCGATGAGCCGGGCTTTCAGAAGGGAACGCAAGGTCGAAAAAACCAGCCCCTGATAGCGCTGCTCCTCCACATCGTCGAAGAGAATGTTACGCAGCAGGTCGCTCGACAGGGGTGTGACGCCTCGGCGGCGGAACCATGTGGTCTTTCCTGAGCCGGGCAGGCCAATGGCCAGCACAACATAACCCTTGGGGGCCTGCGGCGAATGTCCGGCCGCTGCGGGCTCTTGCGAAGGCGCGGAGGGCGTCTCCGGTTGAGTCTCAAGTTCGTAGCGTCCTGAGCCCGGCTGGGCAGTCAATTCCTGTCTGGTGGGTCGTTCCTGTTTTTCCTGTGGCTCGGTTCGCGAGGGGCGCGCAGGCCTCATGGTCCGCCGTACGGCTTCCTGGGTCCGCTGTGCGCGGGGTTGTGGCGCCGGGGCCTCATCCGGATAGAGCGGGACAAGGGGAGCTGGTTGATTCGATGGAACTTCCCGGCCAGTCTTGCCCGTGGATTCCGAGAGATTGGGAGTGTGTCTGGAACGTCTGCTCATGCGACCTTCAACGATTACGTATCTGTTATGGGGATACCATACTTCCCTGTGGTGCTGCAAATCATGTGCACGCCGTCACATACGATCTTGCGCAGGTAAGGGCAGACTATAGGGGCAGGGTTTATTGCGCAAAAAGCGGTGGAATGAGTTTGGGTTCCGTCGCCTTTCTCAAGAATGCTACGATGATTAGTTTGGTGGAGTTGTTCGCAAGGGCGGCTCCAGCCTCTGAAACAGAGCAAGCAGGATCAAGCTCAAACCACAGTCTCACCGACTACGAAGGAGAATACACACATGGCAGTTAAGGTTGGTATCAATGGCTTCGGCCGCATTGGCCGCAACGTATTTCGCGCCGCACTTGGCAATCCAGAGATCGATTTTGTTGCCGTCAACGACTTGACGAGTCCGGCGACGCTGGCCCATCTGCTCAAGTACGACTCGATTCTGGGCAACCTGAAGAACGAAGTCACCGCAGGCGAGGACTTTATCACTGTTGACGGCAAGAAGATCAAGGTCTTCTCCGAGCGCGATCCCGCCAAGCTGGACTGGGCTTCAACCGGCGCGCAGGTCGTGGTAGAATCGACCGGCTTCTTTACCGATGCGGACAAGGCGAAGGCTCACCTGGGAACGACGGTCAAGAAGGTCATCATCTCGGCTCCTGCCAAGAACGAAGACATCACCATTGTGCTCGGTGTCAACCAGGACAAGTACGACGCGGCCAAGCACAACATCATCTCCAACGCCAGCTGCACCACGAACTGCCTGGCGCCTGTAGTCAAGGTCATTCTGGACACATGCGGCATTGTCTCCGGCATCATGACCACCATTCACAGCTACACTGGCGATCAGGTCATTCTGGATGCTCCGCACAAGGATCTGCGCCGCGCTCGCGCCGCTGCCCTGTCGATGATTCCGACCTCGACCGGCGCCGCCAAGGCCCTGAAGCTGGTCATCCCTGAGTCCTCGGGCAAGCTGGACGGCTTTGCCATCCGCGTCCCCACACCGAATGTTTCCGTCGTCGATTTGACCTTCATCGCCGAGAAGCCCATCACCGCCGAAGCTCTGAACGCTGCCTTCAAGAAGGCTGCCGAGGGCGAACTGAAGGGCATCCTGGGCTATGACGAGAACCTGCTGGTCAGCTCCGACTTCAAGGGCGACGCACGCAGCTCCATCCTGGACGCTCCGTTGACCAAGGTTGTGGGCAACAGCGTCAAGGTGCTGAGCTGGTACGACAACGAGTGGGCCTATTCCAACCGCGTGGTCGATCTGATCGGCTTCCTGGCCAAGAAGGGCCTCTAAACGCAAGCTAATAGCGAACAGCAGCCAGCTAACAGTTCACAGCTAACGCAACTGTTAGCTGTCTGCTGTTAGCTGTTTGCGTCTGATGTGAACTGATAACCGTCTCTCCCGGAGTGATTCCCATGTCCAAGCTCTCTATTCGCGATATCGATCTGGCCAACAAACGGGTTTTCATCCGCGTCGATTTCAATGTGCCGCTCACTGAAGACGGCTCGACCATTACCGACGACACCCGCATCGTAGCCACGCTTCCCACTATCAAGTACGCCCTCCAGCACAAGGCCAAGGTGATTCTGGCTTCGCATCTGGGCCGTCCCAAGGGCAAGGTCAATCCCAAATACTCACTGCGCCCAGTGGTTGACCGGTTGCGCGAACTGCTCGACAAGGCGTTGGGTGAGAAGGTCAACGTGGCCTTCGCCCCAGACTGCATCGGCGAAATGGCCAACAAGATGGCCCGCCAACTGGAGTCCGGCCAAGTGCTGCTGCTTGAAAACCTGCGCTTCCACGCCGAGGAAGAGGCCAACGATGAGGCCTTCTCAAAGGCGCTGGCTTCGCTGGCCGAGATTTACGTGAATGACGCCTTCGGATCGGCCCATCGCGCGCACTCCTCCACCGAGGGTATTACTCACTTTCTGAAGCCCGCCGTTGCCGGCCTGCTGATGGAAAAAGAGATTACCTACCTTGGCAAGGCTCTGGAATCGCCCGAAAAGCCCTTCGTGGCCATCATCGGCGGCTCCAAGATCTCCGGCAAGATCGACGTCATCGACAATCTGCTCGACAAGGTCGATACGCTGGTCGTCGTCGGCGGCATGGCTTATACCTTCCAGCGCGCGCTGGGCGTGGCTACCGGCAAGAGCCTGGTTGAAGAGGACAAGATCGACATGGCGAAGGCGGCTCTGGAGAAGGCCAAGGCCAAGGGGGTCAATCTGCTGTTGCCCGTCGATAACATTCTGGCCGACAAGTTTGCCGATGATGCCAAGACCCAGGTCTGGGATTGCTCGGTCAACTTCCCGGCCGACTGGCAGGGCCTGGACATCGGCCCCAAGTCCATCGCGGCTATTGAGAAGGTGGTTTCGACCGCCAAGACCATTGTCTGGAACGGCCCGGCCGGCGTCTTCGAGTTCCCGCGCTTTGCTGTGGGCACAAACGCCATCGCCAGGGCGGTTGCGGCCAACAAGGGAGCCACCTCCATCATTGGCGGCGGCGACTCGGTTTCGGCCATCAACAAGACCGGACTGGCCGATCAGATCACCCACATCAGCACTGGCGGCGGAGCAAGCCTCGAGTTCCTCGAAGGCAAGAAGCTGCCCGGCGTAGTAGCGCTGAACGACAAATAGGGAAGTTGTCACTGGTTAGTCTTCAGTTGTCAGTTAGCCCCGCATCAGGCGCAAAGCACATGCCGAGTGCGGGGCTTTTCTTTTTCGCTCAATTTCGGCGTGCTTTACTGGCCTTGGCGCAAAGCGCCAGTGCCGACCGTGAATGTGCCGACCGTCACCCCCACCCCCAATTCGATCCACTAAAATCAACTTGAGGAGTTCCGAAAAATGTCTCGTAAAGCACTGATTGCCGCCAATTGGAAGATGTACAAGACGCCTGCTGAAGCCAAGGCGTTTGTTGAAGCCTTTTTGCCCCTCGTTGCCGGTCACACGCGCGACGAGATCGCCCTGTTTCCCTCGCCCGTGCTGCTGCCCACGGTGATTGCCGCCGCCAAGGGTTCCAATGTCGTCGTCGGCGCGCAGAATATTCATTTTGCTCCCGAGGGCGCCTTTACCGGCGAGACCTCCATCGGCCAGCTCAAGGCTGTGGGCGGAACGCACACGCTGATCGGCCACTCGGAGCGCCGGCAGTATTTTGCCGAGACCGACGAGATCGTCAACAAGAAGCTGCACGCCGCGCTCGAGAACGGGTTGGTTCCCGTGGTTTGCGTGGGAGAGGTGCTGGCCGATCGCGAAGCCGGCAAGACTGCTGACGTGCTGAAGAAGCAGATCGACGGCGCCCTGGTTGGCATCACGGCAGAGGCTGCCAAGCCCATTGTCATCGCCTATGAGCCTGTCTGGGCCATCGGCACCGGGAAGACGGCGACGCCTGAAATGGCGGAAGAAGCGCACAAGATCATCCGCGCTGAAGTGGCCAAGCTGTTGGGCGCCGAAATCGCGGCCAACGTCCGCATTCTTTATGGTGGCAGCGTGAAGCCGGCCAATGCCAAGGAACTGATTGGCCAGGAAGACATCGACGGCGCCCTGGTGGGCGGCGCCAGCCTGAAGCCGGATTCGTTCATGGGAATCGTCAAGTACTAATTGCAGCTGAAGAGGCTTTCCAGGTCCCGGAAGCGGGACCTGGGAGAACCGCAGACTTGAAGGCTTTGTATGTCTGCCTCTGTGTAGAGAAACTTTGTATATTATTTATATAAAACGAGTTAACCAATGGTTCACATTTTCACATTTTGATGAAGTTTTGTGTTCCCGTGAAGTGGAACTTTGTATATTTATGAAAAAAACAAGATAGATAAGCTCCCACAGTTTCACAGCCGAAAAGTGCGAAAAAACTGGCCGTTGAGAAACCCGCAAAAAATGTCGGGGTATATCCGGACAGAGTTGCGCTCTCTTGCACGGATTGGTTGTTCGAGAGGCAGAGAGTCATTTCTCTCGTTTCCTGTATTTCAGTCTGCGCCAACTCGGGGAAATTTTATGCAAGCCGGCGAGTCAGCAAGGTCAGCGAGGCTGTTGAGTTGCTGCATAAGCGGTGGGGACTTCTTGCGCGTGGACCAGGCTTCGCATAGGGCGGGTTTTCAACTCGACGGCGTTGCGCGCGTACAAGAGGGGGCCAGATTAGGGGTTGAGGTCTCGCACCCTTTCGCAAAGAACGCGAAAGGATGGGGCACGGAGCTTTTGACGGCGGGTAAGGGGGGCACACGGCACCATGGTTGCTTGCTGAATTCCCAAGTTCCAAAACAATGGCTGGATGCCGACCTTTATTCAGTTAAAGGGCCTAAACAGCGCACTGGCGGCATCTTCTGGAGACGAATGGTTCGGGTTCGTGGTCAGAACTGCGCCACCCGCCTGTGGTTGAGGTTCGTGGTCTCCCATGTCTGAAAATCCAGAGATGGGGCACCCATCCTTTGTGTTTGGACCTGCAAACCCGCCCGCTCATCGCGACAAACTGCGATGAACGGAGCACAGCTTTTCAAGGTTAAACGTGATTCTGATGACCGGGACAACTGTCGCTAACGATGCGCGCTGGGGCGAGTCTTGGGGAGATGGCATGGATGATGACCAGAGCAAGAGGGTAGACGACACAGGCGAGGACAAACAGCGGCACATAGCTATGGGTGAAACCGACGATGAGGCCCGTCACCGGCTGCAACAAGACTCCGCCACAGGCGCCCATCATGCCGCCGATGCCGGTGACGCTGCCCACAGCGGATTTGGGAAACATGTCGGAGGGCAAGGTGAGCAGATTTGCCGACCATCCCTGATGCCCGGCTGTGGCCAGGCCCAACAGAGCCACGACGATCCAGAGATGATGGATGAACGGGGCCGTAAAGATGGGCACCACAGCCAGCGCGCAGATCAGCATAGCTGTTTTGCGCGCCACACCGAGGCTCTTCCCGCCCTTGAGAAGGAGCGAGGAGATGCCTCCTCCCGCAACGCTGCCCAGAACCGAGATGCCGTAGACGAGCATCACTGGCGCCCGGTTGGCGGCGAGGTTCAGGTGGAAGGTTGACTGCAAGTACCCCGGAATCCAGAAAAGATAGAACCACCAGATGGGATCGGTGAGGAGCTTGGCGATTCCAAAGGCCCAGGTCTCTCTGCACGGCAGCACGCGGCTCCAGGGAACCTTCTCGACCTTTTCCGGGGGATCGCTGAGGATCAACGCCAGTTCGCTTGGAGAGACGCTGCGGTCCTGCTCCGGACGGCGATACAAGGCGAGCCAGAAGATGAGCCAGACCAGGCCCGAGGCTCCGATGGCGACGAATGCGCCGCGCCAACTGAAGGCGACCACGAGAAAAGGCACGACCAGAGGGACGATCATGTTGCCGACATTGGCTCCGGAGTTGAAGATGCCGGTTGCCAGAGCGCGTTCGCGGCGGGGAAACCACTCGGCGACGGTCTTGTTGCAGGCGGGGAAGTTGGCGGCCTCTCCGATGCCGATCAGAAACATGGCGATGCCGAGGGTCACGACGGAGAAGGCCGCGCCCGGCAGCATGGCAGCCAGGCTCCACAGGCCGATGGCGATGGCGAAGGCCTTGCGGGTGCCGAGCTTGTCGGTGACTCCGCCAGCCACGACCATGCCGATGGCATAGGCCGCCGTAAAGGCGCCGACAATCAGCCCGTACTTGACGCTGTTGAGCCCAGGGATCACGCCTTCGAGGAACTTCTCAAGATAAGCGATCACACCGCGGTCGACATAGGCAATCACTGTGGCCAGGAAGAGCAGGGAGCAAATCACCCAGCGCTTGCGCGATGTACGATTCGCGGAGCCCATTGATGCGGAAAAAGCGCGTGATTCGGCGTCCTCTAAAGGCATTTCGCCAGACTCCCAAAGCACTCAAATTGGAATTTCTATTTATAGCTGTTGCAAACTAATATACCCGAGTTGGCCCAAGTTGCGCTGCATGGCATTCATTCCAAGGCCACAGGCACTGGCGTGTTCAGGAGACTGTCGCTGGGACCAAGAACCATGAGTTGTTCGACTTCGCTGATTGCGAAGAACGCTTCAGATTGTGAAGCGACTTGCGGCGGATTGGGCTGTGCGCGAAAAGATTACAATGGCTATCCTGGGTATGCGGTTTTTTTCAGATGGAATGCCGCATACCTTGCGGAATTCAACGCGATGCCAGAAGGCTGCAACCGGCTTCTGCCGAACGCATTCAGAACCTGTGGCTGCAACTTGATTTTGTCTCAGATAATAGAGGTTTCTAGCCGATGAAGATTCTTCGCATTCATCCTTCGGACAATGTTGCGGTGGCGCTTGAGGCTCTTCATGCGGGACAAGCGGCGGAGGAAGAGATCACTGCTGTGAGCGATATTCCGGCGGGACACAAGATAGCCATTCGCGCTATTCGATCGGGAGAAGCCGTGATCAAGTATGGCTATCCGATTGGCGTCGCTTCAGGGGACATTCGTCGAGGCGAATACGTCCATTCGCACAATCTGGCCAGCGCCATGGCTGCGACGCTGCAGCGGGGAGAGTTTCATTCGGCGGACTGGATCGCTCCGCGGGGTACCGTGAACGGCGGAACCTTTGACGGCTTTCGGCGCGCGGATGGGTCCGTTGGAATTCGCAATGAGATCTGGATCATTAATACGGTGGGGTGCGTGAACCATACGGCTACGAGAATTGCCGAGCGGGCAGCGAAGAGGCTGGCAACCGGAGAGAGCGGGGTCGAAGGAGTCTACACATTCAACCATCCCTATGGATGTTCGCAGCTGGGAAGCGACCTTCTAGCCACGCAGAAACTGCTGAGCGGCCTGGCGAGGCATCCAAACGCGGGCGGCGTGCTGTTGCTGGGGCTGGGTTGCGAAAACAACCAAATGAAATCGTTCGTCGAACAGCTGGGCGGCGCAGCGAAGGATTGCCTGCGCTTTTTCAATGCTCAGGAGGTGGAGGACGAACTGGAAACAGGCGTGAAGCTGGTTTGTGAGCTGAGCGAGTATGCCAGCCAGTTCAAGCGCGAACCGATACCGGCCAGGGAACTGGTTCTGGGCATGAAGTGTGGAGGCTCCGACGGCTTTTCGGGAATCACGGCCAACCCCCTGGTGGGCCGCGTTGCAGACAAGCTTGCGGCGGCGGGAGGAGCGGCCATCCTCACAGAGGTTCCGGAGATGTTTGGCGCAGAAAATGTGCTGCTGGAGCGCGCTGCCGATTCATGCGTCCGTGATCGCGCCGTCGAGATGGTGAATGAGTTCCGCAACTACTTTCACAAGCACAACGAGCCAATCGATGAGAATCCGTCGCCGGGAAACAAAGCAGGCGGCATTACCACGCTGGCGGAGAAATCGCTGGGCTGCGTGCAGAAGGGCGGGAGCGCGCCGATCAGGCAAGTGCTTGCATACGGAGAACGAGCAACGCCAGGGACGGGAGGCATTGCGCTGTTGAACGGTCCCGGAAATGACGGGGTGTCAGGATCTGCGCTGTGCGCTTCAGGGGCGCAGATGATTCTGTTTACCACCGGGCGAGGCAATCCGATGGGGTTTCCGGTTCCAACGATCAAGATTGCCAGCAATACGCCGCTGGCCCAGCACAAGAAGGATTGGATCGACTTCAACGCCGGGTCAATCGCCGATGGCAGCGCAACAGCTGAACAACTGGTGGAGCCGTTGTTTGATCTGGTGCTCGATGTAGCTTCCGGACGGAAGCGCACCCGGAATGAAATCAACGGATACAGAGAAATTGCAATCTGGAAGGACGGAGTGACGCTGTGAATGACGTCCCGAGGGAACCTATGAATAAGTCTCAGTGAGACAATACGGCTTTCTTCAGGAGCTGAAGCGCCGCTGATTTTGCAGGCTTTTACGGCAGTCAGGGCTAAAGCCCTGACTGCCAGCTGTGCCCTTGCAAAACTTCAAACTGATTGCGCGTGTTGACTCAGCCCATTTCCACTTCAACTTGGTTTTCGGCAAGCAACTGTTCTGCGGGAATGAAGTTTCCGTCCAACGGCTTTCCGTTCAGAAGCAGCTGTTTCACGCCCTTTTGCACGCTGGCGGGATTGCTGACTTCAATAGCCAGCTTCTTTCCGCGAAAGACGCGAGTGATCTTGAATCCGGTCCAAGCGGAAGGAATGCAGGGATCAATTCTAAGACCGTCATACTCCGGCTGAATTCCCAGGATGTGTTGGGTGGCAGCGAAAAAGGACCAGGCAGCGGAGCCGCTCAGCCAGGGAACGCGGGAAGCCCCGAATCGCGGGCTGTATTTGCTGTGAGTGAATTGGCAGTAAACGTAAGGCTCAATCTGCCGGACTTCGGCGCGGGTGTTGTAGGCCGCGGGCAAGTAGGCCCGGAAATACTGGTAGGCCAGATCGCCGTGGCCGAGCAGCGTTTCGGCGATTACAGCCCAGCCTTGAGTGTGGGTGAAGATGCTGGCGTTCTCTTTGAGGCCCGCGTTGAACAAGGCGGCGCGCATGACGTGGAAGTCCGTATCGACATAAGGCGGATCGCAGATCATGAGGCCGAATTCCGTGGCCAGATGCTCATGGACGGAGTGCATCGTTTGCGCGGCGCGTTCGTGAGTGGCGTGGCCGCTGATCAAAGCCCAGGATTGCGGATTGAGAAAAATCTTGCCTTCGGCGCTTTCCTTGGAGCCGAACTTGAAGCCGTCGTCGCGATAGGCGCGCAGATACCACGCGCCGTCCCAGGCATCCTGATCCAGGCGAGTGTCCAACTTGGCCAGTTCTTCCTCGGCCCACTTCTCTTCGTCCTTCGAGGCCATGAGGCGGCAGACTTCCAGATAGACGGCCAGGGCGTAGCGAAGTTGAAAGGCCACGAAGGTCGATTCGCCTTTTTGCCCCAGACGAATGCAATCGTTCCAGTCGGCGGACAGGCCGCAGGGCAGGCCATGAGCGCCTGAGCGCTCCATGTTGAACTGGATGGCGCGCTTCATGTGGCCCAGAACCGTGTCTTCGCCCTTGTCTGCGTAGGGCAACACCTTGTTGAAGAAGGAGAGGTCGCCGGTTTCCTTCACGTAAACGGGAATCGCATTGAAAAGCCACAGGCAGTCGTCGGAGCGGTAGTCTTCTTCGCGCGGAGCTGGTTCGCTGCCGGGGTGATGATCGAACTGCCGTACGACGGGCATGGCGCCGCCGGTTGAAACCTGTCCGGTGATCATCAGCTCCAGCCGCTGACCGGCTTCGTCGGGGATAGTGTGCATGACGCCCAACATGTCCTGGACGGTGTCCCTGAATCCGAGGCCATCGCGTTCGCCGGCGTAAATCAAGCTGGCCGCGCGTGACCAGGCATAGGTCATCAGGCAATTGAAGGGGCCCCACATGTTGAGAGTGCTGTTTAGCTCGGCATCCGGGGTTTCCACGGTGAGGCCGCCGATGCGCTGATGCCAGTAGCTCTTCAGGGTGGCGAGTTCCTCGCGGACCTTGTCCATGCTGGCGAACTCCGCGGCGGCGGCTTTGCCCTCGACGCGGGCGCAGCCAATGCCCATCAGGACGAGGAACTCCTTCGTCTCTCCGGGGGCGAGGTCGATCTTCGCCTGCAATGTGCCGCAGCCGTTGTCGCCGACGGCGAGGGAGTTGGTGCATTGTCCCTGCTCGACAACGATGGGATTGCCATAGCCTCGATAAGTTCCAAGGAAGGCGGTGCGGTCGGTGTCATAGCCGACCACCTCGGCGCCCACCAAGGCCTGAAAAGTATGACGCCCCTGGTCCTTCTCCGCAAAGTTGTCGGGCATGTTGGGAATATTGACGTTGGTTCCCTGGTCGATGATGTTATCCTCGACCTCCATTTTGACGGTGTGCTGCGTGTACTGCAGATTGATCAGATCGTTCCAGGCGTCCCAGTTTCCCGCATATTCCACGTAGGTGAAAGCGCTGAGCTTGCGGGGCTTGGCGCCGAGGTTGGTGAGCTTCACATGCCAGCACTCGAAGGTCTTTCCGAGCGGAACGAAATAAGTGGTCTCGGAACGGATGCCGTCGTACTCCGAGGAAATGACGGTATAGGCGCTGCCATGGCGGCACTCCGACTTGTACTTATCAAGCGGCTTGCCTACCGGCTGCCACGACGCGGACCAGTAGTCCTTGGTGTCGTGGTCATGCAGATAGATATAGCGGCCGGGCTGGTCCATGGGGACCGCGTTGAAGCGCAGCCGTATGAAACGCCCCAGGGCCGCGGATTTGTAGAAGCTGTATCCACCGGCATTATTGGTGATGATGGCGCCATATTCCGTCGAGCCGAGATAGTTGCTCCACGAGCGGGGAGTATCGGGACGAGTAATCACATATTCTTTGGTGGCGTCGTCAAAATGTCCGAATTGCATGGCGTATTGATCTCCCGTAAATTTGAAAGAGATTTCATCAGGGGCTAAAGCCCCGCTTGTTTTGCGGGTTTTATGTACGGGCTAAAGCCCGTACCCTTCAAAACATCGACTTATCCAGAGGTTCCTCAGGCAAGCGACGCTGCAGCAGACTTGGCGTGCTTCTCCTGCAACTCGCCCTGTATCGTCTTCATCCGGGCTTCGTTGAGCGGATAGAAGAGCAGGCCCACCGCGATCAGCAGGAAGCCAACAGCGGGAAGAATCGTAAACAGGAGCAGGATGCCATGCAGGGCGTGCGGCGTCTGGATCACACCGGCCTGGTATCCAAACTGGGCGAGCAGCCAGATAGCCACCGGCCCGCCAATGGCCCAGCCGAGCTTGTTGGACATGCCTGCTGCCGAGAAAACCAGTCCTGTGGCCCGGCGTCCGGTGCGCCACTCGGAGTAATCGGCGGAGTCGGCAAACATGGCCCACAACACCGCGGAGGTTGGTCCGGTCACCGCGCTGTAGAGCACCTGAAAAGCGAATATCAGCGCGATCTGTTCCGGCTTTACCCAGTAGGAAACAAGAAGAGAGAGCGAACCCAGCACGGCGAGGCCGATGAATGTGGCTTTTCTGCCGAAGAATCGCGTGACGTATTGAATCACGACCGTTCCGAGCAGCGACAGCAGCGTGCCGGCAACCATGAATGAGGCAGCCAGTTTTTCGTTGCCGACGTAGTACTGGAAGTAATACAGAATAGCGCCGCTGCGAATTGCGACCGCGCAGACAGTCAGCGTTCCCGCAGTGAAGAGAATGAGCCAGGGCACATTGCTTGCCAGGTCCTTAAGATCCTGACCAAGCGAGCTCTTCTCCTGGAAGGGTTGGATCCGTTCACGCGTGAGCGAGAAGGTCAGCAGAAAGAGCGCGACGGCTGCAACGGCATAGAGGCCCATGGTCATCTGATAGCCATGGGCCTTGGCCACGGCCATCAGTTCCGGTCCCATTCCGGTGCCAACTCTTCCGAAGTAGTCGACCAGGTAGAGCGTCGAATACTGAACGATCAGGCCCGCACCGAAGGCAAACGCAAAGCGGTATGACGAGGCGCTTGTTCGTTCCTGTGAATCGGGGGAGATCACGCCCATCAATGCGGAATACGGAATATTGATGGCGGAGTAGACCATCATCATGAGACAGAGCGTGATGTAGGCGTAGATCAGCTTTCCATTGGGGCTGAAGGCGGGGGTGGTAAAGGTCAGCACGCTGATGATGCCGAAGGGAACCGCAAACCAGAGAAGGTAGGGACGGAACTTGCCCCAGCGCGTGCGGGTTCTATCGGCCATCACGCCCATGAACAAATCGAAGGCCATGTCGAGGACACGCGTGAGCAGAAGCAGGACCGCGAGCTTTTTCAGCAGCGAGTGTTCCAGTTCGGCATCCGGGGTATAGAAGAAGACGTCGGTATAGAACTTGCTCTGAAAATAAATGAAGGTCATCCAAAAAAGATTGGAGGCCGCGTCGCCGAAGGCGTAGCCGGTTTTCTCGGCAAACGTCAGTTTTTGAGTGTTCAGCTTCATTAGTCCTGATCCTCTTGTTCAAGGGCCTTCACGAATATTTACAAACCGCGGCAGCCCAGCATCAAGCCGAAGCGGTCAAATATTCCCCCACGACTGGTCATGCTTGGCCCGTCGCGTCCAACACTCCGTCTGAATCGTGTTCCCGGAAGAACGGCAAGCTGCCTCGGAATCGAAGCAGCGCGGCGCAGAGAAAGCGGCTCCCGCGTGCAAGTATACATGAGACAGAGTCCTCATTCGGGGGATTGATTTTCTCGAATTGTACAGGAAAGCAGCAGCTTTTAGGGGAATTGTATCTATATCAAAAGCTGAAATCGGCGAGGAAGCGATTGGGCGCTTCTTCGCCGCACGAATCGACGGCGAAAACACGAAAGGATGGCCAAACCGGTATTGCCATTCGTGGCTATTCCGGATGGTCGGGCGTCATCAGGCAAATGTCGGGCAGGTTCCGGTAACGCTCCGCGTAATCCATTCCGTAACCAATGACGAACAGGTTAGGGATGGAAAAGCCCACGTAGTCCGGCTTAATCTCTTCGATGCGGCGGGAGGGCTTGTCGAGAAGCGTAGCGATGCGCAGGGTTTTTGGACGCTGCTGCTGGAAGAGCTTGCGCAGGTAAGCGAGAGTGATGCCGGTGTCGAGTATGTCTTCGACCACGAGGACGTTTTTGCCTTCAATGGACTGATCGAGATCCTTGATCAGCTTGACCGCGCCCGAGGAGCGCGTCCCATGGCCGTAGCTGGAGGTGGCTACAAAGTCGAAGGTTGCGTCAACCTGGACGGCCCTTGCGAGGTCGGCGAGAAACGGCGCGGCGCCCTTGAGCACGCCCACCATCACCAGCTTCTCTCCGTTCAGATCACGGGTTATTTGAGCGCCCATTTCGGCGACGCGCTCGGCAATCTGCTGGCGGGTGTAAAGGACTTCAAGGCCTTGGTAGGTGACGGCAGTCATATAAACAGTATCTCCCGAACTGAGCGCCTGCTGCCAGGCCTTCCTGTGCAAATCTGCGCCGGGTCGCTTCCAGAATTCGCGCGGCGGCCGCGGCGGTCGCCAATTGCCCGGTATACTTGAGGAGTATGCTGCCTTTTATCCATATCAACTTGTATTTCTGGCAACGGAATCAGCCAACTTTTGGGCTGATTATGTGGCTTGCCGCGATCACAGCCGCCTTCATCATGGATCGCAGCTTTCGCCGCGCGCGCGTCAGTGTGGATGGGCAGGGAGCCGACGCCGTGAGCATGGTGGCAATTACGCTGCTGGCGGGCATTATTGGCGCCAAGCTGTGGCATGTCATAGATACGCCTGAGGAGTTCAGCTACATGGGCTGGAGCGTGCTGTGGAGCACGGATGGCTTCGCCTGGTTCGGCGGGCTCGTGTTCGGCATCTCGGCGCTGCTCGTGCAGGGCTGGCGGGAGAAGATAGGCGCGCTGCGGACACTGGATCTGGCAGCTCCGGCCGCGGCAGTCGGATACGGCATCGGGCGCATCGGCTGCTTTCTTTCCGGCGATGGCTGCTATGGCATCGCGATCCGGCCGGTTCATTTTCTGTTCTTTTCATTTACTCCCTGGGGCATGAGCTTTCCGCATGGCATCGAGCCGGTCTTTGTGCGCGTTTATCCCACTCCGCTGTATGAACTGGCTACCAACCTGCTGATCGGCTGCTGGCTCTGGTGGAGGGGTGGGAAAGAGTATCGGCGCGGCACGATTCTTGGCCAGTACCTGATCTTTACCGGCATTTCCCGTTTTATGGTCGAGTTTGTGCGCCGGAACCCGAGAGTGCTTTGGGGCATGTCGAACGCTCAACTGGCCAGCGCCGGCTCGGTGATTGCCGGCATCCTTCTGCTGGCATGGGTCGCCACGCGCCCGGCCACCAGCCTCAAAGAGGGTGGCGCGCCGGTCGAGAATGCAGCGTAAGGAAGCGCTGCGGCGAATTACTTGTTGGTATCCTGGGATTTTTACAGCCGCTTGATAAACGCTCTCGCTTCTTTCAGTTGCGGGAACTGCGCTTCGTCGGCCTTGAAGTCGCGAGAGTGGACGCAGCGCCGCACTCCCCGCATCTTTACCGGGTGCTTGAGGTGCAGCATCTCGTGGTAGAGCAGGTACTCGATGGCGTAGCGGGGGCTTGAGGGCCGGTCGAAGACGCGGCTTACGACGATGGTATTGAGGGCGGCATCGTAGTGGCCGAGCGATCGCTTGGCCATGCCTTCGCTCCAGGTCAACTCAGGCCTTCCGAGGAGGCCGCCGAAGAAGCGCAGGTTCAATGAGTCGAAGACTTCCTCAAGATTGTAGAAATGGCCCTGAGGGCCGAAATAGCGTTTATTGGCGCGAGCGCCGCGAATCAATTCCGTCTGTCGGGTGACGGCGGCGCTACAGGCAAAACGCTTGTAACGCAGTTCCAGCGCGGGATTGATCTTCTTTTTGTCGTAGAGCTTGGCTAGCAGAATGTGTGCGATGGCGTGGGCGACCGGGTCGGGCGCGCCCTCCAGCAGGTCAGAGAGGCTGACAAAAAGCTTGCCCTGGCGGAGCCGAATGGTGGTATTCAGCGAGGTAAAGCGCCGAAAGCGGACCACAATGGGCGGCATCGGCGCCCGGGGGCGCAATGCGCGGTATTCTTCCTGAAAAATCGAGACAATATCAGCGGTCACTTATTTCAGCTTACAGCTTGCAGCTAGCAGTTTGCAGTTGGCCGCGGGCGGCTCGCAGATGGCTGCCGACCTGACCTATTTTGGCTCTGCCCGCTGCTGGCCGCGTTCGTCCTTGTGCAGATTGAAGTACGTGGTTTGTTCGGCCGACAGGTTCCTGGCCTGTTCGTAGAGATCCTCTCCGCTCTCGATGGCCTCCTTGCGGGCCAGTTCGAAGGCTGGTTCGGCGGCCAGCTCGCGCAGGATTTGAAGCCAGCGCGTGGCGGCCTCGTCCAGAGGCTTCAAGGATTTGCGAATATCGGCCTTGCGCCCAGAGTACACATCGAGGTTCGAGGCGAGTTCATCCATCAGCGCGGTGAAATCCTGCAACTCATCGTCGAGGCGGCGGGCGCGCCTTTCAGAACGGACACGGCTGGCGAGTTCCTTAATGACATTCGCATGTTCGTTGAGGAACTGTGTGTAGAGGGCAACCCGCGCGGCAGGATCGATGGCTGAGTCGCGAATCTGGTTGATCTGTGCCTCGGTCAGTGGCTCGCGCTTCTGCTTTTGCGCGCTTGAGAGCACGGCAGTCAGCAGGCAGGCCAGAAGAACGGCAAAGCAGCGCGGTGAACGCACGGAAGCACCCCGATGCTCTCATTCAACCACACGTTGTCAAACGGACGAAAGGACCAAGAGGGTTCTCGGCGGAAGGAAAGCCTGGAATGAAAGCGCGTTGATAAGCCCCGGCTGCCCGCTCATCTGCTGAAAACCCGCAACATGGCTTCAGTCTGGACCTGGTTGACCTGAGCCAGCGTCTCCGCCACTAGCGGCCTGTCCTCAATGCTGCTGGCGTGCAGCAACCCGGCCAGGCGGAAGGCGGCGTGCCGCAACTGAATCTCGGTGTTCTTCACCCGCTTGCGGCTGCTGGCCACTGAGAGGTGAATCTTGCGGGTCAAATCCTGAACCTGCCTGAGCAGGTCCGTGGCCTTCTCGACGTTGCCAGCGGCGTATTGGCGCGCACTGAACTCGGTCATCTGGTGCACCAGTTCGGCGTAAAGAAAGCACTGCTCGCTCTGCGGCGCCTGATCGACTTTGGCGGCCAGCGCGTCAATGCTCCGCTGATCGGGGATGTCGGCTGCGAATCCAGAGGCACAGGGGGGGATTGCAGTCACGGTGAGGAAAACGAGAATGGACGGAATCGCGAACCGCATAAGGAACCTCCCCGCTGCGGCAACAACCCAGACAGTTACTATAGGAGCAATCGAGGAGTCGCGCAACCGGGAAGACTGGCAAACGTCGCACTGCAAATGCGCGGCAGGGAACCGTGTTCCGAATTGCTCATCTTCTCACTTTCTGCGTTCGAGCAACTGGAGACGCTGGCGCGCCTGGGATTCGAGATCCGGATCCTTTCCGGCGGAGGAATCCAGAAACTGATGATAGTAGGTTGCTGCCGACGCCTTATCGTGGAGCGCATCATAAGCTGAAGCCCAAAGGTAGTAGGTGGAGGGAACTTCCGGAAGGTATTTTGACCGCATGACAAGAGCGTGGAGCGTGACGGAAGGCCGATTGGTCTTTGAAGCGGCAAAGGCGAGGCCGGACCAGCCGTCGGCATTGGAAGAATCGAGTTTGGTCACCTTGTCGAAGATCGCATAGGCCTCGGCGTACTTGAGGAGGTGGATCAGGTTCTGTCCGTGCGCCACCAGCAGGTCAGGATCCTCGGGGGTGGCCGCCAGAAGTTCAACGAAGAGCTTGTCGGAAGCGACGGCATCTCCGGCGTCGGCGAGCACTTCGGCCAACATGCGGGAAATGGCTGCGTTGCGGGGGTAAGCGCCATGCAGTTTCTGAAAGAGCGGGAGTGCCTCGGCCTTGTCTTGAGCGGCGAGGACAGCGGCCAGTTGCGCGGTCAGCGTCATGTCGTCGGGCGACAGCACGAGGGCCGCGCGGAGGAAGGATTCCGCCTCGGGGAACTGCTTGCGCGCAATCAAGAGATGGGCCAGACCGGCATTGGCTGGCGCGGACTTGGGGTTCTTGGCCAGAATGCGGCGATAGGCGTTTTCGGCGGCTTGGGACTGGCCCGCCTGGTCGGCGAGGCTTGCGGCCAGCAGCGCGTCGTCCTCAGTTTCGGGTGAGAGCTTGAGGGCTTCCAACAGATCTTCAGAGGCCTTGGCCGGGTTGTCGGCGCGATCAATCTCTGCCAGCGCGCGCCAAGCCCTTGCTTTGGCGCCAACTCCGGCCTCGCCGGGATCAAGCTGTGTGGCTGCAGCCAGCTCCGGCCGCGCCTCGGCGGGCTTGCCCTGCCGCGCCAGCAGCAAGCCTAGTTCGACATGCGCTTCAAAGGACAGCGGATTCGCGTCGACTGCGCGCCGATAGAGTTCCGCCGCATCGTTCAACCGGTTCTGCGTGTCGGCCACGTAGGCGGCGTCAAAGAGTGCCCGCGCATCGCCGGGATGCGCCGCCAGCCAGGGGGCGAGTCTGGTCTCCGCCGCCTTCCAGTCTGACTTGACGATGGCAGCCTCGGCCTCTGTCACTTCCTGGGAGACGGACTGGGGCGTGGCAACTCGCTCGGGAACGGGTGCACTGGCGGGCACCTGTGACTCGGGATTTGAAGAAGAGTCTTGGCCAAAGCCGGCGGCCGAAACGAAGAGCAGAACGGAAAGAGCGAAACGGAGCACGAAATACCTCACATAACAGTTTAGCGGGCGTATGGTCATTGGACGCGCGAAGAGGAGGCATGGCGTTGAAGCGATTGCCCAGCTTATGGACATTCGGAGGCTTTGCCGGAGGGAACGGAGCGTTGCTATGGCCATACCGACCGGGGTGGGTCATCCCGGATATGGTTGATTATTTGGAAAGTTAGTTGCCGGAGGCACCTTGCGGGTTACAGGAAAAAACATCTTCGCTGCGGGGCAACGCATCCAACGAGATAGGTAAAGCAAGAGGTGGAACGATGCTACGTACCGAATGCCCGTTACCTGAAAATTGGGGGTCTAACTATGACGCGCGCTTCGATGCAATACATTCCCCTCTCCTCCGCGTATCTGTGCCAGGACTGTGGCTGCGTTGGCAACTGCGCAGAGCAGTGTCCTGCATGCGCATCCTCAGTTCTCATGACCCTTGCAGGGGTGCTTGATCGGGAAGAGGAAGAAGATGTTGAACAGCAGCCGGCATTTGCCTATTGCCGCGCGGTGGCGGCGTGAGGCACTCCGCTTTCAATTGAACGCTTTCCGAGGTGTTGGCACGTTCTCTGAGCTTGGATTGACGCGAGGGATTGGAAGGGGAGTATTCAAAGGAGCGTCTGCAAGACTGCGCCCGAGTGCCGGAAGACAGGTTGAACGCGATTGCTGCCGGGGGAAGTGCGCAAGCGCTCCGCGCTGTGAGAGGGTTGTGTAACATCAGGCACTTCGGTGGCCGCGGAAGACATTTTCAGGTTGAGCCTAGCCCTATCCCTATAATGGAGAATGGCTGTTTGCGTCATGAGCCTCTGAGGAGACATAGGCGGTCAGCCGATTTTTTGCCCGGTGCTTCCCATTGAATGACGCCATCATCATCCGCTGCGCGCGGACTCACAATCTGAAGAACATCTCCTGCGATATTCCCCATGGGACGCTGACGGTGATCAGCGGGGTTTCCGGGTCGGGCAAGTCGTCGCTGGCCTTCGACACGATTTACGCCGAGGGGCAGCGGCGCTACGTCGAGTCGCTTTCGGCCTATGCCCGCCAGTTTCTGGAGCGCATTGAGAAGCCGGACGTGGACATGATCGACGGCCTTGCTCCTGCAGTCGCGATCAAGCAGAGAAATACAACGCGCAATCCGCGCTCGACAGTGGCCACGGCTACCGAGGTTTACGATTACCTGCGGCTGCTCTACGCCCGTTGCGGAACGGTTCATTGCGTTCACTGCGACGGGCTGGTCAAGCGCGACTCCGTCGATGAGATTGCCGAGGCGATTCTGGTGCTGGGCGAGGGAACGCGGCTGAATGTGCTGTTCCCAGTGCGCCAGGCGGAACCGGCGCCGGCGGCGGAAGCCAAGCCGGTCCGCCGAGCCGCGAAATCAGCAGGCAAGCCCGGCAAGACGGCGCCCGAGTCGCCGCTGACGGAAGCCTTGAAGGCGCGGCTGGTCGAACTGCGCACATCCGGCTTCAACCGCCTTTACCAGCAGGGACGCATCTTCGAGTTTTCCACTCCCGAGTCGCTCCTTGACCTGGACTTCAGTCTGCCCGTTTTCATTCTTCTGGACAGGATTGTTGTGAGCGGCGAGGCCCGCGCCCGCATCGTCGACGCCGCGGAGATTGCCTACCGCGAATCTGGCGAGGTGATCTTCGAGGAACTGCCGCGCGACGAGGATGCGCCGCGCCAGCGTCATCGCTTTTCGGGCGCGTATGAGTGCACGAGCTGCCACCGGCCGGGCCGTGAGCCGGACCCGCGCCTTTTCAGCTTCAACAATCCCTTTGGCGCCTGCCCGCGCTGCCAGGGTTTCGGCAACACGGTGGACTTTGACCTGAATCTGGTGATTCCCGACAAGGGGTTGAGCATCAACGAGGGCGCCATTGCGCCGTGGAATACACCCAAGTACCGGCCGTGGCTGGCTGAATTCCGCAGGCATGCGGCGGAGCTGGGCGTTCCTCTGGACGTGCCCTGGCGCGAGCTGACGGAAGAAGCGCGCGAGACGGTTTTGAATGGCAAGGGAAGCGTTACCGGCGTACACGGCTTTTTCGCGCAGATGGAGCGCAAGAAGTACAAGCTGCACGTGCGCGTGATGTTGAGCAAGTATCGCGGCTATGCGGAGTGTCCGGAGTGCCGCGGCCAGCGACTGAGGACGGAAGCGCGCAGCGTTCGCATCAATGGCGTGAATATCTGCCGGGCGACGGCGCTTACGATTGCCCAGGCGAAGGCGTTCTTCGCGGATCTGAAGCTCTCGCCCACGCAGGAGGAGATTGCCGGCCAGATTCTCGAGGAGATTCGGCAGCGGCTGAATTTTCTGGACGCGGTCGGCCTCGAATACATCACGCTTGACCGGCTTGCTTCCACTCTTTCAGGCGGAGAGTCGCAGCGCATCCAGTTGGCCACCTCGCTGGGCTCGCGGCTGGTGGGCGCTTTGTATGTGCTGGATGAGCCGACCATCGGCCTGCACTCGCGCGACACGGTGCGGCTGATTCGCATTCTGGAAAAGCTGCGCGACCTGGGCAATACGATTCTGGTGGTGGAGCACGACGCGGACGTGCTCAGGGCAGCCGATTACCTGCTCGACCTCGGTCCTGGCGCAGGCGAGTTTGGCGGCGAGCTGCTGGCCGCGGGCATTCTGGCGGAGATTGAGGCCAACCCCGACTCGCTCACGGGGCGCTATCTCTCCGGCAAGGTTTCCATTCCGGTGCCCACACGCCGCCGCGCTCCAGGCCGTGAAAGGCTGGTGCTGCGCGGAGCCGCGGCCAACAACCTGCACGGGCTGGATGTCGAAATTCCGCTGGGGATGCTGGTGGCCATTACCGGTGTTTCCGGGTCGGGCAAGTCCACGCTGGTGCATCAGGTTCTTTACCGGGCGTTGATGCGGGAGATGGGGCAGAGCGACGGCGCCGACCCGTCGGGCGTTTACAAATCGCTCACCGGCTTTGAACGGCTCAGCGACGTGGTGCTTGTGGACCAGACCCCGATTGGACGGACGCCGCGCTCGAATCCGATCACTTACATCAAGGGCTTCGATCTGATCCGCGAGCTTTTTGCCGCGCAACCCGAAGCCAAGCGTCATTCGCTGACACCGGGGCATTTTTCATTCAACGTGCCTGGCGGCCGCTGCAACACCTGCGAGGGAGCCGGCACAGTCACGGTCGAGATGCAGTTTCTGGCCGACATCGAGCTGCCGTGCGAGGACTGCAACGGCACGCGCTACCAGACCAAGATCCTCGATGTCGAATACAAGGGCAAGAACATCCATCAGGTGCTGCAAATGACCGTGAAAGAGGCGTTGCGCTTCTTTTCAGGGCAGACAAGGCTGCTGGAGAAGCTCGCAGTGCTGGACGAGATCGGCCTCGGCTACCTGCGCCTGGGCCAATCGGCCACCACGCTTTCCGGCGGCGAGGCACAGCGCGTCAAGCTGGCATCTCACCTGGCGCAGGTGCGCGCCGCCAATGCCAACGCCAGGCCCTCGCAGGCCAGCCGCGTTCTCTACATTCTCGATGAGCCGACTACCGGCCTGCACTTCGACGATGTATCCAAGCTGCTGACGGCCTTCCGCAAGCTGATTGACGGCGGCGGGTCGTTGGTGGTGATTGAACACAACCTTGACGTGATCAAGTCCGCGGACTGGGTCATCGACCTTGGACCTGAGGGCGGCGAAGGTGGAGGCAGCATTGTGGCGGAAGGCACTCCAGAAGAGATCGCGACGAATCTTCTTTCGCATACCGGAAAGTGGCTGGCAAAAGTGCTATGAAGTGATCCGCCGGCGTGTTCAAATCGAAAATGAAGGCAGAAGTTAACTGCGATAAGGTGATTTCTATGAGCAAATGTTGCGGCAAAAACGGACTGATGGGCAAGGCTGTGACCGGGAAACCGGTTACGACCTGCCAGGACTTGAACGAGGTTTTTTCGGCTTCTCTTCCAGCTTTCGGTGGCGCCTACCTGCGGCGGGTCTATGAAGTGATGAAGCATGTGATCGACAAGCGGATTCCGCTTGTCGTGACTTGCGCCGGACCGATTACGGTTTCCGACCAGCACCGCGCGTGGCTGATTCCGCTCATCCGCGCGGCGAACACGGCGTACATCACGGTTACCGACGCGATCTGCTACCACGATGGGCACGATTGCCTGCGGAAGCATGATGAACGGCCTATCCGAGAGGTGAATCTGTGGGGCGATGACGCTGAGCTGCGCGAGAATGGCGTGATTCGCGTGACCGATACCGGCTTCGACGAGCAGGTGCTTTTCGACCAGGACGCAGTCGTGACGGAGATACTGCAACGGCCCGAGTTCCAGAAGCGGATGACGACCACCGAACGCAACTATCTGCTGGGGAAGCAATTTGCAGAGCGGGAGAAAGCGCTGGGCATTGCGCCGGGGCTGCTGAGCACCTGCGCCGAACTGGAGTTGCCGGTTTTCATCGGGGCGCCCGCGGATGGCAGCGTCTTTCTGAATTCCCTGAAGCTCTGGACGCTGGCGCGGATGGGGAAGATCAAGTACGGCTTCGAATACGATCTTCACGAAGACGTGTTTGAGTCCTGCGCGTACCACCACTGGGGATTGTTCGATTCCGAGCCGAAAACGATGGCCATTTTGATTCTGGGCGGCGGCGTTCCCAAGAATTATTCGCTGCAACCGGAACCGACGCTCTCGCAAATCTTTTTCCTCGAGAACATTCGCGGCTACGATTACGATGCGCAGATCGTCTCAGCGCCCGTGACGGATGGCAGTTTGTCCTCGTGCGCGCCGGCCGAAGCGGTGTCGTGGGGCAAGGTCAATCCGGAAACCTACACAACGCAGACGGTAAGCATGCAGGGCGATTACTCGTCCTATATGCCCTTCGTCGTTCGCGCGCTGGTCGGGAAGGAACTGCTTCATAATCCGCCGGAACCGCTCCGTCTCTATGCCAAGCGCGATGAACTGAAGAAGAAGTTGCTCGCGGCGATTGGAGACGATGAGGGCGCGATGCGGAACATTATGAACACGCTCTCGCTACCGGCAGAGCTGAAGATTTAAGCGGACTCCGCACAACTTTGTAATGCGGATGCGGACCAAAAGAAAAAGCCGGGTACATCGGGCCTCGATTCTTGTGGCTTGATGCACCCGGCTTTGTTCTGGACTGCTCAAGCCTTTAGGCCTTTTTGGCTTCCAGCAGTGCATTGACTTTCGACATCACCTGGAAGGCGTCGGCGATGTAGACGACGTCCGCCTTGCCGCGCGCCCATCCGCAGTTGGGGTCCATGTTGATGGCGCGCCGCTCGCCGACAAAGCGCCAGCCAACGACATGCGGCTCTTCGCCGTGGCAGCAGGTTGAGAGGCCCTTGGGATGGCGTGGCGTGGCGCCGGTCTGGCCGACCTGGTTCATGTGGGTGAGGAAGGGCAGTACCGGCTCGCCCTCGCCGCCCTGGTCAACCAGCGACTTGCTGCTGCCGAGCGATGCGCCGGTAGCGTGCAGGAAGCCGAGAATCAGGCTGCCCGCTTCGGCTGCATGAACCTGGCCGTCGGACTGCTTCTTGGTCCAGCCAGCTCCGGCGACCAAAAGAAGCCTGGCGTCGGGGCGGATGGTCTGCGCGTCCTGCGCGGGAGCGCGGAAGCCGCTGACCGTGGTGCGCATCTCCGGAAGTTGAATGGCGACCTGCTCGACCTGAGCCGCAGACGCTTCACCCGCAAAGGCTGCGTGGGTGCCAGGATCGAGCAAAAGAAACCAGGGGCGCGTATCGCGGCTGAGAACGGCTTCGACCCGCTGGCGATAGAACCAGCGCGAGGCCTCGACGCTCTCAGCGCCGCCGAGGGCCGTAATGTGCGTGTCGATGAATCCGCCAAGCCGGTGAGCGACACTGGCCGCGACGCGCACGAAGCGCGAAGTGCCGGGCGCGAGGACGATGGTGGCCTGGGCAGCGCGGCAGAGGGCTTCTACAGCCGCCGCGTCCGAGGCATAGCGTGCCTGCTTGAAGGCCTCGCCCGAGACGCCCAGCAAGCGCGCACCCGAGGAGGGCAGGGAACTGGCGGCTGTCGCGGCGTCCGCGGCAACGATGCCAATGGTCAGTGGCGCCGAAAGACGGGCGGCCAATTCCTTTCCGGCAGTGACGGCTTCGAGAGATGCCTTGGAGAGTGCGGAGCCGGTTTCATCTGCATGAGTCAGTACGAGAATCGTTTCCATTATTCGGCTCCAATCCACTCGACCAATTCGGCCGCGATCTGGTCGGGGGTGAGGTCTTTCACCACGCGGGTTTCCCGCTGCTGCTTGGGCAGGCTTGCGGAGATGTAGCGCAGGCCGTTGGCCTCGATCGCCACTTTTTTGGCCTTCGCCAGCGCGGGCATGATCGTCCGCATATTGGCCATGCCGATCTGCGGATTGTTGCGCGGCTCAGCCAGATTGCCGGTGGCCCAGCCGAGGACGGCGGGAGTTCCAGTGCAGACGGAGACCTGATGCTTGCCGCCTTCCACGCGCTCCAGCACTTCGAAGGAGCCGTCGTCGCGTACTTCGATCTGGTCGACGCCCTGGAACTGATCCATGATGCCGAGCAGCTCGCCGACGAGTTGCAGCGTCACGCCCGCTCCGCGCGTGGCTGACTCCCAGCCGCCGAAAAGCAGGAGCTTCGATTTGTCGAGATCCGGCAGTGCATTGATGGTTTCGGCCAGAACCGCGGCGGTTGAATGCGCGTCAGGAAAGCCGCCAATGGGGCCGTCGATGGGAACCAGTTGGAAGGCGACCTTCTGGGCCACGGTCATCATCACCTGCTGGAGCTTGGCCTTGGGACCGAGCGAAACCAGCCAGAGCTTGCTGCCGGGGTTTTTCGCGGCCAGATTCGCCGCTTCATAGAGAGCGCTGGCGGCCCACGGGTCGAGGACAGCGGGAAGGACCATCTCGTTTTTCAGCCCCGGACCAGTGGGCCCGGTTATCGGCTCCAGAGTTTGCAGCGGATCGGGAACGATGCCAGCGCAAACCACGATGTGCAAAACATTTGCCATGGAAGATTTCCTTTTGAATCTATTTTAATTGCTTGGGGAGCTACTGCGAAACCAGAGTAGGTGTATCCCGGAAGCACGCCAGACAGGTGGCATTTTCCTCAAGAAAAAGCCACATTGAAGACTCTCAGTAAGGGCACATTTACGCTGGTTTCGCTCTAGTGTTGTGAGCCCGAGATTCATTCAAGAACAACCGCGGATTCTTCGACTCACCACCCCCAGGCTGAAATACGCCTGGGGCCCCGTTCGCTCAGAATGACAAATTCTATTGCGGTGAAGTTCTGACTCAGGACACTAGTTCTCCGCAGAGTGCAGTCCGCCGGAGCCGGCGCGGAAGTCGATGTTGGAGTGAATCCCATCGGGCGAGTGCGAGCAATTCCACAGGCAGCCGCCGCAGTGGACGCACTTTTCGCGCTCGAAGGCGGGCAGGCCGTCTTCGCCCAGCGTAATGGCCTGGCCGGAGCACATGGCGATGCAGGTCTTCTGGACGCAGGCGGCGCACAGTTGCGGATTGCGGAAGCAGACGTGATCGGCAAAGCCGGTCATGGCCTGGACCTTGCCGCCCATGAGAAGCGCGTCCTGATGCGTGACGAGGAGTTTGCCATCAAAGGGAATCTCCGGCCAGCCGCGCTCGCTGAGCAGGGCGTCGTGGAGCGGACGGCCGCCGGCCTGTGCAGCCTGAGCCAGTTCGGCGATGCGCTCGGGCTTTACGCCCGGCGCTGAGGCGGCAATCTGTTCATGGGCGGGAGGAATCTTGGCCTTGAGCGAAAGCCTGCCGCCGGTGATGCCTGCAAGTCCCATGCCGATCATGCCTTTGACGAAGCTGCTGTAGAAGCCGTTGCGGGCGTTCTCAGCCGCGCGAGCGCCGCGCTCGACCCAGCTCGAACGGCGGCGGGCTTCGTAGGTGGCAGCGAGATTTTCCTGCGTGAAAGGCTTGCCGGCGCGCAGCAACTCAACCACAGCTTCGCCCAGTTGCGTGCCAGTTGCCCAGGCTTCGTCCACGCCCGAGCCGGTGAGCATGTTGGTCGAGCCGGAGCCTTCGCCGATGCGGGCATAGCCGTTCCCCGTAAGGAACGGCTCGCCGTGGCGGCCGGACTCTTCGAGGGACTTTGCGCCCCAGGAGCGCAGGGTTCCATCCTTGAGATAGGGCCACAGGGCGGGGTGCTGAATGTAGTGCTGCAAGTAACGATAAGCGGTGCGGCTGGGGTCGCTCAGCCAGGAGGGGACAAAGATGCCAACCGAGACGAGGTGCTCCGGATGAACATAGAGAAAGCCGAAGATCTCCGGCTCGGGGTAGCCGAAGCTGTGCCAAACGGTGCCGGGCTGAAGCGGAGAGTCTGGAGGCAGTTCGATGACGAACTTCATGCCGACGGCCCACTCGCGGCGGGAGTGGCCCTTGGGGAGGCCGAACTTCTCGTCGATGGCCTGGCCGATCGCACCGACCGGGCCATCGCCCACGACGGTCAATTGCGCGCGCACATCCATTCCGGCCATGAAGCCATCAGCGGGTGCGCCGGACTTGTCGACGCCCTGATCGGCGAGGCGGAGTCCTTCGACTTTTTTGTCCGAAATCAGCGGCGCACTGACGGGCGTGCCGGGCCATATCTGGACCAGACCGGTGGCCATCAACTGCGAGCCGACCCACTGGTTGAATTGGCCGATGGACAGGATCAGGCCGCCGTGCTTGTTCAGAAAGGGAGGGGTCCAGGGCAGCGTGAAAGCGGAGTTCTTGACTCCGAGCAGAGGTCCTGCAGCGCGCAGAACGGTGTCGGCGGCGCGCAGGATGAATGAGCGTCGGCTGGCGCCGGTGGGGTCGAGCAGGTACATGACCCGCTCGCGCTTGACCTCGGTGGCCATGGGAATCTCGGCGGGGTTCAGCTCCGGAAAGCTGGCACGGAGGGATCGAGCTAGCGTGACGACGCCGCTGACGCCGGCGGATATATCGTCGGCGCGCTCGTAGCAAAGGACCTGGAGGGGCATTCCCGGCGCGACCTTGCTCTCAAAGGCGGGATCGGCTGGGTTCTCGTTCCAGGCCTTGGTGAGCGTAGTGAGAAAGCCGCCCATGGCCGGGCCGAAGCCGGCGCAGGCGATGTCAACATCCATGGTCTGGCGCTCAATCTCGGGGGTGGTCATTTCTTCCACACTCATGCGATTTTCCTTCTGCTGTCGTTTGTAGTTTCCCACCCTAGCCGCAAAAACAAAAAACGCGGCGAGGGTGGAGCACAAAGCCGTGGCTGGTCAGGGTTCGTGTTCTCCCACCCATTCGCCGGAAAGAAGGCGAATGGATGGGGCACGGAGCATCTATGGACCTGTGGTCTCCCACCCATGCCGCAAAAACATGAACGCGGCATGGATGGGGCACCCAGGCAGTTACGCGGGATAATCCAGGGCTTCGGGGATCATCACCTTGGCGACGGTTGAAGCGGCGCGATCCTTGGCCAGGCGAGAGCCGCTCAGACTGGCGGCCACCTTGTTCTGAAGGCCGAAGAACTCGCTCGCATCAGCAGAGGCTTCGTCGCCGTTTGAGGAAGGCAGGTTGTAGCCGAAGACCAGCTCGGCGCAGATGCGCGAAACCTGGCCGGCTGCAGCCGCAGCCTGAGCGCAGCAGAGGTCACTCATGAACTGCACGGTGCCTTCCAGACCTTCACTGACCACCGGATCCTCGGGGCCGCGCGCTTCAAGCTCGAGCACGTCGAGAATCTGGCAGCGCGAAGCGACGAGCCAACTGAGCGCGTCGGCCATGGCGAAGGTCACGCCCTGACGCTGCCCGTGATAGAGCTTGTGGCCATCCGGGTCGGCGGACTTTTGCAGGTAGTCCATCGTCCACTGCCACATCTGCATGGCGGGGATCAGGCAGGCTGCGCCAGTGCCGGGGTGTTCGGCGGCGATGCGCTGCATCTCGGCCGTCCAGACCTTGAACGCAGCCAGGAAGACATCGGAGGTCATGGTGATGGTCATCTGGCGGCGCTGGACCGCTTCAGGGCCTTCATAGGTAGCTTCGAGCTGGGCGTCCATCCACTTGTTGCCGAGGAAGCCGGGGCAATCCTCGGTGATGCCATAGCCGCCCATCAGACTGACGGCCTCGCGCAGCATGTTGGCGCCGTGGCCGGTATTCCAGAGCTTGGTGGCCGGACAGAGCACATTGGCCTCGGCATCGCGAAGAACAAACTGGACCAGCGGATCGGCCTCAAGTTCGGCGCGGCGCGGGTCGCCGGACTCAAGCGAGAGCATTTCGATGGCTTGTTGCTCGCTCGCCTTGAGAGCTTTGAGTTCGGCTCGTCCGCCCTGGACGCCGCGCTCGTTGAGAATGGCGATTTTCTGTTTTTCGATGGGGTCCAGCTCGTCGAAGAGGCGCGCAGTGGCGAAGCCAAGCGAGGTGGCCGCTTCGCCGGTGGCCCAAACGTCCACGAGGCGGTGCAGCGCGTCTTCACGCTGCTGAATCCCTTGCTCATAGCGCACCGATCCGGGCGTGAGGCCTTCGGCTCCGCGGAAGCGCCCGCGCTGGTAGCGAATGACCGGTTCGACAGCCGAAAGCAGCTTGGCCGCTGTCATGATGCCCACTGGCACACGGGTGCGACGGAAGACCGACTCGATAATCTCGGTGTGGTTGTAGTTGGGAACGATGACGCCGTCCTTGACGGTGTATCCGCCGACGATGCGGCTGGCTCGCACCTTCAGGCTGAAGATGGGGTCGCCGGTCGAGGAAAGCTGCTGAACCAGTTTCTTGGTGGGGGTGCCGTGGTCGAATGTGCCCTCGTCGGTCTCTTCGAGGATCACCATGCAACTGCCCTTGATGCGCGGGTCGTCGGAGGCAACCGCTGCGGTGGCGAAGTTGGCGAAGGCGATGTTGGTGATGAAGCGACCGCGCTTTTCCACTTGCAGCCAGGGTTCTTCGCCGTCTTTCCACTCGGCGACACGGATCTTGCCGTTCAACATGCCGGCATCGACGCCCACGTAGGGAATTGGTTCGGTGAGCACGAAGGCGCCGCGCCAGGGCTTGCGATCCTCGCCCGGCTGCGGAGGCGCGGAGAGACTGTTGTAGTGCTTCGTCTGCTCTTCGGTGCCGCGCTCGTGGATGGGCGAAAGGGCCAGAAAACCGGCCAGGCTGGCCGTGGCCGCGCCTGCGTCCACCCAGGCCAGCTCAAAGGCTGTCAGGGCCAGAGCCAGATTCTTGGGGCCGGTGATGAATCCGCCCTCTTCCGGATCCATATAGGCGGCGGTGATGCCGGCGCGGTCAAACGCCTCCATCATCTCGCTCTTTCCGGGGGTCCACTCATGGGTATTGCGCTCACCGGCCGCTACCAGTTGCGCCACGGTTCCCCGCGCCGCGCCACGCGCGGACTGAACGAGCATTTGTAAATCAAATCGGTCGGCGAAACGCCATTCAATCTGGCGCACTGCATCGCCAGGGAGGGTAAGCATAATCTTTGACTCGGGTACTGTAACGGTGCCCATCAATTTTTTCCTCAAGCTGCGCTCATATTGTGCTTGAACGGACATATCGCAGGAAGTGACCTGTATCACTTGGGCGCGTTTAATAAGAGGAGCATTTCATGATGAATAGCGAGGTTTTCGGCGATTCACGAGGAAAACGCGCCCTGTCTCCTGGCAAAGGTCCTCTGAGGAAAAATGTTGCGCGGGGGCAGGCCTCTCCGTTCGTGTATAAGGCGAGGAGCATTCGCCCGGATGTGTGATTTCAGTCACTGTCTGAATCCTTTCGATAGAATCTCCTCGAACTCGTGAAGCCTGCCGGAAAGTTCCTCGTTCAAATGCTTGCTGTGTCGCTGCTTGCTGGAGCCGTTGTGGCTCGCGCCGAGCACAAGGCCACAGATCAGGACTGCTTTGCCTGCCATTCCAACCCCGCCATGACGAAGATGGTGAACGGCAAGCCGGTCAGCCTGCATATCGATAAGGATAAGTTGGAGCATTCGATTCACGGCGGGTTGCTTACGTGCGTGGACTGCCACAAGTCCGCGAACGATCCGTCGAACAAGAATCTGCGGCGGCCGGCGGCTTGTGTCGATTGCCATGCAGACGAACAGACTGCTTACTCGCACAGTCTTCATGCCAAAACGACGAAGACCGGCGCGGCAGCGGCCAACTGCGAGGACTGCCACGGAGGCGCGCACGAGATACTGGCGGCTGACAACGCGCAGTCGCCGGTGAATCACAGCAACATTCCCGCCACCTGCGGCCGGTGCCATGGGCAGAAGTCGCTGATGGAGTCCAACGGCGAGAGCGCGCAGGCTTTTGTCTCTTACCAGCAAAGCGTGCATGGGCTGGCCAATGCGAAAGGCTCGAAGACGGCCGCAGTTTGCACGGATTGCCACGGCGCGCACGAGATTCTTCCCGGTAACGACGCCAAGTCGCCGACCAACAGGTTCAACGTCCCGGCGACGTGCGGCAAGTGCCATACGGAGATTGCGGGCGCTTATCTGCAGAGCATTCACGGGAAGGCCATTGCAAAGGGCAACGGGTTGGCTCCGGTTTGCACGGACTGCCATGGAATCCACTCGATCAAGGCGCATACCGACCCCAACTCTCCGGTCGCGGAGCAGAATATTTCCCGAGACACCTGCGCCCGCTGCCATGAGGGCGTGCGGCTTTCGCAGGAGCTGGGCGTACCGGGAAATCGCGTCAAGAGCTACTTTGACAGCTATCACGGACTGGCCACGAAAGGCGGCTCGGTCGTTGCCGCCAACTGCTCAAGTTGCCACGGCGTGCATGACATTCTGCCGTCGAGCGATCCGCGCTCGACCATCAATCGGGCCAACCTGGGCGCGACCTGCGGCAAGTGCCACCAGGGAGTTACGCAGAAGTTTACGCTGACCGAGGTTCACATGGATGGCGGCCGGAGCCTGGGCAGCGGCGGCGCTTCGGGGATCGGCTCGGTGGTGGTGCGCTGGGTGAGATGGTTCTACCTGACATTGATCTTCGTCGTGATTGGATTGATGCTGCTGCA